>Ga0182024_10009326_pt1 | contig 20334 bp, 18 predicted proteins | sample P32metaG_FD_120480 | JGI IMG/M metagenome (GOLD analysis project Ga0182024, IMG submission 120480) | Permafrost microbial communities from Stordalen Mire, Sweden - P3-2 metaG (Illumina Assembly) | ecosystem: Environmental > Terrestrial > Soil > Wetlands > Permafrost | place: Sweden: Stordalen... | reverse complement strand
GCTGCCCACAGACGCCGCTGTTCTAATCCGGCAAAGTCGCGTCGTACTCCTTTAGGATTTCCCATGCGTGAACGATAGCACGGAACCCTGCGTATGTCACTATATTATGTGAGACTCAATAGGAAGGAGGAAGCTAGTTCTTTCCTGGACGATCTCGTTAAAGAAAGTGAAATCTACCGGTACATACACGAACCCTCTTCTAAGTCATGGAAGAAGGAGGAGTTTGAGATTCGTGACGCTCTCCGTGCGATGAATCTGTTCCGCATTAAGCAACAGCTGCCATTGGTAATCAGCGTAATGCGGAACTATGAAGATCAAGCGCTCAAGACAAAACACGTGAGGTCCATTCTCACAGGGATTGAGAATTTTCATTTCAGCTTTACGGCGATCGCCTCGCAGCGATCGTCAGCGATCGTCAGGCGGTATTTCATTCATGTACGCCTTGGCTGCCAGGGAGCTCTACGAAGCCAAGAACTTAGAGACGAAAGTAAAGTGCTTGCAAAACTTCCGGAAGAACAAGCTCGCAGCGAAGCGACCGCAGTACGCCGAATTCGAGCCAAGTTTCATGGAATTAAGATGCTCAAGCAAGATGACAAAGCAGAAAAACCTGGTTAAATACATTCTGACGAAAATCTATCAAAACCATTCAATCGGTCTGCCTATCGATTCAGAGCAAGCCACTATCGAGCACCTCGCACCTGAGAACCCGGAAAAGAGCACGGGGCTAGGTGAGGAGCAGGTTGCTTCCATCGGGAACTTAATCTTGGTGAACCAGGCGTTGAACACCGAATTGGCGAACAAGACCGTTGCGGAAAAAGTACAGGTTCTGAAGCAGGCTGGGGTGTGGGTCGATCCGGTCATTCTGGAAGCTAAGGATTGGGGCGCCGCCGAGATCGAGAGCCGAACGAGGCTGCTTGCCAAAGATGCCTACGAGAACGTTTGGACGCTGTGAAACCTCCAGCTGAAGACCTAGCATGGCCAGTCTGCCGCGCGACCTATCCGAGCACAGATTGGAAAGAGAGATTCGTTTCCAGGAGCTTACGGGCTGGCAATAACGAGGATGATAAACAGTTTCGGTTGAGGCGCCATGCAACTAGTACAGCAGCGGCACCAGCGCCCAGGTATGGCGCCGGTAAGAATCGTACTCCGCGCCAAAAGTTTTCCGCAGGATCTGTTCTTCCAGCCGGCTCTTTCGAATGTAAGCCACCAACACCATCGCCGCTGCTAGCAGGGCGTGATACTGGCTCGAAGCGATGGCCGTCCCCACGCACATGCCGAGTACCGCCGTGTAGATCGGATGCCGCAGCAGCCGATAGGGACCGGTGCGGACCAATTCGTGGTCTTCTCCGATTCTGACCGCCGCGCTCCAATTGCGCCCCAGATGCCGGCGCGCCCAGACGGCCAAAAGAATAAATGCCGCCTCGATCATCGTGCCAATGGCGACAAGATGAGGAAGCCCCGGCGGCAGAAACCAACCTTTCAGTCCCGGCGCCGGCCAGAAAAGCAGGAGATATGCGACGTTAATGACGATTTGATGGAAAGCTGTAGACCCGCGTGATTCCTGCTCCGGACCATCGCGCTGCCGCTGGAAGTGGAGAATGCTATTGCTCAGCCGCCGGCGATGGCGCCGAGGATGATAAACGGTTCAGCTCCGGTTGCCACGGCATCGGGGAGTGGCGCGTCCGGCGAATCGTGCGACAAATCCTGCTCGCAGGCGAAGAAGCGCAGGAATGGCCGGCGCTCTAGCGTGACGTGGTCGCGGATCGTGCCGCGCAGCATCGGATAGCGAGCCTCGACGGCGTCTATCACCGAGCGCGGCGTTGGCCGGCCGGCGACTTCGAGATTCACCTCGCTGCCGACGTGCGCCAGCGTTCGCAGATGCGGCGGAAGCACAACCCGGATCGTTGTAGCGTTATGCGTGGGCACGTTGCTGCCGGCCGCATCTGGTGTGACCGCGTCTGTCATTGCAGCGTCTGGACCTCTACCGAAAGCACGGCCGGCAAGTCGCGGACTATAGGAGCCCAGTTGTCCCCGGCATCCGCCGATGCGTAAACCTGGCCGCCCGAAGTGCCGAAATAGATGCCACAGGAATCGAGCGAGTCCACCGCCATTGCATCGCGCAGCACGTTCACGTAACAGTCGCTTTGCGGCAGACCCTTGGTCAGCGCTTCCCACTCGTTGCCGCCCGTGCGGCTGCGATAGACACGCAGCTTGCCCTCGAGAGGGAAGTGCTCGGAATCGCTCTTGATCGGAACCACGTAAATCGTCTCCGGTTCGTGCGCGTGAACATCAATCACGAAGCCGAAGTCGGTCGGCAGATTCCCGCTGACCTCCCGCCAGGAATCGCCGGCGTTGTCACTTCGCATCACATCCCAATGCTTCTGCATGAAGAGCACGCCGGGGCGCGAGCGGTGCATCGCCAGGCGATGCACGCAGTGGCCGACCTCGGCCGTAGGGTCGGGAATGTGCTCGGAGCGCAGCCCCTGGTTGATCGGTTTCCACTTTTTACCGCCGTCGTCGGTGCGGAAAGCGCCCGCTGCGGAAATAGCGATGAAGATTCGATTGGGGTCGCTGGGATCGAGCAGAATCGTGTGCAGGCACATTCCGCCCGCGCCGGGTTGCCACCGTGGGCCCGAGCCGTGCTCACGCAGGCCGGGAAGTTCGTGCCAGGATTTTGCACCATCGGTCGTGCGAAATAGAGCGGCATCTTCAATGCCTGCGTAGACCGTGTCGGGATCGGTGAGCGACGGCTCCAGATGCCACACTCGCTTGAACGCCCAGGGATGCGGTGTGCCGTCATACCACTGGTGCGTGCCGGGAACCCCTTCGTAGACAAACTTGTTGTCCATCGGCTCCCAGGTCTTGCCGCCGTCCCTGGATCGCTGAATCAATTGGCCAAACCACCCGGTGCTTTGCGAGGCGTATAGACGATTCGGGTCCGCCGGCGACCCTTTGACGTGATAGATCTCCCAGCCGGCAAAATGGGGGCCGCTGACGTCCCATTTTTCGCGCTTGCCGTCCGACGAGAGAACAAACGCTCCCTTTCGTGTGCCCACTAGTACGCGTACTTTGCTCATGCCCATCTCCTTATTAAATATACGCGCTTAAATATACGCAACAGAGGCGCTGTTCGTTACCACCGTGAATGCCAGTGCGCGTCTTTACCTCGCCAGCTCCATTCCTCAAAAAATGCTGCCCGCATCGTTTATCCGAATGGGTTCTCGTCGGCGCTGCGGCCGTAAATCACCGGTACCGGCACTTCCAGCAGCCGAAGGTAGACGGAGAGCTGGCCGCGATGGTGATACCAGTGGTTCAGCATAATACTCCGGATCACGCTGACTCGGGGCTTCGTGAAAATTGGCTTTCCCTGAAAGGTGAAGCTCCAGGGATCGGACGCCAACTTTTCAGTCAATCCGCTCAAGTAACCTTCCGCCGAGCGCACGCTTTGCTCGAAAGTGCTGTGAATTTCCGCCATATCCTTTGGCTGCGCCGGCCCAAATTTCGCTTGGGAGACGTCGAACTCGTTCTGCTCCATCATTCTCGAGAGGTTGCCGGGAATGGTGGCGATGTGCACGGCCAATTGGCCGCGAGCGTCATGGATTTGGAATGCGGTTGCCACGAAAGCTTCTGCGCCGGCACCCGATCGAGGACTCGCTTCGTGGTCGCCGCTTCTTCGCGAAATTCATTCGCCAAGGATTCGGCAATTGGTGCCATTTTCTATCTCCTTTTTGCGCATTGGATTTTCCTCTACGCGTGTATCAGCACTTAGCGGGCAGGGCCGCCTTCGGCTCGCGTGCGAATGCGGTCGTTGATGTGCGTCCAGCCTTTTCCTACACCTTGCCTGTGGTCGTCTTGGATCATGCCCATTGCAAAATGGTGAAATTTGATCAACGTGCCGCCCTGCTCCTCGCTGAGGCCGTACTGTACGTTCGAAACGACCGCGTATGACATGAACAACGGCCCGGCGATTTCCAGCAGCGTGGGCCGTTTGATGGCTTGTACGTGGCCCCAGAAATGTCCGTTTCCATCACCCAGGTCGCGGAACCACCGGCCGCCGGGCCACGGCTCGATCTTCATCTGCATGGGCTTGCCGTCAGGCGTGTCGCCTCCCGGCCCAAGTTGTTCCAGCAGGGCTGCGAAGGTCGTTTCCAGCGAAGCCCTAACGTGGATTTCCTGCGTTACGCTCAACGTCAGATTTTCAATTGCTGCGGCTGCTATGGAACTCATAGTTCCTCCTTGTTCTTATCGTCCGGTCCGGATTTTTCCAGCGAATTGCCTTTTTCTTCAGCGCGCTGCTTGACGCGATTCAGTTGGTGTTGCCAGAAGCGTTCGAACGTCTTTGTCCACTCGTGAAGCGGCCGAATCGCCTCGGCGTTCGTGCGGTAGAGGATGTGGCGTCCGTCGCGGCGCGCCTCCACCAGCCCGACGTCTCGCAGCACGCGGAGGTGCTTCGAAACGGAAGGCTGCGCCAACTGCAGGCTTGCCACGATGTCGCCAACCGGGCGCTCCTGCAGGGCCAAGTAGTTCAGGATAGCCCGCCGGCGAGGCTCGGCTACCGCGTTAAAGCTATCGGAGGTTGTGGCGGCCCGTGGCATGAGGAGGATAATACATTCCTATATAGGAATATGTCAAGGCCGTGTCTTTGGCGATATCCCTCAGGAAATTGAACGATGCAGCGCCTCTCTTCACCCATTGCCCGCCGCCCAGGCCAAGAGCTATGCTGACCGATCAGTTGCTCTGCCAGCCAAACGAGGGCCAGGGGCATCCTAGAGTGAAGACTCAGGCCATGCGAGAAGCCTGCCAGATTCCAAGTAGCATCCGATTTCGAAGCTCCAGGGTTGCGAAGGCTGCCCGCGCCTTGCTGGGCGGACTTCTTCTGGTTTGCCTGCTGTTCAGCAGCGGCCTCCGGGCCCGGACGCAGTCGGCGCAGCAACAGTCGCAGCAGCAAACTCCCCCGAATTCGAATGCGCAGACGAACCCGCCTGCTCAGAAACCGGCGGGCAATGCCGACAAACCTTCGGCGCCCGCTTCAGCTTTTGCGCCGCGCGGCCAGCGGCTTATGCTGAAAGACGGTAGCTACCAAATCGTGCGCAGCTATGAGCGCAAAAGCGACACCGTGCGGTATTACAGCGTCGAGCGTTCGCAATGGGAGGAGATTCCCGCCTCTCTAGTGGATTGGGATGCCACGGCCAAGGCGGCGCAGGACGAAAAGCAGATCGCGGACGAATTTGCCGCGAAGGTTGCCAAGCGGGAGGCCGCCGAGAATGCCGGGGAAGTGCTGGACGTGGACGCCAGCCTGGAAGTTGCTCCTGGGCTCATCCTGCCGCAGGACGAAGGGCTCTTCGCGGTGGAAGGCAGAACCATCACGCTGATGAATCAGGTGGCGACGCAGCTCAAGACCGATAAAGGCCAAGCGGCAAAACGCATCCTGGTGCCGGTTTTCTCTTCGAAACAGCGGCTGGAGATTCCAGGCAAGCGCGCCACCGTGCGATTTACGACCCAAGACCCGGAGTTTTACTATCGCACCGACTACGATGCGGATGAGCCGGAAGTGCTCCTGGTGCGCGCCCAACTCAGAGGCGACAAGCGCGTGGTCGAATCCATCAGCACCAATATCGCCGGCGAACAGGACGTCCAGCGCAAGACGCTCTCGTTCCAGAGGTGGATCGTGGCCAAGGGCGTTTACCGCTTCACATTGGGCGAGCCATTGCCGCCGGGCGAATACGCCCTGGAGGTTGTTCTGCCAATGGAGAAAACCAACATGTTTGTGTGGGATTTTGGCGTGGATAATCCCGCGGCCTCCAAAGCTTCCAAGCCACACTGAGGCCTCCGGCCTGTACCATTGACTTCACGGCGCATATATCTCTAAGATAACCCTCCTGTTTACGCCTTGATTGGTAAAACGTCTCCGATTCTGTAATGCAGAGATTCAGGAGCGCGGCCGATGCGAAAAGTCGTTTGTTCTCTTCTGCTGATCCTATTTGCTGGTTCTGTATCTGGCGCCATTCCCGATGGGCAAGACCCAGGCGTGGCGCAGGCGATCGCGCAAGGCGATGAATTGTTTGCCAAGCAGGATTACGACAAAGCGCTGGATGCCTACCGGAAAGCCGACAAGCTGGCTCATCACACGTCGGCCGTTTGCTACCTCAGGATGTTTTCTGTGGAGCGCAGGGCGGGCGATCTGCCGGCGGCGCTCGAAGATGCTAAGAAAGCAGTGGCCGCAGCCGGCGCAGACAGGGGCGTTGCCGCCAAGGCGCATCTCGCGCGCGGATTCCTGCTCGCGGAGATGACCAGCAAACCCACCGACAGAAAGCTGAAGGAATCCGAAGCGGAGACGCGCGAAGCGCTCGCGACGGACCCCGGCATGGTGATTGCGCATTTCAATCTGGGGATCGTGCTGCTCAAACAAGAGCGCGACGCCGACGGAATCGCGGAGCTCAACACTTTTATCGCCTCACCCGGGGGCGACGCCAAGACAATCTCCGAAGCGCGCCGCGCCATCGCCGATCCTGCTCGGGTGCGCGAGCCCTTAGCGCCGGACTTTTCCTTCACGCCGCTGGATGGAACACCGCTTTCGAATGGCGCGCTTCACGGCAGGGTGGTCGTGCTGGATTTTTGGGGCACCTGGTGCCCGGTGTGCCGCGAAGCGCTGCCATCCTTGGTTGAGCTTCAGAAGAAGTACCGCGACAAGCAAGTCACCTTTGTCAGCGTGAGTTCCGATAACGACGAACAGACTTGGAAGAATTTTATCGCCAAGAATCATATGGATTGGCCGCAATACATTGATCTCTCCGGTGGCGTGCTGAGGGATTTCAACATCAATTCCTATCCCACCTATATTGTGCTGGATCGCGACGGAGTGATCCGCTTCCACCAATCCGGCTATGGGCCGGCCACCGACGAGGAGATGGCGGACACCATCAATAGATTTCTGAAGAAATCCGCATCGTTACAACCGCCGAACCCAGCAGTCGCGCCCGCAGCAGCGAGTTCACCTGCTGCCACCGTGGCGGCGTCTCCCGTTGCATCGTCTGCGGCGGCCAGCACGCCTGCGGCTTCGCCCGGCACCGGCGCGGCGGATGCGGTAGATCCCGAGATTGCCGCAGGGTCCGTCTCCGGAGGCACGTATCAGAATTCGCGAATCGGTTTGTCTTACCAGTTCCCAAAGGATTGGATCGCCGCAAACCAGGCGACATTGGCTGCCGCCAGCCAACAAGTGAAAGCGGCGGTCGCACAGCGCCAACAGGCAGCCGGTGCCCAGACCCAGATCTTGATTCCCGAAGCAATCTTCTATGCGGCGCCGAGAGGCAGCGACAATAGCCTGCGCGTGACGATTCCTTCCGCGCGGATCACCGCGGTGCAGTGGCCCGGCCCGTTGGATATCGAGAAGTTTCGCGGAAACGCCCAGCGGAGGAGCGCGTCCGGCATGATGCTCGTCGGCTCGGCGGAGGAATCCTCGATCGGCGTCCACACGGTTTTCCACGCGACCTACCTTGGCACGCAGGCAAACATCACGGCATGGTTTGCGCAAATCCAGACGCTGACCGACGGCTATCTCGTCACTCTGGAATTCCACGCCGCAAGCAAGGATGAGCTTGATCAGCTTGCCGCGACCGCGCAAACGCTGGCCTTCTCAAAACCCTGACGCACCAAATTGCCGGGATTGAGTCGGCTGCCCAATCCATCCACTCCCTGCCGTCAAAAAAGAAAAGCGGTCCGACCGCCATTTGGCAACCGGACCGCTTTGAAATCTAGGTTTAAATGCGGCTTAGCTCTCGGCCACCGCACCACCCGCCGCGTCCTTGCGGAGGAAGTCCAGGGCTGCGGCTTCTTCCGGTGAAAGATCGGGAGCGGAAAATTCCGCCTGCGGCATCGGCTCGGGCATCTCGGTGAGCAACTGGATGTTGCGGTACCACTCGAGGCCCGTACCGGCGGGAATCAGGCGGCCCATGATGACGTTTTCCTTCAGGCCGCGCAGATAGTCCACCTTGCCCGCAACAGCGGCTTCGGTGAGCACCCGCGTGGTCTCCTGGAAGCTTGCCGCGGAGATGAACGAGTCCGTGGAAAGCGACGCCTTCGTGATGCCGAGCAGCAGCGGGCGCCCGGTCGCGGGACGGCTGCCGCTTTCGATGATGCGGTCGTTCTCCTCGCGGAAGCGGAACTTATCCACCTGTTCCTCGAGCAGAAACGCCGTGTCGCCGACGTCTTCCACCTTCACCCAGCGCATCATCTGTCGGACGATGGTTTCGATGTGCTTGTCGTTGATGTTGACGCCCTGCAGGCGGTAAACCTCCTGCACCGCGTTGACGAGATAGGCCTGCGTAAACTTCTCGCCGAGGACGGCCAGAATGTCATGCGGGTTCAGCGGACCGTCAATCAACGGCTCGCCGGCCAGCAGGCGTTCGCCTTCCTGTACCTGAATGTGTACGCCGCGCGGGACGGAATATTCCTTCTGCGTCTTGCCGTCTTCGCTTTCGACGTAGATTTTGCGCATACCCTTGCTGATCTCGCCGTATTTCACGACGCCGTCAATTTCGCTGATGACGGCTGGATCCTTCGGCTTGCGCGTTTCGAAAAGCTCCACGACGCGCGGCAGACCGCCGGTGATGTCCTTGGTCTTCATGGTCTCGCGCGGAATCTTTGCGAGCACGTCGCCAGGCATCACTTCGAAACCGTCGGAGACCATCAAGTGGGCGCGCGACGGCATCAGATATTTCTTGCGGACCTTCCCCGCCGCATCGCGGATCAGCACCGTGGGTTGCCGCTTTTCGTCATCGGGCGGCAGCATTACGACGCTCTGCGAAAGCCCCGTGACCTCGTCCACCTGCTCTTCAATGGTGATTCCCGGCTGCAGATCCTTGAACTGGATGATGCCGCCGACTTCGGTCAAGATTGAGAAGGTGTACGGATCCCACTCGGCGATCTTCTGGTTGGCTTGGACGGGATCGCCCTCGGGAACGAGCAGGCGCGTGCCGTAAGGCACTTCGTGGCGTTCCTTTTCGCGGCCCTTTTCGTCCACGACGGCGATGTGGCCGTTGCGGCTCATGACGATCAGCGAATTAACGCGTCCGTGGACATATTTCAGCTCCACGAACTTGGTGTTGCCCGAAGTACGGGTGACGAGTTCGGACCGCTCGGCGACCCGGCTGGCCGTTCCGCCGATGTGGAAGGTCCGCATCGTGAGCTGCGTGCCAGGTTCACCGATGGACTGCGCGGCGATGACGCCGACCGCTTCTCCGAGCTCGACCATGCGGCCTGAAGCCAGGTTGCGGCCGTAACACCGCGCACAAACGCCGCGGCGGGACTCGCACGTCAGCACCGACCGGATCTTGACGCGCATCACGCCGGCGGCCTGGACGGAATTGGCCAGCTCTTCGGTGATTTCCTGGTTGACGTCCACGATCACGTTGCCTTCGAAATCCTTGAGCTTTTCGAGCGACACGCGGCCCACGATGCGGTCGCGTAGCGCCTCGACTTCCTTCTTGCCTTGCTCGAGGATCGGCTCGACGTAAATACCTTCGGAAGTGCCGCAGTCAATCTCGCTGATGATGACGTCCTGCGCCACGTCCACCAAGCGCCGCGTGAGGTAGCCCGAATCGGCCGTCTTGAGCGCCGTATCGGCGAGACCCTTGCGGGCGCCGTGCGTGGAGATGAAGTACTGCAGCACGGTGAGCCCTTCGCGGAAGTTCGAAGTAATCGGCTGCTCGATCACTTCGCCCGAGGGCTTGGCCATCAGCCCGCGCATGCCGGAAAGCTGGCGGATCTGCTGTTTCGAACCGCGCGCGCCGGAATCCGCCATCACGTACACGGGGTTGATCACGCCTTCCTTATCCTGTTCCTCGAGCGCTTTGAAGAGCTCTTCCGAGACGTGCTCGGTGACCTTGCCCCAGATGTCTATGACCTTGTTGTAGCGTTCGCCGTTGGTGATCGCGCCGTCCAGATACTGCTCCTGGACTTTGACGACCTCGCGTTCGGCGAGGTCCACCAGCTTGGCCTTGTCACCGGGGATCAACATGTCGTCAATCCCGATCGAGATGCCGGACTTGGTGGCGTAGAGGAAGCCGAGTTCCTTCAGTTCGTCGAGCATCGTCACGCTGCGCTCGATGCCGTATTGCAGGTAGCAGAAGTGCACGAGCTGCTGCACGCCCTTCTTCTTGAGCAGGCCGTTGACGAAAGGCGTCCCCTTCGGCAGGTGATCGTTGAAGATCGCGCGGCCGACGGTGGTGTTCAGGAACTGCTTATCGAGTGTGATCGGCGCCGTGTGCACGACGTCCTGGTCGTCATAGGCGGCGGTCAGGTTAATGGCCTCGCCGCTGTAGCGCAGGCGGATCGGCGTGAGCAGCTCGACTTCACCGGCTTCGAGCGCCAGCACGGCCTCTTCGACGGAGCTGAACGCGCGGCCCTCGCCCTTGGCGCCGGGCTTGGCCTTGGTGAGGTAGTAGATGCCCAGGATCATGTCCTGCGTCGGGACAGCCAACGGCAGGCCGTGCGCCGGCGAAAGGATGTTGCGCGAAGAAAGCATCAGTACGGAAGCTTCGATCTGCGCTTCCGGCGAGAGCGGAATGTGCACCGCCATTTGGTCACCGTCAAAGTCCGCATTGAATGCGGTGCAGACCAGCGGGTGAATTCGAATGGCTTTGCCTTCCACGAGTACCGGCTCGAATGCCTGGATGCCGAGGCGGTGAAGCGTCGGAGCGCGGTTGAGCAACACCGGATGCTCGCGAATCACTTCCTCGAGAATGTCCCACACGATCGGGTCCTGCTGCTCGACCATTTCCTTGGCCTGCTTGATGGTCGTGCAGTGGCCCGTGGCTTCGAGCCGGTGATAAATGAACGGTTTGAAGAGCTCGAGCGCCATTTTCTTCGGCAGGCCGCACTGGTGCAGCTTGAGCTCCGGGCCGACGACGATCACCGACCGGCCGGAGTAGTCAACACGCTTGCCGAGCAGGTTCTGGCGGAAACGGCCCTGCTTGCCCTTCAGCGTATCGGAGAGCGATTTCAGCGGGCGGTTGTTCGTGCCGCGGAGCACGCGGCCGCGGCGGCCGTTGTCGAAGAGCGCGTCCACCGCTTCCTGTAACATGCGCTTTTCGTTGCGCACGATCACGTCGGGCGCGTGCAGCTCCATCAGCTTCTTCAGGCGGTTGTTGCGGTTGATCACGCGCCGGTAGAGATCGTTGAGATCGGAGGTGGCGAACCGGCCGCCATCCAGAGGCACAAGAGGCCGCAGTTCGGGCGGCAGCACGGGGATTACGTCCAGAATCATCCACTCCGGCTTATTGCCGCTCTTGCGGAAGGCCTCGACAACCTTCAGGCGCTTGGCGTACTTGATGCGCTTCTGCAGGCTGGCGTCAACTTTCATCTTCTCGCGCAGCTGTTCGCTGAGCTTTTCCACTTCAACGCCCTTGAGGAGTTCCTTGATGGCCTCCGCGCCCATGGCCGCGCGGAACTGGCCGGGGTATTCCTTTATGAGCTCACGGTACTTTTCCTCGGGCAGCAGGTCGCGTGCCTTGATCCCCGGCACTTCGCCCGGGTCCACGACGACGAAGCCTTCGAAATAGAGAATGCGCTCGAGGTCGCGCATGGTGATGTCCAGCAGGTTGCCGATGCGCGAAGGAAGTCCCTTGAAAAACCACACGTGCGAACAAGGCGAAGCGAGCTCAATGTGGCCCAGGCGCTCGCGGCGAACCTTGCTGAGCGTGACTTCCACGCCGCATTTATCGCAGATCACCCCGCGATGCTTCATGCGCTTGTATTTTCCGCACAGGCATTCCCAGTCCGTGACCGGACCGAAAATTTTGGCGCAGAACAGGCCGTCACGCTCGGGCTTGAACGTGCGGTAATTGATGGTTTCGGGTTTGGTGACTTCCCCGTGCGACCATGAACGAATCCGCTCGGGGCTTGCCAGGCTGATGCGAATCGAATCGAAATCGGCGATCAAGCTGGCGCGATCATAAGGGCTGCTACGGTACAAGGTGGATTCCTCCCTCCCGGCGAGCGCGCGGCTGGCCGGGCATCTCCGGATTCCCGGAGAGAATTAGACCGAATCATTTGCTGCCCGAAGCGCCGCCGTTGCCTGCCGGCGCTCCGGATTGAAGAAACTCGATACGGCTTCCGCCGCGGCTTAATCCGCCGCTTCGGCTGCCGGCGCGGTTTTCTGCTGCCGCTTCATCAACTCCACGTCCAAGCAAAGCGACTGCAGCTCGCGCACCAGAACGTTGAATGATTCGGGCACGCCGGGCTCGATGCCTGGCTCGCCCTTCACGATAGCCTCGTAAATCTTCGCGCGGCCGTATACGTCGTCAGACTTGCAGGTCAGCAGCTCCTGCAGGATGTGAGCGGCGCCGTAAGCCTCGAGCGCCCACACTTCCATTTCGCCGAACCGCTGGCCGCCGAACTGCGCTTTTCCGCCGAGCGGCTGTTGCGTGATCAGCGAATAGGGCCCGATCGAGCGCGCGTGGATCTTGTCGTCCACCAAGTGAGAAAGCTTCAGCATGTAGATGAAGCCGACTGTGACGTTCTGCGCGAACGCCTCGCCGGTCATCCCGTCGAAAAGTGTGATCTTGCCCGAAGCAGGCAGGCGCGCTTCTTCGATCAGGTGGCGAATCTCCGTTTCACGCGCGCCGTCGAAAACGGGCGTGGCGAACGGAATGCCTTCGCGGAAGCCATCGGCGAGATCAATCAGCTCCTCGTCGTTGAGGCCCGAGATCGTGCCCCAGATCGGCGTTTCGCCAAAGACTTCTTTGAGCCACTTGCGCATCGTTTCCGCTTTGGTGTCCCGATCGATCAGGCGGCCTAGCGCGCGGCCCAGTTCCTTTGAAGCCCATCCCAGGTGTGTCTCGAGAATCTGGCCCACGTTCATACGGGAAGGCACGCCCAGTGGATTGAGCACGATCTCCACCGGCGTTCCGTCCGGCATGTAGGGCATGTCTTCTTCCGGCACGATTCGCGCGATTACGCCCTTGTTGCCGTGGCGGCCGGCCATCTTGTCGCCGACCGGGAGCTTGCGCTTCATCGCGATGTAGCACTTCACGAGCTTGATGACGCCTGGGGGCAGCTCGTCGCCCTTCTTGAGCTTTTCCTTGCGCTCCTCGGTGATCTTGCGGAGCACGTCAATCTGCCGCGAGGTCATCTCCTCGATCTCATCAATCTTCTCTATGAGCAGAGGGTCCTTATCGGCGAGCTTCAATCGTTTCAGGTTGCGCGTTGAGACCTTCTCGAGGATGTCGCGCGTCAGGTCCGTGCCCTTGGTGAGCAGGCGCTTGTTCGTCTTCTCATCGTGCAGGTCCGCGACGAGCTTCTGGTTGCCTAGCAGATCGGAGAGGCGCTTCAGCCGCTCGTCCGTAAGGATGCGGATTTCGTCGGCCAGGTTCTTTTCGAGCTTGAACACCTGACCGGCTTCGATGGATTTGTGCCGCTCGTCCTTTTCGGCGCCCTTCCGGCAGAAGATCTTCACGTCAACGACGGTGCCCTCGATGCCCGGCGGGCAGTAGAGAGAAGCGTCACGAACGTCGCCGGCCTTTTCGCCGAAAATCGCGCGCAGCAGTTTTTCTTCCGGCGTCAGCGTGGTCTCGCCCTTCGGCGTGACCTTGCCGACCAGGATGTCGCCCGGCCGGACGGTGGCGCCGATGCGAATCACGCCGCTTTCGTCCAGATTGCGCAGGAAGGTTTCGCTGATGTTGGGGATGTCCCGGGTGATTTCTTCCGGACCCAGCTTAGTGTCGCGCGCCTCGATTTCATACTCCTCGATGTGAATCGAGGTGTAGTAATCGTCCTTGACGAGCTTTTCGCTCACCAGGATGGCGTCTTCGAAGTTGTATCCGCGCCAGGGCACGAACGCCACGAGGACGTTCCGGCCGAGTGCGAGTTCGCCGCGGTCCGTGCACGGGCCGTCCGCGAGGACTTGCGCCTGCTTCACGCGGTCGCCCACGCGAACGAGCGGCTTCTGGTTGATGCAGGTGTTTTGGTTTGAGCGCTTGAACTTCGTGAACTGGTAGATGTCCGCGCCGACTTCGCGGCTCAGCACGCCGGAGTGGTCAGACTCGACACGCACGATGATGCGCTCGGAGTCCACCTGATCCACGATTCCTTCGCGGCGGCAGAGCACCACGGCGCCGGAATCGCGCGCGGTGACGCGTTCCATGCCGGTGCCCACCAGCGGCGATTCACCGCGGATGAGCGGCACGGCTTGGCGCTGCATGTTCGAACCCATGAGCGCGCGGTTCGCGTCGTCGTTTTCGAGGAAGGGAATCAGGCTCGCGGCCACGCTGACGAGCTGCTTCGGCGATACGTCAATGTAGTCCACTTCGTCGCGATGCTTCAGCACGAAGTTGCCTGCCTGGCGGCAATTCACCAGCTCGTTGATGATCTTTCCGCGTTCATCGAGCGGCACATTGGCCTGCGCCACGACGTAGCGGTCTTCTTCCCATGCCGATAGATAAAAGCAATGCGGGTCGAAGGTTACGCGCCGGCGCTTGAGCTCGTCGTTCACGTCAATCACGCGATCACGCTCGGCGACATCGCCGGCTTTGAACTCGCTGTCTCCCGCGTTGAGGATTTGCACATAGTCAATCACGCGCCCGGCCTTCACCTTGCGGTAGGGCGATTCGATAAAGCCGAATTCGTTGATCCGCGCGTAACAGGAAAGCGAGCTGATCAGCCCGATGTTCGGGCCTTCCGGCGTTTCGATCGGGCAAATGCGGCCGTAGTGTGTGGGATGGACGTCGCGCACTTCGAATCCCGCGCGTTCACGCGAAAGGCCGCCCGGCCCCAGAGCCGAAAGACGCCGCTTGTGCGTAATTTCGGAGAGTGGGTTGGTCTGGTCCATGAACTGGCTCAACTGCGAACTGCCGAAGAACTCGCGAATCGCCGCCATCACGGGCTTGGCGTTCACCAGATCGTGCGGCATGGCCGTGGACATTTCCTGGTAGACCGACATCTTTTCCTTGATCGCGCGTTCCATGCGAACCAGGCCGATGCGGAACTGATTCTCGAGGAGCTCGCCGACCGCGCGAACGCGGCGGTTGCCCAGGTGATCGATGTCATCCACCGTGCCGATGTTCTTGCGGAGCTTCAGCAGGTAGCGAATGGACGCCACGAAGTCAGAGGAATCAAGCGTGCGCGTTTCGAGCGGGATCTCGAGACCCAGCTTGATGTTGAACTTCAGCCGGCCCACCTTGCTGAAGTCATATTTTCGCGGATCGAAAAACATCCCGTTGAAAAGCGCGGTCGCGGTTTCGAGCGTTGGAGGATCGCCCGGGCGCAGCTTGCGATAGATTTCGATCAGCGCCTCGCGAGGAGACTTGATCGAATCCTTGTCGAGCGTGCGGCTGAGAACGATACCGACTTCGTCGCGCTCCGGGAAGAAAACGTCCACCTCGGTGATGCCTGCCGTCGCCACCGCGCTCCACAACTCGGAGGTCATTGGCTTGTTGGCTTCGACCAGCACTTCGCCGGTTTGGCGATCCACGAGGTCCGCCACGGTGTAAGCACCCTCGAGATCGGCTACGGCTACGCCGACCTGCGAGATACGCGCCTTCACCATTTCCTTGTGAAGGGCTTCGGTGATGCGCTTGTGCGCGCCGACCACAACGTCGCCGCTCTTCGGGTGCGCAATCTCGCGCGAAAGCTTGCGATCCACCATCCCCTCGGAAACGTTCCAGAAGAGATCGCCCTCGCGCAGGGCAATGCGCTCCACTTGATAGAACGTGCGCAAGATCTCTTCATTGGACTTCATACCCAGCGCGCGCAGGAAGATCGAACCCAGGAACTTGCGCTTGCGGTCAATTCGAACGTACAGGATGTTCTTCGTATCGTATTCGAATTCCACCCACGACCCGCGGTACGGAATGATCTTGCCCAGGAAATAGCTGCGATTGTTGGCGGTTTCGTAGAAGACGCCCGGTGACCTGTGCAACTGGCTGACGATGACGCGTTCCGTGCCATTGATCACGAACGTGCCGTTTTCCGTCATCAGCGGGATGTCGCCGAAAAAGACTTCCTGCTCCTTGATGTCGCGGATGTTCTTCGCGCCCGTATCGGGATCTTTGTCGTAGATGGTCAGGCGAATCGTAACCTTGAGCGGCGCGGCATAGGTCATGCCGCGGTCCTCGCACTCGTTCACGTCATACTTGAGCTGCATGCCGACGGGATCGCCGCACTTGTTGCAGAAGGTGGGCGTGTTCTTGTTGAACGTGCCGCACTTCGTGCAGATCACATCGCCGGTCTGGTACGGGTTCGTGACCACCGAGGCGCCGCAATTGCGGCAGGTGGCGCGCAAATGGTGCAGCCCTTTCAGGTTGCCGCACTTGCACTCCCAGTTCCCGATCGAATAGTCCACGAAATCGAGCTGCGAGAGCCCGCGAAAATCCTGGATCGGAAACACCGAGCTGAAAACGGACTGCAAGCCGCCGTCTTCGCGTTCGCTCGGCAGCAAATCCATCTGCAAGAATCGCTGATACGAATTGCGCTGGACCTCGATCAGGTTCGGAATCTGGATCGAGCTCTGAATCTTTGAGAAGTCCAGGCGCTGTCGTTCGCGATTATGATGATTACCGTTTTGCATTGTCTTCCCCCATGCCCGTGCGGATAATGCGGGAGGGCAGTGCGGTGTAGCGGGCAGGGCTGCCCACTGTGTCCAAAGACACGACCGCCTGCCGTCCCGGAAGGACGCTGAAAAAGGTTCGAGTGTCGCGGCCTAAAACGTGCGTAATACAAATCCTTCCGCTGCGGCGCTGCCGCGCGCCGCTGAAGTCTGCCCAAACGGTAGCGTCGTTACTTAATCTCGACTTTGGCGCCGGCGTCTTCGAACTTCTTCTTGATCGTGGCCGCCTCGTCTTTGTTGACGCCTTCTTTAATCGGTTTGGGCGCGCCATCAACCAGATCCTTGGCTTCCTTCAGCCCGAGGCTGGTGACTTCGCGGACCGCTTTGATGACGTTGATCTTGTTCGCGCCGACATCGGTGAGAACGACGGAGAATTCCGTCTTCTCCTCGACCGGAGCCGCTCCCGCCCCTGCGCCACCACCGGCCATTGCAACCGGAGCCGCCGCAGCCGCTGAAACGCCGAAGGCCTCTTCCATCTTCTTGACCAGATCGGCAGCTTCGAGCAGGGTCAGACCCTTGATTTCTTCCAGAATTGCATCCACTTTGTTCGCCATGGCTACTTCACTTCCTCCTCGCAAGAATGCAAAACTCTTGATTACTCGGACGCCCCGTCCGAGGCAAACTTGTTCGCCTTGGCCGCTTCACTGACCACGACGGCCAAATTGCGTGAAACTCCCGCCAGCGCGCAAGCAATACGCTGCGCCGGCGCCTGCACCAGGAACATGATCTTGCTGATGAGCTCTTCCTTTGACGGAAGCTGCGCAAGCTGCTGGATCTCCACGATCGAAAGGACGCGCCCTTCGACCACGCCGGCCTTGAACTGAAACGCCGGCACTTCTTTCGCAAATTTCGTGATCACCTTCGCCAGAGCCACCGGATCGCTGGAGGTGTAAGCGATTGAGGTGGGCCCCGCCAAGCCCTTGAAAAGCGGCTCGGAAGCGGTGCCCGCGCCTGCGCGTTCGGCCAACGTGTTCTTCACTACCTTGTACTGGCCACCTGCCGCCTGGATGGTGCGGCGCAGTTTCGTATCGTCCTGGACGGTGATGCCCTTGAACGTCGAAAGAATCACGGTCGAAACCGTAGCCAGTTCCGATTTCAGCTTCTCAAGATCTTTTTCCTTATCGCTGCGTTTTTTCATAAGAGAATGCCAGCCTTACGCCGCTACCGCGGACGCCGCCTCAATATCCGCGTGATCAATCAAAATTCCGGGGCCCATCGTGGAGGTCAAAGTGACCTTCTTCACGTATTTGCCCTTGGCCGCCGATGGCTTGGCCTTCACCACGGCGGAAAGCAGCGCATGAGCGTTTTCCGCAAGCTTCACCGCATCAAAGCTGATCTTTCCGATCGGCGAGTGGACGATCCCAGCCTTATCCACGCGAAACTCCACCTTGCCCGCCTTGATTTCTTTGACGGCTTGCGCGACTTCAAAGGTCACCGTCCCGGTCTTTGGGTTCGGCATCAGCCCGCGGGGGCCAAGCACTTTGCCGAGCCGTCCTGCGGAACGCATCATGTCCGGCGTGGCGATCACCGCATCAAAATCCGTCCAGCCTTCCTGGATCTTCTGAACCATGTCCTCGCCGCCGGCGAAATCGGCGCCCGCTTCCTGCGCCTCCTTGACCTTTTCTCCGCTGGCGATCACCAGCACGCGTTTGGACTTGCCCAGCCCGTGCGGCAGCACGACCGTGCCGCGAACCATTTGATCCGAGTGCTTGGGGTCCACACCTAAATTGATGACGACTTCGACCGTTTCGTCAAATCTCACGAAATGGGCTTTCTTGATGGCTTCGGCAGCCTCGGGCAGGTGATAGGGACGCGCCTCGATCTGCTTGCGCGCGCTTTCCATCTTTTTACCCGATTTCCTGGCGCTCATTTGCTCAGCCCTCCACGACTTCGATGCCCATATTGCGCGCCGTGCCCAGCACCGTGCGAACGGCCGCGTCGAGCGCCGTTGTGTTCAGGTCAGGCAGTTTCAATTTGGCGATGTCTTCGATCTGCTTTTTCGTTACCTTGCCCACCTTGTTGCGGTTGGGTTCGGCGGAGCCCTTCACGATGCCCGCGGCGCGCTTGATCAGCTCGGCTGCCGGCGGCGTCTTGGTGATAAATGTAAACGTGCGGTCACTATAGACGGTGATGATCACCGGGGTGACCATGCCTTCCGGGTCTTTGCTCGTGCGGGCGTTGAACTGCTTGCAGAATTCCATGATGTTCACGCCCTGCGGACCCAGCGCCGTGCCGAGCTGCTGCGAAGGAGCCGCCTTGCCGGCTGGCACCTGCAGCTTCAGTTGCGCTTGAATCTTCTTTGCCATTGTTCCTTACCCCTGCTTCTCCACCTGCATGAAATCCAGTTCAACCGGCGTCGAGCGGCCAAAAATCGTCACCGAAATTTTCAGCGTGCTGCGGTCGGCATTGACCTCTTCCACCACGCCCGTGAAATTCGCAAACGGGCCGTCCACGATGCGCACCTGCTCGTTGCGCTCAAACGTAAGCTTTGGCTTCGGACGTTCGGTCGGGCTCGCCGCGCGGTGCAGAATATTCTGCACCTCCTCGTCGGAAAGCGGCGTCGGCGTCTGGCCCGATCCCACGAACCCGGTCACCCGCAGCGTATTGCGCACCACGTGCCAGGTGTAGTCGTCCATTTCCATTTCCACCAGCACGTAGCCGGGGTAAAACATCCGCGTCGAGGTCACTTTCTTGCCGCCGCGCACCTCGACCACGTCTTCGGTGGGGATTAGCACTTGGCCGATCTTGTCCTGCAGGCCAAACGCGGCCACGCGGCTCTCGAGGCTTTCCTTCACCTTGCGCTCGAAGCCCGAATACGTATGGATGATGTACCACTGCTTCGCCATAAGTCCCTTTTCCATCTAGTGCCGCCTGAATTCTTTTAGAACGACGGCGATAAGCCGCTGGCAGGCTAGATCCACCATCCAGAGGAACACCGCAAAAAAAGCCGTCGTCAGGATCACCACCACGGTCGTGCTGAACACTTCGTTTTGCGAAGGCCAGGTGACCTGCTTCATCTCGATGCGCACTTCGTGCAGGAATTGCCGCGCGCGCTTGGGATAATCCAGCAGCTCTTGCAGCCACGTGGGCCGTTCCCGTTCTGGCCGTTCCGATGATCCTGCTGAGGTGTTCAATTTTGTCGCCTGCGTCATTGCCATCCTGCCCCGCTGCTCTGTGTTGCTTGGCTGCTCTCCGAACTTCGCGATTCACTCGGCCCGGCGCAGGATGCATTCTTGCCGCCTGATCGGCTCGCCGGACTGGCAGGGGAGGAGGGATTCGAACCCCCACATCCGGTTTTGGAGACCGGCGGTCTGCCGTTGAACCTACTCCCCTTCACCCCGAGCCCGCAGGGCGAGGGGTTTATCCCCCGACCCAGACGCTGGCCCCAGGAATCGTCGACCCATCAGCCACTTCGTGGCTTCAGGGCAAGCCGGCGGTTCAAAAGACCGGCTACTTCACTTCTTTGTGCGGCGTGTGCTTGCGGCACGCCTTGCAAAACTTGCTGGTCTCGAGCCGGTCCGTGTGCTTCTTCCGGTTCTTGGTTGTCGTGTAATTCCGATTTTTGCATTCGCCGCATTGCAGCGTGATAATTTCGCGCATGATGTCGTCTCGTTACTCGATAATCTCGGCTACGGCGCCAGCTCCGACTGTGTGGCCGCCTTCGCGAATCGCGAACCGCAGCCCCTTCTCCAGCGCCACCGGCGTGATCAGGCTCACTTCCACCGACACGTTGT
>Ga0182024_10009325_pt1 | contig 20334 bp, 22 predicted proteins | sample P32metaG_FD_120480 | JGI IMG/M metagenome (GOLD analysis project Ga0182024, IMG submission 120480) | Permafrost microbial communities from Stordalen Mire, Sweden - P3-2 metaG (Illumina Assembly) | ecosystem: Environmental > Terrestrial > Soil > Wetlands > Permafrost | place: Sweden: Stordalen... | reverse complement strand
GCGGAGATGGGCTGCCAGGGAGAGGTCGGCGTCGCCTGTTCGATGGCGGCAGCGGGACTCGTGGCGGCACTGCACGGGACCTCCGAGCAAGTGGAGAATGCCGCCGAAATAGGCATGGAGCACAATCTCGGCCTCACCTGCGATCCGGTCGCAGGTTTGGTGCAGATCCCGTGCATTGAGAGAAATGCCATGGGCGCCGTCAAAGCCATCAACGCCGCGCGTCTTGCGACCCGGGGCGACGGCACTCACAAGGTTTCTTTGGACCAGGTGATCGCGACGATGCGCCAGACGGGCGCCGACATGTCGACCATCTACAAGGAGACATCCCAGGGGGGCCTCGCGGTCAACGTTCCTGAATGCTAGGTGCTTCCGGGGTCCGACCACGTGATGCGCGCACTCCGCGCGGAAACTAAATACATCAAGGCGCTTGCGGCCATGACTCCTGCAAGACCGATGATTTCTTTGCGCGATGCAAGTGCAATGACGCATGTCATGCTGGCGATGCCCGTGAGCGCCGCAGCTCCCAGGTAGCGAAAGTCCAATGGAGCACCGGCACGCGCCACTCCGCTGCGCGCGAGCCGCCAGGCTGCCGCGCAGCCAGCTAGAAACAGCGCCGCGGAGCCAAGCGCTGAGAGCACCGCAAGTTCCGCAAATGTGCTCGTTAGGGCCATGCCGACGGCGAGCGCCGCGTAGCACATGATCGCGACGTACGGCGCACGGCTTCGTGGGTGCACACGCCCCAGGAATCGCGGCAAGAGCCCATCGCGGGCGAAGGCGAAAAGAATGCGCGGCGTGCCGAGCAGGTCGCTGCTGATGGCGCCCAATATCGACAGCGCAGCACCCACGAGCATGAGCGCGCGCAGGGCGGGGCTGATCTGCGCCATCGCATCGGCAAGCGGCGCCGAGGAATTTGCCAGCGCAGGACCGAGAATTCCTTGCGCAACGATCTGTACGACGACATACAGCAGCGCGACAGCCGGTATTGCTATCGCCAGCGCTCGAGGGATGGTCCGCGCCGGTTGCGCAACCTCGCCGCTCGCGCTCAGTGAAACTTCCATGCCGGTATACGCAAACAGGGCCAGAATGAGTGCGCGTCCGAGGTCTGCAGTCTTTGGCTCTACGGTCGATAGATAGTGCGCGCCGCGCACTGCGCCCAAGCCAGCGACCACAAAGACCACGAGCGGAATGAGCTTCAGCAGGGTCACTGCGCTCGCGAGCCGTGTGCCGCGCTGCACTCCGCCGACGTTGACCCATGCGATGCCGCCGATGATGCTGACGATGACGGCCGCGTGCGCTGCTGTGCGAGTCGGCGGCGGCAGCAGGCTCACGGTGATGTCCGCAAACGCCGCGGCGAGACCGCCGCAGGCGAGCGCATCGCTGAACCACAAGATCGTGCCGGAAACGTAGCCGACGAGCGGGCCGAATGCGGCTTCAATGTAGCCGTAGGCTCCGCCGCTCGTTGGAATGCGGCTGCCTCCTTCGGCAAAGCAGATGGCAACTGCTCCGATAGCTACGGCGCAGGCGATGAAAGCGAGCGGCGCGTACGCGCCAATGCTTGCCGCAAGCTCCGCCGGCACCAAAAAGATGCCCGCGCCGACAATCATATTAGTGGTACTTGCGGCAAGGCCCCACGGCCCGACCACGCGCACGAGGCCGCTATCGCGCAGGTGCTCGGTCACCGGCAGAACCTAGCACGGAAGTTGAGAATAGGCGAAACGCACGCTAGCGCTCGACCAGCGCCTGAAGCGTTCTCCGCAGGATGGGCACGCGCACCGCTTCCATCAGTTCACTCTTTGCTGCAATCGCGATTGGGCTGTGGTTACGGATGTCGCCGCGATGAGCAACCTCGGGCGGCTGCTATGGGGCGCTCCCCCGCTATAGCTTCACGCTCTGCACCGCCCGCCGTAAAGCTGCACGCGCGAGCAAGCGCGTGGAATCGAGCGTCGGCAGAGGCGAATTTGAGTCGTTCATCACCAACGGGATCTCCGTGCAGCCGAGCACCACGGCGTCGCAGCCCTCATGCTTCATGCGGCCAATCACCTGCTGAAAGTATGCGACCGCAGCGGGTGTGAAGAGTCCGCAAACCAACTCATCCATGATGATGCGGTTGATTTCCTCGCGCTCGGCGAAGTTCGGACGCACAAACTCAAAGCCCCGCGCGGTGAGCTTCTCCGGATATACCTCGCTTTGGATGAGATAACGAGTCCCGGTCAGTCCGAGATTCCGGAATGAACGCGCGGCGGCCTCCTGGGCGACGACCTCTGCAATATGCAGCCAGGGCAGCGGTGAGCGCGGTGCAATGTACGGCAGGGCCTGGTGTATGGTGTTGTCCGGACAGATCAGGAAATCGGCGCCAATCTGCGCAAGTTTGTTTGCGGAGGAAAGCATGAGCTCTCCTACGCCCTGCCAGTCGCCGCGGTAGATACATTGCATGTACGCGGCTAGCGAGTGCGTGTGCATCGACACTTCAGGGTGGGCATGTACACCCAGAAGCTGCGCACCCTCCACGCAGATGGTGCGATAGCAAAGCGCCGCGCCTTCGGCGGAGCAGGCAACAATTCCAATGTGCTTGGCCATGGCTCGGAATGAACGTGCTGTGCGCGCAGCCGCACAAGCAAGTGTAATGCCGCAGCGAAAGAATGGCGCGGCACGGCTTGCACCGGCGGCAGGCTCTCCCGGCTCGGGCCGGGCTTAGCGTAGGGGGGTCGACTGTGCGGAACAATGAACTTAGTATGATCTTGAGGGCTTGCGACACGTTTCAGGGTAGAGCCCAAGAGGGCCGCGCGGCAATGAGCGCTTCACCGGTCTCCAATGTCTCCGATACGGCAAGGTGGGTTGCTGTCTACCGCGCATGGGAATCTGCGCGCAAAGACGCGCTGTTCCAGGATCCCTATGCAGAATTGCTGGCCGGTGAGCGCGGTCTAGCCATTGCGGCTCTAATGCCGCGGCAGGCGCGCAGCGGCTGGCCAATGATAGCGCGCACCAAGCTCATCGATGATCTTGTACTGGCTGCGATCGCCGCGGGGTGCGATTGCGTATTGAATCTCGCGGCCGGCCTGGACACGCGGCCCTATCGGCTCGAACTCCCCACGCCATTGCGGTGGACTGAGATCGATCTGCCGGCTCTGATTGAAGAGAAGGAGCGGCTGCTAGCCGGTGCGCGGCCGCGCTGTCAGCTAAGCAGGATCAAAGTCGACCTGGCTGATGCCGCCGCACGCGCGGCGGTACTGCAGAATGCGGTCGGGTTGTCGCGCAATGTGCTCGTTATCACAGAAGGCCTGCTCATCTATCTGGACGATGCACAGGTACGCGCACTGGCGGCGGATCTGTCTGCCCGGGCGGGCATCCGCTGGTGGGTCCTTGATCTCGCCTCGCCCGAACTGCTGGAGATGCTGCGTAAGAGCATGGGGGAGCATCTGCAAAATGCGCCCATGAAATTTGCGCCCGCAAATGGCGTTGCCTATTTCGAGGCACTCGGTTGGCGCGGCGCTGAAGTGCATTCGATCGTTCACGCAGCGCGGCGCTTTCGCCGCTTGCCGTTCTTCCTGCGGATATTCGCGCTTTTCCCCGAGCCTAACCCGAGGAATCTTGGCAGATCGCGCTGGTCCGGTGTGGTGAAACTCGAGCGGCGCGAACAGCGGACTTGATCACCGTAGCGCAGGGGAAGAACGTCTGCGCCACACAGAACCCCTTGGACGCCGGAGCCACTGCGTTGTTTTATTTAAATAGCCCAAAGAGGCGCGGCGAGCGACCTTTTCGCTCTGCGCTTTTGGCGGAGCCCGCACTGACGGCGCTCCAGGCGCGTACGTCGAAGTCCATGATGCAGGCTGCGCCGGTTGAGAATTCTCCGAGCTTCGCCTGCGGCGCAAGCGCATTGGCGAGCGCGGAGACCCCGGGATTGTGAGCGATGATCATCAGGTGATCGATGCGCGGCCCGGTGGCGTGGATCACCTTAAGAATCGTGTCGGGCGTGGCAAGGTACAAGACCTCATCCTGCCGCACATGACGCTCCAGGATTTGCAGCTCGCGCGCAAACACCTCCGCGGTTTGCAGCGTGCGTCGGGCCGGACTTGCGAGCAACAGATTCGGAACCGCCCCTTCCTCGACGAGGCTAAGCGCGGTCGCCTTGGCTTCGGCCTTGCCGCGACGGCTTAATGGGCGCTCAAAATCCGTCACCGCTGAAGCTTGAACCTTCGCGTGAGCGTGGCGGACGAGCGTGAGGCGCTTCATAGCGGACGCTGCAGCAAGATTCGTCCCGCTTCCACGCGAACCTTGAATGTGCGCAGCGGCTCGTAGGCCGGGGGCGTCAGGGCCGCGCCGGACTTCAGGCAAAAGCGCGCGCCATGGCGCGGGCAGATGATCTCGCAGGCTTCGATTTCGGCACCGGCCAGGCTCTCGCCATCGTGCGTACAGCGGTCTTCGACCGCATAGAGCTCCGCGCCGCAGCGCGCAACGATGAGCGCGACGTCGTCGAACTCGACGCTGAGCGAATGCGAATCGGTTACTTGTTGCGCAGCACCGAGATCCACCCACTGCCCCGACATGATGCGTCAGAACATCCCGGTCTGCAGGCGGGCCGCTTCGGACATCATGGTCTGACTCCACGGGGGATCGAACGTCAGCTCCACGCGCGCCTGCTGCACCGTGGGTATCCGCTCGATCTTTTCGCGCACATCCTCAACCAGCACTTCGCCCATGCCGCAGCCGGGCGCGGTGAGCGTCATCTTCACATCGATGCTGCGGGTGCCGTCCTCGTTTTGTTTGACGTCGCATTCATAGACGAGTCCGAGGTCGACAATATTGATGGGAATCTCCGGATCGTAGCAGGTGCGCATCTGCTCCCAGGCGAGCTTGCGCACATCCTCTTCGGTGGCGTTCGGCGGCAGCTCGGGGGGCTTGACCACATCCTGCCCTATTGCGTCGGCGTCCTCGCCCGAGATGCGCAGCAGGTTGCCGTCGAGGTACACGGTGAAGCTGCCGCCCAAAGCCTGTGTGATATAGCCCGCCTGGCCGGGCCGCAGTTTGACCTCGACGCCCGCCGGGACGATCACGGCGCGCACGTCGCGATTGACGACGAAGGGCTGATTTTCGTGCCCGCGCATTGCGCCTATTCCGTCGTCACGGTGGCGCCGTCGTGAAGCGCGGCGTTCAGCGTATGCCAGCAGAGGCTCGCGCATTTGACGCGCGCGGGGAATTCGCGCACTCCGGAGAGCGCGGCGAGCTTGCCCAGATCCTGCGACGGCGGCGCATTCTGCTTCGTCAAAAGTTCGTGCACGCGCTGATAGATCTCCTGCACCGCTTCCCGGCTCTTGCCTTTGACGGCTTCGGTCATGAGCGATGCGGAGGCTGTGGAGATTGCGCAGCCCTTGCCCTCGAAGCGCAGATCTTCGATGCGATCGCCATTCAAGCGTACGAAGAGCGATAGGCGGTCGCCGCAGAGCGGGTTATAGCCTTCGGCCTTTGCATCGGCGGGTTCAAGGCGGCCAAAGTTCCGGGGCTTGCGGTTGTGATCGAGGATCACATCGCGATACAGCTCCTTGAGATCCATCAGGCGAAGACCTCACGCACACGCTCCACCGCGGCGACGAGCCGAGTGACATCCTCGGCCGTGCTGTAGCAGCCGAACGAGGCGCGCGCGGTGGCGGGCACGCCGAAGAAATCCATCACCGGCATGGCGCAGTGGTGCCCGGTGCGGATGGCAATGCCTTCGTGATCGAGAATCGTGCCGATGTCGTGCGGATGCACGCCCGTCATGGTGAAGGAGACGACGGCGGCCTTGTGGGCGGCGGTCCCAATTATTTGCACGCCGCGAATTGCCGTCAATTCGGCCGTCGCAAGCCGTAACAGCCGCTGCTCATGCGCAGCGATCGCATCGAGCCCCAGCGCCTCGACGTAGTCGATGGCGGCGCCGAGTCCGACGGCACCGGAGATGTGGGGCGTGCCCGCCTCGAACTTCCAGGGCAGATCGTTATAGGTGCTCTTTTCGAAGGTGACGGTGCGAATCATATCGCCGCCGCCCTGCCACGGGGGCATCGCCTCGAGGAGCTCCTCGCGGCCGTAGAGGACGCCTATCCCTGTGGGCCCGTAGAGCTTGTGGCTCGAGAATGCATAGAAGTCGGCATCGAGCGCGCGCACGTCGACGCGCGAGTGTGGCACCGCCTGCGCCCCGTCGACCAGGACACGGGCGCCGTGTTCATGGGCGGCCGCGATCATGCGCTTGACGGGCAGCACGGTCCCGAGCGCATTCGACACGTGCGCAATTGCGACGAGCCGCGTGCGCGGGGATAGCAGGCCGACGAATGCATCGAACAAGAGCTCGCCCTTGTGATCGAAGGGGGCAACCTTGAGTGTGCACCCGGTCTGCTCGCACACGAGCTGCCAGGGCACGATATTGGCGTGGTGTTCCAGAGCGGTGATGAGGATTTCATCTCCTGCACCAAAGCGCGGCCGGACATAGGATTGCGCGATGAGATTGATCGCTTCGGTGGTGCCGCGCACGAAGACGATCTCGCGCACCGAGGATGCGTTCACGAAGCGGCGCACGCGGTCACGCGCTCCCTCGAACGCATCGGTGGCTTCCTGGCTCAAGGTATGCACACCCCGGTGCACGTTGGCATGCGAGTGCGTCTCGTAGCGCTCGACGGCGCGCATCACGGGGAGCGGCTGCTGCGCGGAGGCGGCGCTATCGAGGTATACGAGCGGTTTGCCGTTGATGCTGCGCGCGAGTATGGGGAAATCGCGGCGCACGCTCTCCGCGTCGAGGGGCCGTTCGGCGGGCGTCTTGACGGCGGCGGCGGCGGCGTTCATAGGAGCTCCTTTAAATCGGCCGCGACGTCGATGCGACCCGCGAGCGCGCGCTCGATGCTTCGCTTGAGGTCCGGGATGTCGATCTTCGCGACGACGTCGGCGAGAAACGCCCACTTCAGAAGCTGCTGCGCGGTGTCCGGATCAAGGCCGCGCGAGAGCAGATAGAAGAGCACCGACTCATCGAGCTTGCCGGCTGTGGCGCCGTGGCTGCAGCGCACGTCGTCGGTATGGATCTCAAGCTGCGGGCGCACGTCAATCTCCGCCTCCGGCCCGGCAAGAAGGCCGCGCAGCGACTGGCGCGAGTCTGTGCCGGGCGCCCCCGCGCACACGGTCACTTTGCCGTTGAAGGCGACACGCGCACGGCCGGCGGCAATGCCGCGAAAGACCTGCTCGCTCACCGTGTGAGGGGCGGCATGTTCGATGAGTGCGCAGGCATCGTGCGTTTGATGCGCATCGGCGGCGGCGAGAGCATGCAGACGCGCTGCGGAGCGAGAGCCTGCGAGGCGCACATGGAAAGTCGAGCGGGCGGAGAGCGCTCCTAAGTGCACGAGGTGCTGCTGGTAGCTTGCATTTTGGCCGACCGTAGCGTTCAGGGTATCGATCCACGTAGCGCGCGCACCCAACTGCTGCACACGAAAATGCGTCACGCGCGCGCCGCTCGCAACGTCGATCTCGACCGCGGCGTTGACGAAGTTGGCATCGCTCGCAACGCTCACATGACGTTCGATGAGGTTGAGGCGCGCGCCGGCGGAAACTTTGACGTCGAGCCGCGGGTAGGAGGCCGCGCGTGCTCCTTCGGTGCGGGCGACGAACAGCACTTCAACGCAGCTCGGGCGATCTGAGCTCGCGGCGATGCGCAGGCGCGCGGCGTCGTTGGCAAAGGCGTCGTTCAAGAGGGCGAAGCGCGCATCGCCCGACTGCCCGCGCTCGCGCGCTGGGGAGCCTTCCTCGGCGTCGTTGCGCGCGGCGCTTGAGAGCTCCGAGGCGAATACGCCATCGACGAACGTTTGGCGGACATAGCCCTCGATGGGAGCGGGCAGCGCTGCGCCGGACACGGGTGTTGCGGGCGCGGCCTCCGCCGGCTGCACGCTCTGCGGTGCGAAGCGCACGCGCTCGAGCGCGCGCAGATTCGCGTACTTCCAATTCTCGTCGCGCGTCGCCGGCAACCCCTGCGCGCAGAGCGTCTTCACGGCAAGCTCGCGGCGCGCGGCGCTCACGACGCGCGCGGGGAGCTTGTCCGATGCGGCGGCGTATTCTTCGGCGATGCGTGTGGCGAGTGCGGTACTCATGGAAAATCTTCAGGCAGCCTCTTCGCTCACCCACTCGTAGCCGCGGCGTTCGAGATCGAGCGCGAGCGTGCGGTCCCCGCTCTTGGCGATGCGGCCATTGACGAGCACGTGCACGAAGTCGGGGACGATGTAATCGAGCATGCGCTGGTAGTGGGTGACGAGGAGGATGGAGCGTTCGGGTGCGCGCAAACTATTGATGCCCTGCGCGACGATTTTCAAGGCGTCGATGTCGAGCCCGGAGTCGGTCTCATCGAGAATCGCAAGCTTTGGCTCGAGGATCAGCATCTGCAGGATCTCGTTGCGCTTCTTCTCGCCGCCGGAGAAGCCTTCATTCACGGCGCGGCCGAGAAAGCTCTCGTCCATGCGCATGAACTTCATCTTCTCGCGCACTAGACCCAGGAACTCGAAGGCGTCGACTTCGGGGAGGCCGCGATGCTTACGCACGGCGTTGAAGGCCGCCTTCAGCAGATACACATTGTTCACGCCGGGTATCTCGACGGGATACTGAAAGCCGAGAAAGACGCCGGCGCGCGCGCGTTCCTCGGGAGCGCGGCTCAAAAGATCGTGGCCTTCAAAAGTGACGCTGCCGGCGGTGAGCGTGTAGCCGGGACGCCCCGCGAGCACGTGCGCGAGAGTGCTTTTGCCTGAGCCGTTCGGGCCCATGATGGCGTGCACTTCACCGACGCGCACTTCGAGCGTGACGCCGTTCAGCACGGGCTTCTCGCCGACCGCGACTTTGAGATTGTCGATTTTCAAAAGCGCACTCATCCGACCGCACCTTCCAGGCTTACCGCCAGGAGATTCTGGGCTTCCACGGCGAATTCCATCGGTAGCTCCTTGAAGACCGACTTGCAGAAGCCGCTTACGATCATGTTGATGGCGTCTTCAGTGGTGATGCCGCGCTGCAGACAATAGAAGAGCTGATCGTCACTGATCTTCGAGGTGCTGGCCTCGTGCTCGACGGTCGCCGTCGGATTCTTCGCCTCGATGTACGGAAAGGTGTGGGCGCCGCAGTGCGGGCCCATCAGGAGCGAATCGCACTGCGTGAAGTTACGTGCGCCATGGGCGCTCGGCAGGATTTTAACGAGGCCGCGATAGGTGTTCTGCCCATGCCCGGCGGAGATGCCCTTGGAGACGATGGTGCTGCGCGTGTCGGGGCCGATATGGATCATCTTGGTGCCGGTGTCGGCCTGCTGATGATGGTTGACGGTTGCGACGGAGTAGAACTCGCCAATGGAGCCCGCGCCGCGCAGCACGCAGCTCGGGTACTTCCAGGTGATGGCGGAGCCGGTCTCGACCTGCGTCCAGGAGATGTGCGAGTTCCTGCCGCGGCACTCGCCACGCTTGGTGACGAAGTTGTAGATGCCGCCGACGCCATTTTCATCGCCGGGATACCAGTTCTGCACGGTGGAGTACTTGATATAGGCGTCATCGAGCGTGATGAGCTCGACAACGGCGGCGTGCAGCTGATTCTCATCGCGCATCGGCGCTGAGCAGCCTTCGAGGTAGCTCACGTAACTGCCTTCGTCCGCAATGATGAGCGTGCGCTCAAACTGGCCGGTGTTGAGCGCATTGATGCGGAAATAGGTGGACAGCTCCATCGGCGAGCGCACGCCCTTGGGCACGTACACGAAGGAGCCGTCGGAGAACACTGCGGAGTTCAACGCCGCGTAGAAATTGTCGGTGTAGGGAACGACTGTCCCCAGGTACTGCTCGATGAGATGCGGATGTGTGCGCACGGCTTCCGAGAACGGGCAGAATATGACGCCGGCGGCGGCGAGACGCTCTTTGAAGGTGGTCGCCACGGAGACGCTGTCGAACACGGCGTCCACCGCAACGCCCGCCAGGCGCGCCCGCTCGTGCAACGGCACGCCGAGCTTCGCGTAGGTCTCGAGGAGCTTGGGATCCACTTCCGCCAGACTCTTCGGGCCATCCTTCTTGGCCTTGGGCGCAGAATAGTAGGAGATCCCCTGATAGTTGATCGGCGTGTATTTGACGTGTCCCCAATGCGGCTCGCGCATCGTGAGCCAATGCCGCAGGGCTTGCAGACGCCACGCGGTCAGGAATTCGGGTTCACCCTTCTTGCGCGAGATCAAACGCACGACGTCCTCGTCGAGCCCCGGCGGCACGGTGTCCGATTCGATATCGGTGACGAAGCCGTGCTGATAGCCGCGCTCGAGAAGCGCTTCAAGTCCGCTCGTGGTTTCACTCATGGGCGTTCAAAGTCCGCATCTTTGCGCTCGCGCTGGGCGAGAGGCGCGGGCGCGGCCTCGAGCCCCGCAAGCTGGGCCAGGCTTACGTCCGCAAGAGAGCGGCGGATGGCGAGATTCAGCCGCTGCCAGCCGCGCCCCACTCGGCAAGTCTCCTCGATACCGCAATGGCCGTGGCCGGCCGCACAATCGGTGAGTGCAAGAGGTCCCTCCAGAGCGTCGAGGATGGCCGCTGCGCTGATCTCATTAGCCGGCCGCGCGAGCTGATAACCCCCGTGCAGTCCGCGGCTCGAGGTCACGAGCTGAGCGCGGTGCAGCTGCTTCAAGAGCTTGCTCGCGGTCGGCGCGCGAATGCGGGTCCGGGCGACTATCGCCGAAGCGGTATGCACGCGCTCGGGCTCGGCCGCGAGGACGCCTAGGATGACCGTCGCGTAGTCCGTCAGTCGGCTGATGCGTAGCATGGTGGGCCTTCCAGGTGTTGGCGCAAGCCCAAGCTAACGCTCGCGCTTTCGCACATTAGGACTATTTTAGTACTAATTGTGTTGAGCACCAAGCGGAACGCGCAAGTTATTCGGTGCTGCGAGGCTCCGAGGGGGTGCGATTTGGTATTCTTTGGGCTCGATAACCGGGAGGGCGGATGATGGATCGCGGCGAACTTGCGCGCGTAGCGCGCGCCATGGTGGTGAAGAACAAGGGCATCCTGGCAGCGGACGAGAGCACGAGCACGATTACCAAGCGCTTCACGGGCATCAAGCTCGAATCGACCGAAGAGCACCGCCGCAGCTACCGCGAGATGCTGTTCACGGCCCCGGGCGCCGCCGCCTGGATCAGCGGCGTCATTCTTTACGACGAGACCCTGCGCCAGAAGACGCGCGATGGCGTCTTGTTCCCCGCCTATCTTGAGAAGAACGGGATTCTTCCCGGCATCAAGGTCGACACCGGCGCCAAGCCCCTCGCGCAGTTTCCCGGCGAGACGATTACCGAGGGCCTGGACGGTCTGCGCGAGAGACTGATCGAGTACCGCAAGCTCGGTGCTCGTTTTGCCAAGTGGCGTGCCGTCATCGACATCGGCGCCGGCGTGCCGAGCACTTTTGCGATCAAGGCAAATGCTCATGCGCTTGCCCGCTACGCGGCGCTCTGTCAGGAGCAGGACATCGTTCCGATCGTCGAGCCGGAGGTGCTGATGGACGGCGCGCACTCGCTCGAGCGCTGTGAGGAAGTCACGGAGGCGGTTCTGCAGACGGTGTTCGGCCAGCTTTTCCAGCATCGCATCGACTTCGAGGGCATGGTTTTGAAGCCCAACATGGTGATTTCGGGCAAGAAGGCAACCATGCGCGCGACGCCCGAGCAGGTGGCACAGGCGACCGTTCGGTGTCTCAAGCGCCACGTGCCGCCGGCGGTGGCCGGCATTGCGTTTCTTTCGGGCGGCCAGGCGCCGACCGAGGCCACGCAGCATTTGTCACTCATGAATAGTCTCGGGCCGCTGCCGTGGCCGCTCACGTTCAGCTACGGGCGCGCGCTGCAGGACACGGCTTTGACGGCGTGGAGCGGGGCGAGTGCAAACGTCGGCGCGGCGCAGACCGAACTGCTGCGGCGCGCGAAGTTGAACGGCCTTGCGACGACCGGCGCCTATGCGCCCGCCATGGAATCTCAGGCAGCCTGATGGGGCACTGTGCGGCCATTGCGTGACGGGCCCCGATAAACCCGTGCCAACACCGGCAGCTTCCGGCGCCGAAGTGTTGATTGACGTGCGCGGCGTCGGCTACAGCATCGATGGGCACCCGGTCTTCGACGGCCTCGACCTCACCGTGCGCCGCGGGGGCATCACGGGAATCATGGGGCCGAGCGGCACGGGCAAGACGACTCTGCTGCGCCTGATGACGGCGCAAATCGCGCCCGATCGCGGCCAGATTAAGGTGTGGGGCCAGGATCTTGCCACTTTGAGCGCCGCCCAAGTCTTTGCCATGCGCAAGCGGATGGGGATGCTCTTTCAGAATGGCGCGCTCCTGACCGATCTCGACGTCTTCGAGAATGTCGCCTTTCCGCTGCGCGAACATACCGACCTGCCTGAGCCCCTGCTGCGCACGCTCGTCCTGACCAAGCTGCAGGCGGTGGGTTTGCGCGGCGCAGCGCACCTGGCGCCGGCGGAGCTTTCCGGCGGCATGGCGCGCCGCGTCGCGCTCGCGCGCGCCATCGTGATGGACCCGGAGCTCCTGATTTACGATGAGCCCTTCGTGGGCCTCGATCCCATTTCTCGCGGCTTGATCGTGCGACTCATCCGGAAGATGAACGAAGCCTTAGGGATCACGAGCGTCGTCGTGTCGCACGACGTTCCGGAGTTGTCGATGATCGCGCACGACAGCTATCTGCTCTCCGGCGGCCGGGTGGTCGCCACCGGCACACCACAGGAGCTGCGCGACAGCTCGCTCGCCGTCGTGCGGCAGTTCATGGACGGCAGCGCCGAGGGTCCCGTGCCATTTCACTACCCGGCGCCCGACTATTATGAGGCGCTCCTCGCCGTGGAAGACCCATGAGCGCGGCGCTGGCGGACGCGCTCTTCACGCGCAGCGTGCGCAAGATGGGCGCGGTTGCCATGTTTTTCTGCCGCATGCTCGCGCAGTGTGGCCCGGCGCTCGCACGCCCCCGGCTGATCGTCTACCAGATCTACAACGCCGGCGCGCGCTCCTTGGTCATCATCATGCTCTCGGGCCTGTTCGTCGGCATGGTGCTCGCCCTGCAGGGCTTTGATCTCCTGCAGCGCTTCGGCTCTGAGGAGGCGCTCGGCACCGCGGCGGCGCTCGCGCTCTTGAAGGAGCTCTCTCCGGTCATCACCGCGCTTCTCTTCGCGGGGAGGGCGGGTACCTCGCTGACCTCCGAGATCGGCCTCATGAGTGCGACCGATCAGTTGACGGCGATGAAGATGATGGCGGTCGATCCGCTGCGCTACGTCGCCGCCCCGCGCTTTTTGGGCGGCGTGGTTGCGATGCCGCTCCTCGCCGCGGTGTTCAGCATCATCGGCCTGTTTGGTGCGCAGCTCGTGGGCGTGAAGCTCATGGGGGTGGATCGCGGCGCATTCTGGTCGCAGATGCAAAGTAACGTCGGTTTGAAGGACGTGATGGAGGGCGTAGTCAAGAGCGCGGTCTTTGGTCTAGCCTGCAGTCTGATGGCGGTGTACGAAGGCTATCATGCGGAGCCGACCGCCGCGGGAGTGGGACTTGCGACGACGCGCACGGTGGTGGCATCGTCAGTGCTCATTCTGCTCCTCGACTATGTGCTCACCGCCTGCTTTATTTGAGAGGAACTTTCATGCGCGACAACAATCGAGCACTCGAGATCGGCACCGGGCTTTTTGTCTTGCTGGGATTCGCGGCCCTGTTGTTTCTAACGACGCAGCTGCCCGCCAATGGCCTGAAGTTGACCGGCTACCGGAAGGGCTACACGGTGAGCGCAAGCTTCGAGAATGTCGGGGACCTGAAGACCGGGTCGCCCGTGACCATGGCGGGCGTGCGCATCGGCGTCGTGCAGTTGATCCGCTTCAATCCCAAGGACTACAAGGCGGTTGTGACCATGCGGGTGGATCCGCAGTTCGATCAGATACCCGACGACAGTTTCGCGAGCATACAGACGCAGGGCCTCCTCGGCGGCAAGTATGTCGGGATCAGCGCCGGAGGATCAGAATCCTATTTGAAGAATGGCAGTGAAATCGAGCAGACGCAGTCCGCAATCGTCCTCGAGAATCTGATCAACAAGTTCTTTGCCGGCTATGCGAGCAAGGGTGAGGAGGCTAAGAAATGAAGTTATTGATCGCCGTCATCGGCTCTGTGGTTCTCGCTGGCGCCGCGAGCGCGCAGGACGCGAACTCGTCCGATCCATCGCAGATGCTCGAGGGCGTCGCGCGCACCATGCTCAAGGAATTGGATGCGAATCGCGCCGCGTACCGCAAGGATCCATCGAAAATCGATGCGCTCGTCGAGAAGGACCTGTTGCCGCATTTTGACACCGAATACGCAGCGCGGCTGGTGCTCGGCGCGCATTGGCGCGATGCGACGCCGGAGCAGCGCACGCGCTTCGTCAGCGCGTTCTACCATTCGATGGAGGCCAACTACGGCAAATCGCTGGTCGACTTTACCGGCGATCGCCTGAAGGTGTTTCCCACGAAAATGGGTACGGATGCCGACCGCACGACGGTGCGCACCGAGGTGAAGCGCGACAATGGCAGCACCGTGCCAGTCAATTACAGCATGCGCCGCGGGCCTGACGGCTGGAAGGCCTGGGATGTCGTGATCGACGGCATCAGCTACGTGAAGAGCTTTCGCGAAGACTTTGGCTCGGAGATCGATCAGAAGGGACTCGATGAAGTGATCACCCGGATGCAAAGCGGCGGCAAGCCCACCGGCAAGGGTTGAGGCCATGCCCGCAAGCGTGCGCGATGCGGTGGACGTGGTGGACCTGGGGTCGGGCAGTGTTCAGGTCCGCGGCGCGCTGATCTTTGGCACGGCCCGGCGCGCCCGTGCGGCGGCGTCGAGGCTGCTTGCAGTTCGGGGCGGTCCTGCTCTCACAGTGGACTGCAGTGCCGTCACGGCCTCCGACAGCGCCGGGCTTGCCGTGCTCCTCGACTGGCTTGCGCTGGCCAAGCGCCAAGGTCGAGCTATCCACTTTATAAATCTGCCGGCGCCGATCCGGGCCGTCGCGCAGATAAGTGAAGTTGAATCCCTTTTGAGTCAAGGACTTACGGCATAATCAGCCCGTTCGTCGGACTCGTCCGACACAACGAAAGGTGAATTAACCCTAGTCCCCGTGCGGTAGCCGACTGACGCCCCGCGCTGGTGCGCTCACTATCTCCTCCCATGTTAAGCGATGGGAGAACCTTGAGGACGCCATACGGCCTGGGTGCTGCTGTGGCCGTGGGGCTTATGTTTGCGCCTGGCGCATGGATGGGTAACGCCGAGGCCGGTCCCCTTGCTGAGCTGCGGCTGCAGGCCAGTGCCTTGAAGCTGCGTTCCGCCGTTCAGCAGCATATGGAGTTTTGTGTCGGTGTTGCGCGCGGCGCCAACTGCCGCGCGACGTTCGAGACGGCTTTAGGCACAACGACCCCAGCGAGCGCCATAAGAGGCAGGCTCTACGAGTCAGTGGCCGCCTATCGAGCGCCGCCTGCGAGCGAAGATATGGAGCCGCAACATCAGATTGCGCTCAAGTTCAATGAAGACCCGGAATGGAAGCGGCGTGCCAAAGTGTTGGCGCACGACGGGCTGCCCTTCGTGCGCATGCCGCAGGGCGCTAACCACGAGCTTCTCGTCGGGATCACACCGCGCGGCCTGCTCGGCGTCTCGTTGAAGGACACGACGGGAGAATAGTGCACCCGCCTTTTGAAAAGGCGGGCTCCATATCTTCCGGGAGCCGGCGCCGAAGAAGCGCGAGCGCGGCGCATTTTGCCTGATCCCAACTCAGCATCCCGCAACGCCCTATGCCTTCGGCCGTGCCGGGATCTCAAGACCTCGCACGACAGCCGGGCGCGCCAGAAACGTTGCCAGTGCGCCTGTGACATGCGGAAAATCGCCAATGCCTACAAGATCGGCCGCTTCATAGAAGCCGATCAAATTGCGCACCCAGGGAAAAGTGGCGATGTCCGCTATGGTATAGGCGTCGCCCGTAATCCAAGCCCGCCGTGCAAGCTCGTGGTTGAGTACGCCGAGCAGGCGCCTGCACTCAACGACGTAGCGGTCCCGCGGGCGTTTGTCCTCGTAATCCTTGCCGACAAATTTGTTGAAAAAGCCTAACTGGCCGAACATGGGGCCGACGCCACCCATCTGGAACATCAGCCACTGCAGTGTTTGATAGCGGCCCGCCGCATCGCTCGGGATGAACTTCCCGGCCTTGTCAGCCAGATAAATGAGAATTGCGCCGGATTCGAACAAGGGCAAAGGCTTGCCGTCCGGACCATTGGGATCGATTATGGCCGGGATCTTGTTATCGGGATTGAGCGATAAAAATTCCGGCGACATCTGCTCATTGGCCTCGAAGCGCACGAGATGCGGCTCGTACGGCAAGCCAGTCTCTTCGAGCATCACCGAGACTTTGACGCCGTTCGGCGTGGGCAGCGAATACAGCTGGATCCTGTCCGGATGCCGGGCGGGCCATTTCCTCGTGATCGGAAACATCGACAGATCGGGCATGCTTAAATTCTCGGGCGTAGGGGAAGCGCGCCATGCGCTGCGGTTTGGGGGCGTGGCGCGCCCGTTGCGCTGGATTTACTCCCCGCTCCCGCAAGCGCAGGACGCCCGCAATCTTCTATTTGGCGTCCGGATCGGGCGGAGGCTCATCCTCCGGTACATCCTCGGACCCCGCGTCGCCCGTGATTCTGTATTGGCGGTGCTGCAGATAGATGCTGCGTAGCACCGCATAGCGGTCAAAGGCGTTATCGAGCGCGCCTTCCACATCAAGAAGTCGTGCGCGTGCGTCAAGGTAGTACAGGCCATCAAGGCCATAGCGTACCCAATTGTTGCTGATGTAATTCTGCGGAGTGATGAATTCATCGGCGAGTCTGCCGAAGCCGTCGCGCAAGTCCGAAGGTCCAAGAACAGGCAGGACCAAATAAGGCCCCGGATGGACGCCCCACTTGCCGAGGGTGAGTCCGAAGTCCTCCTCGTTTTTATCCAGGCCCGCAGCGGTCGCCGGATCGAAGAGTCCGCCCACTCCGGCGGTGGTATTCAAGACAAACCGGCCGGTGTCCGATAGCGCGGGCTTGAATTTCGCCTGCAACAGATCGTTCACGATCACGATGGGATAGGTGATGTTGTCCATGAAGTTCGAGACGCCGGTCTGCACGAAATGCGGCGCCACTCTGCGGTAGGCGCGGGCCAGGGGTTTGGTGATTGCCCGGTCGAGCTTCTCATTGACGGTAAAGGTCACTCGGTTGATGCGTTCCAGGGGATCACGCGGGTCGCGTTTCAATGGAGCCTGTGACGCGCACCCGAGGATGGTGAGACAGCTTAAGCCCAGGATGAGGGCTTCGATCCTGACGCGGGCGGGTGGACTCATGCGAGTTGGCGCGGCTGCAGACGGGGCCGCAGTGTAGCAGCCGCGGATGCGCAAGCTCGCGCGCGCGTTCGATCCTGACTACTGATTGTTGCTGGCACGCTGCATATGCGCCGTGGCGAGGTAGTCGCGGATCTCATCGAGGCGCGCCTGGTAGCGCTCCTTCTGCACGATCGTCAGGTTCGGTGCCGTCAAGGCGAGCTGCAGCTGCTGCACGGACAGGGTGAGATCGCCGTTCGCGATGTGATACTCGCTCATGTAGTAGTACGCATCCCCCGCATCCCCGGCGGCGCTCGCCGCCATCGCGGTGAGACGGATCTGCGGAGGTGTCGGCTCGATGTTGTTGAACAAATCGAGCAGGACCACGTGCGCATCGCGCGCCCGATCCGCGGCCATGAGCGCTTCGGCATAGCGGACGCTCAAGGGAACGTTGCGCGGAAAGAGCTCAAGCGCAGTTTCAAAAGTGGCAAGACCCTCTTTTGTCTCCTTGGCCGCCATTTGCGCCTGGCCGAGCGCGGCATACAGGAGCGTGTTGCCCTGATGGTGGGCGACCAGCGGTTCCAGGATCGAAACGGCTGCGGCGGGACGCCCGATGGCCATCAGCGTCAGGGCCTGCCCGTAGCTTTTGTCAAGCTCTGGCTCGTGCTCAGCACCGATGTCCGCATACAGATGGATGAGCTCCTCGCGCGCGGTGGTGAGCACGCGCACCCGCTCCTTGATGAGTGCGTAGCCGACCGATTGAATGGGCCTGCGACGCTCGTACTGGGCGGCGCGGGCGCGCGCCTCGGCGACACGATTGGCTGTCACCGGGTGGTCGCGCAGCATCTCCGGCACCCAAGCGCCGTTCAAACCCTCATGGCGTGACATGGCCTCAAAGAAATTCGCCATGGCGTTCGGGTCAAAGCCCGCGGCCGCGAGAAAGCCGATGCCCACGCGGTCTGCCTCGTATTCCTGCGCGCGGGTGAAGTTGATCTGCCGCTGAATGGCCATCCCCTCAGCGGCGGCAATCGCGCCCTCCATGGCTTGGCCGTTGCCGCCGGCGAGCACGCCGATCAGGATCGCGCCCAAAATGGTGGCCACCTGCTCAAGGCCCTGTCTGCTTTGGGCGTTCACCTCGCGCGCCAGATGGCGCTGGGTGACGTGCGCGGTCTCGTGCGCGAGGACGCTTGCGAGCTCAGACTCGTTGCCGCTTGCGAGGATGGTGCCGTAATTGCAGAAGATGAAGCCGCCGAAGATGGCGAACGCGTTGATCCCCGGCTCGCTCACGGTGAAGTACTGGAAATGGCGCGTGGCGGGGTCAGAGGCCTGCGAGGCCAGGCGCAGGCCAAGCGACTGCACGTATTCGTCGACCTCAGGATCGTCGATGATCTTGCCTTGATCACGCAGCTGCTTGGTGATCATCTCCCCGACCTGCCGCTCCTCGTCCACCGTAATGGTGGCCGCCGCCGGGTTGCCGATATCCGGCAACTCGGTTTGGGCGCCGACGACGCCGCTTGCCACGGTCAAGCTTACGGCGAGTGCGGCGGGGAAGAGCCTTGCCAGAAGTCGCATGAATTCCTTGCGGGACGCGCTAAGCCTTGGACTTGGACCGGTATAGGACACGGGAGTTTCGCCGGCCGTACCTCTAGAGAATATCCGATGCGTACTCGGCAAGGCGTGAACGCTCGCCGCGCACGAGCGTGATATGCCCGGAATGGGTCCAGCCCCGGAAGCGGTTGACGACGTAGGTCAGCCCGGAGGTCATCTCGGAGAGGTAGGGCGTGTCGATTTGGGCGATGTTGCCGAGGCAGGCAAGCTTAGTGCCGGGTCCGGCGCGGGTCACCAACGCCTTCATCTGCTTCGGGGTCAGGTTCTGGGCCTCATCGAGGATGATGTAGCGGTTGAGAAAGGTGCGCCCGCGCATGAAATTCAGGGAGCGGATCTTGATGCGGTTGCGCAGCAGATCGTTGGTCGCCGCGCGTCCCCAGGTGCCGCCTTCCTGGCTTTGGGTCAGCACCTCGAGATTGTCCATGAGCGCTCCCATCCACGGCTCCATCTTCTCCTCCTCCGTGCCCGGCAGAAAACCGATGTCCTCGCCGAGGGGGATCGTCACGCGCGTCATGATGATCTCGACGAAACGGTTGGTCTCGAGGGTCTGCATGAGCCCGGCGGCCAGGGCAAGAAGAGTCTTGCCGGTGCCCGCAGGCCCCAGCACGGTCACGAAATCCACTTCCGGATCCATGAGCAGATTCAAGGCAAAGTTCTGCTCACGGTTGCGGGCGCTGATGCCCCACACGCTGTTGCGCGCGCTGCGGTAGTCGCGCATGAGCTCGAGAGTGGCGGTGTCGCCGGCCACGCGGCGCACGACGGCCTCGATTCCCTGCGGGCTCTCCTCGTATACGCACTGATTGGGCTGCCAGGTGCGCGCTGCGGGGCCCGTGAGCTCGTAGAAGGTGCGGTCCGCTTCCTTCCAGGAGCGCATGTTCTCGCCGTGCTGCTCCCAAAAATTCCGCGGCAGCGAGGTGACGCCGGTGTACAAAATGTCGGCGTCTTCGATGGTCTTGTCGCTGTAGTAATCCTCCGCATGAATGCCGAGCACTGCGGCCTTGATGCGCAGATTGATGTCCTTCGAGACGAGGATCACGCGCGCATCTGGATTTTCGCTCACGAGCGCCAGCGTCTGCGACAGGATCGCATTGTCCGTGCTTTGGCCGGGCAAACTTGCCGGCAGCGCGCTCTCGAGCTGTCGCGTCTGGAAGAAGAGCCGGCCGCTTGCCTTCTTGCGGCCGTGGTTGCCGGAATCGGACGTGGGCAGCGGCAGGCCGCGATCGATGCGCTCCTTGGTTGCGCCGCGAATCATGTCATCGAGGAAGCGGCTGATCTGGCGCACATTGCGCGAGGCCTCGGAGAGGCCCTTTTTGTGCGCGTCGAGTTCCTCGAGCACGACCATCGGCAAATAGACGTCGTGCTCCTCGAAGCGGTAGATCGCGGTCGGATCGTGCATCAGCACATTG
>Ga0182024_10009324_pt1 | contig 20335 bp, 19 predicted proteins | sample P32metaG_FD_120480 | JGI IMG/M metagenome (GOLD analysis project Ga0182024, IMG submission 120480) | Permafrost microbial communities from Stordalen Mire, Sweden - P3-2 metaG (Illumina Assembly) | ecosystem: Environmental > Terrestrial > Soil > Wetlands > Permafrost | place: Sweden: Stordalen... | reverse complement strand
TCTCATCCACCATCTTGCGGATCGGTCGCAACGGATGATCCGCTGGAACACGCTTCTCCGGAGAAATGTAGCTGAATATTCCTTCTTGCTGGTTATCGTCGCCGCGCATTCACTCGTCTCCTTGGCCTTCCTTCACTCAGACGAGTTCTCTTTATTTAAAGTTGCAGTGAATCGGTATTTTTCAACAAGCTGCTAGATCTTATGGACTCAAAGAAACTGACATAAATCAGATCCGCGCCTGATGGTACTGGCGAATTTAGATGGTTCGGCGATATCGCAAGCAAGTTCGCATCGGGAGGCGTTTCTCGCCACATTCTATACTCTGTCCTGCGCCCGTTGTACATTGGATTAAATGGGTGATGGAAAATCCAGCCAAATACTTACAGGAGAACTAACCTGCAGCCGATAAAGATGGTCTGGTGGCAAAAGCCAAGTACGTACAAATTAGATAGTCCTTATTCCTCCAGATTCTTTTTCGGAGATTCCCTCTGTACCGATGACGAGCAAGAAAAAGATCCACTGGGTGACGGTCGCCGGAGGGCGCGGTTCTCACTGAGGTATTTCAAGTTGAATTAGAATAACTCTTAACTCTCAGCCATTAGACCTTTGACAATTTGACATCCTGTGGAGGATTGGTGTCGGCATTAGAATGCTGAGAGCAGACTAGCCATTCCTAATTTACGAACCAGCCTGTCTAAGAAAATCGGGTTTGATCAAGCATCAAATTTGCAGTCAAATGTACTTTGCTGCCGATAGGGGCATAAACCGTGCTAAACAATTCGTTTTCACAAGAAACGAAAGCGACTGATATCGGAGCTCAAATCCAGTTTGCCCGTCATACCTACGAGAATCATCAGTCGGTGATTCGTCAGGTCGATGGCAAAGCAGCCTTTGTACTAACGCTGCTGATTTTCTTGAGCTATACCGCGTTTTCTTTTATCAAAGAATCCCTTGCTAAGGTCTCGTGGACTGGTGCTTCCCATCGAGTTCTTGGCGCACTTTTGATTGTGATAACCGTCGTATTTTTGGCGGGATTACTGGCCACGTTGATTTCCATGCAGAGAGTTGTTAGCCCTAGAGTTGGCCGAGGGAAATTTCAATCTGGACAGAACCTTTTCTTTTCGTCTGACATTGTTGCTTACGATGGCCGTGACGCTTATTTTGCAGCTCTTCGCGCCGCGCCAGATGATTTACTTTTGCAGAATCTCGCGCATCAAGTCTACGAGATTTCCCTTATTACAGAAGCTAAGCTACAGTGTTTGAGACACTCAAATCGACTAATTGTCTTTTGCATATGCTGCTGGACGATTGATATGACAGTCTGCCTAACGCTAGTTTATTTGGTCAATAGGTAGGCCGAGGTGCCGTAACCCACATGCAGATGGGAACTGCGTTTGAAGTAGGTATGCATAAAGGATCGTATAAGTTTCTGACCGTTTGCTGCATTTAGGGTCGCTCTTTGTAAGTTCTCAATCAGCTCCCGTTTTCTTACCCGAAACGCTTTTAGCAAACTCTCGGGCTTGCTCTTGAGATGCGCGCCCGGAAGCGAAACTGGTCAATTCAGCTTGGCGTATTCGGATTGAGCAGTGATAAGTATGGGGATGTCGCGATCGGCATCCTTCCAGAGCCCGAAGAAATCCTGATACGCGCCGCGGGCTCCAGGGATGTCGCCCTGCAACGCATAGGCACGCGCAAGGCCGAGGTGGGCGAGCGCGCCTGTGACACAATTACACAGCAATCCCGGATGGTCCGTGAGTTTTTGGAATTCGGCCCCGGCCGCTGCCACCTGTTTCATTTTTAAGTAAGCCTCAGCCCGGATAAACACAGGATACATACAGGATTTAACGGAGCTACCACTTGGCATGCCCAATTCGTATGGTGCTGCCGCCTCAAGAAATACGACACTCCCTGAAGCATTTTTGCGGTCGGTTTCCATTTGCGCCCGGATGGTGGGTAACCAAACCGATTGCACGAACGTATCCTTCGGGAAACGTTTGGCGAGGTCATCTTCAACTGAACGGGCGCGAGCCACATCGCCGACTAAAGCATATGCCAACGCCACCTGCGCTTCCGCGGGGTAGCTGTTTTGCGAAATTGCTAATGCGGCTGCAGCATTGTGCCGAGCCGCTGCCGCGTTGCCGAACAATGCTTCACGTATGGCCGCGTTCGCCTGCCATCGCGCGGCGGACTCTGTCTCATCGCTGCGCCTTGCTGTCTCTTGAGCCCGCCTCGATAATTCACGGGCTTTCCCGAGTCTTCCATACCAGGCTTCTGTATCGGATTCCTCCGACAGCATCTGGTCCTCATCTATCTGTCCGCCGGCCGCATCCGCCTGTTGTTTCATGGCTGCCAAGTTCCTCTGCAAGAAGGCCAAGGCATACAAGTTCGGGTTCGGCAATCCAATCTTCAGATCCGCTGCTTTGTCGATTGTGGCTCTTGCGGCGTCGAGACGGTTCAAAGCCAGGTAAATCTCCAGCAGGTTTATATACGCATCCACACCAACGGGGTCCAGGCGCAGAGCCTCTTGAATTTGTGCGGCGGCCTTGTCATATTGCCCCAATATCATGTAATTACTGCCCAGATCGACGTGAGCATCATAAGCCCGTGGGTGGAGCGGGTAGAGTGTTAGGAATAACCTGGACGTCTGGTTCGCTTTCTCTAGCTCGCCCGTGACTATGGAATAGTAATCTGCGGTGATGTTTAGCTGCTCCTCTTCGGTCACGAAATTGCGCAGGTCGAAAGCTTTCTTCACGTTCTCCGATGCCAAGATGGGCTCGTTTTGATTGAAGTAAAGATTGCCTAGAAGGTCGTACGCCATGGCAAACTTAGAATCGAGTTCGATCGCACGCTTGCAGAGTACAATTGCGTTTTCGCTCGAGGTTTTTCGACTTAGACTGTACGCTCTGAGTGCGTCTAACGAGTTGGTTGTGGCCTGCACCAGAGGGACGTCAAACCTTTGGACTGAGCCGAGCGATTCGCCCAGCTTTTTACGAAGGCGCGTGGCTGCTTCACCCAGCTTTGGGATAACCTGGTCCTTGCCTGCAGCGGTGACCTGTTCGCGTGCCAGTACCTCCCCACTCGCACAATTGTGGGCCTCCAGCCCAATCACGTACTGGCCTTCGACTAGCACGAGCGAACCTGATAGGTACGCCTTGCTCCCCGCACGGAGGCACACTTCACGGGCTAAGGCTTGCGTTAATCGCTCACTCGGCAAGCGTGTCATCTGCTGCAGCGCCTGGCCAACTTTGTCTTCTGAAAGAATGTTCAGAAATGGCGACTGGCTAAGGGAGACCTGCAGGGACAGCTTTAGCGTGTCGTCAAATACCTCATCCCCTACCCTATTGGATAAATCTCCCATTACGATGGTATCGCTTGGGCCAAGAGCATGAGCTTTACGCGTAAAAAGAAGCCAGCTACTAACGAGAGCCAACGCGATAACTGTAGCGGCGATGGTTACGGACCATAGGTGTTTCTTAGGTTTTGTTGTCGAGCTCGTCCCCGCCGCCATCAGTCTTTGCGTGGCGATTTTTTGGGGCAGTTCTGGATTGCCAACTCTCTCGTTATACAGATTGTAAATCTTAAGACGTAAACCGTGCTTTACCTCAACCTCGCCGAGATCGTGCAAGGTATGAGACCAGGCGCTAAGCTGACCGAGGACTTCCGCTTCCGCGTTAGACAACAAAATGTGACCGGCATCGCCAGAATCCATCACGCGCTGGGCGATGTTGATGCCGCCGCCTGCGACTCCACGGTTCGCGTTAATATCAGCGACTCGAAAGACTGGCCCAGAATGAATTCCCATTCGCAATTTTATTTGGAGATGATTACGTAAAAGCTCGCTTAGCTCAATTGCGCATCGCACCGGGGCCTCTGCATCCCGGAAGAAAACAAGAGCCACGCCGTCTCCGGTTGGTATGCGAATGAGTTCTTCACTGTCCATGGCACAGACGGATTCCAAAACCTGCCGGACCGTGCTCTGCAACTCCATCACCAAACGTTCCTGCTCGTCCATCGGAAATTTGGAATAACCTACAATGTCCGCGAACAGAACATGGGCGATCTCAAGAGTATGGCCGGGTCCTGAGACTGGAATGGGACTTGGTGTTGCGGCAGACGCGCACATGAGGACGTGTATATTACGTCAACCTATATTCGCAATCAATGAAGGATCCACAGAAACAGAAAAGGAGCAACGAATTGTTGGCCTCGATGGCGTTTCTCACGTCATTCCCGAAGAGTGGATAGGAGACCCAACACAATGTGCCCCGGGTACTGTACGTGCCGTATCTTGACAACGATACGCAATCAGAGGAGTATCCAGGTGCCTTTCAGTTGGTATTGATTCAGTTGGTATTGATAAGGGGTGTCTCATGATTAAGCATTTAATCCTCGTCTTCATATTTTCCATTCTGGCTGCCACCAACATTTCTGCTCAGATAAACCCAGAAGCGAGAAGGGCTGTACCGGAACCTAGCAGTTTGATTTTACTTCTGGGCGGTTTGAGTGGCGGTGGTGGCGGCGTCTGGCTCTGGCTCCGGCAAAAGCGCAAGTAGAATCTGATCGATGCATCCATCCTAATGCCTCCTTGCCAATCCGAGCGGTCCAGTGGTTGTGGCACATTGTTTACAATTTATCACCTCAGTCCGAGTCAGACCGTCCACGGCAGTGATCATTGTGCGTTCAACTTGTCACTGTATTAGGCTCCGGCCAGAATTCCTCGTACCTGACACGCTAAACCGGCTCTAATAATATCGGCCATGCCAAATTATGCTTGCGCGGCCTTCTCCATTTTCGCTCCTGACCTACCAGAACGGGAAGATGCAGGACCGATGTCAAGCGCGCTGCATCTGGCGCAGGCGCAACTCCAATGGTGGGCCGCCGAGTCCGGAAGAAGGACTTCCAAGAGTGGCGCAGGAGAACTCAAGTCAACCGATATTCGGCAGCCGGACGATAGAGACGGGATTACATCGGTTGGTCGAAGGACCGCTTGAGCAGGAATACGCTACCGGGCAAGAAATGAAAAATCAGGGCCGATTAGCGGATTATCTGGGCCATACGGCAATGAGTTACTTGCCTCTCATCGGACCAATGGCGGGACAGGCTGTAACACGGTCCGAGGCGGGCGATACCTCTGGCGCCGTAGCAGAACTCGTCACGCTTGGATTAGCCGGTAAGGCTGCGGGTAAGGTCGGCGAAATTCCCGAAGCAGCGCGCCCGCTTCTGCAAAAATATTGGAACGTCGGGCCAGAACTCACCAAAGCGGCTGTAGAAAAACAAGCAGCTGAAACAGCCGAGGTCACCAACAAATATCAAGCCAAGGCTGCCCAGGTTCAGCAGGTGAATCAGACCGCCAAGCAAACATTTATGGACCGTGGACAATTGCTGAGCGAAGCGCAGGGTCACGCCCAAGAGTTGGCGGACCATCTTCCGCAACTAGCAGAGCAAGAACGCGCAGTGGCCAAATCACTTTATCCCGACATTGATGGGACCGCCGATGCCGGGGAATTGCACGATAAGTTGCAGGACGTGATCGACACAAAACTGCAAGGAAGCGAGAAACCGCCCGTCCTGTTAGCCCGAATGCTCAAAGAGCTTGAACCGGAAGATCCCCTCGCACAGGCGTCTGTTTTCCGCGGCAAGTCCTCTGCAGGCGCCACACCGCTAGATGATCTGCCGCCCACAGCGAGGGCGCGCATTCTGCAATCGATGTCCGAAGGCGAGCGCACGGCATACGGAGGGGGAGCGACGCAGGGTCTTGGCGAATTGGATTTCAACCGTCTGCATGGGTACTTCAGCGAATTGGGCCGCGAGCTTGGCACTAAGGATTTGCCGGGTGATGAACGGGCAGCACTGACTTCGGCCAGGTCTACAGTTGAGTCGCAGATGAGGGATCTCGCCGAGGATGACGGCAAATTCAGTCGTTTTGCCGAAGCCCAAAAGAACTGGAAGCAATACGAAAATACTTTTAATAAATCATGGTCTGATTCTCGCGGCGTAGCTTCTCCAATCGCGCGTGTGTTGCAAGCCAAAAATCCGGCGACCGGCGAGCTAATTCCTGAACGTGTCGCACAAATTCTCTCGGAGCCAAAGAGCTACAAACTTGCTCAGCAATTGCTCGGCAAATATGGCAGCGCAAAAACAGACGTTCTGCAGCTCATGAAAGAAAAGCTCGATCAGGCCGCGACCATGCCGAAGGCACTTAAGGAAACTCCGCTTCCCGCCGCACCGAATATGCCCTCACCGGTGGACCCTCAGGCTTTGAAAGTTGCGGCACTGAAAAAATCAGCACAGGGCTTGCGTTCGATGCAGGGGATTCGCGGCTCTCTCGATGTTATTTCGCTCGTTCACGCGTTGATGGGTTATCCCAAAGCTTTGCTATACCCCGTACTTCGCCGCGCGCTGAGCCAGGGCATCGAAACTCCGCGAGTGATGAACTATCTCAGCAAACCAAGCGAAGAAGATATACAGATGATTCACCCATCCAAGGTTTATGCCAGCAAGTCATCTATTCCAAAAGTGAGCGCAAAAGCAGCGGCAATCGCGGCCTTGGCCAGCAATCAGAACAACCAGAAGTGAGAGATTTCGCACGGGATGCTGGGGCATCGGTTACCATAATTGACCGAACCAACCGACGCAGAGATAAGATTACTCAGACAAAATGATTGACAAGCGCTTGGAAGACATCACCGGCGATGACGTTGCCTCGCTCATTACCGGAGGCGTAGCAGAAGGCCGGACGATCGAATATAAACGGCAGTTACCCGGCAATAGCGATGCCGATAAAAAGGAATTTTTAGCAGATGCCTCATCCTTCGCCAACACGGGCGGCGGCGACCTAATTTTCGGCATGGATGAAAGCCAGGGTCTACCCACCCAGATCGTGGGGCTTCAATCTGGCGATCTCGATCTCGAAATTCGCCGACTGGACAGCATTCTAAGTTCGGGGCTTGATCCGCGAATTCGGTACCGATCTATGCTAGTGACCTGTGCAGGCGACCAGAGGGTGCTGATCGTCCGCGTCGAGCACAGTTGGTCCGGCCCTCACCGCGTAATTTTCAAAGGGCATGGCAAATTCTACGCGCGAAACTCTGGCGGCAAGTATTCGCTCGATGTGAACGAGCTTCGGAATGCGTTCACGCTCTCCGAGACCGTGACACAGCGCATCAGAGCTTTCCGAACTGACAGAATCATCGCGTTGTCGAACAATCAAACTCCGGTTCCGTTCACGGCTACGCCCAAAATCGTTCTTCACTGCATCCCGATACAGGCGTTCACCGGAGGAGCGTCACATGACGTCATATCGTTGTACGAGAAACCTCTTCGACTAAAGCCAATGACTGCAACGTCGTGGGACCGACGGCTAAATTTAGATGGCATCATTACTTTCGGCGGAATGGATCCTTCTTACTCCTATACCCAAGTTTATCGGACTGGCATCATCGAAGCGGTCGAGGGGCGATTACTCGCCAGTGTTTTCGAGGCGAGGCACATAATCCCCAGCACGTCGTATGAAATGCATTTGCGCGAATATTTGTCTTATTGCCTCGGATTATTACAGGAGCTTGGAGCGAGTCCGCCCGTGTTGGTGGCGCTCAGTTTTGTCCAAGTACGCGGCCTTCAACTAGCGGTTGAGCGTGGAGGGTATCCTGAGTATGGAGAAACCATTGGGACGGATACCCTGATTCTGCCCGAAACAGTCGTCGAAGATTTCTCGATGTCGATAGATAAAATCTTGCGACCGCTCTTCGACCTCGTGTGGAACGCCTCAGGCTATGCTAGATCCCTAAACTTCGATGCTGATGGTGCCTGGATCGGGCCCACGACAAGGCGATGAAGATGGTTTCGTTATTTGAAAGACAATTACTGCATTAAAATGTGGGAGCAACAGGTTTTTTAGTAGGATATTGACCTCCGCAATGGCGTCTCTCCAACAGCATGTTCGCGATTGCACTGAATTCCTGGGTGATGGATATGTTGAAGTAAATCGTTGGATTGACGAGCTGTTCGCGACACTTGGGCCTGCTCACAGGAAGGTTCGTCATCACAAGGAAGGGATCGAGGAGGCGAAGTCGATATTCGGCGAAAAAGGCGCACGAGCCGCTGTGGTCCATATACTCCGAGATTGTCGCCATATTCCAGTTCGCGCAGATTACGAGAGTGGCGCCGTCGATGCCCTGGGCCTAAAAAAGGACTGGCCGACGTCCGCGTACGTAAGTTATTCAGAGGAGGACTTCAAAACCGTGGTGAATAATCAATTATTCGGACCAAAAGGCTATTTTCTGTGGTCATACATCAATGAGGCTGGACTCGTTCCGTTTCTCATTAATTCAACCCGCCTCTCGGAAGCTGAAATTGAGGCCCTGAAGCCAAAGTGGACAGAGGCCGTCACGGAGCGATCGAAGCTCGGTCCCATGCCGAAGGTCGCAGAGATACGGACGGAAATACCCCCCCAAGCGACATCCTACTTAGAACACTATTTGAATTCACCTGCAGCGGCAGCTCTCGGAAAAAATTTTGGGCAGATCACATTCGCATACGTGCCGACCAACGCCCTAGTAACTCCTCTTGTTTTCATTGATGGCGAATATCTAGATGGACTGAAGCCGGAATTACAGAGTACTGGGGATGCTGACGTAGTGAAATTTTGCCTTCCCAGTGTCGGGGGCGTTCAAGTTCGTACGGTTACAGATATCGCTATGCGAAGCGTCATTTTCCTTTCGAGTCTTAAGACATTGACAGTTAGTCCGATCTCGGTCAGGCAGATTCCAGAGGGAACAGAGGTGCGTTTCGTGATTGGCGCAAACATCAGCATGGTGCTCGTCAGTATGGTGGGCGATCGCCTGATAATCCGAAACGGAATTCATAGGGCCTATCTGTTGGCATTGCTTGGGTTGAAGGAAATTCCTTGCATCCTCGTGAAGGAGGGTGCCGTGCCGAGCCTTTTCACCACTGCCTATCCTTCCTTTATACCTCAAGTTCTTATGCTAAGCAGACCGCCGTTGCTGACTGATTTCGCGAATCCGCAACTCACGTTGGAGGCCCCCTTACAAAGGACTAATAAGATGATCAGGATCTCAGCAGAAGAAACAATATTGCCCGTTGAATGAGCAATAGGTGATCCCCCACTTTTATGACGGGAAGAACTTGCCCGAAGGGTTACATCGAGCCACGATACACGAAGTAATTACACATTTCGGTAATAGTGCGCGTCGTGCGGCGCTCTGTACGTCTCTACAGAACATCATTGCGACAGCACAGAACTGCCATTTCAGGAAAATAATTCTGTTTGGATCATTCATTAGCTCAAAAAACGATCCCGGAGACATAGACCTATTTTGGACCCTGCCGCCTGAAACGGACACGGACCAAATTGCTCCGGCATGCAAGCAATTGATTAATCCCCAGACCTCACAGGCACTTTTTAGTTGTGATGTATTTTGGTGCTTCGATGAGCATGAGGCGATAGTTCGTATGGTGGGGCTATTTGGCTTTGATCGGGAAATGCAAAAGAGAGGCCTTATTATGGTAGAATTGTGACTATGACATTTGTAGAATATATACGAACTAAGAACTATCTTGATCGTATAACCGCCACCCGAGACTCTCAAAGGGGAAAACTCAGTGGAAAGCAGTTCGCTCAGTTTTCGGGCTCATTTGAATTTGAGATCGAGAAACTAAAAAAACAGCTCGCGACATTTCAAGAGAACGTAATGGTGTCTGTCGTTTTGGGAAGCGTGCTATGCAAGTCGTTCCAAAGAACGGTACCTATGCAAACAAGAGTGAGGTCTAACATCACCCTTTGCGGTTCGCTAAAGGCCTCCCACATCGGACCCCAACCGCAATTTATTGGAAACTCTTCATTTCTGCCTCAAGACCCCTGGAATCAACCTCACGAATCGCTTTGCGAAGCATCCGCTTAGTCGTAAATCGCCGGCTGCTGTCTTTAACCGCGAGCGCAGGGTCTTTAAACTAGTTCACTCGACGGCCGAAATCATTTCTCGATAACGCTCCAAAATCAAATGTTTCTGGCGGATTGAAACTACCTCAATCCGCTGCTGCAAAGAAAGTGTTTGCGAGCTCGGCTTCGACTGGGATTTTGGCGGAGATGTGCGGTGTTGGAGGCCGTGCTCACATTCGACGGTGGGACCGAAAAGAGCCACGATCTTCCATTTTGGGCTTCCGTCGATAGCAGCAGTTAGGTACCGTTGACGTTAGGTTACTGTTGATTAGGGCATAAACACTCTGTCGTACCATTGCGACATGGCCAGCCATCCCCTACGATTTTTGAGAGAAAGTTTATTGACTTTTTGTGCTTCCGGGCATCTAATTCCGCATCTGGTGTTAAGCTAATAGGAAGGGTGGCCTTGTGGAGAGAATGACTATGCGCGAGACAGACAGCAAGGGCCAAGTAACCGTAGAGATCTGCCTCATAAATGAGAAACGCGAGATTGTCGCGCAAACCCGTAACGTCTCCGCCATCTCCTCTGAGCATGCCGTGCCGGAAGGCCAGCAGAGCCAATTCTTGGATAACCGGGTGTACCTGCCTGCAACATCCGTTTTCTTTCCTGACTAAGCCGCCTTTTTTGTCCAACGCTGATTTTTGAACACCAATTCAAAGCCCGACACCGGAGCCTGTTGCTTAATCGCGTCTTGGACCTGCTGATGGATCAAAGGTGTTAGCTGTTGGAGAATTTGTTGATAGAGCATTTGCTGTTCCTGTTGTAGTTGGGGCGTTCCTACCGCCGGGAGCTGAAGGTTGAGGTTTAACTGAAGATTGGGAGGAACATTCCTCCGTCGCGTAATTTCAGCGTCTGCATACTGACAGAGGGACATCGTTGAACTTTCGATGGCCGTCACCAATAGATTGGGCTCGGTGTGTGAATCCCTCGGATTATTCTCAAAAAAAGAGTACGGATAGAATGGTTCTTGGAGTTTCATGTCATTTTCGTAAGCGAGGAATAGGTCCCACATCGCCATTTCGACGTCGCCATTCGCTTCCTCGACGTGAAGACCAATGTCCTTGGCAGCCTCCTCTCGATTTATTGCATGGCCATGGAAAAAGAGTTTCTCCGTAAGATGGTCAACGGTTTGCTTGATCGCAGCGTCGGTATCTTTATCTTTTCTTTGTTTCAAAAGTTTTGTTCCAAGCAATCTGATCATAGAATGCTGGCGATTGACCGCCCCTAGAGCCAAGGGGTTCACCTCACGCGCTAGGTGACCGAACGCCTCGGTCATTTCTTTGGTCTTTGCCTTGAGTTTCATTTTTTCTTCGAGCAGGCTGATATAAGCGACCACATCTTCCACACTAATGGGGAATTTCCTCTGCTTGGCTGGGTCCGACGGATCTAGCGGATTGAAGGGCGTCGTTATATTGGGATCAATGGGTCCTAGCTCCCCCTTCCGCCCCATAACGATTGCATCAGCGCCCAATGCAATCATCGTGGCCGCGCTGTGTGCCTTAAACGGAATCAGGCAGTCAAACGCATCCGAGAATTCCCTCAAAGTGGGGACAAGTCTCCAGGGAACTCCGGTATCGCCTCCTCTACTGTAAAGGAACAGATCAATCTTCTTTGGTTTCTCCTTTAGAGCATCGAGCTGCAAAAGCTGTTCGTAGAAAAATCTGACTACGTCTTCGGAGATCATCGCGGAGACATTAGGACGATCACCGGTTATGTAGGTCAAGACAAATGACCCGCGAAGTTCTGCCAACCTGCGAATTTTCTCCCTGCGCGCCGCTGTTGACATATGATCTCCACCACGGGGAATAACTCGAATGGCGGTGCGGTTTTACCACCGTCGTAACGTGAAAGTCAATTAAATAGCCTGATATAATCGTCTGATTTAGTCCACGCCTACGAGCCCCACAAAATTTAGCTGATCAAGCTGCTAATCGTCTCCATTGAAGAGCCGCTGGGCCGCGTTGTATCGCAGGCATAGGGCATCCTTGAAGGTCGCAAACTCCTGGGCGAGATCGCGACCGGCCATCAGTTTTCTGTAGCGCTTACGCATACGGGCAAGGATGCGCGCTTGGCAGGCGTTGCAAAATCCGCCAGACCCATAGGCACTCGGGTGTCGCTCCGCTCGTTGTTTGGGATGGTCCAGTTTCCAGCGAACGGCGTTCTCAAAGCATTTTCGGTCACGGCGCGTGTGCAGGTTTGGCGCGACGATGTCGAATACTTCGCTCCAATTAAAGCCTCCGAGTCGCATCCTGGCGGCGATCGCAAACTTCTCATCCGCCTTCGGGCAACTTATACAGCCATGCTCCAGATAATGGGCTTTCCAGGCGCGCCGTACGTGGATGAGTTGAGGCAATAGACGCAACAATTCCTGTTGCATGTCCCGCTCCAGTGACCTGGCGTCGAAGATCAGAAGAGTCTCAAGTATCTCCACCGGCGATTCCGGCAGAACCTCGATGATGCTGTCGAGTTTTCGATGGTCGAGAATCTTCTTGGGACACCCTGGCGGGCGCTTAGGCTGCGGTAAAGCCATCGCTCGTTTCTTCATGGTCATCCTTTCGGGAAGAATTTCGTGTGAATGCGCTTGAAGTTCGCGGTCGCAAGGTGCAGATACTTTTGCGTGGCCACAAGTGACGTGTGGCCGAGCAGTTCTTGGACGTGCCGAATATCCATGCCGCGATCGAGGCAGTGTGTCGCCATCGAGTGACGCAAGACGTGAGGGTGTACGCCAGCGATACCGGCGCGCTTTGCGGCTTTTACGATTATTCGATAGATTTGACGGGTGGTTAGCCCGCAACATGGAGTTTTCTCTCGGTGAATGGTTCGGTTCTTATCAGCTAAAATGAACGCATCGAGGGCTTGCCGCGCCCGTTCTTCGTTTGGAATCTCAAAATCGCCCAGCCTAATGTTTCGCACAGTGCGCCGGCCGTTTTCTTGAAAAACGGGCTCGCCGTGTTCGTCGTTCTCTGGCCATTTAGCCCACCAAGTATTCCCGTCTTTGTAAACACATCCGCGTTGTTGCTGCCGAACAAAAGCAGGCCCGGATGTTCGTTTGCCGAAATAGTTTCTCAGCGCGTCAGCGGCCCGGCGCCCGAAAAGCGCGATTCGATCTTCGCCGCCCTTGCCTTGGCGAACAATGAGGCTTCTTCCCCTGAGGTTTATGTCCTCGATGCGCAGATTCGCAAGCTCAGCGACTCGCAAGCCTGAAGCATAACCAAGCTCCATAATCGCCAGGTCCCGCGGCGGGCGAGCGGCTGCTATCAGCCGTTCGATTTCTTCTTCGCTTTTCACAGGTGGAAGACGTTTGGGGAGTTTCCGTCTAAGCAGGTAGCGCGGCACGGAGGCCCGTGTTTGCCCCCCGAGCTGCAAACAATCGCCCAGGCAGCGCAGGGCGTCCAACCTTGTTTGTATAGTGCTTGCCGCAAAGCCTTTGGTATAGAGAAATCCAATAAAGCCGCGGACGTCTTCCTTGGTCATAGCGGTTAGCGGTTTATTTACGAGGAATTTGCCTAACTGCTTTGCGGCCAAGGTGTAACTATCCCGCGTGTTCTTTGCCTTTCCGCATATCAGCAGCCATTTATCAAATCGCTCGATAATCTGATCGTTGTTAAAAATTCGTCGGCAAGCGTAGGATTGCTGCGTCTGCTGGATGATCGAGGCGTTTCCTTGCTTTTGTGTAATTGCGTACATCGTTCACTCCTAACGCCCCGCATTCCTCATCGGTGCGGCGACAGGGCGCAATAAAGCCGCAGACGCGCGGGTAGGTTTCAAGACTGACCTGCGCGTTTCGGATTTACTCGATGACGAGAGAGACGGTACGTGACGGCTTCGTGCTGGAGAGAACCTTCGCGCAGTAAGCCTCACCGTCCATGCGAAGCCGCTCAGCCAAACGAACGACTACATCTTTCCACGACACGTTGCGACGGAAGTTTTCTTTAAGTTCGGCGCGGTGATCGCCCGGCTCAAGGATCGCTCCAGTTTCAAGGCGCGTTTTGATGGACTGCGCAGCTTCTTCGACTTGTGCTTCGAGTTGATGGAGACGGCCACGCAATGCCAGCAGAGTTGCAAGCTCTAATTGAGTGACGGCCTGAGGTGCGGGGAATGGAACGACTGCGAGTTTCGACTGCTTAACTGAATGAACTACACTTTGCGTAGCCATGTGACACCTCCATGTGTCATTGGGTTAGGGACGTGTCGGTGTTTCCGCACCGATGCGTCCCGTTTTGTTTCACTTCATTTGCAAAACATCTCTTTCGTGAACGGTGAAAACTCTTGTGCTATTTGGCTGCATTTGCAACGCCGATGGGCTGCAAATTGGACAGGGTTTTGTGAACGTAGGCAGGGGAGCAGCCAAGCTCCGCAGCAATTTCGCGCATGGAGATTCCGCGGCCACGCATGTCCAAAATCTTGGAAGCATCCACGTTGATACCGGGACGGCCCAGCGTCCGGCCCTTGGCCTTAGCATTCCGCAACCCGGCGCGTACCCGTTCGCGGATTAACTCGCGTTCAAACTCTCCCATAGCCGCGATGACTTGAAACATCAGCCGGCCTGATGGCGTGGACAGGTCCAAATTATCGGTGAAGGAAACAAACGCGACGCCGACAGACTCAAGTTCGGCAATGGCGTTCACCAGATGCCGCAAGGATCTCCCGAAGCGGTCCAACTTCCATACGAGAATCGCGTCGCACTTCCGGCGCTTGGCGTCAGCCATCAGCCTATTAAGTTCGGGCCGCGAATCCTTCGCGCCAGAAACGCCTTCGTCAATGTATTCGCTGGTGACGGTCCAGCCGCGCGCCTCCGCGTACTTCTGCAGCTCGCGAGTCTGCATAGTGACGTCCTGGCCTTGTCCGGTGGTTGAAACTCGTGCGTAGATCGCTACTCGGGTAGTCTGCGGTAAAATCGGGGTAGCCATTTTGCACCTCCAAGTGCAATTGGGTTAGGGCTGCGTTTGGTGCTCGATACACCTGCGCGGCCCGTTTACTTCTTGGCTTTCGCTTTCGCTGGCCGACCTAGTTTTTGCTCGGCCTTAAACTTCCTTGCCTTCTCTATGTCCTCGTCTGTCCACTGCCAGAGCTTTCGTCCATCGGCAAGTTCAATACCGTTCGGCTTTACCTTCCCTGCTTCGAGCCATCTATGCAGCGTCAGGTAGTGGACCCCAACCAGCTTTGCGGCTGCGGGAGTTCCATAGAATTTCGTTTTTGCCATACCTGCCATCTTACCTCCGCATAGTTGTGTAGCATATATGCTATGCGGCGTCAAACAGTTCTACTACGCGGCCATTAACTCTACTTCGAGCGTCATAAGGGCATCGCGCACGTTATTTCGAGACTCTTTCGCTACTCGGGATAGGTCCGGCCCGTTTCCGTTCCCACCTTCTGAATGCCAGACGCGGCTGAGAAATGTAGTTATTTCTCCGGCCATCCCATAGCTCGAAAACTCAATCTGACGCGTCCGCGACAGGAATCTAGGCTCTAAGCCATCGGTTGAATTGCAAGTGAATATGAAAATGGTATTCGGCGGGAATGCCGTGCTGTCCAGTTTCGAGAGCAGGGCCAATTGCGCAGGGTTTGTCATTTGGTCCGCTTCGTCAACTAGCACGATATGCAGACCGCCAGGCGTCATCGGTGCGTACCAGCACATGCGTATGGCATCCTCGATTGACTGCGCGGTGCATTTCCCGCTGGGCAAGTGGTGTAGCTCGCCGCCGATCTGCGATGTCAAAGCCAGCGCCATCGAAGTCTTGCCGACACCTGACGGTCCGACGAACAGCCAAGCGGACGCATAAGGCTTCGCGGCAAACTTGCCGAGAATCTTCTTGGGCTTTTCCAGTCCAACAAATTCTGCGATGGTCTGCGGACGGTATTTTTCAGAGAGAGACTGCGGAAACGCAAGATTGGATTGCATGGGTTATTCGCCTTCGCTTTCAATTTGAGTTTTGCTCAGGATAAAATCGGCTGCTTTTTGCGCAGCAGATGCAGCAATTACGATCAGGCGGGAATCACTCTTCAGCCTTTCAATCCAAGTTTTGAGATACGCGGCAGAGTTTTCGAGCGTGCGATTTTCGATACCGGCAACTCCGCAGAGCATCGCGGCACCCATTTCCGCTACAAGTTCTTCTTTGCTGTAGGATTCAGAGCCGAAGGATTGGAGAGACTCAAAACCGTCGCGGCCTAGCCTGCTTTTGTGACCTGTCGAGTGTGTTAGCTCATGGAAAAACGTCGAATAATACTCTTCACTCGAACGAAACAAACCAATGGACGGCATCCCTACAACGTCCCTGCTGGGCGCATACCACGCTTTGTCTGATTGCTCGAACGCGGGTTTATTTGGCATCCCTGCTACGATCTGCTCGCAGTCTTCTATTGGGTTATTGGTGCGGGTTTCCTGTAAGGCAGAGGCCGGCAAGATAATGCCTTCGGTCTGCGATAGGTTGAACACGTTCGAGTAGCGAAGCAAGAACGGCTTAGAGACGTGTGTCGCGCCGTCTCGCGCCGTATATTCTCGTTCCTCGCCAATGTTCCAGTAGATGACAGGGGAGCTGTGTTCGCCCTTGCGAATCTTTCCGCCAAGTCTGTTCGCCTGATTGAACGTTAACCAGAACCGCGAAGGGTATCCCTGAGACGCCAGGGTTAGGACGTTCAGGCCGCGATAGGCTTTTTGAGAAAGTAGATTGACAGGCAGTTTCGCGGACCACGGTTTGCGCCACGGTGCCGTGCCTTGCTCCAATTGCTTGATGATACGGTCTGTGATGATCTCGTAGACGTTCATTGACTTTCCCTTTCCACTAACCAATCTAGTTAATGTGCATATATACTTAGCGCATTACGGAAAGGGTGTCAATAGCAATGTGCATAGTACATAAACTATTTTCTATCGTTCTTTGAAAGCTAGATGGTTTGCCTGGACTGGAGGGAGAACGGGTGTTCACAAAACCCGGCAGGATTCGCGCATCATGCGCTGAACATTTTCAGTGGATTAGCAGGCAGGGGTTTCCCGTTCACAATTGACCTAATTTATGTACGCTTGGCGACGCATCAGAGGAGCGCAAGCCATCGGCAGGGATCTCACGGCACCAAACGCGCGATGCTCTCACAGGGAGCAAGGTATTCGCGCCATGACGCATCTCTCGCAGTGGCCCGGCCCGATACCAGACGTGCGGTTAATCTTCAGAGGATTTTCCAGCGATTTTCGGGCGATTAGCAGACAGTCTCGGCGAGCGTGCCGGCCAGGAATACGTCTACGCCATCAGGTAAGTCTGTGATTCTTTTAAAGGTATAGGGTAGGACGGGGGTGGGGGGGGGCAAGCAGGCGAAACGTGGGGGGTAGTGCAAGCGTATTCATATGTGCATCCACATTTTTTCCGAAACGCGATTTGCCAAATTTGACCGGCGTGCCATAATCGCGCCATGAGCAACCTAGAGACCGAAGACCCCGCGGCGAATTCAGGGACCTGGACAGAGGTTCCCCGGCAGTTAAAGCAGAAACGCTGTCACGAGTGTTCTAAACGTACCTTCTACTGGTTATTTGAAGCTGCAGGTGCGGTCTGCAAAGTCTGCGTAAACCTGCGAACCATGCCCAGGCCGATTCCTCAAAGTGCGTCTGTTGCCGAAACCACCAACGGTAAAAAGCGCAAATCCACAATTGCGCCCACAATCAAGAATGCCATCCTTGCAAAGAGAGCTTGCGGCCAATCTAAACTCAGTATCGCCAAAGAAATGCACGTGGCCCCAGGGACCGTGCGAAACGTACTTGATGAAGCCGACTTTGACCAACAAGTACAGCAGGGCAGGCTCGATAGCGTGAGGCTGATTCCTGCGGCTATCAACGGGCTAGAGAAGTCGATGGGTAAGGGCGACGGAAGTACTTGCATTCGATTCTTGGAAGGCGTGGGCGTGATCGGTGAAAACGTTCGGCGAATACCGACGCCCGCTAACGATGCTTTGATGCGCGCTATCGTCAATTTGATCAATCCAGAGGCTGCGAAGCCTCCCATTGATGCAGAGGTTGTTAACAGTTCTTCTTTGCCTTCACATCATAACGGTTAGCTCCCGTCCAGCTAGGAAATAACGGGTTCGTGTGGCAGTCGGCTGCTATGGAGCAGTCCAGATGACTTTCTGATTGTTGTCCAGTAATACCAGCGAAGCCGCCGACGTCGTGCGCTGCTGTCCGGTGGCAGTCACGGTGGTTTGTGTCACTCCCAAATCAGCCGCAAAACCTGCCGAGTCGAAAACAGCGACCTCAGGACCTTTAGAATCGCCGTCCGTCAAATTGATGCCGTGTATTTTACCCCCTGGGGAACTTAGTAATATGCTCGTGCCTCCGGGATCAGCGTTCAAGAGCATGGTTCTTCGAGTGACTTGAGCGCCCGCATTAAAGACTTGCATTGCACCGCTATTATTCGCGCTCATGCCAATCCCAGGCATTCCCGGCGATGATGGTCCAAGACTGAAATCACCCTCGTTCGTCGCCGCCACAATCCTTACCATCGGCTTTACCGCTGCATCGTAGAGTTCTAGTGACGCCAAATCAGCTGGTGCGTTCGATGGCAGTTGCATCCCGGTTACACCAATCCCGAGCCTCGCACGGATTTTCCCGGTCGTGTCTCGCAACACAAACTCATTTGCCTCCAGAACCCTTGTAGTACGGGCTTGTCCCATTATTAACGGGACCGACAGCGCGAAGAACACAAGTGTTGCGCCTACGAGCTTGAATCTCCGGTTCTGCCGCTCCAGTCTGTCCAATCGCTCAACAATAGCCGAAAGCTCTGGGTCCTGGGGATTCATGGAGTTCACCTCGCGCTTTGAATGTCCGGATCGAATGTTAGCAGTGGGCGGCTGCGGTCCGGGACCGACTCCTTGTGGGATCGTTCTCGCCACCGCGAAGACAGGAGACCTCGGAGAATTACCCCTGGCCACCGACTGGATTAACTGAGTCCTAATCGTTATCTGCTGCGAAGGATTTATGTGATAGCTCGGAAGCTCTCAGTTCGTCGTCCATGCTGTAGATGTAAATGTGGTATTTCGGACCTGCAATATTGAGCTGGCTTTCAGCGTCTGTTCGTAACTCGCACACCGTTTCGTAACTGTAGTTGAGCGGATCGGAAAGCGAACTGCGTACCACGACCAGCACCCGATCTGCTCGCTTGAGCGGAACTTCTGAAAGATACATCTCTGCCAAAATTCTCCTCGCCATAATAGATGTGGAAACGGATGGCGCGATCAGTGCGGTTCCGGCATTAACCTGTCCACTGCTCAATGCCCCGTGTTGACCTTCCTGTGGTTTTGACTGAGTGCCAAGAATGGTGACGAGGAAGATTGTTGCGATAACTACACTCAAGCGCATGGGGATGCCTTTCAATATAAGCCGCTCAATTACAGATTCCCTTTTTTCACCTTAGGCTTGCGCCCCCGGCCCTTCCGGTAGTTTTCCTGCTTGTACTTCCGAACCCGCTCAATGTCCCGATCAGTCCAGAGTCGCAAATCCATTCCGCCATTTGTGATCCTGCGGGGTTCAGCGGTCTTTCCTCCCAGGAGCCAACGCTGAAGCGTAACTTTATGAACGCCAATCATTCGAGCGACCTGTACGGTGGAATAAGTTTTCATCGCGCTATCACCAATAGCATATTTATATTGATTCGGCAAGTTGCACTACGTAAAATCGTAACAATGAACCGAGAACATGGATCACGGATTCCAGCAGCTCCTTCGGGTCGGCCCTTTCATGCGTTTGAGGAGCTGCAGCGGAGAGGCATAAATCATTTCTTGCTTTGCTGTGTCGTCTGCGAGATCGAACGAATTTGGAAGATGAAACCAGGGTCAGACCGCAAGGCTTTAGCAAAGTTAGAATCCTCACCCAAGAAAATCAAGACGATGGCCAGGAGCCTCAAGGATGAGGCCGACGAACTGGAGAAGCTGCACAATGCGGGTTTTGTCCGACTCGGCGATTCTTCAGAATGGATTAAATCTTTTTTGGTCCAGATGCGAAGTGTCGCCAATGCTTTAACTAGCAATTGTGGCTTATATCCCAGAAACGTCCGGCAGAACATTCACGCAGCCGCACTGGTGAAATTGATTGGTGAAGCCAAAGACGCTGCCGAAGAGGCAGGGGCCATTCACAAACACAATGAGTTTCCAATCAAAAAACTGGCTTCTGACCTCATGCGTCAAGGAGTTCCTGAGGACATTCTTGAAAAGATGCGTGCGAACTTTCCAGAGGCTACAGGGCAGATTAAAGACTTTCCCAAGTCTGGAGCATTGAAGGAACGCATCCGAACACTAAGCCGAAAATACGACAACGACGTGGCTAGCCTTTATCAATCCTGGGTAACTAAATTTGACTACCAACCTCACACCTGGGCTGAAGGAACTACTCCACAAGG
>Ga0182024_10009323_pt1 | contig 20336 bp, 16 predicted proteins | sample P32metaG_FD_120480 | JGI IMG/M metagenome (GOLD analysis project Ga0182024, IMG submission 120480) | Permafrost microbial communities from Stordalen Mire, Sweden - P3-2 metaG (Illumina Assembly) | ecosystem: Environmental > Terrestrial > Soil > Wetlands > Permafrost | place: Sweden: Stordalen... | reverse complement strand
GTCCGACTCGGCTTTGAAGGACATCCCGAGGATGCCCACAGTCATCTGTGAGAGATCGAACCGCGCCTCGATACGTGCGACGACGTAGAGCGGGAGCCCCTCGTTGATCATCACGCTGGCCTGGCCCAGGTGGAAGTTGTTGTTGTTGAACGCGGCGAGCTGCATGGTGTCCTTGAACAGGCACGGCCCCGCCGCGAATCCCGCTTTCGGCAGGTCGGCGGCGCGGGGGTACTCGTAGGCGAGCGCGGATCGGATCCGCTCGTAGTCGAGACCGAAGTCGTTGGCCATCATGAAGAGCTGGTTGGCGGTAGCGAACTTGATGTACCGCCAGACGTTCGTGAACAGCTTGGCGAGCTCCGCCTCTTCCGGCTCGAGGTAGACGACCTCGTGCGCGAGATTGCGGAAGAGCTTGGTGGCCCGCTCCGCGGCACGAGAGGAGCGGGAGGCCACGATCTGGGGCAGCTCGTAGAGCTCGACCATGGCCCGGCCCTCCGCGATTCGCTCGGGGCAGAACGCGACGTCGACGTCCACGCCGAGCCGGTGCACGAGCTTCTCCACCATCGCGGTCACGCCGGGATAGACGGTGCTGCGGAGGACCAGCAGCTGGCCGTCGACGAGCTGATGGCCCACCTCGCCGATCGCGTGTTGGACCGCCATGAGATCAGGGTTGAGGTGCTCGTCGATCGGGGTGCCGATCACGACGATCACGTGCTCCGCGTCGCGTGCGGTGGCCTGGTCGGTGGTGGCGTGGAGGCGGCCGGCGTCGATTACTCGGCGCAGGACGGGGCCGGCGCCCGATTCGGCGAAGGGAAGCTCACCTCGATTCACGGTGTCGACCGCGGCGTGGTTCAGGTGGATGAGCCCGACGCTCAGGCCGCGATCGGCGAAGGCAATGCCCAGCGGGAGGCCGACGTGGCCGCATCCGCCAACGATCACGACGTCGAGTGGACTTTTCATCGGTACGACAGACCCCGAGCGCGGCTCCGAGCCGAGAATGCTAGCGCGACGGTCGCGGAAGCTCTCGGGGGAAGATCGCCGGAGCGGGTTGTCGGGGAGGTCAGGCTCGCCGGACGGTCGGGTGTCGAAACGGTCCGGCCGCCTGAAATCGCTCGCACCGGAGCCCGGCCTGCGTCGCCGACGACGCATCGTGCTACACCTGTCGGGCTGTGAAGGGACTCATTCTGGCTGGCGGTGCGGGGACCCGCCTCCGCCCGATCACGCACACGAGCGCGAAGCAGCTCGTGCCCGTCGCCAACAAGCCCATCCTCTTCTACGGGATCGAGGACATGGCGGCGAGCGGGATCCACGACATCGGAATCATCGTGGGCGACACCCGCGACGCGATCATCGCGGCGGTCGGCGACGGCTCCCGCTGGGGCGTCTCGGTGACCTATCTGCCCCAGGAAGCCCCGCTCGGACTCGCTCACTGTGTGCTGATCGCGGGCGAGTTCCTCCAAGACGACGACTTCGTGATGTATCTGGGCGACAATCTGCTCCAACAAGGGCTCAGCGAGTTCATCGACGGCTTCGAGGCCGCACGATCCGCCGATCCCCAACGCCCACCGGTGGCGCAGATCCTCTTGGCCCACGTCGACGATCCCCGCCAGTTCGGCGTCGCCGAGGTCACCCCCGACGGGGAAGTGGTCCGGCTCGTCGAGAAGCCCGCCGACCCGCCGTCCGACCTCGCCCTCGTGGGCGTCTACCTGTTCGACCGTCATATCCACGAGGCCGTCCGAGCGATCCGCCCCTCCGAGCGCGGCGAGCTCGAGATCACCGACGCCATCGAATGGTTGCTGCAGCACGAGTTCCGAGTGCGACACGAAGTCCTGGTGGGCTGGTGGCTCGACACTGGCAAGAAGGATCCGCTACTCGAGAGCAACCGGCGGATCCTCGAGACCATCGAGGCACGCGTCGACGGGAAGATCGACGAGCTCTCGACGATCGAAGGGCGGGTGATCGTCGAGGCTGGCGCCGAGGTCGTGAACTCCCGCATCCGGGGACCCGTGGTCATCGGGGAGCGGACCTCGGTGACGGGCAGCTACATCGGCCCGTTTACGTCGATCGCCGCCGACTGTGAGATCCTCGACTCCGAGATCGAGCACTCCGTCGTCCTCGCCGAGAGCAATATCGTGGGGATCGCGGGCATCGCGGATTCCCTGATCGGGAAGCAGGTCGAGGTCACGCGCACCGGACGTCGACCTCGAGCGCTCCGCTTGATGCTCGGCGATCACTCCCGGGTCGATCTCGAATAGACGAGGACAGCGAGCATGGCCACCGTCAGCGAATCCGACACCATCGCCGGCGTCTACATCGCGGAGCCGGACATCCACGCCGACGCGCGCGGCGTGTTCGTCGAGACGTACCGGCGGGAGTGGTTCCCGCAGGGTCGTGAGATGGTGCAAGGCAATCGCGCCGACCGCCAGGCCGGGTCCATCGTCGGGCTCCACTACCACCTGCACCAGGCGGACTGCTGGTACGTGCCCGTCGGGCGCGCCCGAGTGGTACTCCACGACCTCCGCGACGGGTCACCGACCGACGGTGCGACTCTCGCTCTCGACCTCGGTGCTCGGGAGGACGGACCGCACGATCACCGGGCGGTCTTCATCCCGCCCGGGGTCGCGCACGGCTTCGCGGCGCTGACCGACATGACGATCATGTACTTGGTGGACAACTACTACAACCCGGCTGACGAGCTCGGCGTCGCATGGGACGATCCGGCGGTGAAGGCGGATTGGGGCGTCGAGAGCCCGGTGCTGTCGGCGCGCGATCAGAAGAACCCCCGCCGCACCGATCTGCCGACGAACTTCCAACCCCACTCGGGTCTGCGCACCTAGACACGGAGCGAGCAACCAATGCGACTCTTTGTGACCGGTGGAGCCGGATTCATCGGATCGAACTACGCCCATCACGTGCTCCGCACGACGGATGACGCCGTCACGGTCTTCGATGCCCTGACCTACGCGGGAAACCTCGACAACCTCCGCGGGCTCGAGGACAACCCGCAGTTCGCCTTCATTAAGGGTGACATCTGTGATCGAGAGGCGGTGCTCTCGGCCATGGACGCTCACGACGCGGTCGTGCATTTCGCCGCGGAGAGCCACGTCGACCGCTCGATCGCGAGCCCCGACGCATTCGTGCGGACGAACTGTGACGGAACGAACGTTCTCTGCGACGCGGCCCGAAGGGTCGGCGTCGATCGCTTCGTGCACATCTCGACCGACGAGGTGTACGGGTCGATCGATTCCGGTTCCTTCACCGAGGAAGACCGACTCGGGCCCCGGTCGCCGTACTCGGCCTCCAAAGCCGGCTCCGACCTGATCGCCCTCTCGTACTGGGCGACCTACGGCGTGCCCGTGACCGTGACACGGTCGTCGAACAACTTCGGTCCCTACCAGTTCCCCGAGAAGGTCATCCCGCTGTTCGTCACGAACCTGCTCGAGGGCAAGAAGGTTCCCCTCTACGGCGACGGGCTGAACGTCCGGGACTGGTGCTTCGTCGAGGACAACTGCGCCGCGGTCGACCTGGTGCTCCGCCGAGGAGCGGTCGGTGACATCTACAACATCGGTGCGGGCAACGAGGTCTCGAACCGCGTCTTGACCGAGACCATCTTGGAGCTCGCCGGCGCCGACGACTCGATGATCGAGTATGTCGAGGACCGGCTCGGCCACGATCGCCGCTACTCCATCGACAGCCGCAAGGTGAGCGAGCTGGGCTGGGCACCGCAGCGAGAGTTCCGTGAAGCGTTGGAGCGAACCGTCACCTGGTACCGCGACCATCAATGGTGGTGGGAGCCGTTGAAGCAGCAGGGTCGCTAGTCCCGGCCGATGCGAGTCATCGTCACCGGGGCGGAGGGTCAGGTCGGGCGCGAGCTGCTGACGGCCTTCGCTGACCACGACGTCGCGGGCGTCGGACATAGCGAGCTCGACGTCACTAGCCGCGACGACGTCCTCGCCTTCGTGACCGCGTCCCAGCCCGATGCGGTGATCCACGCGGCGGCGTGGACCGCGGTGGACGCCTGCGAGGGCGATCCGGACCGCGCCTACGCCGCCAACGCGCTCGGCACGCGGAACGTGGCCGAGGCGGCCCGTCGCGTCGGGGCGCATCTGACGACCTTCTCGACCGACTACGTGTTCGACGGCACCAAGACCGCCGCGTACCTCGAGTGGGACGAACCGAACCCGCAGACCGTGTACGGCCGCTCGAAGCTCGCCGGGGAGCGGGAGGCGACCGCGTCTGCGGATGCGCTCGTGATCCGCATCTCGTGGGTCTGCGGCCAGTACGGCTCCAACATGGTGAAGACCATCCTCCGGCTGGCGGGCCAGCACCCCACCCTCCAGTTCGTGGACGACCAGCGAGGTCATCCGACCTTCGCCGCCGACGCAGCGGCCGGCGTGCGGCGCCTGGTGGCCGACCGTCGGGTCGGCACGTACCACATGACGAACCAGGGTGCGGTGAGCTGGTACGAGTTCGCGTGCGCGGTGCTCGACGCGGCAGGTGACGACCCGGCCCGGGTCGAGCCGATCCGCAGCGAGGATCTGCGGCCCCCCCGGCCGGCCCCCCGGCCCTCCAACTCGGTGCTCGACAACGCCGCGCTCCGTCTGCAGGGCCTCCCATTGCTCCCGCACTACCGCGAGTCGCTTGCGCCCCTCGTCGCGACGCTGCTCGGGTAACACGACGCGCATGATCGGCGACGCCGCGTGCGAGTCGCGTGATCTGAGCCTGGGCTAGCGTTCGGAGGGAAGGTTGGTTCGGCTCGTGCTGAGGGGGCGCGCCGCGACCGCCACGCCGATGGGGGGGCTCGGGGTGACCGACGTCAGCGCTGGGGCCGTGTCGGGCCCGCAGCCGTCGCGACTTCGTGGGGCGTGGCGCTGGGCGAGATCGGTGCCCGAGGCCCGCCTCGGCACCTGGGCCCACTGGCTCGTCCTTGCGTCGGCCGGCGCGTACGTCCTCGTCGTGGATCGCCACGCGTGGTTCAACGGTGACGAGTGGGCTCCGATCGTCGACCGGAAGCTCCTCGGCGGCGGCGGCACGTTGAGTCTGCTCCCGCCGCACAATGAGCACTTCGTCGCGGTGCCGTTCCTGCTCTATCGCATCACGTTCACCTTCTTCGCCGCTCGCACCTATCTGCCCTACATCGTGCTCATTGTCGTGTCGCACCTGCTCGTCGTCGAGCTGCTCTGGCTGGTGCTCCGCCGGACGAAGATCAACGTCTGGGTCGCCGTCGTCGCCACCGCCGGATTCGCCTTCCTGGGTGTCGGGTGGGAGAACATCCTGACGCCGTTCCAGATGGCGTTCGACCTCGCCCTCGCCGCCGGGCTCGGGGCACTGCTCCTCGTCCCCGAGTCCGGACCCTGGTCCCGGCGAGACCTGGGGGCTAGCGGTGTGCTCGTCGTCGGCATCGCGTGCTCAGGCATCGGTGTCCCGATGGTTGCGGTCGTCGCGTTCCTCCAGCTGCTCCGTCGGGGATGGCGGATCGCGCTCGGCACGCTGGCCGCGCCCGCGGTCGTGTGGCTCGCCTGGTACGCGAAGTACCACGCCCAGGCCAGGGCGGTCGGCACCGAACCAGTCAGGACCGCCCTCCAGCGACTACCCGCGTTGGTGTGGATCGGTCTGACCAATCCGATCTCGACGACGCTCGAGCTGTCCGGCATTGGCGCCGTCGTCATCGTGCTGATTGGCCTGTGGGCCGTGCGACGAGCTCAGCCCGGCGCGGATCCGTGGCCGATCGTGCTCGCCGCGGCGGGCGGCGCAGTCGTGGCGCTCGCCCTGACGGGGATCGAGCGCGCCCAGTACGGCCCGAGCGAGGCGGCCACGTCCCGCTACGCGTACGTGACACTCGCGTTGCTCCTGCCACTGGCCGCGTTGGCGGTCGATGCCGTCCTGCGGAGCTCGCGGCTGCGCCTGGTGGCGCTCGCGGGTGGTCTGATCTTCTTGCTGCTGGTCGGGACGTCACAACTCAAGCAGCACGCTGACAGCAACGCCCAGGTCGACCAGCAGACCAAGAGTCTCGTTCTGGCCACGGCGCAACTCGCGCGAACCACCACGCACTTTCTGTTCCCCGGGCCTATCCCGGTCGACGCCTCCATCCTCACGGCCGCGAGGATCCATCGCCTCGACGCGAACGGCGACCTTCCGGCGGCACCCGTGACCCAGTACGACACACTCTGGGCACTGGAGTACCTGCAGCTGGTGGCGGGGCCGAGCCTCCAGCTGAACGGCGGGACGTCGGACCCCCCCGTCATCGCCGTGTCCGGCCTGACCGTGACGACGGCGGCGCAGCCCACGTGCGTCGGGCTGGACGCCACGTCGGATCACCCCACCGTGCAACTTCGCCTGGCGGGCCCGACCTCCGTCGTGTTCGACCCGCAGCGCAGCGGCGACCTCTCCTTCCAGCTCGCGGTCAGCGGGGCGGTCGGACCAGCCCGATTGTTCACTCTCGCGGGCGGCCAACCCGTCGCCCTGAACATCGACGCTCCCGGCACCGACGCGATCATCGAGGTTCCACCGCAGGGTGTCACCGAGCTGTGCGAGGTCACCGGCCCCGCTGCGGGCACCACTGGGCGGTAACCTCGACGCCAGGGCAGGGGTCCGCGGGTTCGTCGCCGCCGCCCGCGCCCTCCGGCCGCTCCTCGGCACGAACGGTGTGATCGTTGTCGGAGTCGCAGCAGACGCTGATGAGCAACCTCGCAGATCACGCTGATGTGCCGCGGGTGCGCGTCGTCGTCGTGAACCACAACGGCGGTGAGCGGACACTCGACTCCCTCGCCGCCCTCGAGCGGACCGACTGGCCACCCGATCGACTCGATCTGGTGCTGGTCGACAACGCCTCGACGGATGGGATCGCGGCGCGCATCGAGCGCGAGCACCCCAGCGTCCGACTCATCCGCAGCGAGCGGAACCTCGGGTTCGCCGGCGGAGCGAACCTGGGCCTGCGTCGCCGGGACGGCATCGATCACGTTGCGCTCGTCAACCCCGACGCGTTTGTGAGACCGGGATGGCTGTCCCCGCTGGTCGGCGAGCTTGCCCAGGATCACGGAGTCGGCGCCGCGTGCCCCAAGATCCTCCTGACCGGCCGGTACGCCGAGCTCGTGATCGCATCTCCGACCCGGCGCCGCGGGCGAGGTGACCGCCGGTCGCTCGGGGTGCGCCTCACGGGCGTCACCGTCGCCGGTCGAGACGTCCTGGGCCGCACCCGGTTCGTCTCGGGGACCTGGGGGCCCGAACCGGGCGGTCGGTGGACGAACGGGCGCGCTCGCCTGCGGGTGCCGGCCGACGACTCATCGCAGCCGCTCACCGGGGCTGTCCGGCTCGACGCCGAGGCCCCGCTCACGGTCACCACGCAGAGCGGGTCCCAGGGGGGCCGCCACGAGGTCGGCCGGGAACCGGCGTGGTACCCGTTCGAGCTGGCCGACGCGTCGGTCGCGCTGATCAACAACATCGGCAACGTGCTGGTAGCGGACGGCTACGGCGCCGACCGCGGGTGGCTGGAACCCGACGACGGCCGCTACGACGACCCGGTCGACGTGTTCGCCTGGTGCGGGGGGGCGGTGCTCCTGCGCGGGACGTACCTGGACGACGTCGGCATCTTCGACGAGCGCCTCTTCCTCTACTGCGAGGATCTCGAGCTCTCGTGGCGAGGGCGTGAACGCGGGTGGCGATATCACACCGTCCCCTCGTCGATCGTGGACCACGAGCACGCCGCGACGGCGATCGAAGGATCGGCCCTCTCCGATCACTACAACCAGCGAAACCACCTGCTGGTTGTCACACGGCACGCGCCGATCCGCACCGTGGCGCGGGTGTGGGTCCGTTACCTCGCGGTCACCGCCTCGTTCGCCCGGCGCGACGTCCTGAGCCACTGGCTGCGGGGGGCACGAGGATCGGGTGGGCTCGTTGGTCGCCGGCTGCGCGCCTTCGCCGGTGCGCTTCGGCGGGTACCGATTATGTTGGGCGCCCGCTGGCGCGACGCCCGAAGGAGACGGAATGCAGATCGAAGCCACCCATCGGGCTGACGGCCGCTCGCTCACTCGCCGCGAGCGCGCCGACGCAACCCTGCTGGGCGCGCTCGACCAACCGGACCGCCTCGAGCTGACCACGACCGCGGGAGTGCTGCGCTGCCGGGGATGGGTCGCGACCCGAGACGGGGCACCGGCCGACATCACCGTCGCGCTCGATGGTGAGGTCGTCCACCAGGGAGCCGCCCGGCTGCCGCGTCCCGACGTTCCGCCGGTCCTCCCGGCACGGTTTTCCCGCTCCGCCGCCGAGTGCGGCTTCGACGTCTATGTCCCGCTCCCCGACTCGGCCTCGCCGATCCGGGTGACGCTGTCGGCCACCGGTGACGAACAGGCCGGGACGGTCGAGCTCAAGGTCAGCCGCCGGCCATTGGATGCGCGCGCGGACTACAAGAGTGTCTGGAACGGCGTCTCCGAGGATGAGGACGGCGCGAAGATGGCGGTGGCCGGCTACTTGGACGAGGAGACGTTCGCGCTCTCGGCGGTGGAGACCATCGGGCTCCTCGACGCGACCGTCGGCCTGCGCCCCGAGGACGTTGTCCTGGAGATCGGCGCCGGGGTCGGCCGGGTCGGCCCGGCGATCTCGCCCCGCGTCCGGCGCTGGATCGCCGCCGACGTGTCGTCCAACATGCTTCGTCATGCCCGGCAGCGCTGCGAAGGCCTCGACAACGTCGAGTTCGTCGAGCTGAACGGGTGGGATCTGGCCCCGATCTCCGACGAATCCCTCGATGTCGTGTACTGCACCGTCGTGTTCATGCACCTCGACGAGTGGGACCGGTACGGGTACGTCAAGGAGGCTATGCGGGTGCTGCGACCCGGCGGGCGGGTGGCGGTCGACAACTTCAACCTGCTGAGCCGTCCCGGCTGGGATTTCTTCGCCGGGACCGCCGAGCAGTACCACCCCCTCGAGCGGCCGGCGAACGTATCGAAGAGCTCGACGCCCGAGGAGCTCGAGGCGTACCTGACCCGGGCCGGGTTCGAAGGAGTCCTGGTCTCGAACAACCCCGACCTGCCATTCCTGACCGCCTGGGGCAACAAGCCCGAGCGCTGATCGGCGCGCCTCGCGCCGAGCCGCTGGCCAGCTGGGGTCAGTCCGGGCGTTTGCCGTAGGCCCAGACGAACGTGCTGGACGTCTTGAGGGTGATGTCGACGAAGCCGGCGTGCTCAAGGAAGGCGCGCAGCTCTTGGGGCGTCGACGTCTTCGACACGTTGGCCGGTCGCTCGAGGGGCTGGTAGTCGTGGGCGGTCTTGAGGAAGAACGCCCAGCCGTCGTCGCCGAGCAGGTTGACGTTGTCGACGTAGACGCGACCGCCGGGTCGCAGGACCCGCATGGCCTCTTTGACGTATCCGTACCGGTCCCACTCGTCGAGGTGCATGAACACGACGGTGCAGTACACGACGTCCACCGATTCGTCCGGCACCGGCTGGAGGTCCCACCCGTTGACAGCGATGAAGTCGACATTGTCGAGTCCTTCGCAGCGCCGTCGGGCGTGGACGAGCATGTTCTCGGACACGTCGGTGGCGATCCAACGCTTGACCCGCGGCGCAAGCGCCGGGCCGACCCGGCCGACCCCGGCTCCGATCTCCAAGAACACGTCCGTCGGCTGAATCCCGACGGTCCCTTCGAGCAGGGACACCGTGGCGTCCGCCATGTCTCGGAACCTGGATTCGTCGGTGTACCCGGCCACCGCCGCCTTGGCGTGGTCCTCGTCTTCGGAGACGCTGTTCCAAACGCCCTTGTAGTCGCCTCGAGCGCGCGACGTTGCCGGCACGGTGGCCGGGCGGCGAGTACGGCGCTTGATCACTTCAGGCCTCCGAGAGGGCTCAGGGTCACCGGTTCGTAGCTCGGTCGCCGACGCTGCGTCCGACCGCACTACCACCGCTTGGGCCCGTGGGTATGGGCGGCGGCGCGCCGACCCGTCGTGAGGCGGCTCGCCCGTTACTCGGGAAACTGTAGGAGATCCGTCGCAGGAGGGCCCGAACCGGCGCCGGGAACCGCGACCGCCCAGGGCACTTCCCGAACGGGCCTCACCAGGCTGACGGGGAGGGCCGACGCCCCGTTCGGACCGCCGCACCATGGCGTCGTCGATGTCGTTGGCCGCGCGACGGGAGCCGCAGCCGCGAAGGGGGGCGGTAGCATCGTGTCTCATGTCCGCTGCTGACCCGATCGTGAGCAAGCCGACCGTGGACGCAGAGCCCGCAGCTCCGGCGGCTCCGGCTGGGGACGTCGAGTTCGGCAGCTACTACTACGCCCACGATTGCGGCATTCCCTACGAGCGCAACGAGCGCTGGCTCACCTTCTTCGACGGGATCGCCGAGCGGATCTCCGTCGACCTGAGGCCGGGCTCGGTCCTCGACGCGGGCTGCGCGCTCGGAATGCTCGTCGAGGCGCTGCGCAAGCTCGACGTCGACGCGTACGGCGTCGACGTATCGGAGTACGCCATCGCGCAGGCCGACGCGTCGATCAAGGAGTTCGTGTGGAGCGCGTCGCTCACCGAGCCGCTGCCGCGACGCTATGACCTCGTGACTTGCGTCGAGGTCCTCGAGCACGTGCCACCCGCGGACTGCGAGAGCGCCATCGACAATCTCTGCGCGGCGACGGATCGCATCCTCTTCTCGTCGTCCCCGTTCGACTACGGCGAGCCGACGCACGTGAACGTCAAGCAGCCGGATCAGTGGGCCGAGCTCTTTGCCCGTCGAGGCTTCTTCCGCAATCTCGATGCCGACGTGTCCTTCCTGACCGACTGGGCGGTGCTGTACGAGCGTCGCGCCCTCACCCCGGCCGAGCTGGTCCGCTCCTACGAGCGCTTCTCCTGGGGGCTGGGCCGCGAGGTCCGCGACCTGCGCGCCAGTGTGCTGAGCGTCCAGCAGCGTCTGGAGGACGAGTTCGGCGACGTGCAGTTGGGCAAGGGCACGCGCGGGGAGCTGATCCGGGCCCAAGACGAGCTGCTGCAAGCACGGGACGAGCTGATCGGCATCCAGGCGCAGCTGGGCAACGCGCTCGGACGCGAGACGCTGCTCGACGCCGAGCTAGCCCGGTACCGGACCGCCGCGGCGGAGCTCCAGACGTTCATGCGATCGCCCGTGTGGCGGTACTACGAGCCCTACCAGGGTCTGCGCCGACGCCTCGGTGCGAAGGCCCGGTCGGTGCTCGGGAAGCTGCGGTGAGGGCCGCCGCCGGCCCGCGCGTCTCGGTCGTTCTCCTCCCGGGCGGCGACGCCGACGCGTCGCTGCACTCGCTCGGCACGCAGACGCTGGGGGCGTGGGAGCTGATCGAGTGCGGCTCGGAGGGCGAGCTCGCCGACGAGGTCAACTACGCGTTGTCCCGGGCGAGTGGCGACTACGTCGCGTTCCTCGACGGTGGCGACCTGCTCCATCCCGAGGCGCTCGAGCGGGCGCTGGACCTTGGCCGCGACCCCGGCGTCGACATCGTGTACACCGACGAGGACCATGTCGGCCCCGACGGGCGCGCCGAGCCGTTCTTCAAGCCCGACTGGTCCCCGGAGCGGCTGCTCGGCCACAACTACCTCGGGCGGCTCGCGCTCCTCCGACACGGTCTGGTCGACGACGTCGGCGGCGTCCGCCCCGACGCGGGGGACGCGTGGGAGTACGACCTGATCCTGCGAGCCACCCACGCCGCCTGCCAGATCGAGCACGTGACCAAGCCCTGCTACCGGCGACGGTCGGACGGGGCGGCGCCGACGCCCACCCAGCTCGAGGCGACCCGCCAGGCGCTCGACCGGCACCTGGCTCGCCGCGGGTTGGCCGCGACCGCCGAGCCCGGCCCGGACCGGCAGACCTTCCGGGTCCGCCCCCAGCTGGTCGACACGCCCCGGGTCTCGGTCATCATCCCGGCCGGTGGGAGCCTGCGACGGATCAACGGAGAGACCGTCGACCTGGTGTCGAACTGTGTCGAGAGCATCGTGCGCGAGTCGACCTACGAGAACTACGAGATCGTGGCGGTGCTCGACGACGCGGTCGGTCCCGGGACCCGAACCCGTCTCGAGGCCGCGGCCGGCGATCGCCTGCACGTGGTGCCCTACCAGGAGCCGTTCAACTTCTCCCGCAAGGTCAACCTCGGGACGTTGCACGCCACCGGCGACGTGCTGATCTTGCTCAACGACGACACCGCGGTCCTGGACCCGGACTGGATGGAGGCGATGCTCGTCTTCGCCCAGGACCCGCAGGTCGGGGCGGTCGGGGCGATCCTGCGGTTCGCCGATCGCCGGTACCAGCACACCGGGGTCGTGATCATCGACGGTGACCCGGGCCACCCCTACTACGGCTTCCCGCCCGACTTCGCGGGTTACCGGGACAACCTTCGGGTCCCGGCCAACTACCTCGCGGTGACCGCGGCGTGCTTGATGATGCGACGGTCGGTGTTCATGGAGGTCGGTGGCCTCTCGACGTCGTTCCCAGCGAACTACAACGACGTCGACCTGTGCCTCAAGGTTCGCCGCGCCGGCTACCGGGTGGTGTGCACCCCGGAGGCGCAGCTGTTCCACTACGAGTCGTCAAGCCGGGGGGTGGGGGCGGTCGCGGACGACGAGATGGAGCGGCTCCACAACCGGTGGGCGAGCGACCTGCGACGCGACCCGTACTACAGCCCGCACTTCCTGCCGAGCGCGAACTTCCAGGTCCCCGTCGTCCCCACCGACCAGACCATCGGCGGGCTGGACGACCCGGCAACCCGCGCCAGCTGGTGGTGGCCGGCCTAGACCCCCGACGCGACCGGCGTGACCGCCCGAGGTGAGCGGCCGAGGCGGCTCAGCGTTGCCCGAGCACCCGGCCGAGGCGGCCCCGGACCCGCTGCACGAACATCCGCAGGTCACCCTCGCGGAGGTGCTCGGAGAGCACACCGAGGTCGCGCTGGGCTCGGCGCCGGAACCGGCGAACCTGCAGCGGGTCACCGATGGTGGGCGCGGTAAGGGGGTCGACGAGGTCCGGGGCTCGTCGCGGTGCCCGGCAGAACTCCAGGAGGGGTGCCAGCACGCTGGACCAGCGGAGCTCGCCCGCGAGGTCCCGGGACATCTCACCCTGGCGTGTTAACAGCTCGTCGTCGTCGAGGAGACGGAACAGGGCGGCTTCGAGGGCATCCACGTCGCCGGCGGGGACGGTGATGCCGGCACCGCGCTCGTCGATCAGGTCGGCGAGCGAGTCGCCGGCCGTCGCCACGACGGGCAGGCCGGCCCAGAAGTAGTCCAAGATCCGGGTCCGGAACGAGAACGCGGTCTCGACGTGGTCGAGATGAGTGCTGACCCCGATGTCGGACTCCATCAGGTAGTTCTGGCGGTCCTCGTAGGGGACCCAGTCCTCGTTGAAGAAGACGTGCGTGCCGGTCAGGCCGAGCTCGGCGGCGAGGTCCCGGGTCTGGACGGCCATGCGCATCTCGCCGACGTGCGGGTTGGGATGCTTGACCCCGAGGAAGTACAGGCGCACCTCGGGTCGACGTTGGCGGAGCTTGTCCACGGCTCGGAGGAGCGTGAGCGGGTCGAACCAGTTGTAGATGCCGCCACCCCACAGGATGACCTTGTCGTCCTCGCCGATGCCGGGGACGACGCCTTTGAGGACGGGACGGGTGTGGCGGGGCGGCTCGTCGCTGACCCCGAACGGGACGATGGCGATGAGCGATTCGAGGTTCTCGTTCTCGTCGTAGGTGGCCGGGTTGAGCCGTCCGACCGCGGCGAGCTCGCCGAGCCAGAAGTCGCGCTGCTTCTCACTGGCGCACAGGAAGAAGTCGCCGCGCATGAGCTGCTGGTTCAGCACGTCCTTGCTCGATCGGGTCGCGACCCGGCGTTGGAGAGCGGTCCGGCCGCGGGCCTGCTCGAGAACCTCGAGATGGAACGGGTCGTAGATGTCGGCGACGATGACGCGGTCGTTCTTCTCAAGCGCAGGGTTTTGGGCCATGAGGTTGCCCTGGAAGATGACGACGTCGGATTCCTTGACCAGCTTGGCGAGCTCGCTGCCGTCGACGACCCGCACGTCGAACCCGGGATGCGAGAGGGTGGCGCGCAGCGTCGACACGAGCGTGACGTCGTGCTCGGGAGCGAGCGCCCCCGCGATCTGCCAGGCCCGGATGGCCGGGCCGGCCATCTTGGGTTCGAGGACGTCTCCGGTTGCGACGAGCACGCGGCGCTGGGATGCGAAGCTCTCCCGGATGCCGAGGGCCTCCACGACCGCGTCGAAGCTGTGGACGAATCCGGGGTCGCCGACGTTGGCGAAGAGCGGCAGCTTGAACAGCCGGCTGATCTCGTAGTCGGCCCGGCGCCGTTTGGCCTGGACCTTGCGTCGGCTGGCGCCCAGCGCCGGGAGCGCCCGGCAGAACGCGTCGACGGCGTAGGGCCCGACGAGCGTCTCCTTCGCCACGTCGGCCCGGGACGACTCGTCGCCGCCCGGGTTGTGGCGCAGGTCGAGGCTGTCGGGATCGTCCTGCCCGGTGACGATCCGGCGGCGGATCGCCAGGAGGATCGCGGCGGGGAGCGCCGAGCGGAGGTGGGCCTCGTCGTAGTTCTTGTAGATGGTGAAGAGGGCGTTTCGCTCGAGCAGGTAGTTCTCGCGCCAGGAGCCGTAGCGGTCGACGGTGGCGTGGTGGCGGTGAAAGACCACCGAGGTGGGCTCGTACCGGACCCGGTAGCCCTGCAGCCAGAGCCGCCACCCGAAGTCGACGTCCTCGAAGAACATGAAGTACTGCTCGTCGAACCCGCCGACCTCGCGGAAGGTCTCGGCGTCGACGACCATCGCCGCGCCGGAGGCGAACAGCACATCGCCGGGCTGGTCGTAGATCGGGTCGTCGGGCTCACCGGCGTGGAGCTTGAAGCCGTGGCCGTAGAAGGCGAGCGCCGCGTCGACGAAGTCGACGTTGCGGCCGTCCCAGTCGAGGATCTTGCTGGCGACGCAGGCCACGCCCTCCTCGTTGATGACGGGGACGGCGCGCAGCCAGTTCGGGTCCGGTCGGGCGTCGTTGTTGAGGAAGGCGAGGTACTGGCCGGTCGCGACGTCGGCGCCGCGGTTGCAGCCGCCGGCGAACCCGACGTTCTCGTCGAGCTCGACGAGCTTGATGTCGGGATGCGCGGCGCGGATTCGTTCGACGTCCTCGCCGCCGGAGGCGTTGTCGACGACGATGACCTCGAGGTGGTTCTTGGGCCAGTTGAGCTCGTCGACCGCGGCGAGGGCGGTGAGCGTGTCGTCGGCGCCTCGATAGTTGACGAGGATGATGGAGACCACGTCGGGCCGCAGCATTCGGATTCGCGGCAGTGACGCCATCAACTGAACTGCCAGGTCCCGGGGAGGGCGAGGAGGCCGAACTCGGCGTGGGGGGTCCCCGGTTCGACGTCGAACCGGTAGGCGCGCTGGCGGTGGTCGTAGGCATGCGAGAGGGTGAAGTTGTAGAGCGACGCGCTCAGGTCGTAGGTGCCGGGGACGAGCGGCATGTGCTCGACGTGGAAGTCGACGTAGCCCTTGCCGCGGATCTCGTCGGGGATGGTGTCGCCCTCGCGGGTGTTGGGCCCGCAGACCTCGGCGCCGTCGAGGCGGTGGATGGCGAGCCCGAACACGGGCTGCTCGATCCGCTCGTGGGCGTTGTAGTGGAGGCGGATCGTGACCGGGTCGCCGGTTCGGATCTGCTTGGCCGGTTGCCCGGCCGTGTCGAGGATCTCGAACTCCTCGATCTGGGCCTCGCCGGTCCCCCATCGTTGGCCTTGACCGGCGTCGCCGTCGCGGATGCGGTCGGTGAACACGTCGAGCATGTACTCGTCGATCAGCTCGGTGACCTTGCCGACTCGGCGCAGCTCGCCGTGCTCGAGGAGGGCGGCCTCGTCGCAGAGGTTCCGGATCGACCCGAGCGCGTGGGTGACGATGGCGATGGTCTTGCCTCGGGACTTCAGCTCGTTGATCTTCTCGACGCACTTGATCTGGAACTCGGCGTCGCCGACCGCGAGGATCTCGTCGATGAGCAAGATGTCAGGGTCGACGTTGATCGCGACCGCGAACCCGAGCCGGACGTACATGCCGGACGAGTAGAGCTTCACCGGCGAGTCGATGAACTGCTCGAGGCCGGAGAACTCGACGATCTCGTCGAAGACCTTGTCGACCTGCTTCTTGGACAGGCCCAGGATCGACGCGTTCAGGTAGACGTTGTCGCGTCCGGAGAGCTCGGTGTGGAAGCCGGCGCCGAGCTCGAGGAGGGCGGAGATCTTGCCCCGGGTGGTGATCTTGCCCTTTTCGGGCACGAGGATTCGGGCGAGGCACTTCAAGAGGGTGCTCTTGCCGGAGCCGTTCTCGCCGATCATGGCGAACGTGGAGCCCTGGGGAACCTCGAAGGAGATGTCCTTGAGGGCCCAGAACTCGTCGTACTTCGCTCGGCCGCCCCGCAGCATCGCGGCCTTCAGTGAGTCGTTGCGCTCCTTGTAGAGGCGATACATCTTCGACACGTTCTCGACGAGGATCGCGGGTTCGCTCACAGCTCCTCCGCGATGCGCCGCTCGAACTTTTGGAACATCCACAGTCCGACCACGCAGAGGCCGACCGCCCAGATCGCCATGTAGGCGACATCGTTGAACGCCGGCCATTTCAGGTCATAGAGCGCGGCCCGGAACGAGTTCACCATGCGGACCAGCGGGTTGAGGCTGTACAGCATCCGGAACGGGACCTTCACGCCCAGGATGTGCGCGTGCACGGGCACGACGGAGATGGGGTACACGATGGGCATCGAGTAGAAGAGCGCGTTCGACATGATGACAATGAGGTGCTTCACGTCGCGGAAATAGACGTTGAACGTGCTGAGTAACAAGCCGATCCCGAGGACGAACGCACCTTCGATGAGCATCAGCATGAACACGATCGGCAGCCATGGGAGGACCATGTTGCCCACGACGAGGAGGGCGGCGGTCAGGACGCCCATCTCGATCATGAAGCTCACGAACAGCGCGGCCACGGTCGAGATGATGATGACCTCGCGGGGGAAGTACACCTTCTTGATGAGGTTGCTGTTCCCGATGAGGCAGTCGACCCCGACGGTCATGCCGCCGGAGAAGAAGTTCCAGGGGAGCAGCCCGCAGAGCAGGAACATGGCGAACGAGTCGAGGCCGCTCGGGTGGCCGATCGAGGGCTTCACCTTCAAGAAGAACGAGAAGACGACGGTGAAGATGATCATGGTCGACAGCGGGTTCAGCATCGACCAGGTCCAGCCCAGGACCGACTTTTTGTATTTGCTCCGCAGCTCCCGCAGCGTCAGGTTGACCATCAGCTCACGGGCGTCCGCGAACTCGCGCAGGCGGCCCATCGGCGGACCACGGTAGCGCACCCCCCTCCACGGTCGATGCTCGGCGTCCGAAACCGGGGTCTGCGGGGAGCCTCAGCGGGCCAAGAGGGCCCGAGCGAGCGTGTCGGTGCCGAATGCGGTGAGGATGGCGAGGTAGAGCAGCCCGGTCGCGGCCATCACCGCGGAGTAGAAGCGCTCCTGGAGCGCCTTCCAGGTCACGCCGAGCAAGACGATCGTGGTCAGGGCGCTCACGATCCAGGTGACGCCGAGGAGTCCCTGGTACCCGTCGTTGATCGTCCCGTTGAGGACGCTGACCATCCCGACCGGGACCAGGAGCGTGGCCACGTCGAGTGGCCACGCGACGGCGGCGAGGCGGACCAGCTCGCGGATCGGTCCCCGGGACAGGCCGGGCTGCACGAGGTACCAGTGGCCGAGGAGCATTGCGTCGGTCACGAGGCCCAAGAAGAGTCCCCCGGCCACGAGGCGGGCGGCGCTGAGCGCGTACGGGCCGCCGAGGCCGGCGGCGGCCCCGAGCAGCGCGACGAGCCCTGCGCTCGGCGCGAGCAGGTCGACCCAGGGATCGAATGACCCGGGGCCGGTCAGCCCGGCCCGTCGGCGCACCACGGAGAGGCAGAGCGCGGTGCCGGCGAACGCGACCATCGCCACACCGGCGACGGTCCGCACGACGTCGCCGGTCGAGTGGTCCGAGCCGGCCAGTCCGGCGGCGACGCCGCCGAGGGCGAGCACGAGGAACACCGACCGGAGGAGCCATCCGTACCCGATGCCGAGGACTCGGTGTCGCGTCGTGATCCAACAGCCGAGCAGGCCGCCCGCGGACCACTGGAGCAGCACCGAGGAGAGATCGAGGCGCACAGGGGCGAGTTAGTCGACGACGGCGAGGTCGCGTGGGGCGTGGTTCAGCCGCTGCGGCCCCGCGGGGGTGGCGATCACGATGTCTTCGAGTCGGAGCCCGAACCGCCCCGGGAGGTAGACGCCGGGCTCGATGCTGAACGCGTGGCCGGCCTCGAGGGGCCGGTCGTTGCCCTCGACGAGATACGGGTCTTCGTGCGCCTCGAGTCCGATGCCGTGTCCGGTGCGGTGCACGAACCGGGCGGCGAGGCCGGCGTCGTGCAGCGAGTCCCGTGCGACGGCGTCGACGTCGCTGCAGCGGGTGCCGACGGTGGCGGCGCGCACGGCTGCCTCTTGGGCAACGAGGAGGGCGTCGTAGGCGTCGCGGACCTCGGCGCGGGGGTCCCCCACGGCGTACATGCGGGTGATGTCGGAGCAGTAGCCGTGCATCGTGCCGCCAAAGTCGCAGAGCACGACGTCGCCGGCCTCGATGCGGCGATCGCCCGGCTCGTGGTGCGGGCTGGCGGCGTTGGGTCCGGTAGCGACGATGGCGAAGTTCGCCCGCTCGTGGCCTCGGTCGAGGATCTGCTCGATCAGCTGGCGGTGGATCGCCCGCTCGGTGCGGCCCCGGAAGGACCAGCCGCGCATGTCCTGGGCGATCTCGTCGACCGCGGTGGCGGCGTCGCGCAGGGCGCCCAGCTCGGCTTCGTCCTTGACGATCCGAAGCGGCGACGTGACGTGGCTGGCCAGGACGAACCGCGCGTCGGGGAGCGACCCTTGGAGTGCGAGCACGTCACGGGCGAAGACGTGGTCGCCGAGCGCGAGCACGCGGGCGCCACCGGCGTGCTTCGCGATCCGCTCGATGGGGTCGTCGGTCTCGTCCCACGCCTCCACGGTGAACCCGGGGGTGTCCTCGTCGACTCGGGGGACCTCGAGGCGGGGCACGAGCAGGACCGCGTCGCCGTCGCGGGCCAGGACGAGCATGGTGAGACGCTCGAGGGGCATGGCCTCGTACCCGGTCAGGTAGACGAGGTCGGGTCCGGCCGAGACGGCGAGCACGTCGACGCCGACCTCCCGCATGCGCCGGCGGGCTCGGTCCAGGCGGGGGGCGGACGTCACGGCGCCTCGCCGAGCGCGGGCAGGTCGTCGACGCTGCGCGCGTTCTGCTCCGCCCGGTAGGTCCGGAGGCCGTCTTCGCCCTTGCGGGTCGCCCACTCGATGAGCGTCGACCGATCCGTGTCGAGTCGGAGCTTGGGGACGGCGTAGCCACACGACGTGGAGACTCGATCCACGTCCACGGTGATGATGGCGCGGGCTCCCGGGTAGGCCGGGAACCGGTCGAGGAGCGGTTGGGCTTCGGGGCGCGATGCTTCGATCACTTGACCGTGACCATAGAGCCGCACGATGTTCGGTTTCCCGTCGAAGGCGCAGAACATGATCGTGATGCGGCCGTTGTCGCGCAGGTGGGCGATGGTCTCGGCGCCGCTGCCGGTGAGGTCCAGGTAGGCAACTGCGTTCGGGCCGAGCACGGCGAAGGTGTCGAGCCCCTTCGGTGAGCAGTTGACGTGCCCCTCGGAGTCCGACGGTGCGGTCGCGACGAAGAACAGGGGCTGGGCGGCGACGAACGCGGCGATCTCGTCGGTGATCTCGTCGAAGACGCGACCCATCTCAGCCGCGCCGCTCAGCGCGGCCCGGGGCAGCGCGGCTCATCGGTCCGACGCGTGCTCGAGCGCCGCGCCGACCGCGCGTTTGGCGTGATAGCTCGAGCGGACGAGGGGCCCCGACTCGACGTGCGCGAACCCAAGCCCCCGCGCGTAGGCGCCGACTTCGTCGAGCTCCTCGGGGCGCCACCAGCGGACCACCGGCAGATGCTGCTTCGATGGGCGCAGATACTGGCCCACCGTCAAGATGTCGACGCCGACTGCCGCCAGGTCGGCGATCGCGCCTCGGAGCTGGGGCTCGCTCTCACCGAGCCCAACGATAAGCCCCGATTTGGTGACGAGCCCCGCGGATTTTCCCCGGGCGAGGAGCGCCAGGGACCGCGCGTAGCCGGCGTTGGGGCGCACGGCGCGTTGGAGCAGCGCGACCGTCTCCAGGTTGTGGTTCAGCACGTCGGGGTGCGCCTCGACGATCAGGTCGAGGGCTTCGACGCTGCCCTTGCAGTCGGGGATGAGGACCTCGATCTTGGTGTCGGGCGTGCGGGCCCGCACCGCGCG
>Ga0182024_10009322_pt1 | contig 20336 bp, 17 predicted proteins | sample P32metaG_FD_120480 | JGI IMG/M metagenome (GOLD analysis project Ga0182024, IMG submission 120480) | Permafrost microbial communities from Stordalen Mire, Sweden - P3-2 metaG (Illumina Assembly) | ecosystem: Environmental > Terrestrial > Soil > Wetlands > Permafrost | place: Sweden: Stordalen... | reverse complement strand
CTCGTGATAGGTGCCTTCGTCCACGTTAATAACGTCGCCAGCCGAAGCAGCCGCGACAGCGGCCCCAATAGTCGAATACGGGCATCCAGGACTCGGATGCTTGCTTACACAGAGAGTCGCACCTGCGGCAACTTGAGAAAGGCCGCAAAGCACTACGCATACTCACGCGACGAGAGCAGTGTTCCGATAGGTCATAATTTTCCCCCTTGACCGGAGGGCCCATTTCTATTTTCCGGAGGGCGAAATTCTACTCTCGCAAGCCCTAGTTTGCTAACAAGGCAACCTCGTCCATCCTCCCATCCCGTATTCTGTAAAAGACCATGAGCAGCGAGCACAACAACCCGCGCAATCCCATCCGCATCGGCAGCCGAGGCTCGCAGCTCGCCCTCTGGCAGGCGAACCACATCCTCTACGCCCTCCGCGACGCCGGCTACCACGTCGAGCTTGAAATCATCCGCACCACCGGCGACCGCATGCAGCAACCCGGCTTCGTCCCCCCGCCGAACCTCGACGGCAAAGGCATCTTCATCAAAGAGATCGAGGAGGCCCTCGAAGAAGGCCGCATCGACCTCGCCGTCCACAGCTTAAAAGACCTCCCAACAAAACTAGCCCCACAGTTCACCCTGGCCGCTATCCCCAAGCGCGCCGACGCCCGCGACGTCTGGGTCTGCGAGCCCTACTGGGCCCTCCACACCCTCCCCACCGGAGGCCGCATCGGCACCACCAGCCCACGCCGCCGCGCGCAAATCCTCGCCCTCCGCCCCGACGTCTCCTTCGTAGAAATCCGCGGCAACATCGACACCCGCCTAAAAAAATTAGCCGCCGGCCAATGCGACGCTCTCGTCCTCGCCGCCGCCGGCCTCGACCGCCTCAAGCGCGCCGAGTGGGTCCACCAGCGCTTCTCCCCCGAGGAGATGTGCCCCGCCCCCGGCCAGGGCGCATTGGCCCTCGAAACCCGCAGCCCCGACTACCCCATCGACGAAGCCCGCGACGCCTACATCCGCAACGCCATCGCCTTCTTCGAGCACCCCCACACCCGCTTCTGCGTCGACGCCGAGCGCACCACTCTCGACGCCCTCGGCGGCGGCTGCTCGCTTCCCATCGGCGCTCACTGCATCCCGCCCACAAACGAAGCGGGCAACTGGCGCATGGTCGCCCAGGTCGTCGCCCCCGACGGCGAAGCCATGGTCCAGATCGAGACCGAAGCCGTCCACGACACCGACCCCATCACCCTCGGCCAACGCGTCGCCGACGACCTCAAATCCAGAGGCGCCCTCGATCTCCTCGCCCCCGCAGTCGAATCCGCCACAGCCTGATGTCCCAAGAACAAACCAACCACTCCCCACCCGCATCGTACGTCGTTAGCTGACACTGGATCTCTGGTGCCACGAGAAGTTCTCTCGAACGTTGAGAGTGTAACCAACCACCCTCGTACCTCGTCGCGCAACGCTGCCTAAGCAAGTCCTTCACTGCGTCAGGCTGCCCCCTTCCTTGAAGGTCGTCATCCTGACCCTGAGCGTAGTCGAATAGGGAAGGATCCACGTATTTGCATTTGTACCTGCACTTCCCATTCACCCCGAAACAATCCAGGAGAAAACATGAGCAAGCAAGCAAACATCGAAGCGCAGAAAAAAATGGGCGAAGCCATCAACAAGGGCAATCTCGAAGAACTCCGCAACGTCATGGCCCCCGACGTCAAGGATCACGATCCCGCACTCGACCAGGGCAAAGGCGTCGATGGCTTCATCAAATTCTTCACTGAATTCCGCGCCGCCTTCCCCGATCTCTCCATCGCCGTCGAGGATCTCGTCGCCGACGAGGAGCAAGTCGCCTTCGCCTACACCGTCACCCACCAGGGAAACTTCCTCGGCATTCCCCCATCAGGCAAAAAAATCAAAGCTCGCGGCCTGCAGATCTCCAAATTCAAAGACGGCAAAATCGTCGAGCGGTGGGGCAGCTCCGACGAACTCGGCATCATGCAGCAAATAGGCGTCATCAAGCCCGTCAGGTCCGTCGACGCGCCGCCAGCCATCTCCGGCCAGCGCGCCTCATAACCCGAAGCCGAAACACGAAACAACCGCCATCGGGAGTTGCAGTTCATCGCAACTCCTGATCGCCGTTTTTCATGACAAGATTGACATCGCTGTAATTCGTTTCGATTCGCGTATATATCGTAATGCGATACAATATTACTATGAGGATTTCTCTCCAGCCCCCCAATCGACAGTCTCACGATCGGCAAAGGCTGCAAACTCTGGCCGAGTTTCGCTACACCCTCCGCCAGTTTCTTCATTTCAGCGAAAGCTGTTCCACGGACGCCGGCCTCCATCCCCAGCAGCACCAACTCCTGCTCCACATCGCCGGAGCCCCAGACGGCGCGGAAACGACGGTATCGTATATAGCGGAGAGGCTGGGGCTGCGCCATCATACTGTCGTCGAACTCAGCAAGCGCTGCGAAGAGGCGGGGCTGATCCATCGCAAACACGACACGCCCGACCGGCGCTGTGTCGCCTTGCACGTTACGCCCGCAGGCCAGCGCGTGCTGCGAACTCTGTCGGAAGATCACGAGCGTGAGTTGCACGAACTCGTCCCCAAGCTGATTCGTTCGTTGAACCTGATCCGCACCTCCGACAAACACACCAAACGCCCAGCTGGCAGCACATCAAAGCTGAGAGGAAATCACAAATGAAGTCGGAACCATCTGCCCTGCGAGATTTCACCGTCGATCGAAGAGTCTGGCTCCTCTCCGGCGTCTCGATCGTCATCGGTGCCTGCGCGACAGGCCTCGCCGTAGTGCTCTTACGCCTCATCGCGCTCTCGACAAATCTCTTCTACTACCATCGCTTCAGCGCCGTCACCATCTCCCCTGCCGGCAGTCCGCTCGGCTATTGGATGGTCGTCGTGCCCATCATCGGTGGCCTTCTCGTAGGAATCATGGCGCGCTACGGTTCAGACAAGATTCGCGGCCACGGCATTCCCGAGGCCATCGAAGCCATCCTGCTTCATCGTGCCAAGGTGGACGCGAAGGTCGCGATCCTGAAGCCTATCTCAGCCGCCATTGCCATCGGCTCCGGCGGCCCCTTCGGAGCGGAAGGCCCCATCATCATGACCGGCGGCGCCGTCGGTTCGCTCATCGCCCAGTGGATGCGCGTCACCGACGCCGAGCGTACAACCCTCCTCGTAGCCGGAGCGGCCGCGGGCATGTCCGCAACCTTCGCCACTCCCGTCGCGGCCATCCTCCTTGCAGTCGAGCTTCTCCTCTTTGAATGGCGTCCACGCAGCCTCGTTCCCGTCGCCATGGCCAGCGCGACCGCGGGCATCCTGCGCGTCTACTGGCTCGGCGCCGGACCCCTCTTCCACATGCCGGAAACGCCCCTCGGCGGTACTCACCGCATCCTCTTCGCGGTCGGTGCATTGCTGCTCGGCGCCTTGCTCGGCCTGGTCGCCGCCGGCATGAGCCGCATGATGTACGCCTTCGAGGACCTCTTCGAACGTCTCCACGTCCACTGGATGTGGTGGCCTGCCCTCGGCGGCATCGGCATCGGCGTCGGCGGCCTCTTCTTCCCCCGCGGCCTCGGCGTCGGTTACGACAACATCGCCGAACTCCTCCGCGGCAACGCCACCATGGGCCTCATCGTCGGAATCCTCATCGCCAAATCGCTCATGTGGGCCTTCTCGCTAGGCTCCGGAACCTCCGGCGGTGTACTCGCTCCCTTGCTCATGATCGGCGGAGCCGTCGGCGCCATGGCCGGACATCTCGCCCACGCATCGGTCGAGGCGCAGGCCTTCTGGGCGCTCATCGGCATGGGGTCCATGCTTGCCGGCTCACTCGGCGTCCCTCTCACCGCCATCATGTTCAGCCTGGAGGTCACGCACTGCCTGCCCGCGCTCCTCCCGCTCACCATGGCCTGCGTTGCCTCTTACCTCGTCACGTCGCTCATTATGCCGCGGTCCATCCTCACCGAAAAACTCGGTCGCCGCGGCTATCACCTCACCCGCGAGTACGGTGTCGATCCCCTCGAACTCGTCATCGTCCGCGACCTCATGACACCGCTGCCGCTTTCCTCCGCCAAAGCCACACTCCCAGAGTTCTACACCTACAATGACGGAACGGCGCGCGGCGCCGCGGAGGTCATGGCAACCGAAGGCCTGGCAACCTTACCTGTCGTTGATCGCAGCACCCACAAGGTCTGCGGAGAAATCTCCCTCGGCGATCTCCTGCGCGGCCGTACCCAGTCCATGGAGCGCGAAAACGAACGCCTGCGCCTCTTCAACTACATCCCCCCAGAGCGAGGCGGCCACAACTGATCCCCCAAAAAGGCGTCCGTCCCGATCAGTGAGGCTTGTCATTCTGAGCGGAGCGAAGAATCCCCGCATTTTGCATTTGTCGTTGCCGCTGTTCTCGCCGCTGCATTTGGTCCAAACGCTCACCCCACCATCGAACCAGCACTACCCTCCACCCGCTCCACTCAACGAGGCCCCGTCTCAGGCTCCGATATTGGGTAGTGCGCTTCGATCAATCCTGATGCCTTGCAGATTCCCTGGTTCGGCCCTAAGCTTTCCTGCACTACAAGCTGCCAATAATTTTCCGATACTCGTCTTCCGTAAACGCCCGCGAAGTCTGCGTCGTGATGCCGCCTTGTGAAATCGCGGTAAGCATCGACTTCGCCATGATCTCATCGCTGGGGGCCTCGGAAACAATCACCATGTCATGCGCGCCCGCTGTCATATAAAAGTTAACTATCTTCACGCCTTCCGCCGCAAAAGCTTTCTTCGCGGCATCCAGTCTGGTTGGACTTTCTTTGATTTTTTGTGCCCCTAGTGTTGTCCAGCGGCACAGTGAAACGTAAGTTGGCATAAGTCACCTCATGGCGCGGCATCCTAACCTTGTAACTCCAATAAAGTCAAAGCCTCCACCCTCCTCGAAGAGCGGCACAGCGGCCGGAATCCATGCAACCACCCGCCCATCTCCACTTCCCCTCGCTCTCCGCCATACAATCATCCAGTGCCGCCCCTCACCAACAAACGCATCCTCATCACCCGAACCCGCTCCCAGGCCTCCGGCCTCGCCGCCCAGCTCGAAGCTCTCGGCGCGACCCCCATCCTCATCCCCACCATCGAGATCATCTCCCCCGCAACCTACGCCCCGCTAGACGCCGCCCTGGCCCAACTCGGCAGTTACGACTGGCTCCTCTTCACCAGCGCCAACGCCGTCGAAGCCTTCCACCACCGCCGCAACCTGCCACAAAACCGGGTGCCCCATCTTCGCGACGGTCTCATCGTCGCTAAGCCGGGGTCCCCGCCAGCTTGCTGGGGGGGTGGTAAGGTGGGCAATCGCGAAAGCGATCCGCTCTCCTCAGTACAGGCACAAAGGGTAACCGCGAGGAGGGAAGTAAAATTCCCCCGCATAGCCGTCATAGGCCCAGCCACCGCGAAAGCCGTCCAAGCCATCGGCCTCGAAGTCGACCTGATCCCCGCGCATTACATCGCCGAATCCCTCGCCGCCGCCCTCACCCCCTACGCCGCCGGCGCCCGTATGCTTCTCATCCGAGCCGCCGAAGCCCGCGACCACCTCCCCGAAGCTCTCCGCACCGCCGGCGCCACCGTCACCATCGCCGAAGCCTACCGCAACCAGATCCCCCCCGAATCCATCCCCGCTCTTCAGCGCCTCTTCACCAACCCCGCGAACCAACCCGACGCGATCACCTTCACCAGCGCCTCCACCGCCCGCAATCTCATTGCCCTCCTCGAAGCCGCCAACCTCACCCTCCCCCCAAACGTCGTCCTGGCCTCCATCGGCTCCATCACCAGCCAGACCCTCCGCGACCTCGGCCACGAACCCACCATCGAAGCCGCCGCCCCAACGATCACCGACCTCATCCAATCCCTCCTCACCCACCTCACGCACAAGCGATAGGTGAGCCAAGGCAAGAAGGGAAGGGCAGGCCTGAAAAAGCCCCTGTTGTTGCATTTGAGGATTAGCGTAGGGCTTTAGCCCTACGACAAATCATCGCAAATACGAGGGCTTTAGCCTCGGATACTCTCTTCGCTAGCCACAATCAGACTTTCCATCACCTTCTTCCGGCTTGCCCAAAAAAATAGGCTGCGCGGCAAGCGCTACCGATCTGCCGAAGGCTGGAGCAAAACCCAAAGGGCAAAGCGACTTATCCTTTGTTCACGTTTCGCACCACTCAGTGCGAACTCCACGTCTTATCCGAAGAATTACAAAGCCGCTCCAGCGTGCAATCCACACACCTCGGCTTTCGCGCCACACAAATCTGCCGCCCATGATGAATCAGCTCATGCGAGAACGCGATCCACCGGTCCTGCGGAATGATCTTCATCAAATCCCGTTCGACCTTCTCGGGGACCGTCTCTTTCGTCAACTCCAGCCGTCGCGACAACCGCATCACATGCGTGTCGACAACCACTCCCACCGCAATCTCAAACCACGACCCCAACACCACATTCCCAGTCTTCCGAGCCACCCCCGGCAACCGCAGAATCTCCTCCATCGTCTGCGGAACCTTCCCCCCAAACTCCTCCACCACAACCCGCGCCGCTCCCTGAATCGACTTCGCCTTATTCCGAAAAAATCCCGTCGTCCGAATCAGCTCCTCTAGCTCCGGCAGGGAAGCCGCGGCCATCGCCTTCGGTGTGGGAAACGCCTTGAACAGCGCCGGAGTCACCAGGTTCACCCGAACATCCGTGCACTGCGCCGACAGAATCGTCGCCACCGTCAACTCCCACGCGCTCTTGTGGTTCAACGCGCAAACAACGCCCGGGTAAGTCTTCCGTAGCGCATCCAGAATCGCCGCAACGCGCACCGGATCAAGCGGCTTCACCGTCTTCCCCGCGCCGCTTTTAGAAGTCCGCTTAGCCGCAACCGGCTCCGCAGCCGCAACCGCCCGAGTCTTCGCCCCAACGACCGCCTTAGCCTTCGCCGCAGTCCGAACCACAGTAGTCTTCGCCATCGCGTCTACCCAAGCCGATCCAGCATCTCCGCCGCCAGAACCCGCACGCAACTAAAGATCGGCGTGTCCTGCAGCGTATACATACTGATCTCCGTCTCGCGCAGTTGCTGCACCAGGTCGAGAAAGTCCTCAGGGAAATTCGTCTCGAACGCCACCACAAACTCCTGATCATCGATCCCAAACGAGTAAGTCGTATTCAGCTTCACCCGCGGATACGAAAGCCCCACGCGAATATGTTCATCCATCAACCGCTTCCGCTCCGTCGCCGGCAGCAGATACCACGGCCGCGTCTTCCAGAACGGATAAATAAAAATGTACTTCTGCCCACCCGGACGAATCGCCCCCCGTCCTTCGCCCTCGCTCTCATCCACGCGGTCGATCTGGTACTGCGACCGTTTCGTCATCGCCAGAAAGTTATGCGGCGAATTCAAATACCCACCCAGCGGAGTCGCCATCAACTCACTCCGCATCTTGTTCAACTCATCCACCGCATACCCAATCGACCACAGGCACATATCCACATCGCCCCGCGTCCCAATCGTCGAGTAAGTCAGCGACAAAAACTCTCCCGGCTTATTCCATCGCGCCAGAACCTCGGCAAACGCAGCCCTATGCGCGGCCTTCTCCTCCGCGGGCAATCTACGCCACTCCGGCATCACCTTATAGAAGCTGAAGCAAACAATCTGCCGCTTCACCGGCGGCTTCGACGGATCGTGCGGAACCGCTCCATAGCTGCTAGCTGGGCGCCCTACACTCGCCGGAGCAGCCGTCGCAGGGGAGGGAACTGTCGAAGCCGAACTTGCGTCTGCTGCTAAAACCGCCACCGTATCTGACATCAAAATCTCCTTGCTTTACCAAACTTGAAGCGTCCTACACCAACCCGTCGTCACTTCGACCGAAGCGGAGCGAAGTGGAGAAACCCGCTTCTCTACCCTCGCCTCCAAATCGCTCAAACCAGCGCCTTCCTCCAATGCTAGCGCATCCAACAAATTTCCACCCACCCCGTATACTGCAACAGAATGTCCGAAAAACTCATCACAATCCTCGTCGGCTTCATCAGCGGCGGAGGCTATGCCAGCGTCGTCCTCCTCATGGCGATCCAGTCAGCCTGCATCCCGATCCCGTCTGAAGTCATCATGCCTCTCGCAGGCTATGCCCTCGCCCACACGCAGTGGCAGCTCATCCTCCTCGCGACCGTCGCGTCGCTCGCCTCCAACCTCGGCTCCATCCCCGCCTACTGGGTCGGCGCACGCGGCGGTCGTCCCATGGTCGAACGCTACGGCAGCTACATGCTCCTCAGCCGGCGCGATCTCGATCTCGTCGATCGTTTCTTTGCGCACTACGGCTCCATCACTGTGCTCATCGGCCGCATGTTGCCGATCATCCGCACCTTCATCGCCTTTCCCGCCGGCGTCGCGAAGATGAACCAGCTCCGCTTCCACATCTACACCTTCATCGGCTCCTGGCCCTGGTGTTACGTATTGGCTTACATCGGAATGAAGCTCGGCGCCCAATTCAACACCGACCCTCGCTTCAAGGCCATCTTCCAACGCTTCCATCTCAGCGTCGAAGTCGTCCTCGTCGCCGGCTTCCTCTGGTTCGTCATCTCCCACTGGAAAAACCGCATTCGCCCCGAATCATAACCATAGACGGCGATTATTTTATGGCGTTTCAAGTGATACAACTTTCGAGCGAGAAGACCCATCCAAGAATGGAAGAATAGAACCAGCTTTGGGGTCCGTTTAATGCGTCTTTCTGCTTTGGTCCTCCCCGTACTTCTTGCATCTGCAACCGCATCTCTGGCGCAGACCGGCTTTACCACCAAAATCTACCCCGCCGCTGGCGATACTACGCTTCGCGTTGCAGACTTCAATCATGACGGTAAGCCAGACCTGCTTGGCTACAACACATTCTTCAACGTTGGCAACATCTACCTGAATGACGGGAATGGCGGCTTCAAGGCTCCCGTCGCGCTTCCCCAAAACAACACCGGAACGATCATGTACGCGCAGATCGCCGATATGAATAGTGATGGTTTCCCCGACATTGTTGCGTGCACGGAACAGACGGGCAGAACTTCAGGCTCCTTTTATCTGGTGATCTACCTGAACGATGGAACCGGTAACTTCACCATTGGGCAAATTACGACGCTCGCTTATGGATGCAATACCCTGATCGTGGGCGACGTTAATCTGGATGGGCATCCTGACGTGGTCATCGCGAGCTACACGAACGCTTCGCCCACGTCCCCGGCAAACAATATCTTTCAGACTTTTTTGGGGGACGGAGCCGGCAATGTCGGTGCTTCCATCACACAGCAGAATGTCGATCTCGATTCTCCGGATGCCAGCAACAGCTTTACCAACTGCGGGGTAATCAATATCACGGGCGGAAACTTCTTCCTCGACGGACAGTTTAGCCTGATCGCGAACACAACCTGCAAGCCGATCGGGCAGACGAATCCCAGCAACCTCGGCACCACATTTCTCGGACATGGCTACGGCACAGGGCAGTACACCTTTACCGAATCCCACAAAGGGGACGAGTACCTCACGGATGGGCAGACTGCCGATGTGAACCAGGACGGCAAACCGGACGCGACGTTCTACAGTGTCACGGGTCAGCCCTATTCCAACCTCTATTACGCGCAGAACAACGGTAGCGGCAGCTTCACCTACAACCAACTTACGGGTGACATTATCGCAGCGAAGGACCCAACTCCCGTGCAATTCACGGGTAAAGCCGTTGCTGATTTTACCGGGGATGGAATCAATGACATTGCTTCCATCTTCACGACGGTCACACCTACGAACTCGGCGCAGAATGTCGTTCCTTATATCTCGATCCTCGCCGGATCGGCGAACGGCGCCTTCGTGGAGTCACAGCATTGGATTGTTGACCCAAATTCGACGGGTGTTGGCGACATGGTCTCCGCTGACTTCAACGGAGATGGAAAGGCCGACTTAGCTGTGTTGGTACTGGATGGCCCTTATCCGAGCTCCACTACCTCGCTGTATGTGTACACCAATACCATGGCGAGCAACACCAGTTGCAACGCTCCCACCGCGGCGAACACCAATATCATCTGCGAGCCGGCACAAGGTTCGACGGTCAGTGGTTCCCCTTTCACGGTGACCGCAGCCTCGAACGTTACTGGATTTACTCTGAATCGTCTGTATCTTGATAACACTGCGGTGTATCAGACCACATCGCAGACCATCAACACTCCCATCACCGCAGCGACTGGAAATCACGACCTTGTCCTCGTCAGCTACGACAACTCTGGCAAGGCGTTCACCACCAGCACCACCTTCACTGTCGGCTCGGGTAACGGCGAGTGCTTGCCCTCGGGTCCAGGAGTAAACATCTGCCAGCCCGGGCAGAACGCAACCGCCGACTCGCCAGTCACCCTTACGGCGGGCGCAATCGCACAGAGCGGCGACATTACCGCGCTTCGCTTCTACGTCGACAACGTCGCCGTCTATACGGCGGACAACTCGGCAAAGTCAACGTCCTTCCAAGCCACCCAGGCAGTGCCTCTCAGTGCAGGAAGCCATCATCTCGTGGTGGTTGGCTATGAGAGCACGGGCGGATCTCTTACCTTCGCGGAGAATTTCACTGTCGCCGCGTCGACCAACTGCTATCCCTCATCTGCAGGAGCGATGATCTGCTCTCCTATCAAGAATGCGACGGTAAGCTCACCCGTTCAGGTGTCAGCCGGCGCGACCGCAGGGAGTGGCTACATCACGGCACTCGCGATGTACGTGGATAACGTTGAGGAGAACCTTGCCCCCGATCCTTACCCGTACAAGTCCTTCTCCACAATCCAGTCTCTTACTCTCTCCAAGGGAACCCACAATCTGGTTGTGGTTGGCTATCAGAGCACCGGTGGCGCTGTGACCGCGAGTGAAACCATTACCGTTCAATAATCAAGTGAAATGCATGTCTGCAAGGGACCGCCTTCGGACGGTCCCTTGCAACGTTTGGACCAGCTGCTTGTCATCGATGTTCTCGGGAAACGTGATGATAGGCAACTCGAATGGGACAACAACAAAAATCAAACACTACCCATCAGTCCTATAATTTGCGCCCGCACTCTTCACTGAGCGATACTTAAGCGTCCGCATCACACGGAAATCCGACTCATAGAAGGGTACCGCCCGAATGTCCACCCCCGCAGCCGCCACGCAAGACGCGGCCAGCATCAAGCCTGCAACAGGAAAACTAGGCGTCATGATTCCCGGCATGGGAGCCGTCGCCACCACACTCATCGCAGGAGTTGAAGCCGTTCGCCGCGGCCTCGCCAAGCCCATCGGCTCCCTCTCCCAGATGGGACACATCCGCCTCGGCAAGCGCACCGACGCCAAAAGCCCCCTCATCAAGGACTTCGCCCCCATCGCCCATCTCGACGACATCGTCTTCACCGGCTGGGACATCTTCGGCGGCAATCTTTACGACGCAGCCAAGACCGCCCAGGTCCTCGACCGCGACCAGCTCGAACAAATCCGTCCCTTCCTCGAATCCATCGAGCCCATGCCCGCCGTCTTCGACCAGCACTACGTCAAGCGACTCACCGCAAAGAAGAGCAAGACCGGCAAGAACAAGTGCGACCTCGCCAACCAGATCCGCAACGACATCGCCGCCTTCAAAACCAAAACCGACCGCCAGGTCATGATCTGGTGCGGCTCCACCGAAATCTTCCTCGAGCACACCGCCGTCCACCAGACCCTCGAAGCCTTCGAAAAGGGCCTCGTCGAAGACGATCCCAACATCTCGCCCTCCATGCTCTACGCCTGGGCCGCGCTCAAAGAAGGCATCCCCTTCATCAACGGCGCGCCCAACCTGACCGTCGACATTCCAGCCCTCAACGAGCTCTCCCGCAAGATGAACGCCCCCATCTGCGGCAAGGACTACAAGACCGGCCAGACCTTCATCAAGACCGTCCTCGCCCCCGCCTTCAAGACCCGCATGCTCGGCGTCTCCGGCTGGTACTCCACCAACATCCTCGGCAACCGCGACGGCGAAGTCCTCGACGACCCCGAGTCCTTCAAGACCAAAGAAGAGTCGAAGCTCGGCGTCCTCGACGTCATCTTTCAACCCGACCTCTACCCCGATCTATATAAGGATCTCTACCACAAGGTTCGCATCAACTATTACCCGCCCCGCGGCGACAACAAAGAGGGTTGGGACAACATCGACATCTTCGGCTGGCTCGGCTATCCCATGCAGCTCAAGGTGGACTTCCTCTGCCGCGACTCCATCCTCGCCGCTCCTCTCGCCCTCGACCTCATCCTCTTCATGGACCTCGCAGCCCGCACCCCAGGCCTCCGTGGCCTAGGCATTCAGGAGTGGCTCAGCTTCTACTTCAAAGCTCCCGACAGCGCCCCCGGCGTCTATCCCGAGCACGACCTCTTCATCCAATCCATGAAGCTCAAGAACACCCTCCGCCACATCATGGGCGAAGACCTCATCACCCACCTCGGCCTCGACTACTACAACGAGTAACCGAGCAGGCAGTGTCACACAACCGGGTGCCCCATCTTCGCCGCGCTTTTGCGGCTAAGGTGGGCATTCGCGCGAAAGCGCGAACCGCTTTCTTCTCCCACCGCCACGGCCCATACTAAAAACCGATGCCCCCTGAAACCATCCTCACCGACAACCCGCAAATCCTCACCCTGCGCACCTACACGACACTCTCCCTCGTGCGGAAAGAATGGTCCGGTTCCCTGATCCTCTGCTGCGGGCTCGGCCCCGAGGGTTCGGCGTTGGCCATGGCGGCAAACATAGCCGGAGCTACTTGCCTCGCCATCGACGAACGCCCCGACGCCTGCCGCGCCGCCATGCGCGCCGGAGCGTGCGACTTTGTCGTCAACACCGTCGATGAGGCTCTTCGCATCCTGAAAAACGAGATCCGCCAGCGCAAGCCGATCAGCGTCGGCCTCGAACTCGCCTCAACCTCGGCCTTGGAGGAGCTTCTGAGCCGAGGTCTGCTCCCCCAGCTCTTCACCCTCTGTGACGCGGCCGAAATGCCAGTCGACGAGGCACTGTACGGCCATGCGGTCGCCATCTTCCAACCGCTCGGATGTCGCATCATGCACTTCGACCCATCCGTCGGCGGTCTTGCCGATGTACTCGAAACTCGCAATCGACTCGAAGCCCACCTGGCCGAGCAAAGCCTTAGCCTCAAGTCTTTTTCCTTCGACTCGGTCGCAGACCTCCGCAACTTCGACGCCAGACTTCAAGCACTGATTCCGCCGGACGATGCCCGTCACCGCTGGGTCACAGCCGCTCCGGCTCTCTTCCACCGCAGCCGGCCCCTATGCCGCGTTGTGTCTCTCACCGACTCAGAGCAAGCCCTGCTTCGCGAATGATCTAGTCCGCCACTTCCATCAGCTTCGCCCACAGCACCTTCGTTCCCGCATCCGTCTTAGCCGACACCGGCAGAATCTCCTCCACCGCATGCGCCTTCTTCAACGCCGCAATCGACTTCGCCAGCACGTTGTTCGACAGCCGGTCGGCCTTCGTCCCCACCACCAGAAAAGGCCGTTGCGTCTGCTTGAAGTAGGTAATCAACTGAGTATCACTCTCCTGCGGCGGAATATTCGTATCCACCAGGCAGATGCACAGCGCCAGAGCCTCCCGCTCCGCCAGGTAAGGCTCAATAAACGTAGGCCACTCCGCCGAGATTGACTTCGAGATCTTCGCATACCCATATCCCGGCAGGTCGGCAAAGATCAACACCGGCCTCAACTTCATCTTGTCGCCCGCGCCCTCATGCAGAGCAAAAAAATTGATCGCCCTAGTCCGCCCCGGAGTCGAAGACGTGTGAGCCTGCTTCGACCCAAGCAGCGAGTTGATCAGGGAAGACTTACCCACGTTCGACCGCCCAAGAAACGCCACCTCCGGCGCACCATAGGTCTTTGCTTCGGAAGGGAAGTGCGCGACATCGGTCGCAGACAACAGAAAGACAGGATTCAGCCGCATCCGTCCAGTCTACCGCCAGCGGCCTCGATCGCCGCCGAGGCAACCCAGCAAAATCCATTGCCAAAACCAGAGCATCTGCACGAGCCGGAGAGCAGGTGCTGCTGAGCCTCTAGTGTCCTGTCTCTTAGAACCTATCTAAAAACCACAAAAGAAGCGTCATCTCGACCGGAGCCGCGCAGCTTTATCGCGCGGCGGAGTGGAGAGACCCCCGTATTTCGCCTCTGTTTTTGCTTGTTTTCCTCCAATCGGTCACGGACTGGCAGTCTTAAGCAGGTTCTAAATACATTACATAAATTTGTCATTCCGACCGTACCCTGAGCAAGCGAAGCGCGTCGTAGCGAAGTGGAGGAACCTGCTTTACTGTGTGACTCCGACGGAATCACCACATCCTTGTTCCCGTAAAGGCCGCGCCTGCGGCCTCGCACCATAATTAACGTGGATGACCCAAAAGTGTCACGAGTAATTTCTAAAAAAATGGGCTAAGCTCGCGTATGCTCCAGCATGTGAGCTCTAACCTGGTCGTCAGAAGTATTCTCACGGGACAGTTGCTGATACGAGCGAGACGTCTATGCAAGAGAAGTGGTGCACGTTCTATGGAACTCTTCCCTCGGGCCCGTAAAGGCTTTTATCCGTGGAACGATCATGCCGTTGTCAGAAGCCTCTTTTCCTTCGCCTCTTGTCGCCAAGGCAACAGTTTCGTAGCAAACCGCTAAATAACCCTTCGGAGGGAATACTCATGATAGGCAACAATCTCCCCCAGCTAACTTGCACAAAGCGAGGCCTGCTCGTCTTGTTGGCTTCAAGTGCTTTGTTCATGGCAGGCTGCTCAAATTTGATGTCGACCGCCTCTAGTTCAAACCCAGTCGGTGCAGCTCGATCCATTGGTGGAAAAGTCCATGGCGGCAATCAGCCCGTCACTGGGGCTACGGTCAAGCTCTATTATGCCGGCCAAAGCTCGCTCGCCACCGAGGCCGCGACCACCACGACCGACGTCGACGGGGCTTTTACCTTCTCCAATAGCGGGACCACGGGCCAGCCTGAAAACGGCAACATTTACTCCTGCCCAACCTCGACCAATCCATTGGTCTACGTCATCGCCAGAGGCGGCAACACCCTCGGGGATGGCAACACTTCTGAGAGCAACACCGCTGCTGCGTTTATTGGCATTTACGGCGATTGCAATTCGCTCACCAGCACCGATTTCATCGAATTGAACGAGGTGACCACTGTTGCCACAATGCTCGCGGTCCAACAATACTTCGACCCCAACCTTGAAGGCCTCTCTGCGGACGGAACCGGCGTAGCAAAGATTGCCATCGACGCAACCCCTTTGACCATTGCCAACATGGTCAACCTGACCACTGGCATGGCGGTCGCTTCGACATCCATCCCCGGCATCCATTCGCTTACCGGAGCCATCGTCACCGCGATTCCAGAGTCCTCCAAGATCAACCTGCTGGCAAATATTCTTACCTCCTGCGTCAATAATGCCTCTGCTTCCGCAAGCAATTGCACCACCCTCTTTTCGAACGCTGTTCCTCCGAATCCGGCGACGACCAACCGTGCACCCACAACGTTTTCTCAGGCCACCGACGTCCTCCAGGCGCTCTACTTCATGCTCACGAATCCGACCAGCGGCGGGAATCAGGCGAAGCTCTTCGCGCTTGCCGGAGGAACCGCCTCAGCCTTCCAGCCCGCGCTCGCGACTCAGCCATCCGACTGGACCGTGGCCATCAGCTACAGCAGTACAAATACCTGTGGTATCGGCAATGGCGCCCTCTTCAACGCACCGAGCGCGGTCGCCATCGACGCGTCCGGGAACGTCTGGATCGGAAACGGGCAGACAACCAACGGCAATGTTGTCGAACTTTCCAGCAACGGGGTCGCGGAAACCTGCAACTCGTTCGGCTCTGGGGCTACTATCGCCCCCAGTGCTATTTTCATCGATAGCACCTCCAACGTTTGGTCGGCCTTGAGCGGCTCCTCCACCCTCACTCGTTACAACCCGAACAATCCGGGTGCTGGTTCTTTGGCCTTCACCGCGGCGGGACCGGTCCTGGCGATCGCTGGCGACGGTTCGGGGAATATCTTCTTCACCCTTGCTGGCGGCCTTTATGAGATCGCGGGCGGAGCTACAGCCGCAACCGCGACCACACCCACGCTGGTCTCGAATGCAGTGACCAATGCCGCCTCGCTCATGCCCGACGAGACAGGCGCTCTCTGGGCATCTTCCGGAACCACCGCCCTCCAGCAGATTGTTGGAGCGACCGTCACTCCCTTCACTGCCACGGCCAATACTCAAAGTGTAGTTGTGAACAATAGCAACAATGTCTTCGTCTCTTCGGTCACGCCAGGAAACAGCATCAGTTACTTCGCCAACATCGGATCCACTGGTTATATGCTGCAGAGCAACTGGCCAGTCACCTCTCCAGTCGGCGGAATCAATCAACCTGTGGCAATCACAATCGACGGAGCCAATAATATCTGGTCCGCCAATAACGTTGCCAACACAAATCCAGCCTTCGCCACGGATCCCACTGCCCCCCCGACCCTGTTCGGGATTAGTGAGATCAGTGGCGCCGGCAACCCGATCTCGCCCGATGGCGCGTCTGGAGCCTTCCAGAAGTCGGCATTTTACCTCAACGGAAGCAGCGGCATCATCGTCGACCAGTCCGGCAATGTCTGGGTCGTCGGTGGAGTTAGCTCCAACGACTCCGTTACTGAGATCGTCGGTGCAGGCGTTCCCATCTATCAACCCTATGCCAAGGGTCTTACGAATGGCCGCTTCCAGGGCCAGCCATAGCTCGACATCTCGCTCAAACCGCCGAAGGCCCCGGGAGATACGCCCGGGGCCTTTGGTGTCTCTGCAGGGTCCCGTTCCACCACTTCCTGCGACGCATCGAATTCCTCCACAGAAAAGAGGTATCCTTCTTCTGTGCCAACAATCGAGATTTCAGCCATGACAGATGCTTTTCGCCTGGAAAACATGGTTGCCCTCATTACTGGAGGGGCTAGCGGCATCGGCGCAGCCACGGCCCGCGAACTCTCCCGCGCCGGCGCCCGTGTCCTCATCGCCGACGTCAACCTCCCCGCCGCCCAGTCCCTCGCAGCCGCGCTACCCAACGCCGAAGCCGTCGCGATGGACGTCACCGATGCCGCCTCAATCTCCGCGGCCATCCACGACATCGAGCATCTAGACATCCTCGTGAATAACGCCGGCATAGGTCTCGTGGGCGACATCACCCACACCACCGAAGAGGACTTCAATCGCGTCCTGCGCGTCAATGTCAACAGTGTCTTCCTCGTCACCCAGGCAGTCTTCCCGCTGCTTCTCGCCTCTCACGGCAGCATCGTCAACATAGGCTCGGTTGCCGGCTCCGTAGGCATTAAACAGCGTTTTGCCTACTGCGCGAGCAAGGGCGCAGTCCTCGCCATGACCCGCCAGATCGCTGTCGACTATCCCAAAGAGCTCCGCATCAACTGCATCGCACCCGGCACAGTCCAGACCCCCTTCGTCGAGGGCTATCTCGACAAGTACCACGCCCACGAAAAGGAAAAGATCCGCGCCGAGCTTGTCGCCCGCCAACCCATCGGCCGTCTCGGCACCCCCGAGGACATCGCCGCGCTCGTTCGTTACCTCTGCTCCCGCGAGGCCGACTTCATCAACGGCGCCATCATCCCCATCGACGGCGGCTGGACGGCAGCCTGAACTCAACCTCTTCCAGAAAGAAAGCGAAGCCGCCCGTTGAACGAAATCCTCATCACCGCTGTCCGCGCCATCGACCTGCGCCTCCCAACCTCGCGCGACAACATCGGCTCCGACGCCGTCAACACCGAACCCGGCTACTCCGCCCCCTACTCCACCGCACCTGGCTACAGCATTCAAATCCGCAAACAGTCCCTCATGCATTTTACCTGCCCCACCGGCAAAGTCTGGAGCGAACCCTCATGAAACTAGTAACCTTCCTCACCCAATCCGAAACTGCCGATTCGCAAACTCTCAGCCCCGGCTCGCCCGTACCCGCCGCCACTCTCAGCATGGGCATCCCCACCCCCGGCGTGCTCGTCGGCGCAGACGAGATCGCCGATCTCTCCTCCCTCGGCTACCCCACCGTCCTCAGCATCATCGAAGCCGGCACGCCCGCGCTTGACGAGATCAACGCGAAGCTCAGCAAAGTTCCGCACCTCCCGCTCTCCACGGTCACCCTCCTCGCCCCCATCCCCCATCCTCCGCGCATCTTCGCCATCGGCCTCAACTATCACAAGCACGCCGCCGAATCCAACATGCAGGTCCAGAAGGTCCCCACCGTCTTCATGAAGCTCTCCAGCTCCGTAGTCGGTCCGGACCACTCCATTATCCTGCCCAAAATCAGCACCCAGCCCGACTACGAAGCCGAATTCGCCTTCGTCATCGGCAAGCCCGGCTACCAGATCCCCGCCGCCTCCGCCATGGACTACGTCTTCGGCTACACCATCATCAACGACGTCAGCGCCCGCGACATCCAGCTCGCCACGTCGCAGTGGACCCTCGGCAAATCCTTCCCCACCTTCACGCCCATCGGCCCCGCCATCACCACCGCCGACGAAGTCCCCGACCCACACGCCCTCAGAATCAGCCTCACCATCAACAACGAAACCTTGCAATCCTCCAACACCAACGACCTCATCTTCAAGATTCCCACCCTCATCGCCCACCTCTCCAGCCTCACCCCGCTCGAAGCCGGAGACATCATCAGCACCGGAACACCCGAGGGCGTAGGCCTGGGCCGCACGCCAAAGCGCTGGCTCAAACCCAACGAAGAAATCGTCATCACCATCGAAAAGCTGGGCCAACTGCGCAACCGCACCATCGCCGAGTAGATACCTCCGACGCCCTTAGCGTATCGTTGAACGATTACGACTCATGGGTAAGCAGAGCATTACACCCTACACACGGCGCACAAGCGTTCCGCTCAAGATAGCGTGCGTCCTCCTGCTCGCGCTCAATCCCTTCGGCACACAGGCCCAGACCGTCTCCGCCATCACGGTACCGCTCCTCCTGCCTTCGGCGATCGTCTTTGACCCCGCGGGAAATCTCTACATAGCCGAGACCGCCAACCACGTCATCCGCAAAGTCGACACCAGCGGCAACATCACCACCATCGCAGGCACTGGCACACAAGGCTTTTCCAGCATGTCCGGCCCGGCCAGCGCAGCACAGCTAGACTCACCGCAAGGCCTCGCTCTCGACGCGGCCAACAACCTCTACATAGCCGACGCCCACAACCACGTCATCCGCAAGCTCAACCTCACCACCGGCATCCTCACCACGATCGCCGGCACGGGCATTCCCGGCCTCTCCGGCGACAACGGCCCCGCCACCAGCGCCCAGCTCGACCTCCCCACCGCCCTCGCCATCGACGCCCAAAACAATCTCTACCTCGCCGACACCCGCAACCACCGCATCCGCCGCATCGCCGCCGCTACCGGCCTCATCACCACCATCGCAGGCAACGGCACCCAGGGCTTCTCCGGCGACAACGGCCCCGCCACCGCCGCCTCCATCGACTCCCCCACCGGCCTCGCGCTCGACGCCTCCAACAACCTCTACCTCGCCGACACCCACAACCACCGCATCCGTCGCATCGACGCCGCCACCGGTCTCATCACCACCATCGCTGGAACAGGCACCGCAGGCTACAGCGGAGAGAATGCCGCCGCAAGCAACGCCGCGCTAGCCCTCCCTCACGGCCTCACCCTCGACGCAGCCGGCAACCTCTACTTTGCCGACACCGCAAACCACCGCATCCGCCGCATCGACGCCACCACCGGCCTCATTACCACCATCGCCGGCAACGGCACCCAGGGCTTCTCCGGCGACAACGGCCCCGCCACCGCCGCCGCACTCGACACCCCCCGCGACACCACCTTCTCTCCCACGGCGCTCCTCACCCTCGCCGACACCGGCAACCAGCGCATCCGCCAACTCGAAGCCCCGGCCAGCCTCCAGACCATGGCCGGCCTCGGTCTCTCCACCCCCGGCGCACTCACCCTGACCGCTCCCAGCGTCATCGCCTACGGCACCGGCAGCATCGCCGCCACGCTCGCCACCAACACTCCCGCCACCGGCCTCATCACCTTCCTCGACACCATCAACGCCACCACCACCACCCTCGCCACCGTCCCCCTCACCACCACCACCGCAACCCTCAACACCTCGACCCTGCCCGCTGGACTCCACAACATCACCGCCACCTACGCCGGAGACCAGACCCACTCCTCTGCGCAAAGCCCCACCTTCGCCCTCACCATCACCCCCCGCCAACTCACCGCAAACCTCACCCCCAACACCCTGCTCTACGGCCAGCCTGTCCCCACCATCACCGCGACGCTCACCGG
>Ga0182024_10009320_pt1 | contig 20338 bp, 16 predicted proteins | sample P32metaG_FD_120480 | JGI IMG/M metagenome (GOLD analysis project Ga0182024, IMG submission 120480) | Permafrost microbial communities from Stordalen Mire, Sweden - P3-2 metaG (Illumina Assembly) | ecosystem: Environmental > Terrestrial > Soil > Wetlands > Permafrost | place: Sweden: Stordalen... | reverse complement strand
CGCTGATGATCATGCTGCCCAGCTCGGCCGCGTTCCGCTGCAGGTCGTGGGACAGGACGTAGTCCAGGGTGGCGTTGGCGGCGGCGGTGGACAGCGGGTTCCCGCCGAAGGTGGAGATGCCGTTGCCGGGCAGCCCGTCCATCAGGTCGCCGCGGGCGATCACGCCGCCGATGGCCATGCCGTTGCCGAGGCCCTTGGCGAACGTGATGATGTCGGGGGTCACGCCGTGCGCGCCGATGCCCCAGAAGTTCTCGCCCGTGCGGCCCCACGCGGTCTGCACCTCGTCGGAGATGAGCAGCGCCCCGCTCTCCCGCAGCACCGCGGCGTAGTCGCCGAGCAGCCCGTCCGGGGGCATGGTGAAACCGCCGACCCCCTGCACCGGCTCGGCGATCAGGCAGGCCACATCCCCCGCAGTCGCGGTGGTCAGCACGTGCCGCAGGTCCTGGACGCAGGCGGCGGTGTACGCGTCGTCGTCCATCCCGGCGAAGGCGGGCAGCTGGCGGTCCGTGCCGTGCAGGTAGTGGACGGCGAACGGGGCGAGCTGCGAGCTCTTCCACGCGCCGTTGCCGGTGATGGCCACCGCGCCGAAGGACCGGCCGTGGTAGCTGTTGCGCAGCGCGAGCACCTGGTTGGACCGGCGGGCCGCGGTGGCCAGCATCAGCGCGGTCTCGTTGGCCTCGGTGCCGGAGTTGGTGAAGAACACCTTGGCGTTCTCGATCCCCGACAGGCGGGCCAGCTTCTCGGCCAGCTCCACCTGGTTGCGGATCAGGTACAGCGTGGACGTGTGCACAATGCCCGTGTCCAGCTGGCGCTGGACCGCCTCGCGGACCTCGGGCACGTCATAGCCCAGCATGTTGGTCAGGATGCCGCAGAAGAAGTCCAGGTAGGTGCGGCCGCTGGCGTCCGTGACGCGGCTGCCGCTGCCGCCGGTGAGTTCCAGCGGCTCGGAGTAGTAGAGCCCGACCCAGTTAGGGATGACGCGGCGGTGCCGCTCGTGGAGTTCCGACATCCCCCCAGTCTGGCCGGCCCACCTCGCGCCGACGACCGACACAGTGTCACGGATAACCCCCCGATCCTGACACTATGACCAGCACCCTCGTACGCTGGTGGCACCGGCCCCAGCCCACGTTTCCCGCGGAAGGTGCGCCGGGCCGGGCGATATGACCGTTGTCGGCGAACGATGCGCGGGAAATGTCGCGGGAGCGGGAGGGGGCGGAACACGCGGCCGCGCGGCGCAGGGGCGGGCGGGGAGCGGGCGGCGGAGGGAGGCGGCGGATGCCGACGGTGGCGGAGGTACTGCGGCTCGACGCCCTCCGGCGGGGGGATCCGCAGGTGGTTGCGGCGCCCGGGGGGCTGGACGCCCCGGTCCGCTGGGTGCACGCGATCGAGTTCGCCGACGCGGCCCGGCTGCTGCGCGGCGGTGAGCTGGTGCTCACCACAGGGATCGCGCTGCCTGACGAGGAACCGCTGCTCGGCGCCTACGTGGCCGAGCTGGCCGCGGTGGGGGTGAGCGCCCTCGCGGTCGAGCTGGGCCGCAAGTACACCAGCGGCCTCCCGGCCGCGTTCATCGCGGCCGCCCGGGACCGGGGGCTGCCGCTGATCGTGTTCACCCGCGAGGTCCCGTTCATCGAGATCACCGAGGCCGTGCATGCCCTGATCATCGACGACCAGATGGAACAGCTGCGGGCCTCGGCCCGGCTGCACGAGGTGTTCACCGACCTGGCCGTGGCCGGCGCCGGCCCGGCCGACATCCTCCGGGAAGCCGCGCTCCTGGCCGGGCGGCCCCTCATCCTGGAAGACCTGTCCCATCACGTGCTCGCCTGCGAGCCGGCCGGGACCGACCCGGCCGTCCTGCTCGCGGACTTCGGGGCCCGCTCCGCCGCGGTGCCGGCCTCGCCCCGCACCGCCTACCACCCCGTCCCGGGCTGGCTGGTCACCACCGTGGGGGCGCGCGGCGAGGACTGGGGCCGGGTCATCCTGGCCTGCGGCGCGCCCCCCGCCCCGGTGGACACGGTGCTGGTCGAGCGCGCGGCCACCACGCTCGCGCTGGGACGGCTGCTGGCGCGCCAGCAGGAGAGCCTGGAACGGCAGGCGCACCGCACCCTGATCAGCATCCTGCTGGCCCAGGCCGATGCCGACCCGGAGGAGATGGCCGCGCAGTGCCGGGCGCTGGGCGTGCCGGTCACCGGCCGGCAGCTGATCACCGCCGTGATCAGGTCACCGGACGACGGCGGGGCCGGCCTGCTGGCCCAGGCCCGGGTCCTGGACCTGGCCGAGGCGTTCGCGGACGCCTGCCGCACCGAGCGGATCCCGGCGCTGGTCGGCTCCCTGGACGACGTGCGGGCCGGCGCGCTGCTGTCGGCCGACGCCGCCGCCGACCCGGAGCAGGTGCTGGGCGGCGTGTGTGCCGAGGCCGGGCGGGCGCTGGCCCGGCGGGCCCGGCGGCCCTACGCGATGCCCGGCGGGGAGCCGGTGATCGGCGTGGGGACGGCCGCCCGCAGCATGCGGGAGGTGAGGCGCTCGCTGCTGGAGGCACGGCAGGTCGCGGACGCGGCCGCGGAGACCCCCCAGGCACAGGACGGGCGGCCGTTCTACCGCCTGGCCGACCTGCGGCTGCGCGGCCTGCTCTCGCTGCTGGGCGGGGACGCCCGGCTGGCCACGTTCGTGGACCGGGAACTGGGACCACTGCGCGAGTACGACGCCACGCACGGCACCGACCTGATCAGCGTGCTGGCCGCCTACCTGGCGGCCGGGGGCAACAAGGCGGACGCCGCCGCCCGGGCCCACCTGGCCCGGCCCACCCTGTACGAGCGGCTGCGGCATATCGAGCGCATCCTCGGCATCAGCCTCGACTCGGCGGAGTCACGCACCTCGCTGTACGTCGCGCTGCTCGCCCCGGATCCAGCTCACCCCGCCACCGGCGGTTGAGGATAGGCCGCTCTTACCCTGCGGGAAGTCAGGAGCCATTCCTGACAACCACCGTGCCAGGCTGGCCGTCCACTCAGGGAATCACCTGAGCGGTGACGGAATGTGATCCCGCCCAGGCCATTCGGCAGAGGGGAATCGCGGCGCCATGGCTACCGGGACCGAACGCAGGCCAGCGCGGGCCGGGACGGGAACGTGCACCAAATGCACCTGCGCCCGATTCGAGGGACACGGCAGCATTTGCGAGAACTGCAAGCACCATTACGACGAGCACAACGTCGCCTGGCTGCGGTTCCAGCTCGCCCGCCACCGGGCCTACCGCCCCGGATAAGCACGGAAGTGGCCGCGACGGCCTGCGGACGACCCACGTCACCCGGCGGCTCGGCGTCCCCGCCGGTTCTCCCGCACCAGGCGATGGGCACACTGGCCTAGGTGCTGCCGCACGATTCAGCCACGGAAGAGGAGCCCTCATGGATCGCTGGACCGCAGACCAGATCCCCGATCAGTCCGGCCGCACCTTCATCGTGACCGGCGCCAGCAGCGGCCTCGGGTTCGAGACCAGCCGGCAGCTGGCTGCCCATGGCGGCCGGGTGGTGATGGCCTCCCGGAGCGGCGGCGACGCTGCCGACCGGATCAGGGCCGCGCAGCCAGCCGCGGCCGTCGAATTCCGGCCGCTGGACCTCGCCGACCTGGACTCGGTGCGGGCGTTCGCCGCGGCGATCCTGCGGGACGGCATCGGCGTGGACGTGCTCGTCAACAACGCCGGGGTGATGTTCCCGCCCCGCCGGCTCACCCCGCAGGGCTTCGAGTCCCAGTTCGCGACCAACCACCTGGGCCACTTCGCACTGACCGGCCTGCTATTCGGGGCGATCCGCACCAGGCAGGACCCCCGGGTCGTCACCGTCAGCTCGGCCGAGCACAAGGGCGGGTCGATCCACTTCGACGACCTGACCGGCGAGCGCTCCTACTCGCCGCGGGCCTTCTACCAGCAGTCCAAATTCGCCAACGTGCTGTTCGGCCTCGAACTGGATCGGCGGGCCCGCGCCGCGGGGGCCGGCGTCCGCTCGGTGCTGGCCCACCCCGGGTACTCGGCCACCAACCTGCAAAGCAGCGGTCCCACCGGCCTGGGCAAGCAGGCGATGAAGATCAGCAACCGGCTCATCGCCCAGAGCGCCGCGATGGGCGCCCTGCCCGAGCTTTACGCGGCCACCGACCCGGGCGCGGACAGCGGCCGGTTCTACGGCCCCGGCGGGTTCATGGAGCTCCGCGGCTACCCCGCCGAGGTGCAGCCCGTCGCAGCCGCGAAAAACGAGGAGACCGCCCGGCGGCTCTGGGACATATCCGAGCAGCTCACCGGCGTCACCTGGGATCTGCAGCCCGGCTAGATGGACTGGGTCTGGCGCAGCGCCGCGATGGCGGCCAGGTCGGTCTTCGCGGCCAGGCCGGCGTGGTAGAGGCGCAGGTCAGTGGCGCCGGCGGCGCGGACCGCGGCCGCCTGCGCCGGGAGGGTCTCCGGGTGGCCGCCCAGGCCGGCGACGGCCTGCAGGACGGCAGCGATCCGGGCGCCGGGCGGCGCGGCCGACGCGGTGCGGGTGACCAGGCCAGCCGCGGTGGCGGGGTTCCCGCAGGCCAGCACGATGCCGTCCGCGCGACCGGGCCCGCACAGGACGGCCGGGTCGTAGCCGGGGTTGGCGCCGACGGCACGCGGATCGGGCGCGGAGTGGACCAGGACAGGCCGGCCGGGGGCGGCCGCGCGGACCGCGTCGAGAACCTCGGTGAGCAGCCGCCGGGAGGCGGCCCCCCTGACCTGGTCGAGCACCCCGGCCGCGTCGCGCGGCAGCGCGGGTCCACCGTCGAGGGCCGCACGGACCTGGGCCGCGAGCCCGGCCGGGTCCGCGCCGGCTGACCGGTAGGCCGGGCCGCACTCGGCGCAGAAGCACAGCGACAGGAGCCACAGTCCATCGGCCCCGGCCCGGGCCGCCACGTCACCCGTCTTGTCGTGGGCGCTGCCGTGCTCGAACCCGTACCAGCCGCACGCCTCCAGCTCGATCGCATCCACCCCGCCCAGCGCGGCGACCTCCGCGGCCAGAGTCGCGGCGTAGGACCGGACCGCGGCAGAGCCCGCGCACAGGGCCCAGGGATAGATGTCCCCGAACGCGTTGCGGACCGCGCACTCCCCCGTCCCGGCGAGCCGGGAGTTGTGTGTCATCACGACCCAGGCGGCGACGCTGATGCCCGCCGCCCGCAGCGCGGCGGCAGCCCGCTCGAACGAGCCCGCCGGGCCGGGGCGTGCGTCCGCGGGCCGCAGCGGCTGGCCGTTCCAGCGGGCGGGATCCGGCCGGTAGTACACGCCGGCGTCCCGGGTGACGATCCGGTGCTCCGGGTGGAAGGAAGTCACCGCGCGCACCGCGTGGTACGCGGCGGCCAGCGTGACCTCGGTGAGCCCGAGCCCGGCGATGCGGTCCGCGGCGGCGGGATCTCCGTCGACGTCCCAGGGATAGAGGTACGCGCCGGTGCGCACCTGACCCTCAGCCGGCACTGGGCCCGGTCATCCGTGCAGCGGCGCGGGCAGCAGCTCGTCCGGGAAGTCCTGGTAGGTGACCGGGATGAGCCAGCGGCGGATCGCGGTCGCGCCGACCGAGGTGTAATGCGGGCTGGTGGTCGCCGGGAACGGGCCGCCGTGGTGCTGGGCCCAGGTCACGGCCACGCCGGTCGGCCAGCCGTTCCAGATGACCCGGCCCACGGTGCGGGTGAACACCTCGGCCACCGGGGCCGCGGCGCTCAGGTCGGCGGCGGATCCCGGGTCGCCGTGAATGCTGCCGGCCAGGTTGCCGCCGAGACGGGCCAGCACCGGCAGCAGAGCGTCCACGGACGGGTAGGTGATGACCAGCCCGGCCGGCCCGAACCGCTCCTCGGCCAGGTCCGGCAGCCCGGCCGCGAAGTCGTCCAGAGTGGTCACGAACGCCTGCGGGGTCGCTGCCCACGGGCCCTCACCGGGACGCCCGGTGGCCAGCGGGCTGACCGCAGGGTGGCCGGCCAGCGCCGCGGCTGCCGCCTCGTACGACGCGTGGATCCGCTCGGACAGCATCGGGGCGCCCGTGGTGTCCTGGACCGCGCCGGCGAGAGCCGTGCGCAGGCCCTCGTCCTCGGGGATGAACAGCAGCCCCGGGTTGGTGCAGAACTGCCCGGCCCCCAGGGTCAGCGACCCGGCATAGCCGGTGGCGGTCTCTGCCGCGCGGGCCGCGGCGGCGCCGGGCAGGACCACCGCCGGGTTGACCGAGCCCAGCTCGCCGTAGAACGGGATCGGGACGTCACGCTCGGCGCAGATCTGCTGCAGCGCGAGGCCGCCCCGGGCCGACCCGGTGAAGCCGGCCGCGGTGATCGCCGGATGACGGAGCAGCCTGATCCCCGCGGGCACGCCAAAGATCACCTCGAACGTTCCGTTCGGCGCCCCCGCCGCCGCCAGGGCCGCCTTCACGATGCTGGCGGTCGCGACCGACGTCTGCGGATGGCCCTCGTGGGCCTTCACCACCACCGGGCAGCCGGCCGCCAGCGCGGATGCGGTGTCGCCCCCCGCGACCGAGAACGCGAACGGGAAGTTCGACGCCGAGAACACCGCGACCGGGCCGGCGGGCCGGACCATCCGGCGGAGCCCCGGAACGCCCTGGGCCGGCGGGCTGGTGATCACGTCCAGGTAGCCGCCATCGTCGAGGACGTCGGCGAACATCCGCAGCTGCCCGGTGGTCCGGGCCACCTCGCCGGTCAGCCGGGTGCTGCCCAGCGCGGTCTCGGTGTCGGCGACCGCGGCCAGCTCACCCGCCTGGGCGTCCAGCGCGCCGGCCACCGCCCTCAGCGCTGCCGCCCGGCCGGCCGGGCCGATGGCCTCCCACCCGGCCCGGGCCGCGGCCGCCGCCTCGGCGGCCGCGTCCACGCCGCGGTCGGTGGTCTCGGCGACCGGGTCCCCGGCCGGCTTGCCGGTGCGCGGGTCAAATCCCTGGATCATGAACATCCATCCTCTGCGGTTACTTCAGGTGCTCCGCGTCGTAGTCGGGGCGGGTGAACTCGCCGCCCAGATAGGCGAACACCGGATCGTCCGGATCTGGTGCCCCGTGGGCCGCGATGACCTCGCCCGCGTAGTCCTCCGCGTCGTCCCGGGGCTCGTAGCCGAGGGCCTTCGCCTCGTCCAGGCTGACCCAGCCGCCGCGGGTGTTGGCCGACACGCCATAGGCCACCCGGAACCCGGGCCGCCCTGCGGTCAGGCACGCCTCGAACAGCCGCCCGGCGTCGTCCGGGGACAGCCAGGTGGACAGCATGCGCGTGTTCGCCGGCCGCTCGAAGCAGGACAGGATGCGCAGGCAGACCGCGTCCAGGCCGTAGCGGTCGTGGTACATCGACGCCAGGGCCTCCCCCGCCACCTTGGACACGCCGTAGTAAGTGTCCGGCGCGGGAAACGCGTAGTCGGGGGCGGGGAATTTTGAGCGCGGGGTGAACCCGACGGCGTGGTTGGACGAGGCGAAGATCACCCGGGGCACGCCGGCCCGGCGGGCCGCCTCGAACACGGTGTAGGTGCCCTGGATGTTGATCTCGATAATCTTGTCCCAGGGGCCTTCGCCGGCCATCCCGCCCAGGTGGATGACGGCGTCCGCCCCGGTGAGGGCCTCGGTCATCGCGGCCATGTCAGTGACCGAGGCGACGATGACCTCCTCACCAGGCCCGGGTGCGGAGGGCGGGGTGATGTCCAGCAGGCGCAGGGTCCGGCCCGGCCGGGCGAGCCGCTGGCGCAGCATGGTCCCGATCCGGCCGGATCCGCCGGTGATGACGATGATGGGCACGGCAATCGACCTTACCCGGCCGGTTCCCGCTTGACGCGGGCGGTGCGGTAGCCGACCCGCCGGTGACCCTAGCCTCGCTTTCTCGCCCAGAGTCCGTCGATGCACACGGGTGCGCCGCAGGTCTCCCGGATAGCCGGGGCACCGCACGCGCACTTGCGGACCCTGGCCCGTTGCCAGGCATCGTAGAGAACCAGCTCGGTGCCCACGGTCACCACGCGCCGGAGACGGCCATCAGACATGAGCAGCCACTCGGCGGGACGCATTTCCAGATCAGGCATGGCTAGCTTCCTACGTGCGGGTCAGCTCTCTAGTCTCGCTCCTTCCGGGGACGGAGTACAGCCGGTCTGGCTCAGCGGGGGCACCGGGGTGCCTGCACAGCCGGTCTCGCCGGCTACCGGGGCCGGCCCGGGCCCGCCAGGCGGGGCCGCCAGTTACCCAGGTAGGCCGCCACCGTGTAGTTCGCGGCCTGGGAGGCGGTGAGCTGCGGGACGTCAGCGGCGGCCGCCGCTCCGGGACCGGTGTTCTGGTACTCGTAGAAGCGGGCGTCCTGCCACGGGAACGGCGGGCTGGACCAGTTCTGCCATTGCCCGGTATTGATGGCCGCCGGCAGGTGGGTGCCGCGGATGGTGATCTGGCCGACCGGGCTGGTCACGCCGGTGTGCTGCCAGGGCCGGGCCAGGTAGTAGCTGCCCGCGGCCAGGTTCCCGGCGGAATTGGTGATCCGGCTGCCGGTGACCAGGTAGCCGTAGGGTTGCTCCAGGCCGGTGTCCGGGGCGCTGACGGTGCCACCGGGATGGCCGAGGATGTCGATCGTGTCCCGGTCGAACACGGCGGTACCCGATCCGCACAGGAAGTCGACCTGGCCGCTGATGTAGTCGTCGTAGTAGAGCTGCCGGGCGGGCGGCGGCGCGGTGGAGCCCGGCGGGGAGGTGGCGGGTGGCCCCCCGGGGGCGAAGCAGTCCGCCGGCGTGAACGGGTCGGCGTAGGAGCTGGCGAAGACCGTGTCCTGGATGCCGAGCAGCCGGTCGCGGGCGAACACCACCCGGTCGGCCACGGTCTTCACCGCCGCCGCCTGCGGGGAGGTGATCTGCGGGTTGGCCGCGGGATCGAAGGAGTTCTGCACGGTGATGCCGTAGGCGGAGAACCCGTCCCCGGCGACCGACAGGGTGGCACTGCAGTCGGTGCCGTACTGGTTTCCGTTCGGTGCGATCGTGCCGTGCGCGATGTCGTCCACCAGGATCGCCGAGCGCGGGTTCCCGGTGGCCCCGGCCAGGGTGATGCCCGGCTTGGAGGCGGGCACGTACACCTGGCCCCAGTAGGTGCCCGGCTCGATGAGGATGGTCACCGGGCCGCCGCCGGGCGGCACCGCGTCCACGGCCGCCTGGACGCTGGTGAACGCCCCCGGCCGGCCGTCCTGCGCCACGATCAGCACGCCGGGGCGCGCGGCGCGGTGGAGGGCCGGAGCGGCCGAGGCCGGCCCGGCGGCCATGAGGGCGGCTAAGACCGCGGCCAGGCCGGCGGCGAGACTGGCGGCCGCGGCCCGGGACGCCGGGCGCCTCATGACGTCACCGGGACGCCGCCGACGGTGACGTCCTCGACCACCAGGTTGGACACGTACTGGGCGGAGTTGGCCACGGTCGACGTGGTGATGGTCAGATCGTCCAGCGTGACGGTGCCGACCGGGTCGGCCGCGGATGCGCCGATCAGCGACCAGATCCCCTCGCAAGTGTCCACGGTCCAGGCAGCCAGCGTGATGCCGGTGATGTCCGGCGGGAAGTCGCCGGTCTGGGCGTCGTAGTTGCCCTGGATGAGCAGCAGCGGGCCGCCCACGGTGCCGGCGGTGACCCGGTAGACGTTGCTGTTCAGGGCGTAGCCGCCGCGGAGCGTGTTGGTCTTGATGCGGTGCCCGGCCTGCAGGTTGGCGCTGTTCATGGTGAGGTCACGGGCGTAGACGTTCTTCACCCCGCCGGTCATCTCGCTGCCGATGGTGATCCCGCCGTGCCCGTTGGCGAAGTTGCAGTTCTGGATGACCAGGTTCTGGCTGGGCACGTTCACCCGGCGCCCGTCGGCGTCCCGGCCGGACTTGATCGCGATGCAGTCGTCGCCGGTGTTGAAGGTGACCCCGTCGATGACCACGCCGTCGCAGGACTCGGGGTCGCAGCCGTCGGTGTTCGGCCCGGACGAGCTGATGCTCACGCCCTCGACCGTGACGTTGGAGCACAGGTTGGGGTTCAGGTGCCAGAACGGCGAGTTGATGATGGTGACGCCCTGGATGAGCACGGTGTCGGTCAGGAACGGCTGGATCATCTGCGGCGGCAGGAAGTGCCCGGGGCCGAAGACCCGCTGCGCGACCGGGACGTTGTCGTCCGCCATGGTCTCCAGCAGCGTGAAGTCCGGGGTCTCCAGGTTCTTCCAGTTCCACCAGTGGTTAGCGTCGGCCTGGCCGTTCAGCGTGCCCGAGCCGGTGATCGCGATGTTGCGCTGGCCGTAGGAGTAGACCGGCGGGGAGTAGTTCATCAGCTCGATTCCCTGCCACCGGGTGAACACCACGGGCAGGTAGGCGGCCGGATCCTGGCTGAACAGGATCGTCGAGCCGGCCTCGAGGTGCAGATCGACGTTGCTGAGCAGGTGGATGGCGCCGGTGAAGAACTGGCCGGGCGGCACGATCACGTGCCCCCCGCCGGCCCGGTTACAGGCGGCGATGGCGGCGGCGAATGCCCGGGTGCAGTCGGTGGTGCCGTCGCCCACGGCGCCGAACTGGGTGATGGGGAACAGGCGGCGGGGGAAGCGGGGCCGGCGGACCGAGGCCACGATGCGGTCTGCGGCACGATCCGCGGGGCTGTGCTGGCCCGTGCCGTGCTGGCCAGTCCGGGCCCCGGTGGCTGCGCTGGCCGGCAAGGTACCGGACCACAGCGGGCTGGTTAAGGCACCGGCCCCGGCCAGCGCGGAGTAGCGGAGCAGGGCACGGCGATTGAACTCGTTCGACATTGAACTACCTTTCTGGTCGGCTGGCGAGGCGGGGCGCGCCGGAGGCGCGTTCCCTCCGAGCCAGCGATTCCGGGGGTTCCAGGGGGTCGTCCCGCTGGGCCAGCACGGTGAGTGGGGTTTCTCCGGTGGTGAATGGTGCCGTTGGTGGTGAGGGAGGAGACTGGTGGGGGTGATGGTGCGGGAGGAGCCCGATGGTCAGCGGGGGTCGGGTTCGGGGTTACGGCCCGGGCGGGCGAGGAACTCGAAATCGCAGCCCTTGTCCGCCTGGGTGACCTGTTCGGCGTAGAGCGCCCCGTAGCCGCGCTCGAACCGGCGGGGCGGCTGCTGCCAGCTGGCCCGGCGCCGGGCCAGCTCGGCGTCGTCCACCTCCAGCCGCAGCGACCGTTCCGCGACGTCCAGGGTGATCAGGTCGCCGGTGCGGACCAGCGCCAGCGGCCCGCCGACGTAGGACTCGGGGGCCACGTGCAGCACGCAGGCCCCGTAGCTGGTCCCGCTCATCCGGGCGTCGGAGATCCGGACCATGTCCCGCACCCCCTGGGCCAGCAGGTGGTCGGGGATGGGCAGCATCCCGTACTCGGGCATGCCGGGGCCGCCCTGCGGGCCCGCGTTGCGCAGCACGAGCACGGAATCAGCGGTCACGCCCAGCGCGGGATCGTTGATCTGCCGCTGCATCTCCCGGTAACTGTCGAACACGACCGCGGGGCCGGTGTGCTTGAGCAGCGCGGGCTCGGCCGCGATGTGCTTGATCACCGCGCCGTCGGGGGCCAGGTTGCCCCGCAGCACGGACAGGCCGGCCTCGGCGGCCAGCGCGGTGCCCGGATCGCGGATGACGTCGTCGTTGTAGACCTGGGCTCCGGCCAGCTGCTCGGCCAGCGGCCGGCCGGTGACCGTGATCCGGTCCGTATGCAGCGCGCCGGGCACCTCGGCCAGCCGGGCCATCAGCGCGGGCAGCCCCCCGGCGTAGTAGAAGTCCTCCATCAGGTACTTCCCGCCGGGCCGGACGTTGGCCAGGACCGGGACCCGGCGCGCGATCTCATCGAAGTCGTCCAGGCTGAGCGGCACCCCGCAGCGGCCCGCCATGGCGACGAGATGGATCACGGCGTTGGTGGAGCCGCCGAGGGCCAGCACGGTGGCCACGGCGTCCTCGAACGCTTCCGCGGTCAGGATCCGGTCCGGGGTCAGGTGCTCCCAGGCCATGTCCACGATCCGGCGGCCGGCCGCCGTGGCCATCCGGTAGTGCGCGGAATCGACCGCCGGGATGGACGCCGCCCCGGGCAGGGTCATGCCCAGCGCCTCGGCCGCGGAGGTCATGGTGGAGGCGGTGCCCATCGTCATGCAGTGGCCGGGTGAGCGGGCGATGCCGCTGGCCAGGTCGGCCATCTCGCAGTCGCCGATGACGCCGGCCCGCTTGTCGTCCCAGTACTTCCACAGGTCGGTGCCGCTGCCCAGCGTGGTGCCGCGGTAGTTGCCGCGGAGCATCGGGCCGGCGGGCAGGTAGATGGCCGGGATCCCGGCGCTGGCCGCGCCCATGAGCAGCGCGGGCGTGGTCTTGTCGCAGCCGCCCATCAGCACCGCGCCGTCGGCCGGGTAGGACCGGAGCAGTTCCTCGGTGTCCATGGCCAGCAGGTTCCGGTAGAGCATCGGGGTCGGCTTCTGGAATGTCTCCGACAGGCTGGCCACCCCGAACTCGGCCGGGAAGCCGCCCGCCTCCCAGATGCCCCGCTTGACCTGCTCGGCCCGTTCCCGCAGGTGCATGTGGCAGGGGTTCAGCTCGGACCAGGTGTTCACGATCGCGATGATCGGCTTGCCCAGGTAGTCCTCGGGGCTGGCGCCGAGCTGGCGCATCCGGGTGCCGTGGCTGAACGCGCGCATCCCGTCCCCGCCGAACCAGCCATAGCTGCGCAGCTGCTCGGGATCCCGGTCAGGTTCTGGCCCAGCGGCAGTCACAGCTGGTCCCCCCGGGCCTCCAGGCCCCAGCCGGCCAGGATCTTGCCGATCTCGCCGCGGATCTCGTCCGGCAGCAGGCGGCTGGGGGGACGGACGTCCCGCCGGGCCAGTCCCAGCTGGGCCAGGGCCTCCTTGACCACGCTGACGTTGTCCGCGGACGAATCCGCGGCCCGCAGTTCCTCGAAGGCCCGGCATTCGGCCCACAGGCGCAGGGCCCCCGGGTGGTCACCGGACTGCAGCGCCTCCAGCATGCCGACCGAGATGCGCGGGGCCACGTTGGCGAGCCCGGAGGTGAAGCCCCGCGCCCCGTACGCCCAGCAGCCGGGCGCGGTCAGCTCGGCCAGCCCGGCCAGCCAGGTGAACCGGGCCAGGCCGGCGTCCCGGGCCACCCCGGCGAACCCGACCAGGTCCCGCACCCCGTACTTGACCCCGACGACGTTCGGGCAGTGCTTCCCGAGCCGTCGGATGTGCCGGCCGCGGATCTTCGGGTCGCGGATGTAGAGCACCACGCCCATGTCGGGCACGGCCTCGGCGATGGCCACGTGGTAGTCCACCCAGCCGTCGGCCGACAGGTACGGGCTGACCGGCTGGTGGACCATGATCATGCGGGCCCCGGCCGCGCGGGCGTGGGTCGCCGAGCTGATCGCGGTGGCGATGTCGTGGCCCACGCCGACCAGGACTTCCGCGCGGCCCCGGACGGCGCGGATGGCGGACTCGGTGGCGGCCCGGGTCTCCTCGGCCGTCAGGGTGTAGAACTCGCCGGTGTTGCCGTTGGGGGTGACCAGGGTGATCCCGTTCTCGACCAGGCGGCCGATGAGCCGCGCGTGGCAGTCCCAGTCGGGGGCGCCGTCCGGGCCGAACGGGGTGACCGGGACGGCGGCCACGGTCGCGAGGATCTCCAGGAACTCGTCGGTGACGGCCGGGTCAATCTGCATCGGTGCTCCATTCGGTGGCGGGCGCCGGGGCGCCGGGGACAGGCTCAGGGAAATGCCGGCCCGCGAAACCGGCGATGTGCGCGTGGAGCAGGACGGCCGCCTCGCCGGCCGCGCCGCTGCGTGCGGCGGCCAGGATGGCCCGGTGCTCGGCCGCCTCCTGCGGCCATGACGCGCCCTTCTCCCAGGACAGCACGGACACCAGCGCGGTCTGGTCGCGCAGGTCGTCGAGGGTCTTCACGAGCAGGCTGTTGCCGCAGGCCAGGTACAGGGCGCGGTGGAACTCCCGGTTGGCCAGGCTGCGCTGGGCCTGGCCGGCGGCGGCGTCCGAGTCGGCCAGGGCGGCCTGGGCGGCCGCCCAGGACCCGGCGTCCGGCCCGGCAGGCCCGTCCGATCCGGCCCGGCCCACACCCGCCTGCACGGCGCGGCGGACGCCCTCCGGCTCCAGCAGGAGCCGCAGGTCGTAGATCGCGGCCGCGCTGGCCGGGTCGATGGCCCGGACCGTGGCCCCCCGGTAGGGGCTCATCGTGACCAGGCCCGCCCCGGCCAGGGTCTTCAGCGCCTCCCGGACCGGGGTCTTGGACACGCCGAGCAGCTGGGCCAGCTCCGTCTCCACGAGGGCCTGCCCGGGGCGCAGCTCCCCGGCCAGGATCGCGTGCTTGATGGCGTCCAGCACCGCCTCGGTGCGCGAGGGAGCCGCCCCGGTAGAACCGTTGAGGAAACTACGGGCCGGCGGGATCATGGCGGTGCTCACGGGGAACCCCGGCCCGCCCGCGCTCTCGCTCGCATACGGCATCTCATATACGACATGACTCTACGAGGCGGGCACCGCACCGTCAACGCAGCCCGGCCCGGGGCGGATCAGCCGTGCTTGCGGGCGACCCCGCCCCACATGGCGGCCTTCCGGGCGCCCTCGACCTCGGAATCCTGCCGCCAGTGCTGCACCGGGACGACCCCCGGCTCGACCAGGTCGAGCCCGGCGAAGAAGTCGGCCACCTCAGCCTGGCTGCGGTAGTAGCCCTTCTGGGCGAGCAGCCGGTTGAGCCGCTTGCCCATCTCGGCCATCTTCTCCGGCTCGATGTCCGAGGCCACGTGCGAGAGCAGCAGGTAGCTGCCCGGCGGCACCGCGTCCACCAGCTGGCTCACGATGCTGTACGGGTGGTCCTCGGGCCCGATCAGGTGCAGCACGGCGACCAGCATGACCGCCACCGGCTGGGAGAAGTCGAGCAGCTCGCGGGCGTGGTCGAGGATCTTCTCGGTCTCGCGCAGGTCGGCGTCGAGGTAGTCGGTCCGGCCCTCCGGGCCGCCGACCAGCAGGGCCCGGGCGTGGGCCAGCACGATGGGATCGTTGTCCACGTAGACGACGCGGCTCTCCGGCGCGACCGCCTGGGCCACCTCGTGGGTGTTGTTGGCGCTGGGGATGCCGGTGCCGATGTCGAGGAACTGGCGGATCCCGGCCTCCGCGGCCAGGAAGCGCACGCCGCGGGCCAGGAACGCCCGGTTGGCCCGCACCGAGGAGACCAGGTCGGGGTAGGCGGCGAGCGCTTCCTCGCCGGCCTGCCGGTCGGCCTCGAAATTGTCCTTGCCGCCCAGCCAGTAGTCGTACACCCGGGCGATGTGCGCCACGCTGGTGTCGAAGTCGACTCGTTCCTCGTCCGGGGGGACAGGCGCGCTGAGCCATTCGCTTGCCATCACGGCCGCCTTTCGGAACGTATCCCCGGATCTATCTTGCAGCGACCGACCCTACCGCGTCCGGCTGAATCACGAATCAAAGCCCAGGCCCAGCCGGTCCAGGGTGCGCAGCCACAGATCGCGGCGTCCCTCGTGGCGGTCGGCGCGGTCCAGGGAGCCGCGGGTCAGCTGGATCACCGCGGAGCGCAGCGGCTCGGGCGGGAACGGCACCGGCTTGCCGCGCACCATGCCCAGCGCGGTCCGCTCGGTCCGCTGCCCGCTCAGCAGGTCGAGCAGCACGTTGCCGCCGAACCGGGAGGCGCCGACGCCCAGGCCCGTGTAACCGGCGGCGTAGGCCAGCCGCCCGCGGTAGGCGGTGCCGAAGAACACGCAGAACCGGGCGCACGTGTCGATCACGCCGCCCCAGGTGTGCGTGAAGCGGAGGCCTTCGAGCTGCGGGAAGGTCGCGAAGAACTGCGCGGCCAGCCGGGCGAACGTCGCGGGCCGCTGGTCCTGTCCCGCCGTGATCAGGCCGCCGTTGTAGTAGACCGCGTCGTATCCGCCCCACAGGATCCGGCCGTCGGCGGTGAGCCGGTAGTAATGGAACTGGTTGCCCATGTCACCGACGCCCTGCCGGTGCCGCCAGCCGATGCTGGCCCGCTGGGCGGCGGACAGCGGCTCGGTCATCATCGCGTAGTCGTAGACCGGCACCAGGTAACGCCTCAGGCGGCGCAGCAGCGGCGCGTAGGCGCCGGTACCCAGCGCGGCGCGCGGGGTGCGCACGCTCCCGTGCGGGGCGGACAGCCGCAGGCCCGGGCCCTCCGGGGTGACGGCGCGGACCGGGGTCTGCTCGTAGATCCGGACGCCCGCGTCCAGGCAGGCCTGGCGCAGCCCCCAGGCCAGGCGGGCCGGGTCCACCAGCGCGCAGCCGTCGCGGTCCCACAGCCCGCCGTAGTAGCCCGGCGAGGCGAGCTCAGCCCGCACGGCCTCGGCGTCCAGGAGCTCCGGGGGCGCGCCGGGCGTCCGCGAGGCGGCGGCGGCCTGGCGCGCGGCCGCGGCGTGATCCCACAGGTCAGGCAGGTGCCAGGGCTCGGTGGCCACGTCGAGCTCGCCGGTGCGCTCGAAGTCGCAGTCGATCCCGTGCCGGGCCACGGTGGCCGCGATCTCGTCCAGGTTCTGCCGGCCGAGCCGCTCCAGCACCGGCATCTCCGGCCCGAACCGTTCCAGCCCGTTGGCCAGGCCGTGGGTGAGGCTGGCGGAGCAGAAGCCGCCGTTGCGGCCTGACGCGGCCCAGCCCGCGGTCCGGCCTTCGAGCAGCACCACGTCGGCGGACGGGTCCCGCTCCTTGGCCAGCAGCGCGGTCCACAGCCCGGTGTAGCCCGCGCCCACCACGGCCAGGTCCGCGGTGGTCGCCTCACGCAGCGGCCCGGCGGGCTGCGGGGCGTCCGGGCGGTCCAGCCAGAAGCAGGCCGGCCGTGCGTCCCGGAGGGCGGCCTCCCCGGGCTGCGTCACGCCCGGATCACCGGGTTGAACGCGGCCTCGTACTGCTGCTGCAGCTTGCCGCTCACGTCGGCGTAGTTGTACAGGCGCTTGTAGTCGGCGGGTGTCGGCCAGACCAGCTCGCTGGTGGCCACCTCGTGCAGCAGCTGCCGGCTGCTGCCGCTGGCCTTGCCCGCGTCGCGGGCGATGATCGGCTGGGCGGCCGGGACGGCACTGATGTAGTTGATCGACTCGGTGAGCTGGGCGGCGATCTCCGGCTGGTAGTACCAGTCCATCAGCGTCATGGCGTCCACGGGGTTCTGGGCGTACTTGGGGATCATCATGTTGTCGGTCCACAGCGTGCCGCCCTCGTCCGGGATGACGAACTTCAGGTCCGTCCCCGAGCTCAGGTTCTGCTGGAAGATGTCCCCGGACCAGGCCATCGAGATCCAGGTGTTCCCGCTGGTCAGCTGGTCGATGTAGGACTGCTGGTAGTAGCCGCGGACCAGGCCGTCGTCACGCTGCCGGGTGAGCGCCTGGGCCGCGGCCCGCCAGTCCGCCGGGGTGGATGTCTCCGGGTTGATGCCCAGCTTGAGCAGGCCGAAGTTGCCCAGGTCCTGGACGTCGGCCATCATCCCGACCCGGCCCTGGTAGGCCGGGTTCCACAGCTCGTTGAGGCTGGTCACCGGGGTCTGGATGAACTCCGGGTTCCACGCGATGCCGGTGGTGCCGGACGCCCACGGGATGCTGTAGGTGTTCCCCGGGTCGAACGAGCGGTGCTGGAACTTGGCCGCCGCGTACTTGCGGAAGTTCGGCAGCAGGCTCTGGTCCAGCGGGATCAGCGCGCCCATGGTGAGCAGCTCGGAGAACCAGAACCCGTTGGTCACGACCATCAGGTCGTAGCCGATCGACTGTCCCGCCCGGAGAATCGGGGCGATCTTGTTCACCCAGTAGTCGTCTTCCTGGATGACCTCGGCGTAGCTGACCGTGATCCCGGTGCTGGCGGTGAACTCCTGCAGCGTCTTGCGGCCGGTGTCGATGTACAGCGGCCAGTTGGCGAAGTTCACGTGCCCGTGCCGCTTCTGGGCCGCCCAGAACTTCTGCACCGTGTTCTGCGCGCGAACCGGGCGCGCCGGACGGCTCCCGCTGCTGGCGCCGCCGCTGCACGCGGCCAGGGCGAGACCGGCCGCGGCGAGTCCGCCGAGGCCCAGCACGTCGCGGCGGCGAGGCCGGGCCAGCCCGCGCGCCAGCACGCGATCATCGTGACGTTCGTCGTCAGGCATTGCTCACCGCCAGGTCAGGTCTGCCTTCTGGCTACCACGATGCTGGTCAGCGCGCACAGGATACCGGCCGCGAGAATGGCACTTCCGGGCACCGGCGTTCAGTCGCCGAGGTAGCTCATCACGTGCTTGATCCGGGTGTAGTCCTCGAACCCGTACATCGACAGGTCCTTGCCGTAGCCGGAATGCTTGAAGCCGCCGTGCGGCATCTCGGACGCGAACGGGATGTGCGTGTTGATCCAGACCGCACCGAAGTCCAGCAGCCGGGCCAGCCGCATCGCCCGCCCGTGATCCCGGGTCCACACGCTCGCGGCCAGCCCGTACTGGACGCCGTTGGCCCAGCGGAGCGCCTCGTCCTCGTCGCCGAACTGCTGCACAGTGATCACCGGGCCGAAGATTTCTTCCTGGATCATCTCGTCGTCCTGGCGCAGCCCGCTGATCACCGTGGGCTCGAAGCAGTAGCCCCGCTCCCCTACCCGGTGCCCGCCGGTGACCACCTCCGCGTGGTCCGGGCGGCGGCTGAGGAAGCCCTCCACCCGGGCCAGCTGGTTCTCGTTGTTCAGCGGGCCGTAGTCGGCGCCGGGCACGTCCAGCCCCCCGACCGTGGTGCCCCGGGCCTGCTCGGCCAGGGCGGCGGTCAGGTCGGCGGCGATCCGGGGGCCGGCCAGCACCCGCGTCGCGGCGGTGCAGTCCTGGCCCGCGTTGTAGTAGCCGGCCCCGGCGATGCCCTCCGCGGCCTGCGCCACGTCCGCGTCGTCGAAGACCACCACCGGCGCCTTGCCGCCCAGCTCGAGGTGGACCTTCTTGAGCCCGGCCGCCGCGGCCTGGGCCACGGCGATGCCGGCCCGGACCGACCCGGTGATCGACACCATCTGCGGGATGTCGTGGCTGACCAGGGCCCGGCCGGTACCGGCGTCGCCGCAGACCACGTTGAGCACGCCGGGCGGCAGGAACCCGGCCGCGATCTCGGCCAGCATCAGCGTGGAGACCGGGGTGGTGTCCGAGGGCTTGAGCACGACGGTGTTGCCGGCGGCCAGGGCCGGCGCGATCTTCCAGATCGCCATCATCAGCGGGTAGTTCCAGGGCGTCACCTGGGCGCAGACGCCGACCGGCTCACGCCGGACCATCGAGGTGTGCCCGGCCATGTACTCGCCCGCCGCGCTGCCCTGCAGGATCCGCGCGGCGCCGGCGAAGAACCGGAGCTCGTCCACGCACGGCGGGAGCTCCTCGGCCAGGGTCAGGGCGACCGGCTTCCCGGTGTTCCGGGACTCGGCCTCTACCAGGTCAGCGGCCCGCTCCTCGACCGCATCGGCGATCTTCAGCAGGGCGAGGCTGCGCTGCGCCGGTGTCGCGTCGCGCCAGGCCTCCCGGGCCGCCTCCGCGCTGCGCAGGGCGGCGTCCACGTCCTGCTCGCCGGACACGGGGGCGAGCGCATAGGCCTCCCCCGTGCTGGGGTCCACCACATGGCTGGTGCGGCCCGCCGCGGCTGCCACGTACTCACCGTTCACGAAGTTCTTGAGCTCTGCCACGCTGGCGCCGGGCTGCACGGTCGCTGTCAAGGTCCGCCTCCTCAGGGCGAGTGTCCTGGCCACGGCGCCGGCGCCCTCGACGCTTCCAGCTGCCGCCTGGCTCCGACACTCGCAGAAAAAGGTTTCGCTAACAAGTGAATCCGTTGCACATAGCATGCATAGCAACGAAATCAGTTGACAAGCGGGGCGAGCGTGACACCATGTGTTGCGAAGGAGGACCGCATGGCGCACACCCCGGCGACGCCCGCGATCCCCGGTGGCCTGGGCGGCGAGCCAGCACCGGCTAGCCGGAACGGCCGCTCCGCCGCCCGCGGTCCCGCGGGCACCGCGCTGGACCACCTCTCCAAGCAGATCATTGAGCAGCTCCAGGAGGACGGCCGCCGCTCCTACGCCGCCATCGGCAAGGCGGTCGGCCTGTCCGAGGCCGCGGTCCGGCAGCGGGTGCAGCGGCTGGTGGACACGGGGATCATGCAGATCGTCGCGGTGACCGACCCGCTGATGCTGGGCTTCACCCGGCAGACCATGATCGGCATCAAGTGCGCCGGGGATCTGGAGCAGGTCGCCGACCGCCTGGCCGCGATGGATGAGATCGACTACGTGGTGATCACCTCTGGATCCTTCGACCTGCTGGTCGAGGTGGTCTGCGAGGACGACAGCCACCTGCTGGAGATCCTGAGCCAGGTGCGCGGGGTGCCCAGCGCCACCAGCACCGAGACTTTCGTGTACCTGAAGCTCCGCAAGCAGACCTACGGCTG
>Ga0182024_10009319_pt1 | contig 20339 bp, 10 predicted proteins | sample P32metaG_FD_120480 | JGI IMG/M metagenome (GOLD analysis project Ga0182024, IMG submission 120480) | Permafrost microbial communities from Stordalen Mire, Sweden - P3-2 metaG (Illumina Assembly) | ecosystem: Environmental > Terrestrial > Soil > Wetlands > Permafrost | place: Sweden: Stordalen... | reverse complement strand
TTCGTGTCGTTTCCGCGTCTCGTCAGACAGGCGTTTTGAAAGGCTTGAGCCGTATGAGGGGCAACTCTCACGTACGGTTCTTAGAGGGCTGGGCGGGAGCAATCCCGCCCGGCCACTCGACCGGGGTTGGGGTTAGTTTGGCACGAAACCGGCGCAGTCCGAAACGCCCGTCCGAGCCGCGGCCAAGCGGCGTGCACCCGGAAAAGGACGAAGTAGGACAAATTGCGGATCTTACCTAGAGAACTCGAGCGTGGGGGGCGAGTCGGGGGAGCCTTCGATAGTGTATCGGGCGGAGCCGGTGGTGAAGAGCGCAAGCCATACCAGTTTCAGGCGCGCGAATCGGAACCGAGCTTTTCCGTAAAGAGGCAACCAATCTGTCGTTCAAAGTCCTACCGGTTTTCCCAGAGTCGGCCAAAGCGGCGGCTGCATTTCTCGTTGTGCGGAAGCTCTAGACATAACGCGAAATCCGCGCCTTAGGTTTCTGGGATTTTCGTGGGCACAAATTAGCCATCGCAGGTTTCGGCGTTATAGTGTATAATACACTATTAGACATAGTTAATCAAGTTGGATGTGGCGCCGTGTCTTGGGGCTTCATTTCAATTGCTTATCGCGCTGATTGGCCTTGAGGACTGCTTCGGCGCGTTCCTCAACGGCACGCGCTACAAAGGTACTTATGCTCTCGCCCGCTCGCTCCGCGGCTTTGGACACCATCTCGTGAATGGAATCGTCCAAGTATCCGGTGACGGGATGGGGAAATCCCTTCCGCGGCCGACGACGTTTGCTTCGGTCGCCCTTTGGAGGCATGGCATGATTTTAGTACCACCACTTCGCAGTCGGGCTAGGGAGGACCATCGGAGTACACGGAAGAGAGGTCGACCGCCTACCAGTGGATTGTATTGTGATTGGGAAGGTGGGCAATCTCCGATCATGCTGTCGGCCAATAAGTCGGTACCCCCTTCGTATGGGAGATTCGGTCTGTTCAATTGTTCCTGTATGCGGTGGTATGCCTTCCTTGGAAAAATGAGCGCCGCGGGAGAGTGTTCGTTCCAGTCTCCTCCGCCGAGTTGCTACCGCACTGCGAAGGCAAAGCTCTTGGTAGACGACAAATATCTCTTCTGCCCCTCAACTTCGTTGAACAGACGATCATTTATCTTTTTGCGCTCCCTGTTTCCATGGCTACGCCTTGGCAGCCAGTTTCGAAGCGTTCCTGTCGGTTTAACTCGTAATGTGCAGCCTCGAAGAACAATGTGGCACGACTCGCAATGGCGCGTAACGATGGTTAGACAAGGGAGGTTTCGTATGGGCGCAGTGGAAGTGGTTGTGAACAGGGCATTTTGTTGGCAGCGTTCTTGCGTATACTCAGGAGGACTCAAAATGAAAAACGCCAAACAGAACAAATCAGAATCTTTAATCGCGCCGGGAGAGCATTTGGTCGCCATCGATCGCTTTATCCAGGCAACGCGTGATTCTGGATACAAGGGAACTAGCAGCGCAATCGCTGAACTTGTGGACAACGCGTTGCAGGCCGGCGCAACCAAAATTCTAGCCACGATAGAACCAGATGACGGCGCCGATTGGCTGCGGGTAGAGGTGGCTGATAATGGCTGCGGTATGTCCCCGGCCGCACTGCGTGAGGCGTTGCGCTTTGGAGGCAGCAGTCGCTTTAACGATAGGAGGGGACTTGGCCGCTACGGGATGGGGCTCCCGAATAGCTCGTTCAGCCAAGCGCGGTGTGTTAACGTCGCGAGTTGGACGTCGCCAAGCGAAGTTTGGGCCTGTTCTCTTGATCTGGAAAACATAGCCGCGGGCAAGGTAACAACCATACCCACCCCCGAGCGAGTGTGCATGCCGGCTGTCGGAGGCCCTAAGGGGTTTCGGACAGGTACGGTCGTGCGCTGGCAACGCTGCGATCGTTTGGATTTCCGCCGACCCTCTACCATCGCGACGAAACTCCGCACAGTTCTGGGACGGGTTTTCAGGTTTTTCATTTGGGACGGTGTTGATATTCGCGTGAATGGAGAGCCGGTAGCGGCGTTTGATCCCCTATGCGCTCATCCCGACTCAACGGTGACCGGCGCAACGCTTTATGCCGAACCACTCGAGTACGATATCGATATCTCCTTGCCAGATGGTAAAGGCAATGCGAGGGGTAAAGTCGTAGTTCGATTCTCAGAACTCCCAGTTCACAAATGGCACGCCCTGACGAATGAGGAGAAGCAACGCCTGGGAATTTTGAAAGGCGCCGGCGTATCAATCGTCCGTGCAAAGCGGGAAATAGACTTTGGCTGGTTCATGCTCGGTGAAAAACGCAAAGAGAATTACGATGACTGGTGGCGTTGCGAACTGCAGTTTGACCCCAGCCTGGATGAAGTATTCGGTATCACCCATACGAAGCAGCAGATTCATCCCACGCACGATCTGGCGCAAGTGCTTTCGCCCGATCTTGAGGGGATGGCCAAAACGCTGAACCGGAGAGTCCGTCAAGCGCATGAGCGGCTTCAATCTGCGGTCCGGGTTGCCGAATCGCAGAAGACTGCCGGCGCAAGGGAGAGTTTGCTCCCGCCCCTCGCGAAACGCCTTTCGCCTAAAGATCGGCGCGATTACAAGACACTGCAGCGACGACATCCTGAGGTCAAGCAGGCTAAGAACAATGCGAACGCTGGGCTGCACTATTCGATGGTCGTCGCAAATGCCAATGGCGCCCGCCTCTTTCGGACCTATCGAGATGCAGGGCATCTCGTCATGGCGCTGAACTCAGATCACCCTTTTTACAAGAAAGTTTATGCACCTCTCTGTGATGACGGCGATCCGCGGCGCAAGGCGATTCGCCAGCACCTTGAACTGATTCTTCTAGCGGCGGCTCGTACCGAGGCTGCCGTTGGAAAAGTTTCCAAGCCGTTCCTGACTTACTGGAGCGACGTGCTGGCCACGTTTCTCCAATGAAACCTGAAACCAAGACTTGGGTGCCGTTCCTGCCTGCATTTGGTTCCAATTCGGACAAGGAAGAATTCATAGAGTTGGCCAGAACGTTGGCGGGCGTGCCGAGCTTTGCTGATCTGCCCGCGAGACTGCAAAAGGTGGACCAGGTGCGCGGCGAATTTGCGGGTGCAAGATCACATAATAAGTCCTCGATGCTGAAAGCGGCGGTCCTGGTATTGTGCGATCTAGTCGACCAGGGTTGGTCTTGTCGTTCTCGTTCCGGCCAGGTGAAGGTTGCGCGCGCTATTGATTACGAGTTGGATCGAGATCATGTACGCATGCAGCTTCACGTGCAGCGCGACCGATATTTGTCCCGTCGGCCAGTGCGTGAGTTCGTTCGCAGCATGGAAAAGAGGCGGATTTTCAAAGGAAAATGGGTGTCAATTTTTTCTCTTATGCGAGACGGCCGAGAACTTGCCTCAGCAATCTCGGAGGCTGCTCAAACAGGGGCCAAGGAATCATTGAACGCAGTCATTCAGCCGTACATCCAGGTTGTGACGGCATCATGCACCTGTGAACTCACAGGTTTCAACCTTATCGACATCTGGCGCTACTTTCGCTGCACTTGGGCAAACCGATATCAGAGTGTCCCGGGACGTTCATTGATGGTGCTGATTCGAGATGCTGCCGCACCGTATCATCCGGTGATCGGCATTGCGGCGCTCGGAAGTAGCGCGGTTCAGATAGGCATTCGTGATAGCTGGATCGGATGGACTCCGGAAACGTGTGTCAGTGAGTTGCGCAGCAGCGCGTCGGATCAAGATATCGAGTGGTTGCTGCGGGAGGTTCACGATGGAATCCGTGAATTGTATCTGGATGACCTCTTCGATCGCACGATGAGTCCACTCGTTCGGGGCGATCTTAAGAGCCCATCCTCCGAGAGCCTCGCATGGTTGCGGAAGTTTGCCCGTGACGAAAAGCAGATGCATTACCGGCTGGTGAGCGCAAGTGCCGACCACAAATCGAACACATTGCCTAATGTGAATGGGTCAAAACGGTGGAAGGTTCAAGCTGAGTTGCCCTTATTCCGCAGCAAGCGAGCCGAACTCCTGGCAATGTTATTGCGGGCACAAGCCGTGCTAATGAATGGTAAGGGTCCTGCCGAAGGCGATGAGTTTCGTAAAGTGTTAGCAAGCCCCGATGCTCGCCAGGCAATCCAGTCGCTGATTCGTCGGGCCAAAGCGCATACAGTCGGCGTGGCGGTCGCCGATATCACTGTTTGCGGGGCGGTGGCACCGTATTCTGCGCTTTTGGGTGGCAAGCTAGTAGCAATGCTGATGGCCAGCCCGGAAGTGATCGTGGCCTACCGGGAGCGGTACGCCAAATACGAAAGCGTGATTGCGTCTTCATTGGCGGGTCGACCGATCGTGCGGCCTCCGCACCTCGTTTTCCTGGGCACCACATCACTCTACCCGACGGAGCCAACCCAATACACTCGCGTGCACATCCCCGCCGAGCGTCTGGGGGGCGTCCCAGGCGAAGCCGTGCGATATCGTTTGCTCGGGTCGACCAGCGGCTTCGGTACTTTCCAGTTCAGTGACGAAACAGTTGAGGCATTAGCAGTAGCTCTTTCTCAGACCAGCCGGGGTCAGCGGGTGAACAGCATATTCGGGGAGGGCACGAGCCCCAGAATGAGGAAGATTCGCGATGGTCTCGACCTTCTGAATCTGCCCTCGGACGTTCTGCTCCTCCACGGCAGTTTGCGCCTCGTCTACGGAGTCAGTCTCGTCCGAAACCTTAAGCGGTACCTTTTGGGGCAAGATGCCCAGCCGGACTATCTTGTCTCCATGACCGATCCGAAAGCAGCAACGCAACGCATTGCGGAGTGGTGGGCGGAGCGATGGCTATCCAATCGAATTACAAAACCTGAGATATTACAGAATGTGGCTTCAGAGGGGTTGACTTACCCGATTAAGCATAGTGCCCGAGTCCCGATGCCAACCGATCAGCAACCGTTGCCGCTTGAGCCCGACGCGGAGTTGAGCGTCTAGGAATTAGCCTGTTACCTTAAGATTCGGGTGCCCGACGGCGAAGGCAGTACTCTACTCTCTTAACGAATGCAACATGTGCCCTGCTCGCCGCCCAACGAGTGAATGTGGGGTTACCCGGACTTGGGTGAAAACACGGGACAACCACTGCTCCCCTGTAAATTGGAACCTTACAATTCTTGATTCCCCGAAGGAGGCTCGATAGCTTAGGTGGCTCCTTACCCGTGAAGTGTCGATGGAAATGCCGATATACATGGGTTCCGGGGAGCAGAATCACCTGGGGTTTCACAATAATGTTTTGGTTCCGACAGCTTCACCAACAATTGCCAATTTGGCAGTCGGGCCGATCGCGGCCACGTTCCTCGGAACGGAGCTTCGATCTTGCGCCCATCGCTCGATGTCCCGGTAAATTTGCCTTAGTCGCGCTTTGCGATTGTTCGTAGACATAACTTTCCTAGGCTCAAAGTCTGACCTGTCGAGGTGACTTTATCCTTCGTGTTCCGGTACCAAGAAGATCTCAGTGGCAGCAGTCACATTCACAACCGTTCCGCTACCATCCTCGGGGCTTGAGTCTACAGAGGCGTCTACGATACGAAGAACGGCGCCACGGGAAAAAAGGACTTCGTACTGTGTTTGTCGCGACATTATTATGAGCTTTGTGCCGGCTTCGAAAGAAGATGAACATATTACGCGAGCGTTCCAGGTGTGTGGGCCAACCTGATCAATGACGCTTACCTCGAGATCGCTGCGAGCAATGGATGCCCCGGTCTCCTGCAGCAGGCGCGCTTGAACGGCGAGCGTCCAATATTCACCACACAGTTGCTTAACCTCGCAGAAACTACAAATCGCCGCTTTCGGCCTTGTCGGCGGAGGCATCTTTCGCATGTCCTCCTTGGCTATCCTCGATCGTTCTCGAATGTCGGTCTCGATTTCTGCCAGGTCGGCTCGCAGGGGAGGTTCGACCGATTGCTGCGCGGTCTCATACACGAGAGTGAGTTTCGTCGGGGGCAGCCCGTCTGGGTTCAACTCTGAATCACGTGCCCAGAGCAGAGCGTATGTTTTCAACTGCTTCTTGTGTTCTTCCGCAGGCTTCCCCGTCTTAAAGTCAACGATTTCGCAATCGTTTTGCTCCTTAATAACCAGATCAGCAATCCCTAGCCATTGGAGTTCGGCAACCCTGAGTTCAATCTCGGCATGGCTTCCATCCTGCAAAGGTCTGCGAACAAAGCTCCTGGACTTCGAAGCAACCTTCGTCGCCTGGTCCGGTACCCGAATACGCCGAGCGAGGATCTGCAAAATCTCGCGCATCTGGGTCGTTCGGGAGTCGAGAGAGAGTTGAATGAACCGAAGGCGTCCAGCCATCCGGGGATTGGTTTCGTACCCGGAAATCACAGCTTGCAGGCTCTCTTCAACGAGCCTACTATAACCACCCAACGACCGGAGCACAGCAATTGCGGTCACATCACCGGTCGATTGACAACCAGCGCCTGCCAGTTCGGAAAGCAGCCTCGCCAAGGCGCGATGCGTGATTTGCCCGATCAAAGTTGCGGCACTTGTCTTCGTGGGGTACCCCCTTCCCGACCAGATGTCAGGGTACGCGGCAGATCGAAGGCTGAATTTGCGTGGGCATTGTTCGAGTTCGATCAACTTGTAAAAGCTCATCCACTCGGGGGCTGGCGGCCAAGCTTTTGGCATTCGAACCAGCATCATCGGGGCTATGTGGCGCGAGGTCATCAGTCCACGTCCCCAATGCTTGAAAGGATTGAGTTTGTCGCGAATGGCAAATTCCGTCTGACAACAAGTTCTTCCACCAAGAGAACCGGAATTGAGGAGTACTCTTTGAGGTCGTACAACGTGGCATCAGCTGGTTCATCGCGGGTCAGGGGTGCCTTCAACCCTATGACGTAGTCGACGTTTCCGGACGATCTGGCAGCTATTGGCACTGCCACAGTTCCAAATCCTGGAGCCGTGACGGTGGAGTTTCGCTCGAAGGTCAATGTCGACGGCGCTTGTCTCTGCAGGTCCTCAAAGAGGAGATCTGTGCTCTTGTCGATCCTCGTCTTATCCAGTTTGATGCTTTTTCCATTTAGAAGATATTGGAGCAGGCCCGCGCCGATGTGTCGGTCGAGAAGATCATGTTCCAACTTGTTTTTGTAGCTTCGTAGACAGCGATAGCAGGAGCGTTCGCAATTCTCCGGGCAGTTCTTGAGGAGGTCCATCGTGGTCGTCAACAACTCCTCGGCACGGTCACCCGCCTGGCGAACAAAACCTGCACCTCCTGGGAGCGTATCGTACAGATAGATTTCCGCTTCAAGACCATGGTGACCGGAGTCGGTGAGTGCAGGTCGATACTCGGCCTGCAGTTCGTCCGGTTCCAGTTCCAAAATCTTGCAGGCCGCCTTGCTGAGAGCCTCACTTAGCGTGCGCAGGGCTATGTCGGTCGACAACAGGCCTGGGAACAAGCTCAACGGTTTCTCAACCGTCAGGGAGATAAGCAAAATATCGGTGATAAAGTCGGTGCCAAGAACCATGCCTCTCGTAGCCCGATTTCCGGGACAATCCGGCTTCTTGTCATCGAAATAGGGTTTTTGGTGCGGCGCACCGACGGTGCTTACGGAGGATGCGGTAGGCTCAATCAGTCCACATAGCGTGCAGTAGCTGTAGCCTTCTTGCTTGGGCCCTCGATTGGTCACCAGCAAATACTTTTTTAAATGCTGGCTTTTGACGCGTTGATTGAAGATCTTCCACTCACTGTCACTATCTCCGGGAGCTTCAAGTTTCGCACGGGTCGCATAGCTCCTGGTCGGTTGATCGTCGGGAGAAAGACCCTCTTGAAGTCCAACGGGATGCGCAAATCCAGGCGGACGAAACCAGTACCGCGATTTACCGAGAGTTTGTTCGCCGCCACACGCAGGACAGTCCAGTGTTTCACTTTTCGTACCTTTATCCCGGTTGACAGTGCGAGCGTAGTGACAAACGCTGCATTCGTAATAGAGCTTTCGCTTCGCCCACGCAGTGCTCGTCTCACCCCGTATCGGAGAATAGATGGCTCCTGAGGTGTACCGTTTGCCGTCAATCCAAACCTCGCGGCCTGGAGCATATTGCGAGAGGGCAACCGAAAGGCCCTGAGACGGCGTAAATCGGAAGACAGGCCTGTAATTTGACGACTGACTGATGTCGAAAACGTAGAAGGTCGCGACGTCCGTTGGAAACGCGTACCGCGGAAGCACGCCTTTGTACAACAATCGGTCGAGCAAGTTCTCGGAGGAAGGATCCGTTCCAGGTTTCTCTATCCCAGACTCCGATGGCAACTCCGAGTTCACTTCTTCGCCCTCAGCCGCTTTTTCTTCAGTCTTGGTGGATTTGGCCTCAGAAGCCTCCTTCTTTGTCTCCGCTTTCGCCACTGTGTTGGCGTTCTTATCTTCATCCGCGTCATCGATTGCTTGCGAGACGGCTTCGATCGTCTCGGGAACCAGTTTTTCCTTCATTCTTTTGCGGTTTAAGGGCGACAGTTCAGTGGGCAGCCACCCCAGCACTTCTGCTTGTAGTTCGCTCGCGTTCTCTGTTAGCCATTCGGCGAAGTCGTACTTGTTTAGGATCGAATTCTTGTTCTTGAACGCAGCGACTTTGCCCAAAACTTCGAATAGTTGAGGTTGTGGTTCGTCAGGAGTGAGTTCAGGCAGCCGTTCCTGGTGATAACGCTGGAGCAGATAAGCCGTTACGTGCCGGCGAGCTATTTCGTAGTTGTCGAGGGTCAATACAGGATCGTCAACTGGCCCCCGGATCATCTGGTCGGGATGGGTGAAATAGTGCTCGTCGTGGCTGTCAGCACTGCCGAATGCAATAACGGATGCGACCGCGTTTCCACGTCGTCCCGCTCGACCCGCGCGCTGCTGGTAGTTGGCTCGCGCCGGAGGCATGTTGCGGAGAGCCACACCGGATAACGCACCAATGTCAATGCCCACTTCCATCGTGGTCGTGCAAGACAACACATCGATGGCAGGACGCTCCCGCTTGGCAGAATCCGGTCCCAGGTCGATGTCCTGAAAAAGCAGTTCGTGTTCTTCCGCTCTCGAGAAGACATCTTTCGCCTGCGCAGTGCTGATTTGGGCGGTATGTTCCGCAGCGATCAATGCCATAGGGGAGACTGGCGGCTGTCTCAGTGCGTTGACGGTGCTCGCGCGATAGTAGCCCTTTCGCGCACTGAATACGGGATCTGTATCGGGGTCGATCGGGATGGCTTGTCCCTTCCCGCAATTGCGGCACGTCTGAAGACCTGGGAAAGGTCGCTGAGCTGTGCGGCACACTTTGCAGTAGGTCCACTCGCCTCCAATTTGCAAGGACAGTTCGCTCCCCTTAAGGCGATACTGATGGCCTTCCACCGGTTCGCAGAACCAATCCAGCAATGACGGTAGCCACGTCTTCTCAAAAGCGGACTTCGAAGCCCTCTCTTGCAGAACATGCCGCAAGGATGTGAACTTGCCGGTTGCGTGAGGCTTAACCTCTAGCTTCCACCATGCTGCCGGCATCTTCCCCAGCCAGAAACCTAGGTTCTGCCATCCATGTAACCAGAGACGGACCAAAGCATGCTTTTGCTCGCTGGTTTCACCGACCTTCGGAACTACTGGTAGGGTCGGGATCTGACTTGCATGCTCAGGAGACTCCACGAGGGAAGCCAATGCCAGGGCCTCAAGTCCGTAGTATCGGTCGGAGAAGGAATCGATAACGGCGGACAATAGGGACTCTGGCATCGCCGCAGATCTCAACTTCCCCCAGATCTTCTGCAACAGAACTGGATTGGTGAGGGCTCCTTTCGCGACGGCATCCGCAACGATCGCTTCCTCGGCAAAATTCTCGCCGGCACGAAGCTGCGGCCGGAGACGAACCGTGAGATTCTTGGACGACAACAAAACCGCGAGGTATAGATCCTCGAGTGAAAGAGAGTCTGCAATACACGGCTGCTTCTGCACCATATCGAACCCCACGAGGATCAAGGGACGAAGGGCATCCTGGTTCGAGTACTTTTGCACATTTGGCGCGAGTCTGGCGGCTGTTTGTCTCGAATCGGAAAAAATCAATACTTTCCGGCCGCGGAGGGGCGCCAATTTCGTGGCTGGCGCAGGACTCGGTGGCTGTACTTGTAACTGCTTCTCAATTAACGCCTGGAAAGGTTGGTCGCCTTTTGTCTGATGATCCTGTACGTAGCTGCGACCAAAACGCGCCGCTTGTCCGCAAACGCCGCATGGCTTAAATTCCCCGGGTGATGAATCTGGATCCTCATCGCTCCCTTCTTTCTTTGGCTTAACGGAGCGATCTTTCTTCAGATAAACCTGTCTGGATCGATTCCCCAGGTTCACAGGGTTCAGCCGGCCTGTTTTCAGATCGAGTTCAGCGGTTTCTACGTCTTCGGAGATCGGCTCTTCCAAAAGCAAATCTAGAGGTGTGAGGTCCGATAATTGTCCCGACAAGGTTCGGAACACACTACCAGCTTCAGCCCACAGATACTGCGGATTGTCGACATCATCGGTGTATGCACGGGCATAGGCTGTACCGCAATTTCGACAGGTGTAGAGTTCAAAGACCCGTGCACCGCAATCACAGATTTCGCGAGGTTGCGCGTACAGCTTTCCAGCAGGTCCACCGCGCCATTGCTCAAGCAGCGCAGTGCAAGTGGAATCCAAGCATATCCACAATCCCGGCAAACCACGATAGAAGGCATGTACTCGGCAAGGAAGCAATCCCGGAAGGAGTGGCGACGGCCGCGCAATACTCCCGAGTGCCATGAGAGCAGTTACAGCCTTACTCGCCAACAGGGGGTCCACCTTTGGGAAAATCAGTTCTGCCAGGTCCGCGACCGGCTGCGCCTCAGACATGGTGATATTGACGAGACGATTCATTGGCTCGAAGCTGCGCAGGGCTTCGTAAAGTGTGGACGACAACTCTCCAACGACAGTTTGCGAACGGTATTGCAGGAGTTCCTGGACGTGTGTAAGTCGGGCGTCTCCTTCAGCTGCGTAGAAGGCATTCAAGTCGACCGTGGCAAGTGCAACTGCGTCCTTTTGGGAGCCAGCGCTGGCTGGGCTTCTGGACAGGAGGTCACCCTTGACGGCGACGAAGTCTTTCTTTTGCTTTCCAGATAATTGAGCCCCGAATTCTTCCGCGTAGTCAGGATCCTTGAAGCTGGCACTTGTGCAGATTACTTGTAATCGTTCCGGCCCAAGGTTGAGACGCGTGCGAAGTCGACGGAGTAAGAGTGCTACTTCCGCACCTGCCGCGCCACGGTATAGATGAGCTTCATCGAGAACCAGCAGGAAACGCTCTTTGGGATTGGCTTCCAGCCAGTCACGGGTGTAATCGAAAATGGGGCGCTCCAGGGGCCGCATCAACATGTACTCCAGCATTGAATAGTTGGTGACAAGAATATCGGGTGGTGCTTCCTGGACTTCGTGGCGAGTAAGCAGTTCAGGATCGTCCGCGAGAGTGACGCATCTCTTGTAGGAACCGTCTTTGCCTTGCCACCTGGAACCACTCTCGCCAAACCAGTCAGCGATGTTTGGCTTCGCCGGCCATTTTCCTTTTTCTTTGAGAACCGCTACCAACTTCTTCGATTGCTCATGTTCGGGTGAACTGGGATTATTCGCGGCTTTCCAGTGATGCACATAATATGTGGAAAGCGGGGATAAACGTTCCTGGTCCCGCGAGGCCGTTCTCACACCTGGATACAGTGTCCGACTCGTGTAGCGAGCGAACCTGGCTGGTCGATGAGCCCAGGCCTTGAATTTACCGACGATCCTCGGATCCCCAAACAATAGCCGAAGCCTACCCAGTTGATCGTTCACCAGGGCGTTCATCGGGTAGAGCACAAGTGCCCGGACCGCAGGCATTTCCCGGAAGATGGAAGGTGAGTGCCGAGCCTCCATCGCAAGCTTACCGAGAATGGGGAGCAGAAAGCTTTCCGTCTTACCGGATCCAGTGCCTGTCATTACCACCAAGTTCTTGCCTCTCACCAGGACTTTCTCGACTGCCTGGGCCTGGTGGAGGAACGGGGGGTCGTAGATCAAGCGGGGAAGATCACCGGATTTCTGGGTCACGCAAGATAGAACCTCAGAAACCGCAGGATCGAGTCCCGCAATCTGCGAGAAGGATTGGCCCGCAACATAGCGCGGAGTGCTTTCCAAATAAGGACGTTGGTGAATAACGCCGATCTCTTCGAGGAGGGCCTTTCGTTGCGCCACTAGCTTCTCGTTGCTCACGTGATACGCAGCTTCGATATAGTCTCGAAGAGAACGATGTAACAGTTCGATTGTTTGACCGATTGTTGATTCCACCATCACCTCTCACGATTTCCGGACAAGCCAGAAATAATCAGACAAAAACTTAATCTCGGCTGCGACTGTTGCTTCAGGAAAAGCGTACGAGAATAGGCACCCTGTACTGAGCACGGGCTCCCCAACCAGATCCCATTTTTTGGTCATCCATGAGGGGAGAGGAGAAAACAGGTCAAGGACCACCTTCTTCCCTCCAACCTCTGATCGCACCCGGAATTGCTGGGGATGTCCTTCGACGGCATCAACGGCCGACTGCAAGTGCCAGGCCTCATCGCATGCCCGCCAACGCAACTCGAATTGGGGGAGATCGACTAGCTTTTGCGGAATACCTTTTTCCAGCAGAACATACGTCCAAAGATCGGCTCCGTACGCTCTTGAACGACGGCCGACAAAACGCCCGGTCTCGGACTTTGGTTCTTTCCAGCGGCCACGGTAGTAGTCCACGGGCAGTGCGGCATCGAGGATTCGCAACCCGGAAATCGAGCCGGAGGGGCCGGCCTGAATCAGTTTGAGGTCAAAGCGGGCTAAAAATTCGTTGGCCGCCATCAGAGTCGGAGTCTTCAGCCACGAATTCAAGGATATGCTAATCAGGCCAAGACTGGTGAGATCGGCTGACAGGTTTTCATTGCCTGCAGCACGCAGTCTGCGAATGTGTGCGGAGTATTCTATTCGGGCTTCTAATTCGTGAGGCAATACGGAAATTTGATCGGGGCTGATTCCCACCAAAAATATGAGACCCTCATACGCAACGAATGACGGGGGAGCCGCGTACAACAACCGCATCGCTTGGTCACGATCGCTTCTAATTTCCTCGGCCTCAACCAGGTCGCCATAAGAAGTCAAACTCTCGAGGGCGGCAGTTACCGGTTCCCTGAGATCGTCCTTGTCCACAAGCGCGGAGAGTGAATCCAACACGACGTTGACGAGAGTTGCGGGAGGGCAGGGGCAATGAAAGCCTGCAGCCCGTCTGAGGAGCGCGCTGATCGCTTCGGGACTTCGGAGGTCTAAGACGCTCGGATCCAGACCGACATTTTCAATTCCGAGTTTTTGAATCTCACTCGCGGTGATCTGTTTCACTGCCACTCCCAGGCCGACGATAAGTAAAAGGCATGTGACGTGTTAGTACACCGCAACTCGACCAACAACGCGAAATAGCGGGCCGCGCGCACCAGAGTGCCTGTTCTTAACAGGTACGAAATTCCTTGGTCCAGATTTTCCTTCGCCCATGTGCGGACCCATTCTGGTTGACTCATTGCGCGAAGCGCTAATTCACTCATCCACTCGCAGCGGTCTGGGTTTTGGATGGTCGCAAATGTCGGCAAACTCAAAAAGCTGCGCACCGCCAGCGAAAACCGGTGCCGTCGATCAGTGACAGGCAGGTTCGCGGCAGATTGTGCCAGGCACTTCAAAGTCGCAGTGATTCCGCGTTCAATCGGTTGAGCTGTCACATAATGTGCCAATTCATCGACGGAGAGATGCCCGTGGTACAACAGCTTTTCCTTTCCAAGCCATTCGTTGCCACACGTGAGTGCAATGAGTTCTTGTACGAAATGGTCCACAATCTGTCGTCGGTGGTGCGATGCGAACAGATTCCCAGCCGTGCGAGCCTCGCCCCAGGCTTCACATGCAGCGAATATCTGGGCAATAGATTTCGGCGTTCGACTGTGAGAGGCAAAGGTTGCCTTCAGGCGCAGATCCGCAAATGCACGACTCGAGGGCGACACGACGATAGACTTCTGTGCGCCATCCGATCTCGCATAATATAGCCCGCCAGCACTCGGGACATCCTGCCAGTAGCGATAACGGACGGCCTCTTGCACCTCAGGCCGTTCCGGCTGCTCGAACGAACAATAGCTAACGTTAGCCGGCTTCTCGTGCCCAGTATCATTCAGCAACTGGATCTGGTATCCACCATGGTTACGTTTCACGAGCCAGCGGAGAGGTGCGAATTCTCGTTCGCAGTTGAGAAGGAATTGTCCTTGCTCCTCACATTTGAAAAGCAACTCGCACCGTAGCGAGGCATCATAGGTATCCTCAACGTGTGAATCGCGCTGAAAAAATCTGTCGAAGTGCTCAGCCCAGGCGCTCGCTCGGACCGGAAGCTTGAGCGCGGGGAGATTTCTTGTGAGAACGCTTTCCGGCGTGATGAGTTTGACTTCACACGCGACTTGCCTATTGCCCGGCCCATATAAATCGATCGTGCTCCTGCCTTCCCACAGCTGTTCCAGCGAAGGGTTTGGTGGATCGACAACAACAAGAAACGGGTTTTGTTCCGTCAGGCCGCCCTTCCACGAGCGTGGATCTCGAATGAGTATATCCACATCTCCGGTCACGAAGTCCCGATCAGTTCTGTGTTGAACCACCAGTTGAAGCTGGTGCCGCCCAATGGAAAGCTGCGGGAGTTCGATCAACAGAGGGGCATCTTTTGGCAGCGTTGTCTCGAGCCGATGGTTGAGCGATTTGTCGAGAACTAATGCCACTCCCGACACCGGAAAGTCAGCAGATACGGCAATACAGGCGCGATCGGTCGATAACCACGTTACATGCCCCTCTCCATCCCAAGCCGCCGGAACAACTCCCACCGGCTCAATACCAACGGTTTTGGCGACCTGCAAACCGGCATGACCAAGATCGTTAAGATCCTGATCACTCAAGTATTTTGAAAGCTCAAAACTTTCCGCCTGGATACCCTCGCATTCCACGTCGATTGGCACAGAAGCGAAGCGTGAGCGCGCAGCAGTCGTCGTCAAGAGAATGTAGGAATGGTCGGCCCGTACCACTTTTCCCGTTACCTCATAGGCCAGACCATCTGCTGCAATCTTGAATAGCCAAATCGGTCCCGGTCGCAACATACATTCGGTGCTGAGCAGGAAATCCAATTCCAGCGTGGAGCGCTCGAACTTCAGGAGAACCTCGCTTGCGCCCGGCCATTTTTGCAGGATTACAAGTTGCGATCCGCGGGACAGCAAACGACCTCGTGCCAACGGCGCTCCGCTTGCTCCGGCCACCACGCAACGAGATTGGCGCAATATTTCGGCCATACCTGGAAAGCGGGAACATACGGGCGCGAGATCTGGAATATCGAGGACCACCTGCCAGGTATTGCGGGGGGTGGGGCGCAGATAAAGCTCCGGCTCTATTCCGAGAGCTTGTAATCTCTTGTTCTCGGGCACAGGCGATGCCGAGTGTGCCGTAGCATCAATGTTCGCGACTCGAGTGATACCGCGCAAACGTGCCCGGGCATAGCTTTGGGCATCCTTCAGCCACTCGCGGGACTGGCGCTCTCTGTTGAGGTTGGAAGAAATCCTCTTAAGAGTTTCCGGGAGGATGATGCTTCCGGCCGAATCTTCCTCGCGGACCAGCAGCGCAGAGGCGATTTGTCCGAGAAGGAGGGCGTCTTCGGCGAGATTTTGAAAGCGCTGCGTTCCTCTTGAGCTATTGGCCGCGATTTCCCGCCCTAGCAGTTCAGGCGAATCAAAGAGTTCGCGCCGGAAGGAATGGCGGACCTCGAAAAGGATCTGAGCGAGTTGCCGCTGAAGGTCCTCAGGAAGGATCGCATGCGTAATGGGCCAGCAGATGATTGAGAAATGTTCGGCCCAAGGCCCTTTGGGTTTTGCACCGCCGTATACCTTATTGAACTTATGGTACGAGTCACGGATGAAATACCGGTCTCCATGTTCCAGCCAGCCTGGAGTTCGACTCTCAAACGTTTGCCAATACTCTGCTCCTTCGTATCTGTATCCGAGTTCCGCAGCGTATACGACCCATGCCAGCCAATGACGGTCGGACGGCTCCGCCGTTCTTATATACGCGCGGAGTTCAGCTTCCAGGGCAGTTGTGTCGTCTTCCGATAAGCCGTGTTCCAGTGCGAATAAGTGCCTGTCATCAATTGAGGAGAGCCGAGTTTTGTGCAGGTCCTCGAAGTGTTTTTCGAGGCGCTCTTCCCAGCGGTTGAGTGTCATCGCTCAGTTCAATGCTTGTCGTAAAGATCTTGCGGGGGAAGGAACCTCTTCTATATCACAAATGTCGTGAGTCGTATCGGAATTTAGTCTGAATTCCGAAATCAGGAACAACACCAGCGAACAGCGCCGGCAGCGTCCTGCCCTAAAACCCGCCGCGAGGGTTGACTTACTGTCGGTCAGTTGGGCCGCGCCGTCTCCTCGACACATGCAAATATGCCCTAAAACCATGGACAGACGGATGTCCCGCGATTGTCTGAATCGGGTCGACGATTGTTGACAAAACGGCAGGAAACGTCCTTCTGTCCACATGTTTCTAAAGAAGCAATATTTGCTTTTGGGTGTACCGCAGTGGCAGAATTGTGCCTCCTTCCCCGGCATCATTGTCCTCACAGAGGAAAATATATGTACTGCCAGAATTGCGGCTCCTTTGTTGGTGAGAACGTCCGCTTTTGCCAGTCCTGCGGGAAGTCGCAAGCGCCAGTTTCATTGCCGGTTGTTCTTGCGCCGAATGTCACCCAAGTCCCGCGCCAGTATGCCCCACCAAAGAAACAGTCTAAGATTTTCTGGCTGATCATGGGCGGGATATTATTGGCGATCATCGCAGGAATAATCAGTAAGTCATCATCGGACAGTTCTAGTTCCACTTCGACAACTCAGCAAAGCTCCGCACCAAACACCCCGCAGCAGCCGAACATCGCCACTCCGTCGGTTCCTCCACCCAAATTCCGAATCTACAAATTCAAGCTCGATGAGCCTACTTCTGTTGTGGTGCCTGTAAATTCGACGGACGAACAATTAAAGAGCCTGCTCTGGTTCTTTCGGGAGAAGGTTAGATCGAACAGGTTCAAAGACATCGGACTGAGGGAAGCAACGGCAAAGCAGTGGGGGAATGCGGGGTATCTCTCCGGAATGCTCTCCGTCTACCGTGGCGAAAAATGTGCGAATGAGCTTTACATCGACACGAATGGCCCATGCGGATACGGTGAGCACGATGACGCACTCTACCAGTGGGGCATTGAAGGCGATCCCAACAAAGACTCAGGCAGCATTAAGGTTCAGGGCGACGATATAGTTGTCTTCAATTACGAAGATAACTGGCACCCCTCTTCAGAAGTTTCCCAAGTTGTCGACGACAAAGTGAAGGAGGCGTGGAAGACAAGGCAGGAAGAATGGGAGCCTCGGCAACGCTTTGCTGTTCAAATCGCAAACGAATTCCTCAGTAGAGGAGTTGTTATCGACGTTTCGGCGAACAGCGACGAACCCAAGGAGCTGGATTTTCGCTCAAAACTGTTTAGTAACACCACCTTCCGCAAGACGTTTACGGACGATTCTGTACCGAAGATGCATCCAGATCTATGTAAGGCGGGGTTTGAAAACATTCGTGTTTTGACCGAAGGCGAGTCCGATGCGGGACAGCGCTACCCGTTGCACTGTAGGCAGTAGCGAAAGGCGATGAGCCCTGGAGACCGGAGTTCGATCTGGCTCGGCGTTGAGGAGGAAGCGCTTCGCGAGTACCGAGAAATCGTCTGAACTCGCGAAAAAACCCTTGGGCTTTGCAGGCGCAAAGTTTGAGTAAAGGACCGATTGCGGGGGCGACGACGCCGCGCGAACGCGAATGTCAAATAGCGCCGAAGAAAGTCCGTCATTTGTCTCTGAAAATCACCCTCCACGTTATCTTCCTCGACCTTGTTCCTCTTCTTTATATTTCGAAGCGTGGTATTAGTCGTCACAGCCCGAGCCCAATTCCGTGCCCCTCGGATGAAGCTTGACCGATTTCCAAGGCAGAAGTTTTCGAAACATCGGCCCCGAGCTGGGGGCCGAGCTTTGCCATATCGTCTGTAAAGAGTGTGGCTTGATGGCTGGCGCGGGAGATGGAGACGTAGGCGAAGCGGGAATTGAGCAGGTCCGGGTGGACGCTGGTATCGGCGTTAACTAGAACGCGTTCAGCGGTGAGGCCCTGGGAGCTATGACTGGTGACGGCGTAGCCGTGGTCGAGATGACGATGCTCGTTAGGGTTGAATTCGATCTGGCGGTTGTTGTCGAGGCGGGCGGACAGGCGACCATCAGGGTGGATCGCCTCGATCGCGGCCATGTCGCGATTCGCAACGCCGAGTGATTTGTCGGGCGCGGTAAACTGGATGCGGTCGCCTACCGAAAGCTCGCGTTCGATCTCTTGGTAGACGCTGACGCCGGTGAGGCGGCGGGGATCGTAGGTCGCAAGTTCTCCATTCGCCTTCTCGACCGTGAGTTCGTTTGCGGCTGGGTTGATCGCGACGACCGTTGCATACGCGGCAGCTTCGATTCCGATGGCTTTGCTGCCACGTGTGTACCGAAGCACGTCGTTGATCTCGTAGTGACTTGCCCAGGAGCGTTCGGCACCAGTCATGTCCTGCCGTTGAACCAGCACACGAAAAGTGTGATCTTCCGGCGCAAGGCTTCCATTGGCCTTCAACTCCAGGCGAACAGCGACGTTCAGCTCGCGGCGTGAAGCATTGTCCGGCGAGACGATGAGCGTATTCTCGGGCGATTCGATGTAGCTCTTGGCGATGGCGCGGAAGCGGTCTTCTCCGTTGGGAATTTCCTTCACACGACCCTGCTGTTGGAGCGCGTCGAGCGCGGCCGAAACTTGACCGGTGGCCAGTAGTTCGACGGTGGATTTTAGAGCTGGGTCCTGCTGGCGAACGATCTCATCCAGTCTGGCCGTGCGCATTCCGGCCTCTTGGAGTTGCTCGAAGGGGCGGCCCGCCTCGACGCCCTGATGCTGGCGGATATCGCCGATCAGAAGGACACGGTCATAGGGACCAATCCGCGTAATAAACTCGCGCATCTGGTTCGTGCTGGCCAGGCTCGATTCATCGACAAGGTAGAAATGCTTTTGTTCTCGTTGGTCTGGATTCGCAGTGCGGGCGAGAAAGCCTTGCAGGGTTCCGGCCTCGATGCCTGCCTCATTCAGTTGTCGCGCAGCGCGGGAGGTCGGGGCAAAACCCTCGACCTCATAACCCTGTGATTCAGCAGCGCCGCGGATAGCCGTGAGCGTGGTGGTTTTGCCCGCGCCGGCGAAGCCTTGGATTCCCTGGATGCGATCCGGCGCGCTGAGTACTTCTTCGACCACACTCTTTTGTGCCGGGTTGAGATGTTGGTGATGGTCGGCGACAGCGATGGCCTGCGCACGAGAGAGAACCGGCTCGACATGGTTTTGTCCCTCACGCATCCGGCGGAGAATCTCGTGTTCCGCTTCGATAGTTTTCGCAGTGGTGAACTGACGGCCCGGAACGCCCTGAGACCGCTCCACGATTTGAAATTCCCCAGAAGCCAAGCGGCTGTCGAGATTGGCGCGGACCTGGGCATGGGTGATCTCGCCCATCCCACGACGGAGCCCGTCGCGGATCAGAGCACGTTCATCCACAACCGCCTCGCGCTCGAAGTTTTTGTCACGGGAAAAGGTGAGAGATTCTCGAACTCGGTCCAACGAGTTGACGGGCTTTTCCTGATGTTGAGACCGTTCACGGGCTGCGCGCACGACAGCGTCGGCTTGGTGTCCAAAGGCCGCCGCCAGGTTCCGATGCGCAGCCATCACTTCGCGTAGCGAATGAATTTCTTTGCGGTCTCGCGTAGAGTGCGCAGCGATCTCGGCAGCTTCTTTGCCCGAGCGGCCCGTGCGTTCGAGGTACTCACGAATCTGTTGGCTGCGCGGACTAGATGCGTCGAGGTATTCCTGCGTGTAGCCTTTGATCTCCGGTGCGCCGCTCCGACCTGCCGTGATTTCGTAACCGAGTTGGCGCAGTCTGTAGGTCAATTCGGATTGATAGATAGCGGTCGCGAATTGCTGTGAGGCGAACAGGCTCTGCGGCTGGATGGCGCGAGGCTGGCCGTTGTCGCGCTCAGTCACGTTGAAAACGACCGCATGTGTGTGCAGTTGCGGCGCGACATAACCATCGACCGGGCGGGCCGTATCGTGCTCAAATTTGGCGGCGATAAGCCTGCCCGTGGTCTCGGGCGGATGATTCCCGCCGATCCGGGCTTGTGTGTAATGTTCAAGCTGGTCTAGGGCAACACGGACGCTGTCCCGGTGCGCTTCGCGA
>Ga0182024_10009318_pt1 | contig 20341 bp, 19 predicted proteins | sample P32metaG_FD_120480 | JGI IMG/M metagenome (GOLD analysis project Ga0182024, IMG submission 120480) | Permafrost microbial communities from Stordalen Mire, Sweden - P3-2 metaG (Illumina Assembly) | ecosystem: Environmental > Terrestrial > Soil > Wetlands > Permafrost | place: Sweden: Stordalen... | reverse complement strand
TGTTCTTTGCCGACGTATTCTGCCGGTGGGCGAAATATGGGGACGCCATGGATCCAGATCTGATAGATTCTCTGGCCCGGGCCTGATATGATCCTCGGTCACGGCACTGGAGTTCGCTTATGGCCAATTCTTACCCAACTGCCAAGCCTGCGATTGCGGCTGTTAGATCTCTGGCAGCGAGCCAGCGCCTTCCGGCGGCCCACCGCCGGCGACTGTCACAGTTGATGGATAAGAGCCGCGAAACGTCCCTTTCGGCAAAGGAGAACGCCGAGCTGGAGTCCATGCTTGATGACATTGACCGCAAGTCCTTTTGGATGCTCGCGCGGGCTCTCGTTCGGAAACGAGCGTCCGAGAAGCGTCAATCCCCGGCAAAATGATTTATGTCGAGCGACTCGGTCCCGATCGGTCTTCGCCGTCGCGCCCGCAGACGGGCGAAGCACCGGTGTGAGTATTGCCAATGGCTAAAGTCCGCAAGGCAGTCATTACCGCCGCAGGCAAGGGCACGCGGCAGTACCCGGCTTCAACCGCCGTCCAGAAGGAAATGTTCCCAATGGTGGACCGCGACGGGCTCACCAAGCCGATCATCCAGATCATCGGCGAGGAGGCGATCGAATCGGGCATTGAGGAGATCTGCATCATCACCCAGCCCGGCGAGGAGCCCCAATACCGCGACTATTTCCGACGGATGAGCGATGCCGACAGCAAGGCCTACCGCGGCAAGGACTGGGCGATCCTGGCATCGGAAAAGCTCGGCGCATTCGGCGAGCGGCTCCACTTCGCCGAGCAGCATTCTCCCGAAGGCTTCGGTCATGCGGTCTACCAGGCGAAAAAATTCGCCGGCGACGACCCCTTCCTGCTCATGCTGGGCGATCACATTTACATCAGCAACAACAAGGACCGCTGCGCCCTGCAGTTGATCCGCGTCTACGAGCAGTACATGCTCGAAGTCGCCACCGGCGTTCAGCCCACCCTCGAACGAATGCTCCACCTCTTCGGCGTCATCAAGGGCAACCCCATCGACCCCGCGAAGGGAATCTACAAGGCTGAGTTGATCATCGAGAAGCCGTCCATTCAGGCCGCCCGCGACACGCTGGTCACGCCGGGGCTGCCGGCCGGGAATTACCTGGCGCATTTCGGCATGCACGTCTTCTCGCCGCGCATTTTCGATTCGCTGGAGTACCTCATCCAAAACAACCTTCGGGAAAAGGGCGAGTTCCAACTCACCGCCGCCCAGGAACACCTCCGCCAGCAAACGGACAAATACTGGTGCATCATCAGCGAGGGCCAGCGCTACGATACCGGCATCCCCTACGGCCTGATGGAAACGCAACTGGCCCTTGCCCTGAACGGCATCCACCGCACAGAGATTTGCGAAGCCATCGCTCGGATATTGGCGACGCAGGTGAAGGCGTGATTATTCCTTTGCCCGGTTGAAGCGGTCCTCGGCGGCCTGCCAGTTGATGACGTTCCAGAAGGCGGCGATGTATTCGGGCCGGCGGTTCTGGTACTTGAGGTAGTAGGAGTGCTCCCAGACGTCCAGGCCGATGACGGGGAAGGCGCCTTCCATGAGCGGGCTGTCCTGGTTGGGCAGGGAGATCACCTCAAGCTTGTCGCCCTTCTTGACCAGCCAAGCCCAGCCAGAGCCGAAGCGGGTGGTGGCGGCGGCGTTGAACTTTTCCTTGAAGGTGTCGAAGGAGCTGAAGGTCGAGTCGATGGCCTTGGCGAGGTTGCCGAGGGGCTTTCCGCCGAAGGTCTTGGAGCCGATGGCGCCGGGGCCGAGGATTTCCCAGAACAGGGCGTGGTTGTGAGCGCCGCCGCCGTTGTTGCGGACGGGGGTCTTGATCGCTTCGGGGACGATGGCCAGGTTGTTGGCCAAGACTTCGTGCAGGGGCTTGCCGTCGAGCTGGGGGGCCTGCTCCAAGGCCTTGTTGTAGTTGGCGACGTAGGCGGCATAGTGCTTGCCGTGGTGGATTTCCATCGTCTGCTTATCGATGTAGGGCTCCAAAGCGTCCGAGGGGTAGGGCAGCGGCTTAGCGGTGAGCGGCATGGTAAGGTCTCCTTTTCCCGTGAAATATTGAAAGCCGGCGCGTGCGATTGAAGATTCTAGTCCAACACGATGCCGACGACTTTCTGAGCGCAAGCGTATGCCCACGGGTGGGAAGGGTCAACCGGGCTGAAGGGGCGGGCTGAAGGGGCGGGGGCGGTGGGGCCGAAGATGACCGTACGATGACACTTGTTGATGCGTCCAAACTAAAGTATCGCCCCGCTGGCCCGGCGTGATTATTCCTTGGCGCTGACCGCGGCGCCGGGGTGTTCCTTGATGACGATGTCGGCGTCTTTGACGACAACCTTTTTGTCATTGATTCGTATGGCGCGCTTCTTGCGAATCCAAACCCACACGGAGATGCCGACGGCTACGCACAGCCCCAAGGCCAGGAGCAAGTGCTCGGTGTGTTTGATATGGGCACGCATGTCGTCCCACGAGCCGAGTTTTTTCCCGACCAGCCTTCCGAGGTAGAGGAACAGCCCGCCGCTGAAAATGGCGGTGATGCCGTCGGCAATAACGAATTTGTAAAACTTGAAGCGGCTGACACCTGCGGCCACGACCATGGCGCCGCGAATGCCCGCAAACATCCGGCACACGGCCACCACGCCCACGCCATACTTATCGAATTTCGTCTCGGCCCAGATGATCCGGCTCTGCGTGACGTGCCTGCCGATCAACGGAATTCGGGTGATATTCAGTCCGTAGCGGCGCCCCAGGTGGTAGAGGACGCAGTCCCCGCCAATGATGCCGGTCCATGCGACGACGGCGGCTGGCAAAAGGTACATCTTGCCGGGGGTGCCGGGCGGCTGGGCCACGAAATACCCGGCCAGCAGGAGGGGGATGTCCTCAGGGAGCGGGAAACCCAGGCCGCAGGCGAACAGGAACGCGAACAGCACGAAATACCCGCCCACCTGGATCAGATGCTGCACCGTGTTGAAGTCGAAGAACGAAAGTGCATGCATGCGGTTGTCCCATCCAGGCGCGTTCACGGGCGGAAAGCCAACTAAGCGCTCAGGATGGCCCAACCGGGGCGACGAATCAAGGTGTGCAACGCATGACGCTCCTACGTGCCCGAAGGCGCGGTAGTCGGCGCCGCTGACGGTGTCGTTGCGGGGATTACGGCATCTCCCGGCGCGGTCGGACCCCCGGTGACATCGCTGCCCGGAAGCGTGACCGGCGTGGCCACCTGGCCCGCAGTCTCCACTATAGACGGTCCGTTCGAGGGCGGAAGCCCCGGCATGGCCTCGAAAGTCGGGTGGTACTTTACGTCGCTGGTGAAGATGACCGTCTCGAACGGGGGGTCCTTGATGTAGGTAAACGGCAGCCGGAAATACTGATAGAGGAACAGGACGGTGTCCTCCACCCGGCTGTTGGGGAACGGCCGGTCCGTGGTCACATCCGAGTTGAAGGGGAACCGCGTCGGCCACCCCACCAGCTTGGCATTGGACCATTCGGCGTCAGACTGCGGCCATTGCCGAGCCAGCATCGCCCCATCGCTGGCGAATGGCGGGTCGGGCGGCTCGGGCTGCACCTTGGGGTTGTGCTTCATGAACTGCACAACTTCTTTAGGCGTCGCGTGTTGCGACGCACAGCCCACGGAAAGCATCGAAAGTGCCGCACTCCCTAGCAGCGGCGCTCCCAGCCAGAGCGACATCCCCGGCCCGCACCGTGCGCGGCGCATTCTGATCGATGTGCCCGGCCGACAGGCGTTTTGGTCGTGATTCTTACGGATTGATGAAGACATCGTTCACATCCTGCTGGAGAGTGGTGTGTACAAGGTGGTCGCTGCCACTGGTCATACCGGGCCTATCGTGGAACGGCGAATAGCCCATCGGGTTCTGAAGCGCATCACCCGCCTTCGCGTCCATGGTGGGACGGGTGGTCGCGGATTGCTCACTGCCGCATCCAACACAGCAAAGAGATATCGGCAATAAGGAGCCGACAAGAACAGTAATGGCTACCCAGCTCTGTCCATGATGTCTCGTGTTCATTTCAAATCTCCCACGAAATCCACGCTGTAGTTAGGCGACTCTTTGGTGATGGCAATGTCGTGCGGGTGGCTTTCGGCCACGCTGGCCGCGGAAACCCGGCAGAACCGCGCGTTGCAACGCAACTGTTCAATGTTACGCGTCCCACAATAGCCCATCCCGGCACGCAGGCCGCCGACGAGCTGATAGACGAAATCACCGAGCGGCCCGCGATACGGCACCCGGCCTTCCACGCCCTCGGGCACGAGCTTGCTGGTCTTGCCCGTAGCGGTCGGTGCCGTCTGCCCGTAGCGATCGGCCGACCCCTGGATCATCGCTCCCATGCTTCCCATGCCCCTGTAGGTCTTGTAGCGGCGGCCCTGGTGGATAATCAACTCGCCAGGCGATTCGTCGAGGCCGGCAAACAGGCTGCCCATCATGACGCAACTGGCGCCGGCGGCGATGGCCTTGGTGATGTCGCCGCTGTGGCGGATGCCGCCATCTGCAATGATTGGTACCTCGCCGCCGCCGATTGCTTCCGAGGCCGCCACCGCATTGAAGATCGCCGTCACCTGGGGCACGCCGACGCCGCTGATGATCCGCGTGGTGCAGATGGCGCCCGGGCCGATGCCAACTTTCACGGCATCGACGCCGGCTTCGATCAGGTCCCTGGCGCCATCGGCGGTGGCTACATTACCAGCGATCACCTGAATGTTGTAGTTTTTTTTGATTTCCCGGACGGTCTCGATAACGTTTTTGCTGTGTCCGTGAGCGGTGTCGACCACCAGCACGTCCACGTCGGCATTAATGAGGGCATCTACCCTGGCGAAATCGCGGACGCCGGTTGCAGCCCCCACGCGCAGCCGGCCGCGTTTGTCTTTGCAGGAATGGGGGAACTGGTGCATCTTGTCGATGTCGCGCATGGTGATGAGCCCGGCCAGCCGGCTGTCGCGGTCGACCAGCAGGAGCTTTTCGACCTTGGCCTTGTAGAGGATCTGCTCTGCCTCATCGAGGGTGGTCTGCTCGGGAGCGGTGACGAGGTTTTCGCGGGTCATCACTTCGCCGATCCGGCGCGAGTCGTCTTCCTGGAACTTAAGGTCGCGGCGGGTCATGATGCCCACGAGCCGGGGCGGCTTGCCGTTGCTCCCGGCGGCTTGGCCCCCCTTGCCGCGGATGCCCGAATCGTCGCCCCCTTCGACGATGGGGATACCGCTGACGTTGTACTCACGCATGACGCGACGGGCCGTGCCGACCGTGGCGGTCGGCGGGAGAGTGATTGGGTCGACGATGACGCCGTTTTCGCTCCGCTTGACCTTTTCCACCTCGCGGGCCTGGTTTTCGACCGAGAGGTTTTTATGGATGATGCCGATCCCGCCCTCCTGCGCCAGCGCGATGGCCAGGGCGGCTTCGGTGACGGTGTCCATCGGGGCGGAGATGAGCGGGACGTTCAGCTCGATGGACCGGGTAAGCCGGGTATGCGTGTCGGCATCGCCAGGGACAAAATCGCTACGGGAGGGGATCAGCAGGACGTCGTCGAAGGTGATACCGTCCTGAACAATCTTGGGGTGTTCCATGTGTTAGGAATACACGCGGGGGGAGGGTGTGTCAAGGTTAGGGGTCGGTGTCGCGCTCCCCGCTCCCCACTATTGTTTAACGACCGCGCCTGCGAGGCGCGGACCTCAGAAATTAAGCACAATTCCAGAGGTCAACGCCCCGCAAGCGGGGCCGCTAAACAAAGGACTGGAGCAACTTCGAAAGGACCGTCAGTGAACCGCAACCGAATCTCAATTCCCGCGCTTCTGCTCGCCGCGACTTTGGTTCAAGGCGCTTACGCCGATGCCCCGCCCGCACCTTCGACAGAGCAGGCGCCGCGCGAAATCGCGCCGGTCGAGGCGAAAGGCTGGGCCAGACGGCACGACGAAAAAGTCGCGCTGCTCCGGCAGCACAAATACGACCTGCTGCTCGTCGGCGACTCCATCACGCACAACCTGGACAAGCCGCCGTTCAAGGCGGTGTGGGACCAGTTCTATGTGCCGCGCAACGCCATCGACCTGGGGTACAGCGGCGAACGCGTCGAGAACATCCTCTGGAACCTCCAGAACGGCGAACTGGACAACCAGTCGCCCAAGGCGGTCGTGCTGCTCATCGGCACCAACAATACCGACGATGCCAACTACAAGGACGTCTATTCGCCCCAGGACGTTGCCCGCGGCACCGAAATGATCGTCAAGCTTCTGCGCGAAAAGCTCCCTGACACCAAAATCCTGCTGCTGCGCGTCTTCCCACGACAGAACCGGTACTGGATAGACAAGGAAACGAACATCGAGCGCGGCAGCGAAGAAAAGCGCTGGGAAGCCAACCTGCGGGCGTCGGAACTGGCTTCAAAACTGGCCGACGACAAGTTCGTTTTTTATCTCGATGTGAACCACGTCTTTCTCCGCCTCGACGGTTCGATCGACCCTGCCCTCATGCCCGACCTGCTCCATCCGTCGCCGCAGGGCGCCTTTCTGTGGGCCAGGGCCATGGACCCGCTGCTGGCGAAGTTGATGGGCGAGCAGCCGCTGGATACCGGCCAGCCGCAGAACCCGGCGGTGGTCCCGGTGCCCAAGCTCGAAAACGACAGCTACGACTGGTATGACCGCCACGACCAGGAACTGGCCGCCCGCGACAGAATCAACCCGCAGGTCGTCCTGATCGGCGACTCCATCACCCATTTCTGGGCGGGCGAGCCCAAAGCGAGGAACCAGAACGGCCCCAAAGCCTGGAAGGAAGCTTTTGAGGGCGTTGCGGTGCAAAACCTCGGCTTTGGCTGGGACCGCACGCAAAACGTCCTGTGGCGGCTCGACCACGGCGAATTCGATGGCCTGCACCCCAGGACCGTCGTGCTGAACATCGGCACCAACAATTTCTCCGGCACCAGCCACGCCCGCAGCAACACGTCCGAAGAGGTTTACGACGGCATCCGCGACATCTGCATCCGCATCCGGTCCAAATCGCCCCAGAGCATGATCATCGTGATGGGCGTCTTCCCTCGCGGCCAGAAGGCCGACGATCCCTACCGGGCGAAAATCACCGAGCTCAACCAACTCCTGGCCAAGAACCTGGCGGACGTGAAGGGAATCAAGTTCCTGAACATCGGCCAGCAAATGTTGCAGGCCGACGGAACCCTCTCGCGCGAAATGATGGGGGACTTCGTTCATCCTACAGAAAAGGGTTACGCGATCTGGGCCAAGGCGTTGAGGCGGGAGTGAGGGATTGAACCGCATTGATGCGCGGATCCTTAAGACATTGGCCGCGTTTCCCGCTATTATCGACGGGTCGCTGGTTCGGATAACCGGGCTGGACTGTTACAGCGCAGGATGAGTGGAGGCCAGCCCTGGATACCAGGGCGTGCCGTCAAAACGGGAGATCACATGGGCGTCTTCAGTGTACTGGTGTTGACCGCCGCCCCTCCGGGGCAGGGGGCGGAGGCGGGCGGGGCGCTGGTGAAGATCGACGGGCGAGAAGCGCTGCTGCGGAGCGTCGAACTCTTCCTCAACCGCGACAGCGTCAAGCAAATCCAGGTGGCGGTCCCTTCCGATTCGCTGGAGGAAGCCAAGAAGAAGTACGGGCCGCACTTCAGTTTTTCGGGCGTAAAGCTCTTCGGGGCCGGCGCGAGATGGCTGGAGCAGGTTGCCGCGGCGGGAGGGCGCATTAGCCCGGAATGCACGCATGTCGTGGTCCATGACGGCGCCCGGCCGGCGGTGCCCTTTTCTGACGTGGATGCCGTCCTGGCCGCGGCGGAAAAACACGAAGCCGTCGCCCTGGCCTCGCCGCTGCGCAACGGCCTTGTCGAGGTAGACGAGGGCGGCAACCCGCTGGCGATGCATCGACCCGGCGCCTTCATGAACTTGCTCACCCCGCAGGTTTATACGCGGGCAAAATTCCTGGAGCTCGCCGGAGACCCCGGAGGCATCGCGAAGGAAATCCACCCCTCGCAACTGACACTGGTAAAGGGTTCAGGCTTGAACCTGCGCGTAGGGGGCACGGGCGATGCGGCGTTGATCAAGACAATGCTCAACATGCTTCCCAAGGCCAAGGTGAAGCCGTTGAGCAGCCCGTTCGAAGAGGCGCAATGGTAGAGGAAGTGAAACGTGAGAACGTGAAGACGTGAGAACGTGAAGACGTGAAACGTGAAGACGTGAAACGTGAAGACGTGAGAAGATCCGACACCGCCGCTCTTCTCACGTTTCACGTCTTCACGTCCTCACGTTTCAGCATTCACTATTCAGCATTCAGCACTTCCCGTCTCCCACCACCCGCCGGCGGTGTCGGGCGAGGCGGGCGTGGGCACGCCGAGCCACGCGGCACAGACGGCAATCGCGTGGCGGGCCTGCACCGGTGTGTCAAACACCTCCTCGATGCTGCGGTGGTTCCGCGGGTTCCGCCACGCATTCAGAAGGCTGCCCACCGTATAGAGCTGCAGGACGTGCTGGAGAGGCAGCGCGATCTCCGATCGCATCACCTCGCTGAGCGGAAGCTCGAGAATCGCACTTTTGGACATATAGCTTATCAATCCGGCGCGGCCAGGACGAGCATCCGGACCGAGCCTGAAGTTTTTTCAGCCGGGATCGACACCTCCGATCACCCGCGGCTGATGCGTCCGACCTTGTCGCGCCTGGAGTCCGCACCGTGGCAACCCAGGCTTGAAAAGCATCGGCAAGATCGGTGAGGGGGCTGGAGAGAGAAATGCGACGTGAAGACGTGAAACGTGAAGACGTGAAACGTGAAGATGTGAGAAGATCCGAGACCGCTGCTCTTCTCACGTTCTCACGTTTCACGTCTTCACGTTTCACGTCTTCACGGATATCGCCGTTTCAGCATCCTTGACACGCTATTGCCTCACTTCTAACGTTAATCCCTGCGGCAGGTCAGTTGGGCCGTCCGAAACTGCACTCTTCTGACCCAAGATCGCGCGAGATACTCACCGAAAGGCATACAGCCGTGACCGCGTTCCTGGAAGGCAATACCTGCGTCGTCGGTCTGCAATGGGGCGACGAAGGCAAAGGCAAGATCGTTGACATCCTGACCGAAAACGCCGACGTCGTTGTCCGCTATTGCGGCGGCGCCAATGCCGGTCATACCGTCAAGATCGGCGGCGAGAAATACGCCACCAATCTCCTGCCCGTCGGCGTCTTCCGGCCCGGGGTGATGAACCTGATCGGCAACGGCGTCGTGCTCGACCCGGCCCAGCTCTTCAAGGAGATCGACACCTTCACCGCCCGCGGCATCGCTATCACGCCGGCCAACCTGCGGGTGAGCTACAAAACGCACCTGGTGATGCCCTGGCACAAGGCCGAAGACGAGGCACGCGAGGCCGCCGCCGGCGAGAAGGGCATCGGCACCACCAAGCGCGGCATCGGCCCGGCCTATGCCGACAAGATGCAGCGTGCCACCGCCATCCGCGTGGCCGACCTGATGCACGAGGAAAAGCTCAAGCAGAAGATCGAGTCGATCGTGAGCGAGCGAAACAAAGTGCTCAAGGTCCTCTACGACGCCAAGCCGGTGGAGTGGAAGCCGGTCTTCGAGCAGTATCTCGATCACGGCCGGCGGATTCTGCCGTTCGTGGACGACGTCGGCCACCTCCTGCTGGGTTATGCCAGGGCCGGCAAACGGATCGTCTTCGAAGGCGCCCATGCGGTGTTGCTGGACATCGATCACGGCACGTTCCCGTTCGTGACCAGCAGCAGTTGCAGCGCGCTGGGACTGTACACGGGAGCAGGCGTCCCGCCGCAGACGGTGCAGAATTTCTTCGGGATCATGAAGGCGTACAGCACCCGCGTGGGCGGCGGGCCCTTCCCCACCGAACAGCCTAATACCATCGGCGAGTACATCCGCGAGCGCGGGAACGAGTACGGCACCACCACCCGCCGGCCCCGCCGCTGCGGCTGGTTCGACGCCATGGCCGTCCGCTATTCCGTGGACCTGTGCGGCATCACCCAGATCGCTCTCACCCTCCTGGACGTTCTCTCGGGCCTGGAGCACGTGCGCATCTGCACCGGATACAAGGTCAACGGCCACCGGCTCGAGTATTTCCGTGCCGACATGGACACGCTGGCCGAGGTCGAGCCGATCTACGAGACCCTTCCCGGCTGGAAGCAGGAGCTGGGTCAGGTACGCCGATGGGACGACCTGCCCAACGAAGCCAGGCAATACGTGAAGCGGCTGGAGACGCTGGCCGGGGCGCCGATCAGGATGGTCAGCGTGGGCCCGGAGCGGACGCAGACGCTGGTGAGGTAACCACCGAGTCCGCCGACCAGATTTCCGTGATCGCCGGTTCATCATCCAACCCATCCGGACATGCCGGGGTTGGTGCGTTGGCGAAGTACCAGCGCTTATGGTCCAGCGGCGAAGTCATGGTTCGGCTGCCGGGCATTTCCAGATGGCCGTTGGGGTCGGTCCGCTTCACCCAATCCCAGGCATAGCGCAGCCAGTCGGCACGGTACTGTTTGCTCTGCAGCGCGAACCAGGAGATTTCGTCGTAGCCCCAGACCCAGTTGCCGCCGGCGCCGGCCTGCCCCGGTTTTCTGCTGACGCCGTAGTTGTCGAGTTCCACCAGGTATGGCAGGTGCTCGCACTTCCAGCCGCTGAAGGTCACACCGTCCTTGCTCCGGCCGTAGATGCCGTCGGAAAAGCCATGAGCACCTGCTCCCAGTTGGCCAGGTCGCGGTCGTTGCCGTTCATGATCTCCACCTGCCCGAAGTGGATTGCCTCGAAACCGAGATCGATGTACGACGCGGCGAGATAGTAGAACCAGAGCTTGGTCTCCGGTCGGCTCACGTCCGGCACTGAGCCGCGGGCGCCCCAGTTGCGGCGCTGCCCTTCGGGATAGCTCATGTCCGCATACCTCTTCTCCACTGGCTGGCCCAGGGCAACAAAAGCCCAGTCGGGAACCGGGACCTGCTCGACCTGGGTCGTCACGATCTCGAAGATGCACGCCTCCAGGATGATGTCCGGGTCGGCCTCGCGGACCCTGGGGACCTGCTCTCTGGCCCGCTGGAGATTGCTCAATAACTGGCCCTCGCCGCCCCACAGGCAGAGGCCCCGCCCGACATACTTGGCGCCGGTGGTCTTGAGCAGTCGGATGTTGTCATCGAGATCGCCCCTGCCGTTGAGAAGCCCTTCCATCGTGATCGATCGAGACAGGTAGTTTTCCAATACCTCGCGGGAGATGGTCGTATCGAAGCGGTAATCGCGGGGTTTTTGACCGCTCAGATCACCGTCCAGGTGCAGCGTTTCTCCCGGTTCGAGCGAAAACTCCGCCGTCTTTGCTCCCGATCGCACTCTGCAAGAGGCTGCGTTGCCGTTGCGGATGTCCGCGGACTCGAGCCGATGGGGATGGCTGGGAAGCCGCGGTTTCCGACGGCGCGGCACGGGCCGCGTGGAGCAGGAACAACGCTGCGCACACGAAGCAGGATAATTTCATCGAACCGTCCTTTCAAACTAGGCTAACCTTATCGCATCGATAATGGCAAGAGACACCGGGCCCAGGGGCCCAGGAGACGGCGTCTCGCCCGTGGCTGTAAACTTTTGCCCAGACGGCCTCTGATGATATCGTGGCGCAGACAATGGAATTTCGCGTCGCATTTCTCAACTGCTGTATCATTTAGCCCCTGCCCCCGGGCAGCGATGGCCTGAAGGAGTGTCGCATTGTCGCAAATCGTGGCGGGAGCGGCATTAGCGGATGCCTGCCGACCTCCATTGCCCCAGTGGGTTGGTACGACCGGGACGACACGGCCCCGCTCGAAGTGATCGTCAGACCGTGGCTGACCGATGGCACTACAATGGGCGCAGTTGATTCGCGTGGTGTGCCGGATACTTTTGCGCGCGGGTGTTTTTAGTCCGCTGGAGACCTTGTGGAGCATGAAACGTTGCGGGACGTACCGAGGGGTTCGGCCAAGGATTTCGTTGTCCTGAATCGCGTTCGCATGAATTTTGGGAACCGATCGGTATTCAATTCACTTTCCTGTGGCTTTCCCTACGGCCGCATTTCCGTCATCCTCGGCGGCAGCGGCTCGGGCAAAACCACGATCCTGCGCCTCATCGGGGGGCTCGTCCACCCAGTGTCGGGGTCAGTGATCGTGGACAACCAGAACATCACCCGGCTTTCCTGGCGCAATTTGAATGTATCGCGTCGAAAGCTGGGAATGATGTTCCAGGGCGGAGCGCTGCTGGATTCCTATACCGTGTTTGACAATGTGGCCCTGCCGCTCCGCGAGCAGCGGGGCCGGACCAAGCAGCAGATTTCCGACGAGGTCCACGCCATGTTGAAGGCTGTTGGCGTTGCAGATGCCGATAACCTGCTTCCGGGGCAACTATCGGGGGGGATGTTGCGGCGCGTGGCCCTGGCCCGGGCGATCATCCGTAAGCCAGACGTATTGCTTTGCGACGAGCCGTTCTCCGGGCTCGACCCGATTTCGATTCGACGGATGGAGTCGCTTCTGATAGAGATCAACAAGCAGTTTGGAATGACGATGATCGTTGTATCGCACGACATCCACTCGACCCTGCGGATGGCGGACCATGTTTTGCTCGTCCTGAACGGACGGGTGCTCCAAGGCACGCCGGAGGAAATGCGGAACAGCGAAGACGCTGACGCGGTTGAGTTTTTCAAGGATGGTCTGTAGACCCGCGGCGCAAAGGATTGAAAATTGATGGCGACCCGTCCCCTGTCAAACCTCGGCTTCAAATCGCTCAAGTTCGTTCAGGAACTGGGGACGATGACAGCATTCGCGGGTGACATAGCCCGCACGGTGGTCACGCCGCCCATACGGGTGTCGGCTTTCGTCTGGGAGCTGTACAAGGTGGGGGTCCTGTCCCTGATCATCATCTGCGTGAGCGGGCTGACGGTGGGGATGGTGCTGGGGCTGCAGGGGCACCATACGCTGGTGCGTTTCGGGGCCAAAGAGTCGCTGGGGGCGCTGGTGGGCGTGAGCCTGATCCGGGAGCTGGGACCGGTGATCACCGCCCTGCTGGTTGCCGGCCGGGCCGGGTCGGCAACGGCCGCCGAGATCGGCACCATGGTCGCCACCGAGCAACTCGACGGCCTGCGCATGTTGTCGATCGACCCGGTGAGCCTGGTGATCAAGCCCAAGGCCGAGGCCATGCTGGTCGTCACGCCGCTGCTGACGGCCATGTTCATCGCCTGCGGTCTCTATGGAGGATACCTGGTCGGCGTCGGCTTCCTGGGCGGGGACCCTGGAAGCTACATGGCCAGCCTGCGATCGAATGTCGACTTCCACATCGACATCGCATGCTGCTTGCTCAAGTCAGTGGTGTTCGGATTTCTGTTGGGGTTGATCGCCACCTACCGCGGGTACACCAGCGCCCCGACCGCCGAGGGAGTGAGTGCCGCCACAACATCCAGTGTCGTTATCAGTTCGGTCACCGTCCTGCTGACCGACTACGTCATTACCGCCTTGTGGGGAATATGAACCATGGAGCGATCTCCGACACGCGACTTGATTGTGGGGATTTTTGTGCTGGCCGGCATCGCGGCCATCGCCTACCTGTCGATCAGCGTCGGGGGCTTCAGTTGGCATGGCCGCGCGGGGCTCAAGTTGTACGCGTCATTTGAAGAGACGGGCTCATTGACGGTGCGCGCTCCGGTAGTCATCGCCGGGGTGCGGGTGGGCGAGGTGACGAGTATCTCCCTGGACGACAAGCTTCGGGCGCGGGTGGAAATGAACCTCGACCCGGACCTCAAGTTGCCGAATGGCACGTATGCCAACATCACCACCGCAGGGGTCCTGGGCGATCGCTACATCGAGCTGCAGCCCGGAGGCGGCGGTGGAACGCTTAAGCCCGGCGACACCATCACCAACACGGCCGATGCAGTGTCGCTGGAGAAACTGATCGGGCAACTGATTCCGGGCGCGAACACCGGCGCCAATCCCGGCCCCATGGGGTTCATGTTGTCAGCTTCATTCGACGAGACCGGTTCGCTGGCGGCGCACGCGCCGGTCGTCATTGCCGGAGTGCGCGTGGGCGAGGTGTCGAACATTGCACTCGGGACTGACTTTCGGGCCAAGGTGGATATGAACCTCGCCCCAGACCTGAAGCTGTCGGTCGACACCTTCGCCAACATCGTCACGTCCGGCGTGCTGGGCGGCCGCTATATCGAGCTGCAGCCGGGCGGCGAGGACCAAATGCTCAAGTCCGGCGATACCATTTCCCATGTTGGAAATGCGGTTATCCTGGAAAAAGTAATCGGGCAATTGATCTACGGCCTGACCAAGGAAAGCAAACCCCCTGAGACCCAGCCGTCGACGACGCCGGCACCGGTCCATTAAAGGAGTTACCGCCATGAGCAAGACCCGACAGATCGCATTCGTGCCGGCATTTGCCGTTGCCTTTTGTTTCGCAGGCGTTTTGCAGTTGCAGGCGGCGGACACGCCTGCCGCGCCCCCAAACGCACGTGAGCTGACGGAGAAGGTGATCCGGGATGTTCTTGCCGTCTTGCGCGACCCGAAGAATTCCGTGGCAGACAGGCGCGATAAGGTCCAGCAGATCGCCTACGACAACCTGAACTTCGATGTGATGGCGCGCTTGAGCCTGGGCCAGTACTATCGCGGCCTGACCGACGCGCAGAAGAGCCAGTATGCCGACGCCTTCAAGCAGCACGTCACAAACACTTACCGCCACACGACCGATCATTACACCGATGAAGACATCAAGGTCACGGGAGACCGCAAGGAGGCGAAAGAGGACTGGACGGTCATGACCCAGATCATCGATAACAAAGGCAGCCAGGTGGTGAAGGTCGACTACCGCCTGCGCTTGAAAGACGGCGCGTGGAAGGTCATCGATCTGACCATCGACGGCGTGAGCCTGGTGTCGAACTTCCGCTCGCAGTTCCAGGCAATCATGAACAACGGCGGCATCGAAAAGCTGCTCCAGCTCCTGCGCGAGAAAAATGCCGCCAATGACAAATGAACCAGACCGGGGAAGGAACCATACGATGCCGTTTCGTCAGTCAATAACAGCGGCCCTGCTGGCCGTCATCGCTGTGAGTCTTTGCGGCGGGTGCGCCGGCAACCCGTCCAACCCGGACCCCTGGGAAAAAGCCAATCGCTTCATCTACAACGTCAACGATGGCTTCGACCGCGTGGCTCTCAAGCCCGCGTCCGACGCGTATGTGAAGGTGGTCCCCGAACCCATCCGCACCGGCATCGGCAACGGATTCGACAACCTGGTTTACCTTAACGTGATCGTCAATGATTTCCTGCAGGCCAAATGGGGGCAGGGACTCGGCGATTCCGGGCGCATGGCCGCCAACAGCATCGTCGGAATCGGCGGGATATTCGACGTGGCGACCAAGTGGGGCCTTCCCGCCCACCAGAACGACTTCGGGATCACCCTGGGCAAATGGGGCGTCAAGCCCGGGCCGTACGTCGTCCTGCCGCTGTTCGGGCCCTCCACGCTGCGCGATGCGCCAGGCTTGCTGGTGGAGTACGTCTGCACGCCGATATCGTACCTCGATCTTCCGCTGGGGGTCACGCTTCCGCTGGGCACCGCGGACATCATCGACGCGCGCTCGCGGGCCGACTTCATCATGCGCTTCCGCAACGATACCGCGCTCGACCCTTACGTCTTCACGCGCGACGCCTACCTGCAGTACCGGGACGCGCGTATACACGAAGGCAAGCCGGCACCCGCTGCCGAGCAGAGCATCTACGACACGGACACAGATTCCGGGCCGGCGACGACGCCCGCGTCAAGGCCGGACAAGTGATGCGAGGTTCGGAATTTGGGACGGATATTGATGCGAGCATCCTTCCGGCGCATTGACCGCGTGGACGTTTCGGTAACGCCGCTTCAGCGAAGTTCTTGAAAGTTCTCGCTTCTCCACGCCCGGCATTTTTCCTTGACCCCATGTCCTGTGCGCATACCATCGACCCCGACATGGCAACAAACACAACACATTCCAGCAACAAGAATCTTTTTGGCGCCGAAGCAACTCTTTCGAGCAAGGCCGGTGACGTTCAGTATTACCGGCTCAATCGGCTGACCGAACTGGGGATCGGTCATCTCGACACGCTGCCCTTTTCCATCAAGGTGCTTCTGGAGAGCTGTCTGCGTAATGCGGACAATTTTGAAGTCACCGAGGACGACGTAAAAAGACTGGCGGCGTGGAATGCGCCCAAGCCCAACAACGTCGAGCTGCCGTTCAAGCCGGCGCGCGTCATCCTCCAGGATTTCACCGGCGTGCCGGCGGTGGTGGACCTGGCGGCCATGCGTTCGGCCATGAAGCGGGCCGGCGGGGACCCGCAGCGGATCAACCCGCTGGTCCCCGTGGACCTGGTGATCGATCACTCGGTGCAGGTCGACCAGTTCGGCTCCGACCACGCGCTGCTGGACAACATGGAAAAGGAATTCGAGCGCAACCTCGAGCGCTACGAGTTCCTGAAGTGGGGCCAGAAGGCGTTCCAGAACTTCAGCGTCGTTCCGCCGGGACAGGGGATCGTGCACCAAGTGAATCTGGAGTACCTGGCCAAGGTGGTCATGGTGCAAAACGGCATCGCGCTGCCGGACTCGCTGGTGGGGACCGACTCGCACACCACGATGATCAACGGTCTGGGCGTGGTGGGATGGGGCGTCGGCGGGATCGAAGCCGAGGCGTGCATGCTCGGCCAGCCCATTTACATGGTCACGCCGCAGGTGGTCGGCATGAAGTTGCACGGCAGGCTGCCGGAAGGTTCGACCGCCACCGACCTGGTGCTGGTGATCACGCAGATCCTCCGCAGCCACGGCGTGGTGGAGAAGTTCGTCGAGTTTTCCGGCGATGGACTTTCCAACATGACCGTCGCCGACCGGGCCACGATCGCCAACATGGCCCCGGAATACGGGGCGACCATGGGCTTTTTCCCCGTGGACGATCAGACGCTCAATTACCTGCGCCTGACCGGCCGCAGTCCGGAGCACATCGACCTGGTCGAGCGTTACAGCAAGGAACAAGGGCTCTGGCGGCACAAGGGCTCCAGCCCGGAGTTCACCGAGACGCTGGAATTGGACTTGAACTCGGTCATCCCCAGCGTCGCCGGCCCACGGCGGCCGCAGGACCGCGTCGAGCTGCGCGGCGTGAAGCAGAGCTTTCGCTCCGCCCTGGTGGACATTTTCAAGAAGGAGGTCGGCGACAGCGCCACGCCCCGCCTGGACCGATGGTCGGCCGAAGCGCCGGTCGGCCAGAACGCGGCCGTCGAGTCGGAAAACAACGGCGAAGACGGCGCCAAACAGCGCGCGGCCGAGGGGCACGAAGCGGCCACCATCGAGCATCTCAAGGGCGACCACCAGAAGGATGCCGCCTACGTCGCGATGGACGACCGCTGGCAGAAGCTCATGCACGGGGATGTGACCATTGCCGCGATCACCAGTTGCACCAACACCAGCAACCCCTCGGTCATGATCGCTGCGGGGCTGCTGGCCAAGAAGGCGGTCGAGCACGGCTTGACCGTCAAGCCGTATGTGAAGACCAGCCTTTCGCCCGGCAGCCGGGTGGTCACCGATTACTTCGACAAGTCCGGGCTGAGCCAATACCTCGACAAGCTGGGTTTCCAGACTACCGGCTACGGCTGCATGACTTGCATCGGGAACTCCGGCCCGCTCCCCGAGGCGATCGCCAAGGCCGTTGAGGACAAGGATCTGGTCGTGGCGGCGGTGTTGTCGGGCAACCGCAATTTCGAGGGCCGCATCAACCCCCACGTGAAGGCCAACTACCTGGCCAGCCCGCCGCTGGTCGTCGCCTATGCCCTGGCCGGCACCGTCGATGCGAACCTCATGGACGAGCCGCTGGCCAAGAACGACAAGGGCGAGCAGGTCTTCCTCCGCGACATCTGGCCCAGCCAGCAGGAAGTGAACGACACGATTTCCGCGTGCATCTCGCCGGACATGTTCCATAAGCAATACGGCAACGTGGCCAATGGCAACGAGCAGTGGAACCAGATCCCCGTCAAGGGCGGGGAGTTGTTCCAGTGGGACGAAAGAAGCACCTACATCCAGGAACCGCCATTCTTCACGAAACTGTCGGCCCAGCCCGAGCCGATCAAACCGATCAAAGCGGCGCGGGTGCTGGTGATGGTCGGGGACAGCGTCACCACGGACCACATCTCACCAGCCGGTTCCATCAAGAAGGACAGCCCCGCCGGCAAGTTCCTGCTCGAGCACGGCGTGCAGGCGGTGGATTTCAACAGCTACGGCGCCCGCCGCGGCAACGACCGCGTGATGACCCGCGGCACGTTCGCCAACATCCGCCTCCGCAATCTGCTGGCACCCGGCACCGAGGGGGGCGTCACCAGCTATCTGGGTGCTGCCGGCGGCGGCAACTCGCCCGGAACCGGACAGGTGATGAGCATTTACGACGCCAGCATGAAATACCAGGCCGCCGGCGTCCCGCTGATCATCCTGGCGGGCAAGGACTACGGCATGGGCTCCAGCCGCGACTGGGCGGCCAAGGGCACCTACCTGCTGGGGGTGAAGGCGGTCATCGCCGAGAGCTTCGAGCGCATCCATCGCAGCAACCTGGTGGGAATGGGCATCCTGCCGCTCCAGTTTGAGTTGGGCCAGAGTCGCGCCTCGCTGGGACTGACTGGCACGGAAGTATTCGAGATCGAGATCGGCAGCGGCCTGAAGCCGCAGCAGGCGGTCAAGGTGATCAAGACGACTGGGCAAGGCGCGGTGAGTGAGTTCTCCGCGACCTGCCGGATCGACACGCCGGTCGAGATCGAATACTTCCGCAACGGCGGCATCCTGCACACCGTGCTGCGACGGATGCTGACCGGCAAGTGAAGCGCTCCCCTTGGCAAAGAGCTTGCGTGACACACGCAAGGAGGCCCTTCGGGGCTGAGGTTTCCTCCAAACGCACAACCTTGACGCAATTATTTGCGGGACGGGAGACTAATAACGATGTTCACCGCTCCGCTGCCACCAAATCCTCATACGTCTCGCGCCTCCGGATGATCCTGAAGTTTGCGCCGTCTACCAGCACTTCCGGCGCGCGGGGGCGGTTGTTGTAGTTGCTGCTCATTGCAAATCCGTATGCGCCGGCGGTGAAGACGGCCAGCAGATCGCCGCGCTTCGTGGTGGGCAGGGGGCGGTCCTTGGCCAGGTAGTCGCCGCTTTCGCAGATGGGGCCGACGACGTCAACCTTTTCGCCGTCGCGCGGCTCGAAGGCGCGGGAACGCTCGGCGGGCACGTTGGCGGCGTCCGGCTTGACCGGCCAGATGTGGTGGTAGCTTTCGTACAGCGTCGGGCGGATCAAGTCGTTCATGCCCGCGTCGACGATCACGTAGCGCTTCTCCCCGCTGGTCTTGCGGTACAGGACCTGCGTCAGCAGGACCGCGGCATTGCCGGCGATGTACCGGCCCGGCTCGAAGGCGATCCGGTACGGCTTGCCTTGCAGAAGCGGCACCAGTGCCTTGGCGTGCTCGGTAACGGGCAGGGCCTGGTCAGGGCGCTCGTAGTTGACGCCGAACCCGCCGCCCACGTCGAACCATTCGATCTGGTGGCCGCGCTCGGTCAGGCGATCGATCAGGGCGATCATCTTGGTCACCGCGTCCACGTAGGGCTGGATGGTGTAGACGGGCGAGCCGATGTGGATGTGGACGCCGGCGATGCGCAGGTGCTTGAGGTTGCGGTAGTGCTCGAAGACGCGCTCGGCCCGCTCGATGTCCACGCCGAACTTGTTCCCCTTCACGCCGGTGGTGGTCTTGGCGTGCGTTTTGGCGTCCACGTCGGGATTGATGCGGACCGCGCCGACGGCGGTCTTGCCCAGCGAGCTGGCGACACGGTCGACGTTTTCGATTTCCGCTTCGGATTCGAGGTTGAACGCCGCGATGCCGGCGTTGATGCCGTCGGCGATTTCCCGGTCGGTCTTGCCGACGCCGGCATAGATCATCTTTTTGGGGTCGCCGCCGGCTTGGAGCGCGCGGTAGAGTTCCCCGCCGCTGGTGACGTCAAAGCCGCAGCCTTCGGCAGCGAGGAGCCGGCAGATGTTGATGTTGCCGCAGCTCTTGATGGAGTAGCAGACGGTCGCGTTGAGCGGTTTGAATGCCTCGGCGATCTGCCGGTAATGGTGCAGCAGGGTCGCCTTGGAATAGACGTAAGCGGGGGTGCCGACTTCGGCGGCGATGCGCGCTGCCGGGACGTCCTCGCAAAACAGTTCGCCGTTCTTGTAGTTGAAAAAATCCATGGGAGAGACAATCTATCGCATGAGGCGGGATGGGGGCAAACGAAGTGGCTCGGGCCCGGTTCGGATGTGCTCTCCACGATGCTCTTTTTAGCGCCATCCCGT
>Ga0182024_10009317_pt1 | contig 20342 bp, 13 predicted proteins | sample P32metaG_FD_120480 | JGI IMG/M metagenome (GOLD analysis project Ga0182024, IMG submission 120480) | Permafrost microbial communities from Stordalen Mire, Sweden - P3-2 metaG (Illumina Assembly) | ecosystem: Environmental > Terrestrial > Soil > Wetlands > Permafrost | place: Sweden: Stordalen... | reverse complement strand
TGTCTTCAATAGATTTACGCCTTTGCCACCATGCCCATTGCGCCAGAAGATCTCTGCATTAGCCGAGGCCGCTGGCGCGCCTGGCGCGCCAGTTTATGTAGCCGACAAAAGCAAGCAAACAGACAAATTCAACGCTTATGTGTCGGGCTTCGGTCCTTCAATGCGTATCGTGATTTGGGACACCACTCTCAACAAGCTACCAGAAGATCAAACTTTAGCCATAGTTGGACACGAGCTTGGCCACTACTATTTGAAGCATATTTATTGGGGATTTCTCTTTGGCATCATAATTGGCCTTGTGCAAATTCCCGTCAATTTATACTTCGCGCGCCCGTTGGTTGCAAGGTTACCGACGACGTGGAAGATGCGAGGACTGGAAGATTTTGCAATCATGCCTGTGATCGGATTGCTGGCGGTGATTGGCTCTTTCATGTTCGCACCATTCATCAACTTCTTGTCACGTTTCGAGGAGCACCAGGCAGATGCCTTTTCGCTCTCGGTCACCAAAAACGGTCCAGCCCAGGCACGGGCATTTGTCGCTTTGTCATCCAACAATCTTAGCGAGCCAGATCCGCCTGGCTTTATCAAATTCTGGCTATTCTCTCACCCTACGCTTAAGGAAAGAATTGAGTTTGCACTAGGCAAATCGGATCATTTCTAGGTCCGCTCCTTTAGGGTGGAGACGTGGAAATCCCTCCCGGGCAGAGATGAAGCTTGTTTCTTCCCAAGCCGCCTTCCGACCTCCTGCGGCAGACCGAGCTCTTCGCGAAGGTCTTGGAGCCTGACGGACGGGGGCCGACGGTGGCGAGCCGGTAGGTGAGGAGTTGGACGACCCATGGAAGGGCACGGTCCAGATCCTCGTAAACCTCGTCGGCACCTTCGCCGTAGCCATGCGAGTCGTCCGACGAATGCCGAAGCCCTTGTCCGCCTGCCAAGCAACCGCGAGGTGGTAGTTTATACTAGAGTCACTAGAGGTGCACATCATGGCCCAACGCAAATCAGAAGAACAAAGCCCACTCGACCAAGTGCTCAAGCTTGTCGACACGCTTTCACTGGACGAGCAAAAGCAACTACGCTTAATGCTCAATGCTAAAGCGTGGGGCGAAAAATGGGATCAACTCGTGAAAGACGTCGCCGAAGATAACAAAGACTTGCAGCCAATTTCCGAAGAGGAGATTTATGCGGAGTTTACAGAACATCGGCGAGAACAAAGGACTAAACGTGCTCAAAGCAGTAGTTGACGCTAACGTCTGGATCAGCGCTCTCCTCACTAGTGGCAACGCACGGGGCATACAAGAAAAACTAAAAGAAGCTCGTTTTCAGCTGTTCTTTGCAAACGAGCTTCTCGAAGAGTGCCTTGATGTTATCGCACGACCAAAATTTTTCGGAAAGATCAAACCGGAAAGAAGAGACAGCCTCATTGAACTAATTCGCGAGCAAGCTAAGTTTGTTCAACTGCCACACCCTTCACTTCCTTCAAGTCGGTTGGTCGCGCCGCGGTATCGAGGGCGGTGCACTGGCCCACAAGTAGAATTGAGTTTGCCCTGGGCAAATCGGATCATTTCTAGATTGTCAATATTCGGCTTCAAAACTTCCCCATGTGGATTGTTGTGCGCTGTCTGTTTCAATCAAAGCCTCCATGGGCTTATAGACGGGTAGTGCGAATTTACCAAGGTCTTTCGGATGGCTGCACGCTCATATGCATTGCTTTATGTGCCTTTGTGGATGATGCTCCCAGTGTGGGCATCAGAGCCACCCAGTGCGACATCCGTGCCTACCACACACAGGTTTCCGCTGGCAGTGGAAGGAGGCGTCGACTATTATTCCAAGGAAATTGCAGTCGATCCAAGCAACGACGAATATCACCATCGTCGTGGATTGTGCTATATGGACTCGCGTCAATATTCCCAAGCCGTTGCAGATTTCGATATGGCCATAAAGTTCAGAGATCGTGTTCTGGAGGGTGGAACGCTGGGAAGCGTGGACACAGAAAAGACAAAGCTCAATACGGCATTTTCCTATCAAAACCGAGCATACTGCTATCTGATGGTACGCAACTATGCAAAGGCTGTCGCTGATCTTTCGAGAGCGATCAGTTTGCGTCCTGACTACAGAATGAATTATATGAATCGAGCAAAGGCATACGAGTTAATGGGAAAACCTGCACTTGCTATGCAAGACAGAAAAACTGCCGCCGCATTGAAGCCAGAGAAAACACTTGATTCGGTGGATTCAAATACCCTTCTAAGTATGGCGTTTCAATCTGAACAACAAAACGCTTTCGAGCAGGCGATTCCCTTTTACAACGCTGCGCTTCAACTAAAGCCAGAATTTTTGCAGGCTTATAGTGGCCGCGCCCGCTGCTACAAGATAATGGGACAGTTTAACCGCGCCCTTGATGATTACAATCACATGCTACGACTGGCGCCGCATGATAAGAGATTGCGAGAAGAGCAACTGAAAACTTCCCAGTTGGCGCTGCAATATGCAACTGCCGACAAACAGGCCTCCCGGGCACCACTGGTGATGCCCTCCTTATCTGGGAACAACTTTGGGCACCATGTGGATCAACTGACGGTTTTGCTCAAGCAACACCCTGCCGATGTGCGCGTCTTGAAAGCGAGAGCAAGTGCCTATCAGGGTGCAGGTAAGTTTGATAAGGGCATTAGCGACATGAACCAGGTCCTGGCGATCGATCCCAACGACGGCTATGCGTACCTGGGCAGGGCCGTCTTATATAAAGGGCATAGAGATTTTGCCAAGGCAGTAGATGACTTTACCGATGCATGGAAGCACCTGGGAGATACACTTTGGGGAAGCGCGACCACAATTGGAGCATTGCAGAGCATTCTCTTCGGTAGAGCGTCTTGTCACACTGATTTAGGCAGATATCACATAGCCGTAGAGGATTACGATCGGATCATCAGAATGGAACCGGACAACGAAGAAGCGTTGAGACTTCGAGGTGATTGCTTCTACAAGCTCGGCGATTACGAGAAAGCAGTTGCTGATTATTCAAAATCGATAGCCAACGACTCAGTGAGCGCGGGCAGCACTATGCGTGCTCGTGCCAAGGCTTTCGACAAGCTAGGCAAGAGTGATCTGGCCGCAATTGATAGAGAAAACGCACGCAAGCTTGGATTCTAACAGTTCTGGGTTTCGCGTCTCGACCTTCTGTACGGTGCCCACCAAGTCTGGATCGTTTACGATTCTGTGAAATTCAGACTATGGAAGGTCCCGCAGCTTCGCTGATACCCGTTCAGAATATGGCTCTTTCAGCCATGCTTGAAGTGAGAAGTCGGTCTGCAGAGGCGGGTATTGTTTGGCGCATTTTTTGAAAACTCTTCGGCAATACGGCTTGATCGCAGCCGCCAGCTCATCTACGGAGATCCTTGCTGATACGGTTTCAAGTGAGGCCAGCACAGCATCAACTGCGCGTACTTGTCTAATTACGACATGCTTCCCGCTCTTTTCAAATGTGAGTTGGTGATTCCACGTAGTTGCTCATTACGAAAATTGCTTTCTTAATATCCACAAGCATCCAGCATCTAGCTTTTCGAAGGTTTCGAGCAAAAAACAAAATGGGTAATTCCCCTTCTGAGAAATCGATTCCGTTGACTATGAAGGTAAGTCGACCGATAAAATGGCTATAACCGCCCATAATATCCGACGATATGAGATCCGGTGGTCGATTTCCAAGATCCAGCTCGGAATCGTTCAAGTTTGAATTTAAGTAGATTGCCATGTTTTCAAATGTTCACCATGTGTCCTGTCGCGTCTAGAACAAGAAGCCATACTATCGTTGCTTCCTTACCCTTTGCGGGTGCGGTGATCGTTGCGGCGGAGTTCAACGTGCTTATTGCGATTCGATTATCAGATTGCGCCGGTTTCCCTCCCTCACTCACGGCTGCTGGTTCACGTGGCGAGAAGGCCCTTCGCCAGTAATCGGCCCTGGCGGCCAAGGCAGAAGGATTGTCGGATAAGAATGTCACTACAAATTTATCATCTGGTGTGCTGCTGACGACAACGCCGATGGCGTCTTTGTCCATGATTGTGTAATCACCCACCTTCCAATTCGATGCTTCAGCTTCCGCTATCAATTCGATCAGCGCACTCCTATCAAAAGGCATGTGGCCTTTATCATAGTGTCGCACAGCCCAGATGTCGGCTGTGGTGTCAACGTGCTTCCACTCAGGCAACTCATTCGGGAGAGCGCGCTCATTATCCGATATCTGCATGCGCTGAAGTATCTCGTGCAAGAACTGCATATTAGTGGCTGTAACAAGAACACCACTGGCCGGCTCACAGACGTAACTTACCCTTGATGATGCGGACTCATCTACTTTCTCGTTGAATCCGAGTATTTCGACGCCTTCGTCGAGAAAGCGACGGTGGGCCGCGGGACGCAAAGCGTCGATTACCTTCCTGGCGGTTTCGTCGCTCTCTTGAGCAAGAATCAAGACTGTGGCACCCTGCATTGAGCCGACCCCAATGCCCGAAGGTTGCTCAAATGCACGTCCTCCTTCCACCGCAATGGCGATATAAGCGTGCTGTAAGGCTTTCATGGCTTCCGATTGCGTCACTGCCGGCGCCGGCACGTTCATCGCTCTCAGTTTTTCTTTAGCAGAGAAATGATCGTAGTCTGTCTTCCCCGGGTCTTCCGGCCCTTCCATTCTAAAAGGCCCCGACGACACTAATATCATTTCCGTATCGATTGGAAACCAATGCAGGACTTGCTCCCAGTCCGATCGTTGTCTACGAGGCATTAGTGAATCGGCAATCGTCAGCCGTCGAAGTTGTGCACCGGTAATGGTGGCACCCCGCATTCGCCCGAGCAACTCATTGGCTGAGGCACTACCTTTTTTCCTGGCTTGTTCGTACTGCTCTCGGGCCGTATCAAACTGCTCCGTAAGCTCAGCGGCGACACCGAGCAATAATGGATCGGCCTTGGACTCCGCAAGAACCTGGCATGCAAGCTTCCGTGAGTAAGCATTTTCAAGTTCTGCCAATGTATTATTGTCGTGATGCAAGCGCCATGCACGAAAGAGCGACGCAATTCGCTTTTTGCAATCTTTGACTGCGCCCGGGGATGGATTTCTCATGATCGGTATTTCTGTTTCGCACGCCCGTCCAAGGGAGATCCAATCATGCGCTTTATCTCTGTCTAATCCCAGAGGTGACATGGCGCGAGCCATTTCGTTTTGAATCTCCGCCGACTCCGGGAAGTCATCCAAACACTCGGCTAGAGCGAAAACCCGCTCCCACATCCACCCGCGCATGCGAGAATCGTTCTTATACTTTTCATTTCCATAGGGCACCTTCTGCAAGGCACCTTTTGCGTCTTGGATATCACTTAACGGCAGGCTCGATTCTTGGACATCAACATTGACTTTACCAAACTGACATTGCAGATTGCATACGACCTCAGATTGCTGAGGTAAATTGTCCTCAGGCAGATTAAACGGCATGCCGAAAAGAGTCGCATGCAGGGCTGCTTGGATAAGATCTGGATCCGAGTACCCGCTTACGATGGATATGTAGTATGCTTCTCCGTCCTTTGTCAGCCTAAATTTAAGTTTCACCGCACCGTTCAATTGCTCGTTGGACCGCCACGCTTGCGAAATTCGTTTTGCTATCTCCTGCTCATGTGCAGTCATCTCCCTGGTGCTCCTCAAACCATGTGCGATTGCTCCACGATGATCGCAGGAGACACTTCCGTCGCACCATACAATTGGCAGCAGAGATGTAGTGAACAGAAGCGACACCAGTCCCCATCGAAGTAGGCTTCTCATTTTGACAGCGCCACCTTTGCCAGCCCTTCCGAAAAAGGACCGGCACCGACAAAACGCGGCGAGATCTGCAAGACCCCAGACTTATCAATATAACCCCACCGGCGTCGGCTCTTGCTCACTGCGGCCAGACCTTCTGAGAAATCTGTCGCACCGATGTAGTCTGCGGGGATAATCAGCTCTCCTTTGTGATTAACAAATCCCGCTTTGTTCCTGATAACAACCATACCCCGGCCTTCTTTGAAGGCGGATGCAGAGTCGAATTTAGGCTCAATGGCTACAGTACCATCGCGCCGAATATACCCAAACTTATGGTCTAGCTTGATGGCCAGCAACCCCTCGTGAAAATCGTAGTCTCCGTTGTTCTCACCACCGCAACGCAGCGACGCACCCTCCGGGTACAGTGTCCACTCATTGCCCAGTCCGATACCACCCTTAGTGCTCTTGCCGTCGGTATCAAAACGCTTACGGACTTCATTCAGATCAAGACAAACTTTGCCATTCCTGTCAATGTATTTCTCATACCGAGCTTTCCTTTCCTTATCCAAGATCGCCACCTTTGCTAGCCCTTCTGAAAAGGACCGCGCGAGATCATATGTCGGTGGTATTACAAGCGCACCACGCTTGTCTATGAATCCGACCTTGCCCTCAACCTCGACTGCCGCTAAGCCTTCTGAGAATGGCAAACAATCGTCATAGATAGGTTCGATTGCGAATAACCCAGTCTTATCGACAAATCCCCAACCGACGCCTCGGCGCCGCACAGCGGCAAGTCCTTCACTAAACGGCAATACTTCATCGAAATCAGCTTTAATTACGTTTTTGCCGTCAATGCTTACAAAGCCCCATTGGCCAGCGCCTGGTTCGATGGGTTTGATGGCACACATCCCATACGAGGCACTTTTGCCATCAACAATACTTTCTTCGAGCGCCAGTCCACCCATGTGATTCCAATATTGCGTGTGCCCGTTGTTGCAATTTTGTCCTTGTCCCTCTGATGCGTTCACAACGATCATGCCGCCTGAAAATTTCCTTCCCGGATCGGCGTTCGGACCAACAGCAAAAACAACTCTCCCTTTCTTGTCTACAAAGGCGTAGCCCCAATCGCCATCCTTCTCCCACGAATTGGGTAAGCTTTTCACGATGTCGTTCTTCATGTCAGCCGGCTCTTCCAACCAGTAGTCTTCTTGGCACGGATCACGCCTACCAGCGCGCGAAATCTTGTCTTTTTTCCTTGGTTCAGGCGGTTCTTCGTTGCACATAAGTTCAAGCAGCTTGGTCTCCTGGTCGTGATAATAGGGGTCGAAATGCATTAGCTGCTTAAAGAACGCTCTTCTTTCGACCTTCTTCTGCTCATCCTGAGAATCTCTGGACAGATTCGCCAAACCGGACAGCGCCATAGCGTTATGTGGGTTGATCTCAAGAACCTGTTTATAAAATTGCTCCGCTTCTGGAGGATACGCTCGCGCCAACATTAGAGAAGCCCATTCAAAACGGGGATACTTTGCAATGCACTGCCTGAGTATCTTTTGCTCCTCTGGTCGGTCGTCGCTTACCGCCAGAGCCATGTTCAGCATCGCAAAAGCGTCCGCTGGCACCGGCTCTTTCGGCAAAAGCGCATCGTCCAGAATCTTCATTCGTATTGAAGCATCATTCTTAGGACTGGATTCGGTTAGCTTTGCATGACATTTGAGTGCCATGTCTAGCCGAAACTGCTGACAGTATAAGGAAGCCAGACGAAAGTATTGCATCGCATTTAGCCCGTCTCGGACGCGTACGGGATACCCGCAGCCATCACGGGGAATTCCGTTCGTGCCACTCTGTGAGTTACTCATGTCTTCGCCCAACGAGCCACTTGAGAAAAGCCCTGCTGCCCATAAGAGCAACGCCATCGCCGACCGGATTAGGTACTTTCTCTGCCATATAGTTTCATTCAGCCGATCAGAAACCCAGAATAACTCCTTGCGAGAACTCGACCAAGCTGGTTCAAACACTTCCATAAGTGTGCTATCAACATCTGGCTCGCTCTTCGCCGGGCTCAAGTTTGCTCCTTCAAAAGCTTTGCAATTTGTTCAAACGCTTTTTCTCTCAAAGACTTGCTGGACTCCAGATAATCATCAGCCGTCCAATCGCCTGTCTCTATCCATTCTTCAGGCAGAGCCAAGTCGTGTGCGGTCTTCTCTGAACCCAGGTCCTTGAATAAATCTTTGACTGACTTCAAATCGTCATTCAGTCCAGTAGAATTGCTTATTGCAGCTTCAACGAGATTCTCCAACTTACTAATTGTCTCATCGTAAAATCGCACGAGGTTCTGGAGCTCCTGCAGGGACATTACCTTCATCTTTCGCCAGATCTCTGGGTGATCCCATGTGGCAAGTGGCTCGCCATCAGCGGTCGGGGGGACATCGATCAGTGTGCAAGTAAGCACGTTGAATCCGGTTCGTTGTGAAACCCTTTCATAAGTAGCATACGCTTGGTGCCATTTCACCGTTGATTCATCAACAATCCAACCGTTATCTTGCGATCGAAGACCCGTCTTGATGTGGATGGCATCCACACCCCACGTGTATATCAGTGGTATCATATTCGGTTTCTTGCAAAGAAATTCCATGTACGCATAGTAATCGACCAATAGATTGATTGTGCCTTTGAGAGTCTGGCCGACGCTCAGGGTTGAAGAAAATTCTCCGTAATCGCGCCCGTTTTCTGGAGATCCAAATTCGGGTGGCAATTCGCTAAATCCTTGACGATACGCCCTCACCCCGAAATCGAGTACCCAAACGTCTTTGTCGACATACTCAACTATGCCGTTTATCCGGTAGGTATCTAGGTTAATCCGTTCAGCCATCTTTTCAGACGAGTCTGAACGGGCAAGGTCTGTTGGGTAAAACTCCAGCGCAAATTGTCGAGTTTGACCGACCACAAAGTGGGGATAGTTCCCGTCCATCAAGGTCCAGCCTTCTAATCCAATACTCCAAATGTCATCGGATTTGAACTGCTCTGTCGGGTCCATCAACTTATCTCCCGACCCCAGTGCCTTCCGCGTCTCGTACAAGCTTCTTAACTCTCCTAAAGTGTCCGCAACCTTTAGGGTGGCTACTACATATTCCGCCAGCGGCATAAGCTCCTTTATCACTGGAATAATCGCTCTAGGCGACGCCTCAAGCTTCCATTTCATCAATCTGAGAAAACTTCCTGCTGCTAAATCGGCTTGACGTGATTCCTTTAGCTTCGCGACGATTTCCCTATCTTGAAACAACTTCTTGTAAATCAGCACGTAATACCTGAAAGGAATAGCTGGCATGGCCCAAAGGTAAGACGCTGCTGCAAGCGGTCTATCCAGAAACAGCGGAAGAATTTCGTCGAGGTCTTTGCCGGAGAAGTTTTCGCGAGCATATTGGTAATCCAGGAACTCGTGAGCCGGGCAGTATTCATTTTCATCCCATTCCCACTCAGCCGACGTAGGTATCCTGCCTTCTTTTTGCATGATGGGGGCTCTCCGGCTACCACATTCTCAGCGAATGATAAAGATCGTTCTTGCCTACAAGCCGCAACAATAGTCGAATATCCGCCATAAATATGCAGATGATTTGACTTCGAGTTCATGAAGAGAAGCTCGTGCTGAAGCCAAAATTTTCGGTTCTTCGTAAAGGGTCCGCTGACGAATGATAACATTTTCTGCATCTCCCAAAAATTGAAGTTGCCGATACACTTCACAATCCAAGTAAACGTAGGCTTCTTTAAGATTCTTCGCTAGGTGGTAACTAACGACTTTCAAGTGACGCGCAAACCCGAGCAAAGGGTACGCTCTGTGTTGCGGACATTACATATCTGTCCTCCCAAAAAACATTGGTCTTCGATCGATTTCTAGGCTGCTGCCAGCACCACATTTGATGGCATCACCGATAAGCATGAATTGGCGCGCTAGCGAAAATAATCAAAGTGTCCTCTCAAAATCAATGATGAATTCTCAAATCTTTGTTTAGGTTGTGGTGCTCCTCAGATTCATTCAGAAAAAACTTGTAGGGCAAAAATAAGGGCCCTACCGCCTTAATCTTATGAGAATTGGCAGGTTGGTTAATCACATCATCGGCCCGCTTATTTTCGGAGGCACTGAGAACTAGAAAAAGACCATACCCGAGTATGCAAACCAATGCGATAGCCAGGCATAAGATGATGCGCTTCTCAGTACCCCTGTGCTGGTCGCGCCTGATGTTTTTACGAATGTTGTCGAGATCGATGCGCTGAAACATCTGCTGTCTTTCCCGCGAAAATCGAGCGCTGCTTGAACGATCTTCGATTGCGTCGCTTTCTAAATCCTCTCCATGTGAAAGCTTATCGATGTCGGTGCCGATCTCCGTTGCCATTTGATAGCGGTTATCGGCTTCTTTGGCCAGTAATTTGTCTATGAAACGCTGCGATGAATCCGGAAATTCTTTTCCCAGTGTCGCTTCTTTTAGCGACAGCGGTCGATGATGTATATGACGATATATGGTCTCCATGGGAGAGTAGCCGACATGAGGCGTTATTCCTGTCAGACACTGGTAGATCACACAACCCACCGAATAGTAGTCAGATCGGCAGTCGACTTTTCGCCCTTCACACTGTTCCGGACTCATATATAACGGTGTTCCGAAGACTTCCCCGGTCTTTGTCAGACCAGGCTGGGAGCTGCTTTCGGCCACTATTTTGGCGAGGCCGAAGTCGATCAGTTTGACACAATTGTCGTTGCTTATGACGATGTTGCTGGGCTTTATGTCGCGATGCACTACTCTTTGCTGTTGCGCCGCTGCCAGCGCACTGCACAACTGTCGAGCAATTTCCAAAGTCTCATCCAATGGCAGCGTTTGGCGCCGTTCCAGCATCTGGGCTAGCGATTCGCCTCCGACGTACTCCATGGCTAAATACGGCTGGTTCTCGTGTAGTCCGCAGCTGTACAGCGTGGCGATGTTTTGATGCTGGAGCTTTCCCGCAGCACGAGCCTCAAGCTGGAATCTTCGGACGTGCCGTCCGTCACACGAGAGGTCGGATCGGATCAGTTTGAGTGCTACCAACCGTTTGGTAATCAGCTCCTCAGCCAGGTAGACAACACTCATTCCGCCAGATCCAAGCCTGTCCTTGACTTTATAGGAACGGTCGACTATCTGACCGCAAAGAGGATCCGCGGCCTCCGGTTTGTCCATCCAGCTTCTATGCGTGGCTGGATTGCTGGCAGCGCTGTGGTCGCCAGATGTTGATGTGCCCTCAACAATCTCAGTCGGCGTGTTCATACGTGGTCGTGCTCTCAATAATTTCAATCGGCGCCATCATACTAGTGGTGCCTTTTGCGTTAGTAATATGCAGAACTTTAGACGCCAGTTCTTAAAATGCCATTAAAATTGGCTTTATCACGAAAATTCAAGGGCACAGAGGTTGTGCTATCGTGACGTCGAACCATGGTCCGTGCGTCTTCCCCAGGCAGGCGAGCCAATACCATTCAGAGACATCTGTCGAAGAGAATCCAGAGTCATCGAAAATTCTCTCAAGAATCAAGTAGCGCGAATTCGACTTAACGGCTTCAAAACTTCCCCATTTGCTCCCGTCCTCGGCAACAAACATTGGATGCGGTTCAATTTGATAGCCCAGCCCCTTGAAGCAATCGCTGCTTGGGTGCAACTGTCTGGTCTCTCTTTGCACAAAGCGCACGAAGTAAGAGTTGGTCCCATCAGTAAATCGTTTCATCTGCCCCGGGAAATCCTGGGCAAATACGCGTTCTTCCGCCAATGAATTGACCGAAAGAACCTTATTACCATTAATCTCAGTTGGCCAATTGGGAGGCGTGTCGGAAGTGACAGTACTGCCTGTAGGATGCGCAATGCACGGAATAAGCGCGGCTGCTAAACAAAGTGGCCCGAGGGCATTGGCGAAATTTATTGGAGTATGAGCGAATAACATTTTCGGCGCTTGGGACTGGACTCGGGACTTTTGCACCATGCGACCGGACAAGGCCGATGCCACCATTATCGTCAATCCGCAGACCGCGCTAAAAACCAACAACCCGGCTCCTATGTGAACCGATGGCTCCAACTGGGAAAGGTGGTGAGCGGAGAGGTGATGAGCAGCGTCTACCGAAGCGAGCTTGTCGAAAGTAATCAATGTTGTCGCTCTTAAGGCGTTGCCGGCGATTATGAAGAGAAGAGCTAGCAAAGACAAAATTGACGTGCATTTCAGGTCGAGTCTGAACACGCAGGCAAGCAACATCACAACATATGATTCAGCCCACAGCATGCTGATGCCACTGCAAGGTGCGTCTATGGCGGTTAGATGTCCGTTTGCTGTCACCATGATGCCTTCTCTAACGGCGGACATTCCAAGGTTGTTGAGCATCATGCAGGTGCCGGCTGCCACTATGATCCGCAACGGATAGCCAAAGAAAAAATTAAGCGATGGAATCAACGGTAAAGATAAAAGCAGAAGCCCGAGAAGTCCTGGCTTTGATGGGGATGCAAATTTGGAAACGACGAAAAACCAGACTGTCAGCACCAGCAAAATGGCTTGCACCAGATGTGGTGCAAATGGATATGTAATCACGTAGGCGCACAAAAATGCGGCGCCGGCAATAGAGTTAGGGTCGGTGAGGATGCCCGATGCAGGCGGGACGCCTGCGCTCCCGGGGTTCGCGGCGCGACCGGCGTCTGCGCTGCCCGGGGTCGGGGCGCTCCGCGAGCCGACAACCAAGAACAGTACGGCCGTTGCCAACGCTACCAGACCCCATGGCTCATCAGATTTGTCGAAGGTGCGAGCTAAATACCATGCCCACACCGGCCAGAACGCGAGACTCAGACATACAATCGTCCAAAGCTGGCTCGAACACAGCGTCTTCTGATTCACGCAGATTGTCTTCGTCTTCGCGTCAGCCATAACCCGATTCCCATTACAAACAGAGCGCATGCCATGACTAAGGACATTGGAGGTTCAGGTTTTATTGGGATGAGCGCTGTCAAATTGCTTACACCTTGCGGCATATTTGACTTTCCACCAGCTTTTGCATTTGAATGTTTGGTGACACCATATTTGTCATAGTTGTTCTTATCGTCGAGCACCAGCGCGCTCGTCAGGGGCGTTACCAACTTGTGCTCTTCGGCCAGTGTTTCATAGTTCTTGCGGTCGGCTTTATTGTCGACGTTTGCAAAAACAAGTCCCGAAGTATATAGCTGGCACAGTTCGTCCGCATGTTTGGCTGCCGGTGCCGCTGAGCTACCGTGTGCTACGTAGGATCGTTCGATATCGTAGGATATCTGCCTTCCTGCCAGCCGATCGAGCAGCGAACTGAGGTCCTCGCGCACCGTTGCTATCCGTGGAACCTGGACTAATGCGCTTGTCTGGTCCAATGATTTAATCACTTCGTTTGGTCCCGGCACCACCTGGTATTCATATAGAACAAGCTTGTGTCTGGCGTTTTGCATCATGCTCAACAAGCTGTCGCCTGTAAATTTTACCGGTTGACCAGCGTGCAACCAGACGATATTTGCATCAGACTGCTTGGCGAAATCGGTGATTGCAAGTGACAAAGCTTCTGCGTTATTTTGCCCTCCCAGACAACTTGAATCGCGAAGCCTTTTCAACCCTGCAATCCAAGGCCACGAATTTGTTGGCATACGTGAAACGATTGTCAGTGGTCTATCTGACGCCCACAAAATGCTCGCGTCGTTCAGCTGTGCTTTGTCGAGCGCATCGCAGATTTCGTTCATGCCTTCAGCCATGGGAGCTGAACCATCTACAACTATCACAACTGGCGTTGAAGACAACTTATGATAACTGATGATCCGTTGCGCGACATCCTTCGTCTTATCACTTGGATCTTGTGCGCGTAACTCGGTTGCCGCTGAATCGCGGTTGAAGACCAATGCACCCAGCCCATTAGCGAGTTCTGTGTTACTAATGGTGCCATCAACGAAAGCATGGGTTGGAGTCCACGATGATGGGGCATTGGAAGCAGCGCTTTGGTGCAGTCGCAATGGAGGCACAGGCGAAGTAATCGACCTGAGCGAAACCTCGTGATCGCCTGCGACGCTAAAATTTCTCTCCGTGAAAATGGGAAGCGGCAAGACAGCCTTCTTTGCCTCGGTGACGATCAAAGGAGTCGTAATCTCCAAAACAAGACTGGCGTTTTTGCCCCAATAGCCAGTGGATGATTGAAGGAGAACTCTTCCGGCACCAGCTGTGGACACCAACAATGGCCTCTCACCACTATTAGCAGAGATTGTATACGCTTTACGGCTTGAGTCTCTGGTTGCGATCACGGAAGCATGTTCGACTCCGTTGATCCAGAGAGAGCAGCCGGTCAACACCGCATGCGGTGGCAGCAATATTTGCGCCCGTATTTCTTTTCCTGCGCCGCTGTCAATTCTAAAGTCAAAATTCCAGCTAAGATGCGCTACAGCTTCATTTGCGTCGACCCATCCGTTTATCTTTGAATGGGCAAGAGATAATCCGCGTACTACACCACCCACTGTTTCTCCGGCGAAGTCGTGATCACCGTAGTCGAGGTAAGTGTAATAGTCATCTTCCCAATCGTAGCTATCCGTACCGAAGAAATCGAACGGCGACCCGCCATTCAAGAATGATAGCCGGCTGCGAGGAGCAACATTGAACGGCTGTCCCTTCACACGGTAATAGATTTCCCGGGCTGCAGCTTCGCTGACAGGCTCTGTGAATCTTTCGTCAGAGAACAAATTGGTGTGCAACAGTTCGCCTGCCATTCCAAAGAACCAGGGAATATGAGTGTGCTCGCCATAGCATGCCTGGAGCATTGTGTTGTCGTCCGCAAGTGCTCGTAGCAGAAGTAAACCTTGAGGTAGTGTCCTTCGGCTTGCCACTGCTTTCTCGCAGGCTTGCGTCAGTAAAACTGGAAATACAGCAGTCAGCACGCAGGCCAGGACGATTGCCAGGCAAGAGCTGATCGGCAGCCATGTTCTCTTGTCTTTCGACAATAGCTTGCCGAGCCTCTTGCGTAGCGCAACGGCTGTGATCAAAGGTCCTGCCGCTACAGACAAATAGAATCCGCATAGAAGTGATACAGGCGTCACCAAAAGCAAAGCGCCGAAAATTAACGCCATAAGACACAGAGGAGATAGAACCGCGACTAAAATCGAGGAAACTATGATCGACACGCCATTCAGCGTTCCCAGGAGCGACAGTGTCTGCCTATTAGGGTTCACCAAACGCCCGCTAACTGCCAACAGCCATGCGTTGGAAATGGGAATCAGCACCAGCGGGCTGAATAGGGCCAGTAAATATGGAGCTTGCGAGCATCCGTTTAAAGTCACTGCCGCATAATAAGCGCAGGTAAGCACGCCGAACACCCAGAAGAAGGCATTTCGAAAAAAACTTAGCGGATGAAAACGCATGCTCGTAGTTCTCCTGCCTTCTATCATGCACCAAGAATGTCATGTTCGGAGTGCATTCATGTTAAGTCCATGCAAACAAATTCCATCTTCTTCAGGCTGTTTTTCAGGCTGTTTTAGCCTGGTGGGGAATAGAATGGTTTGCCGAATTTTACACGGCGCGATCTTCACGCTAAGGAATTAGATGTACGATGTCATTGAATAACAAGGAATACAGAGTTGGCGGAATTTGAGCTCCGGCTGAAATATACAAATCGCCCAATGAAGGCTGCCGTCCATGTGTTAGCTCTTCTCTTCCCTCTCTGGGGAATAGCGATTCCTGTAACTCTTGTGCTGTTTACAGTGCTTCTGTTGCGATTGCCGGCAAATATTCCGATTGTCTACGCTCTCGTTCTTATAGTATTGATGGTCATGGTGATTGCGTCATGCACAGCACTCGCCCTCATTTGTGACGACGATCAAATTCGAGTCAGCAAAGAGGGTTTGCGCTTCCCGATAAAGTTTCTGCCGTCGCTCAGATTTGTCGGTCAACATTCCTGGCAGGAACTCGCCGCTCTCAAGCTGCGCTGGAATCGACAAGAAAAATTTTCTGCGGACGAGTCTTTGGATTTTATATTCAAGGATGGTGGCTGCGCAAGGCTTAGGCTGCAACACATAGAGCCGGGGGAACTGGAACAGTTCTTTATTGCCTTCGAGGCGTGCGCATATAAATGTGAACGTGATGCAGATATCCCAGACTTTGAACGCGCCATTCAGTGCCGCAAGCAAGGTTCTTTGTACAGCTTCACTGAGCTCTGGGAAAAATCTCTGGCGAGTAAATTCTCAGGAGCGACATTTACTCCTCTGGAGCCGAACACCTTGCTACAAGCTGGGCAATATCAAATATTGCGCCAACTATCTTTTGGAGGTTTCTCCGCAATTTATTTGGCTCGTTGCGAAGCGGGTGGATTTATTGTGCTCAAAGAGTCATCCTTTCCTCAAACGGATGATGTTCAGAGCAAGGCTTCCGAATTATTTAGACGTGAATGCACGCTGCTCAGCAAACTGGACCATCCAAACATTGCTAAAGTGCAGGATTATTTTGTAGAAAATGCAAGGCACTATCTCGTCTTGCAGCATATCGAAGGCATCGACCTCGCCCGCTTGGTGATGCAATCTGGACCACAACCGGCGGATACAGTCGTAAATTGGCTGCGACAATTAGTACCGGCTCTGCAATACCTGCATGGGCAATCACCACCCATAGTGCACAGGGATGTGACACCAGATAATCTGTTGCTCAAGCCGGATGGCACTCTGATGCTCATTGATTTTGGCGCCGCAAAGGAGATCGTGGGCAACTTTACGGGCACCATAATAGGTAAACATGCCTATATCGCGCCAGAGCAATTCAAAGGAAAACCTACTGCCAAGAGTGACGTGTACAGTGTGGGCGCCACAGCCTATTTCTTGCTCACTGGAAAGCCGCCAGAGCCGTTGACTCCTTCTTGTCCAAATGAACAACTCCAAAGCAGGCGAGACGCCTGCGCTCCCGGGAATTCGGGCGCTCCAGCAGATTTAAACTCAGTGCCACCAGATTTGAGCGATCTCGTGTTGAGGTGTACGAGTCTGGATGAGAACGAGCGTCCTGACTGTGAAATGATCGTTGATCTGTTGTCCCCAAAAGAGCTGATAGCGGAGCAGGCATGTATCCAAACCGTATGAGCGTGCATCCAAACATGAATATGCATCCAAACATGAACATGCATCCAGACAGTATGAGTATAAGCGTGCATGCAGACAATCTGAGCGACATAGTTGCCATTGAATATGGTGCCCCTTCCATGTTGTCACGCTGGTTCGACGACTATTGGACTGAGCGGGAGCGCAAGTTGATACCCTGGTTGTTGGTACTCATCCTCCTCGGTTTCATCTTGGCTGGTCCTTCTCTTTTGCTGTGGCTTGTGTCCTTTCTTCCTTTCGACCAGCTGGGAAACTCAGGCGCATCAGTACACGCTCATCAATTGTTGCAACTGTTTGCTGCTGTTCTTGCAACTGGTGTGTCAGGCTGCGTTGTGATTGGCATGTGTCGCCCGTCCTTAATCGAGCTGTCGCCGACAGGAATTAGAAAAGTCTGGCTGATTTTTGGAGTCGTTCCTTTTAAAGGACATGTGCTTGCGTGGAGCAGTATCTCTTCGGTGCGAATCCTCAAAGAGTTCGCGGATACTCGCTTGCATCAGCTCTCGCTTGGAACTATCGAGAAGCCCTCAGCGCTGAAATTATCCCTTAACGATCTGGCCAGTGATGAAACAAGAAAGACTCTGTCCGATGGCATATTGCAACATGCGGCGAAAGCCTCAATAGAGTCGACCGTTTTTGATGTGTTGATGCCCCATCGCGATCTCAGCTTCACTGAAATCTGGCTAAGTGCATTGTCCGCACCGCCTGAGCGAGAGCGTTTGTTGCCACTATCCGAGGGAGCGCTTTTGGATGTTAGATATAAAGTCATTAAAAGGCTTGGCGCCGGTGGGCAAGGCACCGTTTACCTGGCGCAGGATTCGAAAACGAATGCGAATGTAGTTTTGAAGGAGACGATACTGCCTGTCTATGCCGATTTGGTCACTCGCAAGAGGGCACTGGAAGCGTTTCATAAAGAGGCTTTTGCTCTGGAGTCAGTGAAGCATTCGAATATAGTGAAATTTCTTGGCTCATTCGTTGCCGACCATCGCGCCTATCTGGTGCTTGATTTTATTGAAGGCAAAACCATGAGCGAGATCATTGCCCATGATGGACCATTGGCGCCGGAAAAAGGGGAAACTTTTGGTATTCAGATGTGCACAGTGCTTTCGGTTTTGCACAATCTATCTCCAGCGCTTGTGCATCGGGATTTTACTCCGGACAATCTAATGGTCACCAATACGGGCGAACTGGTACTGATTGATTTCGCGGTGGCGGTGGCAGACGACAATGAATCGACAGACACAGCGGGAAAGATCGCATACATGGCTCCTGAACAGCTGAAAGGAAAGCCAACAATTCAAAGCGACATTTACTCACTTGGAGCCACTTTATATTACATGCTCACGGGACTCCATCCTGAGCCGCTTAGTGAGTGTTGGCCAATGCTAGCTAATGATAAAGTGCCAAAAGGGCTGAACGACCTTGTGATTCAGTGCACTAAACTCGATGTGAAGGAACGATACCAAAATGTCGAGGCCGTGAAGTCAGCATTGCAGTCGCTATGAAAGGCAGTCAATCAGAGCAGCAGGCGCTAGGCGCATACCAGCGAACTCAAGATCTCCTCCGAACGGCCTGAGATTCTATACCTTTTATTTCAAAACACTGCCAAAAATCTGCAATAAAAAGTATATATATCTTTCATTGCAGAAAATCGCACTCTCTCTGAAATAAAAGGTATAAAATGCTCCGACTATTATGAGACAGGCGGGACGCCTGCTCCCGGGGTTAATCGCTCACCATAAAAACTTCACTCTTGAGCAAAAATTCCGGCGACAATGGCTGGACGTATTGTCATTTCTTCCAACAAATCCACTATCGCCATGAAGATCAAAAGTTGCAAAAAGGATAATGCTGGAGTGATGAAGAAAGCTGCCACTGCGCAGGTTTGCAGTGCAAGGGCAATTATGGTGGCTCGCCGCCAACCTGGTCTTTCTTGCGATTTAGCCGTAAATAGAGAAACAGTGCGCCAAATCAGAGCGCCTATAATCGCAGCGGATATAGCCATTGCTAAAGCAAGCACAATAAGAAACGGGATTCTCTGCTCCTCTTGTTGAATGGCGGGCGCTTCAAATTGCGTCGGAGGAGCCGAACTGATGCCCCATGGTCTCACTGTTTCTCCCCAAAGTGACAGAACATCAGCCAGAAGACACTGTCCGTAGAAGTAACTCTTTTCTCCAGTCGGTGTCCAGAGGGGAAAACCCAGTGTGTTTAATGAACGCAACAACAAATTCGATGAGGTGTAATCGCCGTTTGCTCTACAGGTACCGATACCAATACCGGTGGCAGCTGCACCAAGTCCAAAGACCACTGGCCCGGCATGGAATTGTGTCGGTTGGTTATGTCCGCGATACCATTCGTAAATACCAAGCATTCCGGCAAATGGAACAAACCAGTCCTTTCGAAATCGAGTGAATTGACTGGCGGCAAACTGCGAGTCGATATTAGGCAGGAAGGCTAGAGCCCATGACAGAGCACATCCTCTTGGTCCGTCGAGAATTTGCCCGGTGTTTGGATCGACCTGTGCCACCATCATGCCCGAGTCGCCATCGAGATGATTTCTCATCCACTCCAACCATGCTTCTCTTGCTTTCGAATAGTCCGAATGAAAGATTGCGTCATGCAGACGCAGTGATTCAAGGGCAAAGATGGAATCCTGCGCCCACGTATAGCCAACATAGCAAGGTGGAAGCGGAACCTTGCCGACTAAAAAAGAGTTGGCGATTTCGGCGGAACATAAGTGAAAATCCTGCTTGATCTTTTGACTATTGCCACCAATCAGCAGATAACCTGCCCTGAGCAAATTTGCGTGTCCTGCGATAATAATGCCGCCTCTGGGGTTGAGTTTGTCGTTCAAATTGAATGGAGCGCGGGTGCTGATTTGTTTTATCTTCTCCAGGATTGTTTCTATCTCGGAACAAGAGCGCTGACAAAACTCGGTGTCTGATCGTCTATCCAGAGACATGTTGATCAATGCATAACCATAGAATGAATGAACGAACAACCCTCCTTCTGGTATCACCAGCGATTGCAGCTCATCTTCGCCCGTTTTCAATCGCCTCTGAATGGCGCGTAGCTGAGCTTGCAACTCGTAGTCGGATGCTCGTTGCGAGTCGAGGGAGAGGTGTTCATACATTCCTTGCAACCATGAGCCACAGCACAATAGGGCAATCAAACATAGAAAGAGGCTGAACAGTTGTCGACCCGGAGTAGTAATTATGATGCGACTTTTACCAGCCATTCGAGAGTTCCCTGGCGGCATTGGATTCTCCTCAGTTTGGCCCATTTTACGGGGTCGAATTGGCAAATTGTCGACGTATTGTTGTTGCTTAGGGACCACTCAAAAATAACTTCCCATTTTAGCGAGGACGCAGAGTATAGTTTCGCTTGGGTTGAGTATCGTGTGGATGGAGGGAAAGTGCCTCCATCTGTTGGTCGGAAACTTTGACGC
>Ga0182024_10009316_pt1 | contig 20342 bp, 22 predicted proteins | sample P32metaG_FD_120480 | JGI IMG/M metagenome (GOLD analysis project Ga0182024, IMG submission 120480) | Permafrost microbial communities from Stordalen Mire, Sweden - P3-2 metaG (Illumina Assembly) | ecosystem: Environmental > Terrestrial > Soil > Wetlands > Permafrost | place: Sweden: Stordalen... | reverse complement strand
GGGTGGTTTGTAAACGCGTGTCGGCGCGCACTAACTTCCGTCGGCGCGCCCCCAGTTCCTCATGGTGTCCAAGAAAGAGCGCTCGCCCTGGCGGCTTGAAATCACGCCTTTTTCAACAGGCTGTTAAGGCCTAGAGGGAAGGTTTTCTTATTCCATGCCAAGTGGTCCTTCGTTCAGTTTGACAGTGTATAGTGCGGGCATGGGCATGAACGGATATATCAACTTGGCGGGAGACTGCGACCAGCGGATGCGAGTTGTGCTGACGCCACCTCTTGGCTCCCAGCTTCCCTCATTCAATCGCCCTTGACCGTCGATATTCCATCTAGTAATATTCAGAGGGCGATTGGCCTGGATCAGCAAGGAGGTTTTCAATGAGTCGTGGAGTTGTGCCTCGTCGTCCAAAGACGGAGGGAGAGCTGCAACAAGCTCGGTCAAACGTAGCGATCATCAATTCGGTGCGCCCTCAATACGAAGGCGACTCATCGGCTAGCCGAATGATTGACAACTTGCTGAAGCAACAGGAGCGCAAGGCGGCAAAACGGCAGGACGAACTGGATGGTGCCGCAAAGTTTGCCGTGCGACTTTGTCAGTTGCGTGTGGAACGAGGACTGACTCAAGCAGAGTTGGCGAGAGGTGCTGCTGTTGGGCAAGCCATGATCTCGCTCTTGGAGAAAGGCGACCGCCAGCCCACTTGGAGTACGGTTTGCAGACTTGCAGAAGCACTCGGCGTGGGTATCGAAGAGTTTCGAAAATGATGCGAACCTTTGCCGAGACCTTGGAGAGCTGTGGATGCAAGGTCAAGCAGCAATGGACAGCTAGAGCGCTAGGCCCGATTGTGGCGTCAGCTTTTTGTTAGGGGCAATACATGGATCAGAAAGACGATGCTGCACCAAAGGAAAGTCCAGTTGTCGAACAACCCACTGCAGACAATTCCGTTTGGCACGGCTTCGTCCGGGAGGCAAGGCCAATATCAGTCCATACCGGATTAGTGCTTCTCTGCATCCTGTCGGTTCTGTTAATTGGAAGCGGAGTCAGGATACTGAAGCTGTTGCTTGCGGGACATGAGACCACTTTTGCAAGTATCGAATCAGACGAATTATGGGTAATCGAGAAGCTGATTTGGTTGTACGGCGGATACATACTAATTGAGGTGAGCTACGGGCTCATCATCGGAATTATTCGGGGGTGGAAAGGAGTTATTCGACAATGGAAGAAGTGACTTTACAACAGAGACAACGACGGAGCATTGGAAAGTGGCTTCGGTCGGGCATTGAGGCTCGACGCATTGGAGCCACGGCCATGCTGTACCTATTCGGTGTTTGCATCCTGTTCGTAATTGAAGGGGTCTTAGCCATGATGTTCGGATGGCAAACAGCCGCTAAGGTTTTACCGTTTGCTGTGCCTGTTCTCTTACTGATTGAATATTCGGTTGCCTATTTCGATACCGGCAAGACATGGGTACGGACTCACCTTTGGCTTCCCGTTTGGGGTAATCGCATTCCTGATGCCGAGATCAATTCGGTAATTGTAACAATCTCCGATAGCGTAGACATCATGGAATCGGTGTTCGCCTCTCGGTTTGCAAAAGACCAAGGGGAAGCAAGGACGAAACCGAAATCGCCACGTCTTATCATAAGGACCAGTACGAAACGAGGGAATGTAGTGTTTATCCAAGAACTGCGAGCGTCAGTTGAAATAGAGGGTCGCAAGCTCAAGGAGATGAGCGATCAACACGGTGAGTTGTCTAGCGTGGCAAATCAGATGATTGCCGTGATGGAGCACATTAAGCTTCTCACAGGCGAATCGCTGATGTTATCGAGGGCGAACCAACCTAAGCAATTCGACTCAACATCAACGGACACGGCCCTCTCAGAGCGCTGACTCCTCCCCCCTCAAGCCACCTTCTCGTCAATCAGGAACAGCGCAGGCCAACTTTCCCGCAACATATAATACAATTCGGCGAAGCTGTATCTCCGACCTGCGATTCCCGCCAGCACCGCAGGCGTCTGTTTGGTTGTCTTGATGGTGTGGCAATAATTGTAAACGGCAATGTCGATCGCCGTTGCCGCTCGCAGGTTTTCGAGGCGCTTGGAATATCCCAGGGTCTTTCTCGTCGTGCGGCGCAGTGAAGTGCGGGTCGTCAAATTGTTTCGCTCCACAAGGGAAGTGGAGATGTCCTCGGGGGCGATTTCGCCCTTGATGATTTTCTTGGTGATTTGGACGCCATCCTTCTTGCTGATATCTTTTTTGAGTTGGGCGTATTCGGCGTAGGGACCGAACGCCAAGTTGATGGCTTCGGGATACGACGGAAACGCATCCGTGCTGATTCGGACGATGGGCTTGTATTGTTCGATCTTGAATGCGTGGGCGTCCGAGGCGTGCGGATGCGGCTTTTTCAATCGGCTCGCAAGGTCAAACATAAACGCCGTGGTCGCTTCCAGAGTCCGCTTGTCGACTCGGAAGGCGACGATCAAACGGCTGTCTTCGTCGAGGGCTTTGTAAATGTAAATGTCGCCGATTTCGCCAACATCTGGCTCTTGCCCTGTAATGTTGTATTGTTTCTTGCGGCAGAACGTCCACATCTCATCAATTTCGAGATGCCGTAATTCGAGATCCCGCAGCTCTCGGTCGAGAAATCGGCGGCATGCCTCGCCGAACCGCAACACCAATCGGGTGCAGGTGTCCCGATGAACCGCCGAGAGGCGGGAGGTGCTACTGATTGAACTGCCTTCGGACAGCGTTCGGAGGACTTCAATTTGTCGAGCTTGCGATAATATATAACTCATCTCAATGCCATTGGAAGAACCCGCACCACCACAAGCCATTGTGGCGGTGCGGAGCGAGTTGATTGACAGGGAGCATTCCTCCAAAGGCTCCGCACGGATTGAATCAAGCACACTTGGCGATGACGCCCATCTTGTCAGCGCAGTTGAGCGTGATTCGCACATCGTTCACGAGATAATCGACGGCAGCCTGCCGATTCGTATTCCACAAGCGGTAGAACTTTTCGCCGCTTCCCGTCTTCTCGCCGACACCGAGGTATCGAGCAAGTGAGTCCAGCGAAATGAACTCCTTCCACGATCCGCAGCGCCAGACAATCATCAAATCAATGAAGGTCTCGCCCCAGTAGCGCCCGCCCGAGGTCATCACGCCTTGTGGAACTTCAATGCCATGAAACCACGACCGCCGTATGATGAACGGCAAATCAAAGCCGTGGCAGTTGAAGCCAATCATTTTGTATCCTGCTGCGTGGATCCAAATGAACACTCCCCAGAACTGACAAAGCATTGCTTTCTCATCCTTGTCGTAAGAAATGAAAAACCGTCCCTTTGTCGGCTCGTAGTAGCCGATGGCTGCCACCCGAGCCGTGGTCGGGTCGAGCAGGCTAGCCTCCTCGCCGTCCGATTTAAGGGGAGCGGTTTCAATATCGAATGCGATGTCATTCGCAAAGACAAGTTTGTCGCTTCCTGCGATGACCGACGCACCCTGGAGTTCGTCATTGGGCTTGTTGAATTTGGCTTTTGACATAACCAGTTCCTTTGTGTTAAAAACGAGTTGAAAAACCGAGCCACACGCACGCAATCAACCTTGCTTCATTGGCGACCTTTCTGCTTGTGCCGTATGTTGTCCGTATCATTTACGTACACCATATTATTCCGACGATTCCCCATTGCAAGGGTCTGCCGAGGCGATTTGCGGCTCAAATTAGGCAGGCACATATCCGTTGACTCCTTCGGGCGAATGACTATACTTTTGTGTACTTGATTCGGTCAGCGCAAAAAGGGAGCGGGTCGAGCCAAAAGCTCGATTTGCGACCTTTGCCAAGGTGCTGCTCGATCATTCGGCTCACCGAGGAGGTCTAGTCCTCGGTGAGCCAACTTTTTAGGGCCTAAAAAAAGCCGCTCCAAGTTTACTAATAAAACTTGGAGCGGCCTCCTTGCCTCGTCCACTTTGTGGTGGACCGAGACAGCCTACAAAAACCAGCGCACTAACACCAGAGATGTTTATTTCTGGCCGACAACAGATGCGAATCGCAATTTGCGATTCGCTATTTGTCGAGATCGACGAGCGCTACTTTGCCGTCGTGTTCGTTGATGACCCGCCATGCGGCGAGCCGTAGCCAATGCGAAAGAGAGACGCCTTGGCGCTGTGCGGCCTCCTGAAACGTGCGTCTGTCCCGCACGCTCATGCGTAGTTCCACTCGCTCTGCCAGCGATGTCGGCTTGATAATCCGTTTCCGTGCCATACGGATAGCATACGACACTTGTACGGATGCGTCAAGTCGAGATTTGCGAATGGGAAAATAGCCTCATAGACCGAACTCGACGCTGACAGCTACTCCAGAATTAAATCGGATAAACGTGCCTTCGTCATTCTGACCAGTCGTCGGGTTCTTGGTCTTGTCGTAATACATCCACTGCGTATCACCAAGGGCGGTGCTATCGGGGCGTCCCACTGCCTGAATAACCTGCTGCGGAGTCTTTCCAATCACGGCTTGTTGGAAATGCTCCCTTGTCATCACGCCGCCGCTTCCACCTCCTACGGGACCATGCCCCGAGTTGATTGCCACAAATAATATCATTGCACCCACTACGCCGAAGGCGATACGAGTCCGCATCGGAATATCTGACCACTTGAATTTCTTCCCAGTGGCTTTTGGCTTCGGACTAATCGAGACACTGGTCGCTGGTCGAGTCGAGTTGCTCGGGGTGGTCGTTGTTGCCGATTCTAAGAAATCAAGCGGATTGGAAGGCACTGCGGGCTTTGCCACAGCCGCTCCGGGCATGATCACCCTGCCATCGCAGTGCGGGCATCCGACTTCTCGACCCGCATGCTGCGGGCTGGTTGCGATGAGACCCTTGCAATGCGGACACGAGACATTCGCAGACATTTTGATTCTCCCAAGGGTTGCGGGAGGCGCAAAAAAAGAGGGAGCGCCAACCAAGGCCACTCCCCAAACCCCCGCCAGGGGGCGCAAGAACAGCACAAGGCCGACGCTCCCCGTTCGCACGGGGAGCGGTCGTCCTGCGCTGCTTCTTGCGACTCGGGCTTTTGGCCCATTCTGGCGGAATTTTGGGGAAGCAGAACAGTCGATTGCTCGACTAGAAATTTTCAGCGTGGCGGGCCACCACTATGCGTTGCCCACATTTCTCCAAGTTTTGAAACCCTTGCCTCCGCATTTCGGAAGCAAGGGTTCACTCTATCCGCTCTTCGGGTGGCAGGCAAGATTTGGCTTCGAGCGATTTGCAGTGGTGGTGGGAGTGGCTGAGTGCCGGCGCTGACTCGCCGTCGATGGTGAGCCGAGATGTCGCTGGGGCGAGGCTGACGAGCCGTTGAGCGCTAGTCGAAAACGGCGAACCGGCTTGCCTAATTTATCCCTTGACGGGAATTGGTTGACGGGTCAAATGGAGGGGGGCAAAGGCTGAATGGCGAGGAATCATGACACTGACAGAATACATTGCGCCGGCATTCGGCAAAGAGAGCTTCCATTGTCCGATCTGTGGCGTGTTGGCCGTGCAGACGTGGTGTGAGCCTTCATTGATGGCCGTGGCACGAGACAGAAAGTCCAAACGGGGCGTAGGAAGCCTTGCGTTGGAGCGCCTTGCCATAGTGCATTGCTTGGGATGCGACAACCATTCTGTCTGGGTCGGTCAGAAGATGGTCTATCCCGATGGTGGCAACGCCCCGCTACCTCATGCTGAAATGCCTGCCCTCGTAGCGGAAGATTTCAACGAGGCACGAGGAATTATGAACAAGTCGCCGAAAGCTGCGGCTGCTTTACTTCGGCTCGCAATTCAGAGGCTGGTGATGCATCTCGGGCAGCCGGGAAAGAATCTGAATTCTGAGATCGGCAGCCTCGTCGCAAACGGGTTGCCGTCTCGGGTTCAAAAGGCGCTCGATAGTGTCCGAGTCATTGGCAATAACGCCGTTCATCCCGGACAGATTGAACTGAATGACAATCCGCAGATCGCCCATGCCCTTTTCGATCTCGTGAATTTAGTCGTCGAGATTATGATTGCGCAACCGAAGGCGCTCGACGCCATTTATGGTTCGCTACCGCAGACGGCCCTGGATCAGATCGCCAATCGAGACAATTAGGATGGACTTATGCACGAATGGAATACTGGCGGCACAGCCGAAACGCTCCAGTACATCAAAGAAAAAAGCGATGACATCGAGAAGGTCGTCATTCCGCAGAGCCAGTTCATCATCTTTCCGAAGACTGGCGAGCGGATCGAGGCTAGTCTCGTCCTTCATCTGATCGGCGGCGCTTTGAAGATCGTTCCGAACAAGCGAGATGCCGAAGCTGTCTTGAACGACGGGATTTTAAATCGGATGAAAATCAAGATTGAATTGGGGAGATGAACGTGGAGAAGGCGGAGGCAATCGGTTTGATCAACGGATTAATTGCGGAGATTGATCTGGTTCGCAACGATCGAAATCGATTCGAGTCGTGGCAACAGACTTGTCGGATCGTGCTGGCCCGAATTTTCGGCGACAAATCCGATCAATCACGCTCTCTTATGGCAGTCGATTATAGGTTCTACGGCATAAGCCAGTTAGGAGACAATAGACCGCATGTTCAAGCGTTTTTTAATGGTCTCACAAAATCATCGCACCTTCTGCAGGGCTTCATCCGACAAGTCGAGCGATTCGGGGTATCGTCGCCCGAGTCAGTCAGCCACGATGAAGGGCAAAGGAATCTGCCAAAGAAATCGGAGGCGGGTGTGAACATCCTTATCAGTTGGTCGAAAAAGCAAAGTCGAGCGATGGCGTCGGCGTTTCATACATGGTTGCCAAAGGTCGTTCCCGGTTTCAAGCCTTGGATGTCGAGCAAGGACATCGACAAGGGCAAGCAATGGTTTGGCGAATTGCAAGGCTTTTTGGGCGAAGCGACCTCTTGCATTATTTGCGTGACCAGCGAAAACGTCCGCTCACCTTGGATTTACTACGAGACCGGCGCAATCGCATCGAAGATCAAAGAAAGCGTGCTGGTGTGTCCCTACCTCGTGGGCATTGGCACGAGCATGATTTCGGACGGGCCGCTGACGCAATGGCAATGTACCGAGGCCACGAAAGAAGACACTCTTGCCCTGATAAAGTCGCTCAACAAAGCGCTGCCACAACCGCACGATGAGGCACTGCTCACGGGCAATTTCGAGAGCAGATGGCCAGAGTTCAAACAAGAATTGGATCGAATTTTAGCGATGGAGGCAGCAGCGCTTGCAGACTTCATTGAATCCGAGGCGGATGTGCTGGCGGGCGTGAAACTGTCGAGCGAGGCGAGGGTTTTGCTGGTTAAGGCATCGCAGGGCAATGGTCGAGTTTTGTACGTTCGATTGCTCGCAGGCACCAACATTCAAGTCGGAACCGAAGTCTTGAATAATCCAACTGATCGACGATCAATCGCAACTTGGGAGCGGGCTATCAGCGACCTAGCGAAGTGCGGGTTCCTCCAGCAAACCGGCAAAGACGGAATGATCTATGAATTGACCTTAGACGGCTACAATGCAGCAGATGTCTTGAAGAAATGATTTTGGCGAGCTCTATTAGATTATGCTGTCCAAAATGGAGACTGAAAGATGGCCGAGGATATTCCGATTTGGATTCGGGAATGTGAGAAATCGTTTCCAGGAATGGAGCTTTGCGATCTACTCGGCCCTGCGTACGTCTTCGACTCGGCCGATGAAGCTTGCAGAGACGTGCTTGGACCGGGGGCAGTCGCAGCGAACCCAACTCCTGCATACAACGGCCCGTGTGCGGGGTCGGGCGGTGGAACGCATTGGCGGTGCCATATTCGAAGCAAGTATGCGGGACGCACTGCGTCGTGCTGTCCCTGCTGCGAGGAAGACGAAAATGGTGTCGCAAAACGCAAGCTCTGCAGAAGCCATTAAGAATTAAAACAGATTATGAAAGTCACGAAGATCAATCCAGAATCGCACCGACAAGCCTTTGCGCAACGAAATATTTCGTTAGCGGATTGGTATGTTTTAAGTATTCCGGGCCAGTGGCCTACGCCGGAACAAGAAGTCCCAGAGGTCGCTGCCTCGCAATCGGTCGGCGATCCACGAGGAGAAGTCAGTTTGGGAGATTGCAGGGCATCTATGAAAAGGCTTCTGGATCTAGGTTGGCTTCAGGTCGTCAGGGAGCCAACTCTCGCCGCCATTCAGAATAGTGATTCCGCTCATATCTATGGCAAGCCGGTCTATGGCTATCCGAACGTCGATGATATTGATTTCACCGAAAGCGGGGCAGAAATATTTCGAGGACTTTCGGACGAACTGTATGGACCATCTTACTTCTCCGAAGCCGTCGTCGAAGGCGAAGACCGTACAAGATGGTTTTACACCACCCGAAAAGAGAAGGCCGACGCTGCGTTACGGGACTCGGCTCGGCGTGGCAGCTACGATGCAACCAAATCTAGGATGGGTCGATGGTGTATTTACTGGTGGAAGGTCTTCCAAAACGGCTGGCGAGTGGAAATAAAGCCTGTTTCGCAGCCGAGCGTCTCCACGAAGCCACCAAGCACCCAGATAGCTGACTTTGTTCGGCACTTGCTTGGGACGATCGCCGGACGGGAAATCCTGACTGCCGCTGTTCACCATTGGCAGGCTGGTGAGGAGTGGTCAAGGGCCGAAATGGCGGCTTATCTCGAAAAACCAGAATCAACTGTGTTTTCTTGGATTCGACTTTTAGGTCGGCCGGCAGCGAAATGGGGTTTGCCGATTTTCGCTTCAAGTGGCAAGAAATATAGCCTATCGCACGAGATGCACGACGAGGTCGTCCGGCAATTGGGTGCTCATGGAGCGGAAGAGACAATGGCTGGATAGGTTTCCGTGCTTTGGTGAGATGTCCAATCTGGGTCGAGGCTTCGGCCGGCGCTGCTTGATCTGAAATCTGCTAAGTCTGGCCTTTACTGCAATCGACCCTAACTCCAACGCCAGTTAGGTCTGACCTCTCCGAGCAGTGTTTCACCGACAACAGATTCAACATTATTTCATTGGCTGACATCAGCGACACGCTAGTAAAGCGAACACGAGGGTGGGAGAATTGCAACGACATTGATTCGGTAGTAATTGGTTCAGCGCATGCAGAAATAGACGACGGCATCACCATTCGCACAAATTGGAGTTTGTCGCACAGAGCCTTGACCTCCGGATCGTCGAATGTCGCTTCAAAGTGCTTGTGGGCAAAATGATTTCTGACTTTCCTTATATTGTCCAGATTGTCCATCAGCATCGGTCCAATGAGTCCGACGCAATAGGCGATATCAGTGCGTTTGCTGAAGTCTCCGAGAACACCACGCTCAAACATTGGATTGACGACATTGGGCTTGTCGACGAAATACGCTCGCAGCAGCACGCCTAAACACTCGCTGATGAAACTCGACGCCACCAAAACGCACACGAGTGGCGTCGAGTTGTTCAGCGCATCGTAGAAGTGTTGTAGATCGTCTTTGGTAAGCTGGTCGGCCGAAATGGTCCGATTCATTCCCATAGTGAGTCTGCCTTGTCTGTCTCGCCAACGCCTATTGCGTCAATTCATCCCACCTGTCGGACGCTACTTGGGCAAACCGCAGCAAGAACGCCAGCGATGTGAATGCCTCGTTGTCTTGGATATTCGCCGCCAGACCATGCGCCGAACTATCTCGCCAATACTTCAATAAGCCAATGAAAGCCTTCAATTCACGCACGACGTTTTCCGGTTTGCCATCCGTCACTTGCTTTTCAATTCTTCCCCGCCCGCCGTTCGAGAGATAGGTTTTGATGGTCTTCTCTTCGTCGCCGCTCTTTGCTATCGCAATCGCCAACAGAATCGATTCAGCCGCCGCCCCGCACATTGCGCAGCATGACAGAAAGGCGTGTGCGCCGTAGCATCGCATTGCTTCTTGCGATCGTTCCTGGAAGCCCGCCCCGAAATGCTGACTGAATGCATTCAGCATTTGTGCAAAGCGGCCTGGCTCGCTTGGCACGTAGTCGAAACTGCCTCCTGATTCTTTCAACCATTGCTCGCCGAATGGCGTCAGAGTGTAGCCACCACCGCCGCTTCCCTCGTCTGTGGCTTGTCTGCCGTATGTCTTCAATCCCGGTCGCAATATGCCCCGCCGACACAAATCCCAAGCGGCAGCGTAGAAAGGAGGCGAGAGTTGTGGGTAGTAGGAGTGGCAATTCTGACAGATGCCCTTGGAGTTTAGAAACTGCTCCATCGCCTTTGGCAAATAAAAGCCGTATCCGTACCCTCCGGCATTGGGCGATTGGAGCGTCTTTACAATGCTGTTGAACGCATCCTCTTCGGTCGGTGTCTGGACATCTGGCATCATTGGTTCCCCACAATCACGGCCGTGGATTTTCTTGGCCCTATTTGATCCGATGAGCGGCGTCCGTCAAGCAGGGGGGATCGCAAAGGCCGTCGCCGAACCCGATATCTGTTGGCGGTTCGATTGACCTGCCTAATCTCCCCATCGCTTGCCTAATTTGAGTCAGTGCGATCCAATCTTGTACAATTTGGGCTAGATCTGACTAATTTGAAGCGGGGGTTGGGAGACGGCTAATTTGGCGACAAATTAGGCGACGACCATGATTTCCAAACTCTTTCTTCGCGGGGCGGTTTTTCGCATGATAGAATTGGCCGGCGCAGGGCCGGGTCGTGCAGAATAGATAGGTGCGCGGCCCGCAAAGAAAATCGCAACCCAAAAGCAGGAGAGAGGTAACTATGATCGACCGCAACGGCGCCCCAGCGGTGGGATTTCTCGTTCCAATGGCGATCGCAGCGTTCTTGTTCTTTCAGGCCAATATTCCGCTTCGGGCGCTGGCGGCCGACGCAAGTGGCGAGAACGTCAAACCGCCGGTGTATGAAGTCAGCAAAGCACATCGCGGGAACCTGATCGTGCAGGTTTCGGCGTCGGGCACGATCGAACCGGAAGAAACAGTCGATGTTTGTGCGCAAGTGGTCGGAATGGTGACGAAGTTCGGCGAAGACAAAACAATGCCGAACAACGAAATGTACTGGGGCTCGAAGGTCGAGAAGGGGACAATTCTGGCTTACATCGACGACGCGATCTACAAGGCCCAATTGGATCTGGCGAAGGCAAATCTTCAAAGCGCACGGGCCAACGTGGCCGGTGCCCAGGCGACGCTGAAGCTAAACGCCGCCAACTATGAGCGCGCGAAAGCGGCTTTTGCGAGGAACACGATCGCACAAGCCGACCTCGATGCCGCCGAAGCCGCGTATGAAACCTCGAAGGCAACGGTCGATGCGGCCGTGGCTACGGTCGCGCAAGGCCAGGCAAACCTCAAACTGGCGCAAACGAACGAAGACTATTGCATCATCAGATCACCCGTAACGGGGACCATCATCGACCGCCGCGTGAACATCGGCCAAACGGTCGTGTCGTCGTTGAGCGCCCCGAGCTTGTTCCTCATCGCCCAAGACCTGAAGCGGATGCAAATCTGGGCGAGCGTCAGCGAAGCCGATATCGCGCAAATTCGTGCCGGCCAGAATGTCACCTTCAAGGTCGATGCCTACGGCGATCGGGAGTTCAAAGGAGTGGTGCTTCAGGTTCGGCTCAACGCCGCGATGAGCCAGAACGTCGTGACCTACACCGTCGTCGTAAACGCGGACAATTCCGATCAAGCGCTTCTCCCCTACCAAACGGCCAACGTCAACTTCGAAGTGGCGCGGCGCAACGACGTATTGCTAATTCCCGATGCGGCGCTACGTTGGCAGCCGCGAGCGGAATGGATATCGCCCGATGCTCGCGCAAAGGTGATAGCCGAGGCATCGCGTCGTGCGCTGCATTCGAAGTCCGACAAATATGCCGCGAGAGTTTGGGTGCGCGACGGCCAATTCGTTCGGCCCGTCGAACTGCAAATCGGCACAAGCGACGAAGCGTCGACCGAAATTCGCGGTGGCGATTTGAACGACGACGATGAAATCGTCGTCGGCACGATTGCCAACGCGACGTCCGACCTTTCGCGAAAACGTAAGTTGGGAGGAACGATTACCGATGCGGCATGGCTGCGCGCCGTTCGCGCGACCGTCGAGAACAATCCTTCACTCCGGCGATCGCTTGAAGAATCGCTCAAAGACGCAGAACGGGTCATCGACAAAATGGGGCGAAACCTGGTGACGGTTTTACCAGCGTCGACGGCCAATGGAATTGCCGATCGTGGCGCAGCGACTGCGGCGCCGATCACGGTGCGCAACGCCGTGGCGATCGCGCGCGATTGTCCGGCCGTCCTTCGCGCAGTTCCGGTTGTGCGGGTGCGGCAATCGGTCGTCAGCGGCGCACGAACCTGGGTGCCGATGTGGATCTACGGCACGACGCCCGACTATCTGAACGTGCGTAATTGGGAAGAATTCGCCGCGGGCGGATGTTTCACCGATCGCGATGTGAAGGTGCATCGGAACGTGTGCATCATCGGTGAGACGGTGAAGAACGAGCTTTTCGGCGACGTGCCGGCCGTCGGCCACGATGTTCGGATCAACAACACGGCGTTTCATGTCGTCGGCGTACTCAGCCACAAGGGGGCGGATATGATCGGCATGGACCAAGACGACATCGTGCTTGCCCCTTGGACCGCCCTGAAAATCGTGGCCAGCAGCAGCGTTTCTGGCACGCCCAATGGCCAACCCGAGGCCGAAACGGAAACTGGCCCTGCCGGGCCGGGGTCGTTTTACCCGGGCGATACGTCACGCGCCCTTCCGGGTCGATTCGATGCCGACGTCTCGCCAGTGGTCGGAGACCGTGTGGATCAAATCCTCGTCCAGGCAGGGTCGCGGGAGGACGTTCGCCTGGCGATGGCGCAAATCACGGAATTGCTCCGTCGGCAAACACGTGGCAGGCGGGGCGAACCGGATGATTTCACGCTCCGCGACATGGACGAGCTGACCGACGCCATGGAAGCACAGGTGCGAGCGATTCTGCCGGATCACTGAGCCGAGCGACGTGCAACATCCGTCCCACGGTTAATAGTTGATCGCCCTTCCGTCCACTGCCAAGGCCGCCTCTTTGATCGCCTCGGGCAACGTCGGATGGGCGTGGCAGGTGCGGGCGATGTCTTCCGAGCTCGCTCCGAAGTTCATTGCGATGGCGGCTTCGGCGATCAGGTCGCCCGCTTGGGGGCCGAGGATGTGAACGCCGAGCACACGGTCAGTTTTCGCATCGGCCAAAATTTTCACCTTCCCGTCGACCTGTCCGAGCGTGCGCGCTCGGCTGTTGGCTCGGAACGGGAAAACGCCTTTGCGGTAGGCGATCTTTTCGGCGATCAATTGGTCTTCTGTTTTGCCGACGGCGCCGATTTCGGGATACGTAAAAATCACCGACGGAATCGCGTCGTAGTTGACGTGGCCAAAGCCGGTGACGATCTGTTCGACGCAAGCCACGCCTTCCTCCTCGGCCTTATGAGCAAGCATCGGCCCCACGATGCAGTCGCCGATGGCAAACACGCCCGGTGCGCTGGTCAGGAAATGGCCGTCGACTGGAATGTGACCCTTGGCGTCGGTCGCAATGCCGACGGCATCGAGGCCGAGTCCTTCGGTATTCGGCAATCGGCCCACGGCGACAAGCACGCGGTCGCAACGGATCGGCTCCGCCCCGACACACTCCACCACGGCACTCGGACCTTCCGCCCGCGCCGCCGAAACGCGCGAGCCGAGCCGGAATTCGATGCCCTGCTTCTTGAACAGCTCGTGGGCATCGCGGGCCAATTCACTATCGGTGCCCGGCAGAATCCGATCGAGGAATTCCAGCACCGTCACTTTCGCTCCGAGCCGACTCCAGACCGAACCGAGTTCCAGCCCGATGTATCCCCCGCCGACGACCACCAAATGCTTGGGCACTTCCTCATAGGAAAGCGCCTCGGTGCTGGTGCCGACGCGGTTGCCATCGAGCTTGATACCGGGCAACGAAGCCGGTTTGCTGCCGGTGGCGATGAGAATATGCGGGGCCGAGATTTCGTTCGTGCCATCCGCCGCTTCGATCAGCACTCGCCCCGCTCCGGCGAGCCGAGCCTGGCCAAGGTAGCGGGTCACTTTGTTCTTCTTGAAGAGGCCATCGATGCCTTTCGTGAGCAGGCCGACGATTTGTTCCTTGCGGCGGAGCATGACCGACAGGTCGAACTCGATGCCCGCCGCGCGAACACCATGCTCGGCCAGCGAATGTTGGGCTTCGTGCAACCGGTGCGTCGATTCCAACATCGCTTTGCTAGGGATGCAGCCGATGCGAAGGCAAGTGCCGCCGAGGCGCGATTCCCGCTCGATGCAGGCGACGTTCAGCCCAAGTTGCGCTGCGCGAATGGCGGCGGTGTATCCGCCCGGCCCGCTGCCGATGACGATCAGATCGTGTTGGTTCATGGAGTTCTCGTATCCGTTCACAGCTCGTGCATTGTCGTTCGTCGACCCAGGGGGTCAGGCACATTTTTCGGCGTCCACCGTCGATTGCAACTCCTACCGTCGGGCGCCGAAAAATGAGCCAGACCCCTCACGCCGCTTCGCCTGCTTGTTGCGTTGCGGCTTGCAGGCCGGCGGCCAACGGGGGCAGCACGCCCGCTTTCTCCAGCATCGGCCTGGCGGCGACTCGCACCTGCGGCAATCGCAGAATGAAGTATATGGCTCCGAGCAAGGACACTCCGCCTCCCAAGGCCACCGTATACGGAGCGCCGATCGCGACGACCAACCCCGAGCACAACAGGCTGCCGACCGGAATCATCCCCATCACAGTCAATGTGTAAAAGCTCATCACGCGAGCCCGCATTTCGTCTTCGACGATGGTTTGCAGGATCGTATTGCTGGCGGCCATTTGCACCATCATGCCAGCACTGGCCGTGAACGTTAGCACCATGGAAAGCCACAGCACCTGAGAAAACGCGAAGCCGACGACCGATACGGCGAACAACCCGCAGGAGATCGCGATCACGCGCCCCAGGCCGATCACGGAGCTGCGCGAAGCGAGATAAAGCGCTCCCAGCAAGGCCCCGCCGCCGGAGACGGCCAGCAGCAAGCCATACGTTCCCGCATTGCCGTTCAAGATATTTTTGGCGAAAGCCGGCATCAGCACATTGAAGGGCGCGCCAAAGATGCTTGCGATGCCCAGCAAGAACAGAATTGCCCGGATCGGCACCGAGTGGAAAGAATACCGGAATCCTTCCCGCATCTCGCGCCAAATCTTTCGCTCGCTGACCCGCGCCGGGCGCGGTTTCACACTCATCCGCAGCAGTGCCACGATCACGGCAAAGTAACTGATCCCGTCGATCGTGAAACAGATTCCAGCGCCTTGGCCGACCTTGCCGGTGAACTGTGCCAGGATCAGTCCGGCGAGCGCGGGACCAAGCAATCGAGCGCCGTTGAACATCGAGGAATTCAGCGCGATGGCGTTGCCCAGATCGTTTCGATCGTCGACCATTTCGATCAAGAACGCCTGCCGGGCGGGAACGTCGAGCGCATTGATGAACCCCTGAAACGCCGCCAAAGCGATGATCTGCCAGACTTCGACCACTCCCGTAAGCGCCAGAACCGCGAGCGCGAACGACTGAATCATCGAGAGCATCTGAGTCAGGATGAGCGTGCGATGCCGGCTGGCGCTTTCGACCCAGGCACCTGCGAGCGGCGCCAGCAGGATCGGAATTTGGCCGGCAAACGTGACGAATCCCAAGATCCAATCCTGCCGCGGCATTTTTTCGTAGACGAGCCAGCGCGTGGCGACGAGCGTCATCCAGGTGCCGAACAGCGAGAGTCCTTGACCGCCGAAGAAAAGCCGATAGTTGCGGTGATGCAACGCCCGAAAGGTCGACGCCGCAAAGCCACGGTCTGGCGCGGCATCGACGGCAGGGGTTTCAGTCATTTTGCAAATCCGTTGCAAGGCGCGAGAAGCATTAGGTCGCGGCGTCGATTCGCGTGGCCGGCGTCCATGCAAGTGATCCTATCAATCGACGATGTACGCATTTCCGTTCTGCTTGAGAAGATTCTCATCGACCACGATTTCCTCCGGCGGGATTACGACAATGCCGCCATCCTTCCACGCAACCGCTGACAGGCCCAGGCGTTTCTTCATGAACAACGCTCTCGCGACCGCCGATCGAGCTGCCACGTTGATCGTTTCGATATCCGGCTCCGGTCGAGGGTTGCCGTTTTCGGTCTTACTATCCATCTTTGGCCTCACAAAATCGGATCCAAGACTCTGACTCTATTATATTCGGCGGCAGACCACGTTTTCCGAATGCAATCGGGATTGCGCCGTTCTCCGGCGAGTTGTCGAATACGACCCAGGTGCTTGCCAGCGGCATGTAAAGCTGGTGGAAGTTTCGATGGGCCCGAGAAAACCGACGACGAATATCCACCTCTGGAATGGAATGCCCACCCCCAGCCACGCGGTTCTTCACCCGCTCGACGGCCAACGCCGCATTTCGCAGTGTAACGAAAATCAGCCGAAAAACCCAACCGTCGTCGCACAATCTGTGGATTGTCGCCGCGTAAGTTCGCGCAGAAAGAGTTGTTTCAAAAGCGAAATCATTCCGCAGTGCCGCAAGTTCCTCCAGCCGCGCAAGCATGATCCGACCAGCCTGAAACGCAACCGTTTCGGGATGCGCTGCTGAAAGCCCGCGCGCGATCACGTCCACGTTGACGAATTCCTCCACTCCGAACGCCGGAACAACATTTCGCGCGATCGTCGATTTCCCCGAACCGTTCGGGCCACCGACGATAATCACCTGTGGATGCGTTTCCATGTCTGCCGGTCCTCTGGCCGTTCGCACAGCTACACTTCCAGCAAAATCCGCGACGGGTCTTCAATCGTGTCCTTGATTCGTTTGAGGAAGGAGACCGCTTCCCGGCCGTCGACGATGCGGTGGTCGTAGGTCAACGCCAAATACATCATCGGCCGGATCACTACCTGGCCGGCTCGGGCGACCGGTCGGTCTTGGATCGCGTGCAGACCGAGGATGCCGCTCTGCGGCGGATTGACGATCGGCGTCGACATCAGCGAGCCGTAGACGCCGCCGTTCGAGATCGTAAACGTGCCTCCTTGCAGTTCGTCGAGCTTGAGCTTGTTGTCGGCGGCCCGACGGGCGAAATCGCCGATGGCCACTTCGATTTCGGCGAAGCTCAAGAACTCGGCATTGCGCAGAATGGGCACGACAAGCCCCTTGCCGCCGCCGACGGCGATGCCGATGTCGTAGTAATTGCGATAGACGACGTGCGGATCGCGAACCTCGGCGTTCACCTGTGGATACTGTTTCAACGCATCGATCGAGGCCTTGACGAAGAACGACATGAAGCCGAGCTTCACGCCGTATCGTTGCTGATAAGCGTCTTTGTGCTTCTGGCGGAGAGACATTACCTCGCTCATATCGACTTCATTGAACGTCGTCAGCAAAGCCGCCTGCTGCTGCGCCTCGACCAATCGCTGGGCAATTCGCCGTCGGATGGGGCTCATCACGACGAATTCTTCCTCGCGCGCTAGCGATGAATTCGACGAAGGCGCTAAGGCGAAATCGGCCCGCTCGGCAGGTGTGGCCACGGACACAGGCTTCGTCGGAGCGGGCGCCACCGGCGGAGCGGACTTTGCCGCGGGCGGCTCGAGATGCCGAAGCACGTCTTCTTTTAGAAGGCGTCCGCCTGGGCCAGTCGGTCGGACGGAATCCGCTGCCAGGTTGTGTTGGGCGAGAGCCCGTTCGGCGGCGGGCATGACAAACGCTCGGCTGCCGCCGCCTGGCGGCGCGGCCGCGGACGCAGCGGGCGGCGAAGCGGCCGCTTGCACCGATCCAATCTCGGTTTGGCCCTTGCGTTTTTCCACGCTAACGGTGATCCCGGAAGCCGGCGATGGCGCCGCCGGGGCGGGAGCCGCGGATTGGCCGTCTGCTTTGGGGGCTTCAGCGGCCGGTGGCGCCGCGGCTGGTGATGCAGTGGTCGGCGAAGCCGTGGCCTGCGCGCCCGTCAACAAATAGCCGATCACTTCGCCGACGGCGGCGGTCTGTCCGCTCTGCTTCAATATTTTGGAGATCGCGCCGGTGGCCGGAGCCGGCAGATCGACCGTGGCTTTGTCGCTTTCAAGCTCGACGATATTTTCGTCTTTCTCGACGCGCTGGCCGATGCTCTTGTGCCATTTGCCGATCTGAACTTCCGTGATCGATTCCCCGACGGACGGCACCTTTAGCTCTAGTTCCTCGGCCATGGCTCTAAAGACCCCCAATGCGGAATTTCGGCGAATGTCTGGCTGGAAATTGGCAAACGGCCATTCTCTTAAAAAAGCGCTTCCGCCGGAAGGGCGAATGAGGGAATGCTCGGCCTAAGCCCAGGGAAGGCCAAGAAAAGTCTGTTCAATCGCGAAACGCGTCGGTGGCCTTCCCTGGGCTTGCACAGGCGGGACTGCCACCAAATCCGCGCTCGATCCCTAATGCTTGAAGTGCCGCCGGCCGGTGAAGATCATCGGCAAGCCGAAACGGTTGCAGGCCGCGATCACTTCGTCGTCGCGCCGAGAACCGCCGGGCTGAATCACGGCCGTCACTCCGGCGGTCGCGGCCACCGGAATCGAATCGCCGAAGGGAAAGAAGGCGTCGGAAGCCATCACGGTTCCGACGGCCCGCGGACCGGCCTTCCGCACCGCGATTTCCACCGAATCGACGCGGCTCATCTGCCCTGCGCCGACGCCGACGAGCGTTCGGCCCGAGGAGAGCACGATCGCGTTCGACTTCACATGCCGCGAAATCTTCCAAGCGAATCGCAACTCGGCGAGTTGCTCGTCGCTCGGCTTCATTTCGGTGACGACTTGCCACTCCGCTTCCGGATCTTCGGCCGTGTCGCCATCCTGCACCAAAAATCCGCCGGCGATATGGCGATACTGCCACGCCGGCTGCTCGGCCGAAATGGGTCCGACTTCGAGCAAGCGGACATTGGCCTTCCATTTGGGCCGCGTGGTGAGAATCTCGAAAGCGGCCGGATCGTAATCTGGAGCGAGGATGGCCTCGACAAACCGATCGGGTTCGGTGAGCACTTCGGCCGTCGCGGCGTCAAGCGTTCGGTTCAATCCGATCACCGAGCCAAACGCACTGAGCGCATCGCCATCCAAGCCGCGCCGCATCGCGACCGCGAGATTCGAGGCCGTCGAGGCGCCGCACGGATTGTTGTGTTTGATGACGACGGCCGTCGGCTCGTCGAACTGTCGGACGATGGCCAACGCGCTGTCGAGGTCCAAAAGATTGTTGTAGGAAAGCTCTTTGCCGTGAAGCTGATGAGCGGAGACGAGGTTTGCGCCGCCGGCACCAGGGCCGGCATATAGCGCCCCGCGCTGGTGCGGGTTTTCGCCGTAGCGAAGCGATGTCTTGCGGCGAAGCATCAACGGAATTGCGGCCGGGAAATCACTACCAGCTTTTGAATCCTTTGCGTTGACCGAGGCAAAATACTGCGCGATCGCCTGATCGTATTGAGCCGTGCGCGCGAATGCCTCGCCAGCCAATCGCCGCCGCAGATCCAATGAAGTGCCGCCGATGGATGAAATTTCCTCCAAGATGGCGGCATATTGTTCCGCTGCGGTCGCCACGGCAACGAACTTATGGTTTTTCGCCGCCGCGCGGATCAAACTCGGGCCGCCGATATCGATCTGCTCGATCGCTTCGGCATCCGTCACGCTCGGTCGGGCGACGGTCGCCTCGAACGGATAGAGATTGACCACCACCAGATCGAACGGGACGATCCCCTGCTCGGCCGCCTCGCGGATGTCGTCGGCATTGTCGCGGCGGAAGAGAATTCCGCCGTGGATTTTCGGGTGCAAAGTTTTGACCCGGCCCTCCATCATCTCGGGTGAACCGGTGTAGGCGCTCACCTCCTCGACCGTCAGCCCCGCCTCTTGCAGATGCCGCCGCGTGCCGCCGGTGCTGTAAAGTTGCACGCCGGCCGCCGCCAGCCCGCGGGCAAATGGGGCGAGGCCCATCTTATCGCTGACGCTGATGAGAGCGCGATGGACGCGGATTTGGGACATGGGGGGTAGGGTTAGGTGTTAGGGTGAGGTGGTAGGGAGAGGAAAACGACGGAGCGCCGTGGTGCGGGGTGGACGAACGAAAAAGCAATCGAATTGCAACCCGGATCGGCAGTCTTGGTGGCTTTCGCTTCGCTGCTAACCCCTCACCCTATCCTCTAACCCTGCTTCGCCATTGCCGCCGCGAGGATGCGCGACGTGCTTGGGCGCATGATCCGCGGGTCGACTTGTTTGCCTTCCAGCAGCGTTTTGCGAACGTCTTTGCCGGAGATGAACACCGGCTTTTCGTCCTTGTGGTTGTCCATTAGATCGACGCGGCCGACCGAATCGTAATAGGCGGCGAATCCAACCTTCACAGGCTGAATCTTCAAAT
>Ga0182024_10009315_pt1 | contig 20344 bp, 15 predicted proteins | sample P32metaG_FD_120480 | JGI IMG/M metagenome (GOLD analysis project Ga0182024, IMG submission 120480) | Permafrost microbial communities from Stordalen Mire, Sweden - P3-2 metaG (Illumina Assembly) | ecosystem: Environmental > Terrestrial > Soil > Wetlands > Permafrost | place: Sweden: Stordalen... | reverse complement strand
TGCCGCCGACGCCGCCGAGCCGCCCCGGCGAAACCACCACCGCCGGCGGCGTTGTAATCGACGGCAGCACCGCGCTCGCCGAATCTTCTTCACGCACCCGCGAGAAACTTCGTCAGCAGTTGCGCGAAGGCAAGCTCGACGAGCGCCAGGTCGAGATCGATGTCCGCGAACGAAACTTCCCCACCTTTGAAATCATGAGCAATCAGGGCATGGAGGAGATGGACATCAACATCAAGGACATGTTGCCCAATATCTTCGGCGCCCGCACTAAAAAGCGCAAGATGAAGGTGAACGAGGCTTTCGAATATCTGATCCAGGAAGAAGAGCAGCGCCTTATCGACATGGACCAGGTTACGCGGATGGCAATCGACCGCGTGGAAAATTCCGGCATCGTCTTTCTGGACGAGATCGACAAAATCGCCGGGCGCGAGGGCGGCCACGGCCCCGACGTTTCGCGCGAGGGCGTGCAGCGCGACATTCTGCCGATCGTTGAAGGGACGACGGTGAACACGCGCTACGGCATGGTGCGCACCGATCACATTTTGTTTATTGCGGCGGGCGCATTTCACGTTTCGAAGCCGAGCGATCTGATTCCCGAGCTGCAAGGCCGCTTTCCCATTCGCGTGGAGTTGCAGTCGCTGACGATGGAAGACTTCGTGCGCATCCTCACCGAGCCGAAGTCGTCGCTGGTGAAGCAGTACACCGCACTGCTTGAAACCGAAGGCGTCAAGCTCGAGTTCACGCCCGAGGCGCTGTCGGAGATTGCGCACTTTGCGTTTCGCGTGAATGAGAGCACGGAAAATATTGGAGCGCGGCGGCTGCACACAATTATGGAGCGGGTGCTGGATGAGTTGAGCTTCGATGCGCCAGAGAGAAAAGGCGATCATGTAACCATCGACGCGGATTATGTGCGGAAGATGTTGACGGACATTGTGAAGGATCAGGATTTGTCGAGATATATTCTGTAGGCTCAGGCGGTTGGGGTGAGAGCGGAATCGCTCGAGGGACGCGGGTTTGGTAGGTTCGGAAGTAATTCTTCAATCGCGTCGATCCCGACTTTTGGCTCAAGCTGCAAGAGCTCGATCAGAGAAAGCATGAGCCGCCTAGAAGCGGCATCAATCTTGTGACTCGCAATATAGTGCTGAGTTCCCGCGTACTCCCAGTTCCTCCTTAAAGCATTCTCGTTCGCTTTGTAGTACGCGATAAACTTTTCCAAGGGAGCCTTGGCGGTCGCCTGTTGGTTTTGCAGCATCAAGGCAGAAATGGCGATAAGTCGCATCGCGCATCTTTCTGAAACCTCGAAGGTGTTGGTGTCGGTTTTTTCATTTTGAGCAAGCAGCTGGGTTGCAAGCTGATAGGCCTGTTCAAAATGTCCTGCAGTTAAAGCGGCTTCTGCAAAATCAGCCTGGATATCGAGTGTATTGCTGGTCTGGGAAGCTTTTTCTAAGTCGTGGTACGCCGAATCGTATTGAAATAAGTGATCGTGGAAAATTGATGCACGCTCAATATACGGCCAAGTCCAGGACGGATCGATCTCGATGGCTTTGGTCAGCGCCGCTACCGCTTCCTGGTAGTGGCCCAGCATCCGCAAAGGGAACGCTTTAGCGTAGGCATACTTGTAATTGGGATCGATTGTCAGGGCCTTATCATATTCGACGACCGCATTTTCGTATTGCTTCTCATCCGTGTAAAGAGCTCCGAGCTCGTTGTAGGTCCACACTGATTTAGGATCGAGTTGAATCGCTTTATTTAAAGCCTTTTCCGCTTCCTGATAGCGACTGAGCATCCGCAATGCCGATCCTTTGCTGCCGTAGGCGGTAGCGGAATTGGGATTGAATTCGATAGCTTTGCTATAGCGGCCGAGAGCCTTCTCATAATTCCCTTGCTCGTAGAAAGCGTCGCCCTCGGCCTCGGCGTTTGGCGATTGGAAAAAAGGCCGCACCTCCAATATAAGAGCGGCCAGCACGACCAACCCAATAATGAGCCCGATTCTTCCCCTGTACCGGGACGCCGCAACTTTCTGTGAGGCAAGGGCTTGCCATTGCTGGAGCATTTCGAGCGAAATTCCGGTTTGTGCGCTGAGATCAGGAAGATTCTCACAGGTTGCAATATCTTTTAACGTACGAATGCCGTTGCGCTCAAGCTGCTCGGCTCGTGTCGGGCCGATATCCAATACGCGGTCCAGTTTCTTCACAGAGTTGTCCCCGCTCTTTCGGCCTTGGCAGCGCGTTCCAGGCGCGTACTAAGGTCGTAATAGGAACTGCGTGACATCATGAGCCGCAGCAGGTCGTACTTAACGTCCCGGTCTTCCCCCGGGTCTGTACATACGAGATAAGAAGATTCCAGAGTTTTGGCGCAGTCGAACTCTTCCTGAGATATCGCTCCCGAGCGATGCAAGTCGGTGAGCAGCCTTCTGCCAGTGGATCGAATAATGGTCCAGCTGTATTTGAAGGTCCATTCGCTAACCTTGCCGTTCACATTATTCTCAAGCGATTCACGAATGGCTGCGTAGATTACATTCATCTCAGTGGCCGGTTTGTGCTGAGGCGGGGTGGCTGCCGGAGCAGCGGGAGTTACGTTGCTTTGCGTTGGAATTACTCTGAGCATGAAAGGTGTCATGTAAGCGAAGGCTGCGGATACGGTGGTATGACCTATCGCCAATGTCATGTGCTGCATCCATCCCGGAAGTAGAGATGAAGGTAGTTTCTGTAATTGCAGTAGGGCAACATAGTCGATCGCGAAAATAAACATGGCGGTAAAAGCAAGAAAGAGCCATGAGTAAAAATTCCAAATCAAGATATGAAGCAAACCACGGTAGCTTCGAAAGTCTTTATATAAGCCCATGAACGCCAGAAGCAGGGCAATCGGAACCATAAGTGCATACTCGATCGGCTTCAGCCGCAGTCCACGGTCAGTGCCAGGTTGCGGCTCCGCGGTTCCACTTGCAAACGCCTGTGATGGGAACACAAGCGCTGTAACGAACAATGTTATGAAAATAATTACAAGTGCAATCTGGATTAGCGACCGAGCCGGCCGTCGTCCGCAGGGAAAAACAGGGACAAGGAATGCCGATGATGGTCGGGGAGCTGGCACAGATGAATCTCCTCAGAAGCCGGAGCGTTGTTAGCGTCCACTTGCCCCCAAATCTCTGAATAGTAGACGCAAAAGCAGTTAGAGGCTGCCTTAGCACCCACACAATAAGTCGAGCGTCGTCTGATGTCAAGCCCCGGTTTCACGTTTTAGGGTATTTCTTTTCGTCAGTGACGAACGTCCCACTAGGTCCATCGCCGCAAACGGGAGGGTGAGGGATCGGGAACGGGCGGGTCGCCGGCTTCCCAGCAGTCAATCTCTTCGCCGTCGCTCACGGCGTCACCAAAAACCTCCGGCGACGCGGATTATGTGCGGAAGTTGTTGACGGACATTGTGAAGGATCAGGATTTGTCGAGATATATTCTGTAGAAATTGGCCTGCCCACAGGCGATCTAGGAGCGGCCGTTCGAGCGCGCGCCGCAGATGCCAGTGCATATCTTCGTAGGTTTCATTTTCGAGCTCCTCCAGCATGTGAATCTCGCCTGCGGGATCGACTTGTGCCACCCCTCCGGGACTGGTTTTTTTACCCCGGGCTGTCACACATTTATTTTGCCGGCGTGAAATCGAGCTTGGTATCGCCTTTCACGGTTACGGCGACGGTAGTGGCCTTGCCGTTGATCCAGGCGGTTGCTTTGTAGGCGCCGTCGGGGACATCCTTGATCGAATACTCGCCGGATGCGTCGGCTTGGGTGAAATACGGAGAAGGACTGACCACGATCGTGCCCAGCATTTCGGAATGTATGTTGCACAGCAGCGGCACGTTCCCGGCATTCTCATACTTAAAGCTCAGAGTCTTACCCTTGTTGAAGGTGCCGACGTTGTGGCTGAGCGCCTTGTTGCCGGAAATATTCGGCCAGAAGACGTTGTGGGGAACGTTATCTTGGTTGCTGAACACGACCGTGGTGCCCTTCTCGATGACCAAAAGCGCGGGCACGAATTTCATCCCTTGTTGATTCATCGCGGCGGTCTGGGTGGGGGCCGGGAAAGCTTTCGCGGGTACCGTTTCAAGGACCACAGCCGATTGGCCCGCGCCTTTGATGCCTCCGCTTAGCGTGCCAGAGAACGCATTGAGGGACGAGAGCAACAAAACAACGAACACTGAAGTGAATTTCATAGGGAACTCCTTTTTCAAAGTGCCACCGCTAGTTGCTGGGTGGGTAGAGCGACAAATACAAATATGCGTCCGCCGCTTCGTCCGGCGTCAGGTACGTGAACACGGGCATGCGACCTCGGACCGGTATTGCGGGGGAGCCTTCAAGCACGGGCGTACCGGTCGTGACTTTGGTGACGAATTCGTTAAGGCTCAGGCGCGAGGTGAGACTGCTGAGCGGCGGAATTTGTGCCTCTGAAAGTTCCTGGGGGCTAGGATTGTGGCCGACCGAGGCATGGCAGATATGGCAGGTGGATTTCACGATGTGCTCGCCCACTCGCAATGCGGGCTCGACAACTGGAACCTGCTGCTTCTCCGCGCCGGGGATGCCTGCAAGCTGGCGCAGATATGCGAACAGGGAACGAACTTCCGCATCGGTGAGGGTAGGATTGGGGGAAGGCATATCGGTGCCGCCCTTATGAAGGCGGTCGAGCAGCGTGCCATTGGCTTGCCTGGCGAGTGGCGCGGCATCCTTCAAGGTGACGTCCATGCCCGCCTTTTTCATGCGTTCGATGTACATGCTGGAGGAGGTTGCCCGCACGGGGTCGAGGACGGAGTTGATTTCCGGAGGAGCGCCCGCGCCGGACGCGCCATGGCAGCCCTGGCACTTGAAGCGGTAGAGGTCAGAGCCGTGCAGAGTGGTGCTTTGCCCGGTGAATTTGAGGGAAAGCTGCAACTCCGGGTGTGTCAGCGGCCATGCGCTGGGCATCGGGGCTGACGGCCCGTAGGCGCCGGACGACTTGCCCATGCTGGTTTCATCGAACGACCGATGAAGGTGCGACAGCCAGCTTTCGCCTACTACCGGAGTAACAATCTGTGCCCACCCCAACGACGGAAGCGCTAAGAGAGAAAGGATCACCGTGCCAACCGTCATCCCATGTCTCATGGTTTAGATTCCGCAAACGAGAGTTCACCCTCGCGTTCACTTTTAGCCTGGTCGAATCGACCGTGGGCCTGCATGCTCGAATGCTCCTCTTGTTAAGTCTGGCTTATCGACGATCGCAATACTGAGCAGGATTGCTCAGGTCTGAGGGTTGACGAGTCGTCAGAAGAACTGAAGTTGTAGATGGTCGAAAGAGTTCCGCCGGTTGTGGTGTGGAATACCGTTCCATAGTTGTTGGTCCCTGCGCCACCGGTGGTTCCATACAAGTAGCCATCGGTGCCAAGAAATACCGGATCGGTGGGAAACGCGCCGTCTCCAAAGCCGAAGTAATCGATGGTAGTCACAGCGCCGGCCGGCGTTACCTGGAAGAGGTTGCCCTCGCTGGCGCCACCATAGAGCGTGGTGCCGTAAAAGTTTCCATTGGTATCTTGAATCAGCCCAGCGTAGGGGCTTTGCCCGTCGGGACAACCGGCGCTGGTGCAAAAGCTATAGAGCGATGTAAGCGAACCGGAGGAAGTCATGTCGAAGACGGTGCCGAAATTGTTTGTGCCGCCGCCTTGCGTGGTGCCGTAAAACTTTCCGTTGGTGGATTGCACCACGCTGCCGTCGGGATAAGAGCCATCCGTTCCGTCGAAGCTGTGGAGCGTAGTGACTGTTCCGGCGGAGTTCATACTGAAGACGGTACCGTTGCCGCTGGCCCCGCCAACGTAGGTGGTTCCGTAGAAATTTCCATTGGTGGCCAGAATTAAAGCGGCGTACGGATTGGATCCGTCGCTGTGCCCGCCGAAGTCATGGATGACAGTGAGAGTTCCACTGGGCGTCATCTTATATACCGACCCCTGCAAGTTCGTTCCGCCGTTGGGGGCCATTCCGTAGAGCGAGCCGTTCAAGCCTTGCACCAGGCCAGATGTGGGATAGCTGCCGTCGGTTCCATTGAAGCTGTGCAGCAGAGTGAAAGTTTGCGCGCCTGCAATTGAAGCGGAAAACAGAACAGCGGCGGTGATCATCAAGAATGCAAACTTGTTGCGTATCACAGAAATCCTCCGGGTGGATTCGCGGGCCGTTCGATCGCGCAGGAAATACCAGGCCAAAGTCTTGAGGATGCTATCCCATTGCGGTCAAGCACGGAAACGTTTTCTGAAAAAACTCGTCTAGGAGACCAAAGTCTCCACCGCTCTGTTATTCTGCCTCCTCATGCGACCAATCGACCGATCCCGCCTCCCTTCCCTGATGCAACGCGAGCAACAGAAGTTTGTGGACGAGCGCCCCAAGTCGAAGGCGCTTTTTGAACGGGCGCGAAAGTCGCTGCTCGCGGGCGTACCCATGAACTGGATGATGAAATGGGCGGGCGCGTTCCCTCCGTTTGTGCGCGAGGCGCAGGGCGCTTCGTTCTTCGACGTGGACGGCCATCGCTACGCCGATTTTTGTCTGGGCGACACCGGCGCGATGACCGGGCACTCACCTTCCGCGACGGTAAAAGCTGTGGAGGAGCAGGCAAGACGCGGAATCACGCTGATGCTGCCAAGCGAGGATGGGCTTTTTGTCGCCGAGGAATTGCAGAAGCGCTTCGGCCTGCCGTACTGGCAGTTCGCCCTGACGGCGACTGACGCGAACCGGTTTTCCATACGCCTGGCGCGGCAGATTACGAAGCGCCCGAAAATTCTCGTCTTCAACTGGTGTTATCACGGCACTGTGGACGAAGCCTTCATTTCGCTCGACAGCAACGGTGTTGCCGGTCCGCGCCGAGGAAATATTGGTCCGCCGGTTAATCCAGCGGTAACAACCAAGGTTGTCGAGTTCAACGACCTTGCCGCTCTGGAAGCGGCGCTCGTGCCCGGTGACGTGGCCTGTGTGCTCGCGGAGCCTGCGATGACGAATGTCGGCATCGTCCATCCGCAGCCGGGATATCACAAAGCTCTGCGCGAGTTGACTCGCAAGCACGGCACGCTGCTGATCATCGACGAGACCCACACCATCTGCGCCGGCCCCGGCGGATTCACCCGCGCGGAGAACTTAGAGCCAGATGTTCTGGTTTTTGGCAAAGCGATTGGCGCAGGCATTCCTGGCGCGGCTTACGGATTTTCTCAGGAAGTCGCCGACCGCATTGTCGCGGCGCAGACCGCTGCGGCGGAGAATCTGGAAGATTGCGACGTTGGCGGAATCGGCGGGACGCTCGCCGGCAACGCGCTATCGCTCGCGGCAATGCGCGCGACTTTGACGAAGGTTCTCACCAAAGAAGCTTTCGACCGCATGATCCCGCTGGCGGAGCGTTGGACACTGGGAGTGGCGCAGGCGATCGCCGAAGCCGAGTTGCCCTGGTACGTGACGCGCCTCGGTTGCCGCGCCGAATATATGTTTCAGCCGAACGCTCCCCAGACTGGCACCGACGCCCACGACGCAATGGATTTCGAACTCGAGCGCTTCATGCACCTCTACGCCATGAATCGCGGAATTCTGCTCACGCCTTTTCACAACATGGCGCTGATGGCGCCGCAGACCGAAAGCGACGACGTCGACAAACACACCAAAGTATTTCGCGAAGCGGTGCGGGAGTTGCGGAGCCGAGGTTAACGCGCGGCCTTGCACTGTTCGCAGGGACAAACTTCCCGCAAGAATTTCCACGAATAAAGTCCGAGGTCGTGGTCGTCATTCCATTTGAAGCGGATGGCGTACTTTCCCATGGCTTCCGCTGAAACCGGCCGGGCCGCGGGCTTGAACATGGGCAGCGCTCCCGGCGCGAGCTTAGGAGGCTCTCCCGGCTTGCGTTTCGCTGTATCGCGTTCTTCGTTGCACATCGCGCAGGGGCAGGCATTGCGCAAAAATACGAAATCGTAGTGGGAGACGTGCCCGTCGGCCCACTCAATATCCATCCCGGTGCCGGTGGAGATGTTCACCTTTACCGACTTGGGATCTGTGGCTGCGCTTGGGGATTGAAGTGGGGACTGCATGAAATTAGTATCGCACGGAGTGAGGGCCACTTCCGCGAGGCTTATCGCAGGTGGCGAGACCCACTTCTCGCAAAGGCGGCGAGAAGTGGGGCACCCTCGATAGGGGCACCGCACGCAGAATTGGACGTGATTAGTGCGAGGGAGTTGAACTTGAGGAAGAAGTCTTAGGAGCAGTGGCCATGCCGATCGCCAAGCCTCCGATGGCTCCAGCTACAATTCCCATCAAAGCCAATACGATTGTGCTCTGCACCAGAGTTGCTTTTGCGCCAGCCGCCATAAAATCCCCCAATTCACCAGCTATCGAAGCATCTCTAGTTTACCTTACCGCCCGCCGAAAAATAAGCCGTACTCCGCTCCAGCATGAGCCGGAGCGGAGTATGACCGTAACCTACTCGGCAGAATGCAGTACGCGGAAGGTGCTTCCTCCGCTCGACCAGACCAGCACGAGAGCATCGTCGCCTTTGCCCACGTTGCCGAGCGCATGCGCCACGTCAGCCGCCGATTGCACAGAGTGCCGGTTCACCTCGGTGATCACATCCCCGCGCTGTATGCCGGCATTGTCGGCCGGGCTACCGGGCTGCACTTCCTCCACCACCGCGCCCTGAACGGCGGTCGGCAGTTGCAGTTGGTCGCGATCGCCCTGGTTCAGGTCGCCAAGGCCTAGTCCCCAGCGGCCTTTTCCGTGCTCGCCGTTCTCGCCGGCGCCGGCTTTCGCGGCACCCATCGCTTCCAGCGTGACGGGAATCGTGGTCGTCTTACCGTCGCGGATCACTTCGAGTTGGATGGTGTCGCCGGGGCGCTTCTGCCCAACTTCCATCTGCAACTCGCCGGCATCGGTGACAGACTGGCCGTTCAGCTTTACAACCACGTCGCCCGTCTTCAGCCCAGCTTTTCCACCGGGAGAAGTCGGCTCGACCTGCGTAATCAGCGCGCCGGTCGCGTTCGTCATCTGGAAGAACTTCGCGTTATCCGGAGTCACATCCGAGATTCCGATGCCGATGTATCCGTGGCTGATTTTGCCGTCGTGGATGAGAGCGTCCACGGTCGGGCGAACGATCTGCGTCGGAATCGCAAATCCCATTCCCGAGAACGATCCGTTCGAAGAAATCAGGAACGTGTTGATTCCGATCAGTTCGCCGCGCGCATCAACCAGCGCACCGCCAGAGTTTCCGGGATTGATGGCTGCGTCGGTCTGAATGAACTCTCCCGGCTTGCGGCGATCGCTCGCGTCCGGATTCGGCCGGTTCAACGCGCTCACAATGCCGCGCGTCACCGTGAACTGAAATCCATAAGGATTGCCGAAGGCCAGCACGGTCTGCCCTTGCTGCAGCTTGGCTGAATCTCCCCAAGGAACGCTGGGCAAATTCGAGCCCTTTACTTTGATCACCGCCAAGTCGGTCAGCGGATCGGTGCCGATCACTTTCGCGGGCAGCACTTCCCGGTTGCTCATGGTGACGCGAATGTCGGTTGCGCCCTCGACGACGTGGTTATTGGTGACGATGTAACCATCGGGCGAGATGATCACGCCGCTTCCCAGGCCGTGTTCCGCCCGCTCACGCGGCATTCCCGGCATGCTGAACTGCCGTCCGCCGCCGAAGGGATTGCCTCCGAACGGCCCGAAGAACTGCTGCATGTTCTGCTGCGAAGACTCGTCGTTCTGTTGTGCGCTCGGCTTCGAAGTCACGGTCACGTTCACCACCGCGGGAGTCACCCGGGCAGCCAGCGTTTCCATGGCACGGTCGAGCGTGAGCAATGCGCCCACGCTGTTGTCGTCGAGCGGAGCCGCCGCAGGCGCTGCCGAAGCCGCGCGCGCGGAACTGGTGAACTCATAAGTCGCAAGCGATGCGACCGAGAGCACGGCGACCGCGGCCACGAGCAGGCGCCGGGTCAAGATTGTTTTCCACCTTTGCATTTGTACTTCTCCTTTTGTAACTAATTGTTTAGTTGTTAATGACAAAAAAATTTGAGTTAAGTCTTATGCGCTACCGGAGCCTTTCCCGATCCTTCTTGCACCGGATTCATCCACACCAGCCGGTACATGTAGACGCTCCATCGCCACGAATCCGGCCCCGTGCGCTCAGTAGTGCGAATCATCAAGATCGTTTCGGAAGGCTGCATCATACTCTCGCCCGCCGCGACGCTTACAGCACGAACCGGAGCATCCTGCACTTGCGCCTTCAAACTGGGCAGCGCCTTCGGCACACCAGCACGATGCCGAACTACATGCCGCGCCGCGCTTGAATGCGCTTTGGAGCTTTCCTTCGGCGGACTTGAACTCGTATGCAACGCCGCCGGAATCACCACCGCTCCCCGGAACTGATCGCGGCTCGGCGTCGCTACTGGAGCATACGAACGCGTGGCATACGACTGCGCACCTTGCGGACCCTGCTCAAACGCCACAAACTCCGGAGTGTGCGGCGCAACCGCAAGACAAATCACGGACAACGCTCCTACACAACCCAGCGCTGGCTTCCAAACATTCTTGGTCTTCGGCTGTCCGGCATCGAGAATCCGCGCCAATCGCAGAGACGCTTCCTGCGCCCGATGCACCGCCGCCTGCGCCATCGCCACCGCCCGCCGCGCCACGCTTTTTTCCAGCAATCCGATCAGGCACTTGGCATATCCTCGTGGATTCGCAGTTTCAGCAAGCACCAGATCGTCGCAGGCCATTTCCCGCTCGAGCGAGAGCCGCTTCTCGATCCACCACACCGCCGGATGAAACAAAAAGATCGCCCGCACAATTTTTTGCAGCAGATTGCTCCAGTCGTCCCGCCGCCGCAGGTGCGCGAATTCGTGCAGCAGAATAATGTTCAATTCTTCAGGCGGAAGCTCGCGCAGGGCCCAGGCCGGAATCACAATCATCGGCCGGAAAAATCCAATCGCCGTCGGTACCGTCACCTGGTCCGAGGTCGCCAGCGTCACCGCTCTCGACGCGCTGAATCCCGCAACGGTTGTGGTCACCGAAGGCTCAAGTTCGGCTACATCGACCGCTCTGCAACTCTTGCGCAGCCTTCGCAATCTCCAGAGGCCGGCAGCAATGCGCAGCATCGCCGTGCCCGCCGCTAACACCCAAACCACAAGCAGAAAAAATCCCCAGCGTGCCGGTAGGCCAATCACCGGGCGCCCTCCCGCAAACTCAGGCCCCGCCGCGCTGCCCACGAAAGGCAATCCAACCACTGTAAGCAAAGCGACAAACCAAACCGCAAACCGCGTTCCCGAATTCTGCCGCGGCAAAATCCGCAGCATCACCCACGCGCACGCCGCTATGAGCAACCCCTCAGGAAGCGTATTCAAAATCCGACCCACCGACATCTGCGCGATCGTCTGGAGTTCAGGCAACATCATTTCGTTCCGCTCCGATCCAGCATCTCGCGCAGCCGATCCAGTTCTCCCGCGTCAATGCCCCGCTCTTCCAGAATATTCAACACCAACTGCTCGTGCGAGTCTTTGAAGAACCTGCTTACCAGGTGGCTAATCTCGGTTCGCGTCGCCTCTTTTCGGCCGACCAGCGGCACATAAACGTGGGCGCGTCCATCTTTCGAATGGGCAATGTAGCCCTTACGTTCCAGCACGCGGATGGTCGTCAGCACGGAGTTGTAGGCAAGAGCCGGCTTTTCGACTAGCGCGTCCAAAATCGACTGCACTGTGCCGGAGCCTTTCAGCCACAGCACATTCATGATCCGCAATTCGGCTGCCGTAAGCGTTTCAGACGGTCTGGGCGGCACTTGCCCCTCCTGATTCGATTAGACGTGGCACTTGCGAAAAGGTAACTAATTATTTAGTTGCTAGGCCCGTCCCCTGAGTTGTATGGCCCTGACCCCGGCCCCCCTTCCGCATTCACTGGAATCCTGCGCCTAAGAAATCATCCGTCCCAGCAGCCTACAAGAATATTCAGGCAGTTCGCCCCGGCAAGAAGGTCTTCAAAGTTTCCGCCACAACCGGAGAGGGGCATGGAAGACTATTTCGACTTTCTCGGCCAGCGCCTTACCGAATCGCGCAAGGCGGTAGTAATCTGAAGTTAGAATTGCGAATTTGAAATGATCGGCCTACTCTCCATTCTCGCCGTCGGATTCTTTCTCGGGATGCGCCACGCCACCGATCCCGACCACGTCATCGCGGTGACCACCATCGTCACTAATCAGCGCGACAAAGCGCGCGCCGCGTTAATCGGCGCATTCTGGGGGGTGGGCCACACCGTCACCATCTTCCTAGTAGGCGCGGCAATTATTCTCTTCGACCTCGTCATTCCCGTCCGCGTCGGCCTCAGCATGGAACTCTCCGTCGCAGTCATGCTGATCATTCTCGGCGTATTGAACGTAGTGGGATTCCTGCGCTCCACGCCGGATAATGCTGCACACGCTTCCGGCGCCGAGAGAGACACCAACAACATCGTCCACACTCACTCACATTCTCACGGCGGCATCGTCCACACCCATCCGCACATCCATCACGCAGAACCGCACTCTCACGCGGCCGATCGTACTTCGCTGGGCTGGCTCGACCGCGTCTTCGGAAAAGTGGGAGTCTACCAGTATCTGCGGCCGTTCATTATCGGAGTGGTTCACGGCCTTGCCGGTTCGGCCGCCGTCGCGTTGCTTGTGCTTACCACCATCCGCAACGTGCGCTGGGCCATCGCCTACTTACTCATCTTCGGCGTGGGCACAATTGCCGGCATGATGCTGATCACAATGAGCATCGCCTCTGCCTTCACTTTAGTCGGCAAGGGCCGACAGAGGTTTTCACGCCGCCTCGCGCTGGCTTCAGGACTGCTCAGCCTGGGCTTCGGGGTTTTCGTCGCTTATGAAATCTGCTTCGTCAACGGACTCTTTGGCGCGCACGCGCAATGGATCCCGCACTAAGCACATTCCAATCTCAATCATTTAATGACTGCGATTTTTCCGCTGCGGATTAGCGCCATCCAAAACCAAGCGGCACAGTCGCTCGACGAAGGCGGGAGTCAAGCGGTCATGCCCTATCAGAAACCGCATATAAATCGGCCCATATAGCGAGTCCAGAATTAGATCCATGTCGACATCGCGGCGCAGCTCGCCGCGTCGAATGCCGCGCTGCAGCGTGGCGTACGCTTCGCGCCGCCGAGGTTTCAAAAAGCGTTCGCGGAACGCGGTGATCAAATCCTTATCGCTCTGCCCTCCGCCAAGCATGGCGGAAACAATGCGTCCACGCGGGCTGCGAAAAATCTTCACCAGTTGGCTCATCTGCTGGCTCATATCCGTGCGCAGTGAACCCGTATCAGGATAGTGGAGATTGTGGGTAGTGCTGCTGGCGAATGCATCTGCGATTAGAGCCGCCTTATTCGGCCACCAGCGGTAAACCGTAGCCTTGCCCACGCTGGCATCAGCGGACACATCTTCAATCGTCAAGTCGGCAAAGCCGTTCTTTCCCAGAAGATGCAATGCGCTGCGCAGGATGGCGACCCGGGCATGTTCGCTGCGCGGTCGCCCGGGCGGGCGGGCCACCCTGCTTCCATGATTACTATTACTATGGGCCCGAGACTTCTGGCGCATCCCCCTACACTAACATATAATTCGAAGGATAGATTTGGAATCCAATACGGGTAGTATCGAATCTAAATTCGAATCTGGGGATTCGCCTGCCGTAACGGTGCACCCGTTTTTTCGTTCTCATTAGGACCTTTTAACCAATGTGGATTGTTGCCTTAGCTCTCCGGCGTCCCTACACGTTTGTCGTGATGGCGCTCGTCATTATTTTGCTGACTCCACTCACGCTAATCCGCACGCCCACCGATATCTTTCCTAACATCGACATTCCTGTGGTTTCGGTCGTGTGGTTTTATACCGGCATGTCGCCGCAGGACATGGCCGACCGTATCGTGGCCAACTCCGAGCGCGGCATTACCACTACGGTCAACGATATCGAGCACATGGAGTCGCAGTCGGTCTACGGCCTGGGCGTAATCAAAGTTTTCTTCCGGCCGGGAACCAACGTGCAGGGGGCGATCGCGCAAATTACCGCGATCGCGCAGACAACGGTGCGCAGCCTGCCACCCGGCACCACGCCTCCACTCATCATTTCTTATAGCGCCTCCACCACACCCATCATTCAGCTCGGCCTGAGCAGCAAAACTTTGCCCGAGCAACAACTGTTCGATCTTGGACAGAACTTTCTGCGTAACTATTTGGCAACCGTTCAGGGCGCAGCGACGCCGTATCCCTATGGTGGAAAAATCCGACAAATTCAGGTTGACCTGGATTTGCCCAAGCTCCAGGCCTATGGCCTTCAACCCAACGACATCGTCAATGCCGTAAATGCGCAGAACATTATCCTGCCCAGCGGAACCATCAAGATGGGTTCGCTCGAATACAACGTCGAGATGAACGGTACGCCGGAGACTATCGCGGAATTGAATGACCTGCCGGTTAAAACTCTCAACGGTTCCACGCTCTACATGCGCGATGTCGCCCACATCCGCGACGGCTTCTCGCCCCAGACCAATATCGTGCGTCAGGATGGCAATCGCGGGGCCCTGATGTCGATTTACAAGAACGGCAATTCTTCCACGCTTGAAATCGTGAAGGGAGTAAAGAATATTGTGGCGCAGGCGTCGCAGGCGCTTCCCCCGGAACTTAAGATCACTGCGCTCTTCGATCAGTCACTATTTGTGCGCGCCTCGATCTACGGCGTTCTGCGCGAAGGTTTGATCGCAGCGGCGTTGACCGCCGTCATGATTTTAATTTTCCTTGGCGACTGGCGCCCCACCATTGTCATCTCCATTTCCATTCCGCTTTCGATTTTTGTTTCCATCATTCTTCTTGGCGCCATCGGCCAGACCATCAACATCATGACCCTAGGAGGCCTGGCACTCGCCGTCGGCATCCTGGTCGACGACGCGACTGTTGAAATCGAAAACATCGAGCGTAATCTGGCTCTCGGCAAGGAGATGCGCCAGGCCATTCTCGACGGCGCGCAACAGATCGCTGTTCCGGCCTTCGTGTCTACGCTGAGCATCTGCATCGTTTTCGTGCCCATGTTTTTTCTCACGGGCGTCGCAAAGTTTCTCTTCGTTCCGCTCGCCGAAGCCGTCAGCTTCGCCATGCTGGCCAGTTATCTGCTCTCGCGAACTCTCATTCCCACGCTGGTTATGTACATCATGCGCGGCCACGAACACCGCGAAGAAGCGCCCAAATCTTTTCTCGGACGCTTTCAGCGCGGCTTCGAGCGCAAGTTTGAAGATTTCCGCCGCGGCTACGAGGCTCTGCTCGAAACAACTCTCGAGCATCGCGGCATATTTGTAATTTGCTTCCTTGCTTTCTGCCTGCTCTCGCTCGGCCTCTACAATTTCCTCGGGCAGGATTTCTTTCCGCAAGTGGATGCCGGCCTGCTTCGGCTGCACGTTCGCGCCCGCGCCGGTTTGCGCGTGGAAGAGACCGCCCGTCTCTGCGACGAAGTCGAAGCCACCTTGCGCGACGAAATTCCTCAAGGCCAGCTGCAAACCATTCTTGACAACATCGGTCTGCCCAACTCCGGCATCAACCAGTCCTATAGTTCGAATGGAACCATGGGCACCAGCGACGCCGAGATTCTGATCGCGCTCGATCCCGAACATCATCCTCCCACTGCCGGCCTTATGCGCCATCTGCGCGAAGTCCTGCCGCAGAAATTTCCCGGCGTGGAGTTTTTCTTTCAGCCCGCCGATATCGTCACTCAGATTCTGAACTTCGGCCTGCCCGCGCCCATTGACATCCAAATAATTGGCGCCGACATGTACGCCAACTACGACATCGGGCAGCAAATCGCCAACAAGATGCGCCACGTTCCCGGCACCGCCGACGTGCACGTGCAGCAGTTGCTCTCCCTGCCCACGCTGCACATGGATATTCAACGCACCCGCGTTACCCAGGTCGGGCTTACCGCTCGCGACGTGGCGCAGAGCGCGCTGGTTTCGCTCAGTGGCAGCTTCCAGACCGCGCCCAATTTCTGGCTGAATCCGAAAAACGAAGTCACCTACCAGGTCGCGGTGCAGTCGCCGCAATATCGCTTGACCAATATGCAGGACCTGCTCAATATCCCCGTAATCTCGCAGCAGGGCCCGCAGTTGATGGGCAACCTGGTACAGATGTCGCCGGCCACGCGCGCGGCATCGGTCAACCACTACAACGTCGCTCCCGTCATCGACGTTTACGCCAGCACGCAGGATCGGGACCTGGGCGCGGTCGCCGCCGAAACCGACAAAATCATCGAAAGCTTCAACGGCCACTTGCCTCGCGGCACCAACATCGTCGTGCGCGGCCAGGTCGCCACCATGCGCTCGTCGTTCTTCGGCCTCGGCGTAGGCCTCGCCGGAGCAATTCTTCTGGTTTATCTTTTGATCGTCATCAACTTCCAGTCCTGGCTCGATCCTTTCATCATCATCGCCGCATTGCCCGGAGCGCTCGCGGGAATCTGCTGGTTCCTGCTGCTTACGCGCACCACGCTCAGCGTGCCCTCGCTCACCGGCGCGGTCATGTGCATGGGGGTCGCCACCGCCAATTCAATCTTGATGGTCAGCTTCGCCCGCGAACAAATGGATGAAGGCATTCCAGCTGTGAAAGCCGCCGTGGCCGCGGGTTACACGCGCGTACGTCCGGTGTTGATGACCGCCTTGGCTATGATCATCGGTATGGTTCCCATGGCGCTGGGATTCGGCGAAGGCGGCGAGCAGAACGCGCCGCTCGGCCGCGCCGTCATCGGCGGCCTGCTCTTCGCCACCGTTGCCACCTTGTTTTTTGTGCCGAGCGTCTTTGCGATCTTCCATGGCCGCCGCGAAGCTAAACAAGCGCGCGAGCAGCAACGCTAACGATTTTTAAGATTCTGGAGTCCATGTAGTCGGAGTGAGCATGACTGACGAGAACAAACCGAAACTAAATCCGGATGCCAAGCCGTCGAATCCGGATCGCAACGCTCATTCGTCGCCGCCGGATCAAAATCCGGAACAGAACGAGGAGCATTATGTTCAGAGTGAGCAAGCCAAGCGCGACGAGGAGATTGAAGCGCTTCAGAAGCGCGCGCGCCATCAGCCCCCGGGCATTCAGATGCCGCCGGAACTCCCTCCCGCGCCTCCACGCAAAGCACTGATGATTGTTGGCGTCCTGCTCATTCTTCTGCTGCTGGCCAGCGGATTAACCATGTTCAGCCGCATGAGCCATGAGCGCGCTCTCGCCAAAGAAACCGAGCGCGAAACCGTCCCTACGGTGAGCGTCGTCAATCCCCAGTCGGAAAAGCCCGATGAAGATCTCGTGCTTCCCGGCTCGTTGCAGGCTTACGAGGAGTCTCCCATCTACGCTCGCACCAACGGCTACCTCGTGCGCTGGTACAAAGATATTGGCAGCCGCGTAAAACAAGGCGAGTTGCTGGCCAAGATTGATACTCCGGAAGTCGATCAGGAACTCGATCAGACAAAAGCTGCGCGCCAGCAAACGGTGGCACAACTGGAACTGGCGAAGATCAGCGCCGATCGTTGGGAAAATTTGCGTAAGACCGATTCCGTCTCAGCGCAGGAAGCCGATCAGCAGACCAGCGGATATAAGCAGGCCCAGGCCAACCTGGCCGCGGCCGATGCCAACGTTCGCCGCCTCGAACAACTTGAAGGCTTCAAAGAGGTGTACGCGCCCTTCACCGGCGTGCTCACCCGCCGCAACGTCGATCCCGGCGCGCTCATCAACGCCGGCGCTGGAGCCGCTGGACGGGAGTTGTTTGACCTGGCCCGCGTCGATCCTCTGCGCGTCTTCACCAGTGTGCCGCAAGCTTACGCGCCTTACATCAAGGTCGGCGCCAAGGCTGCCGTCACTCTGCAGGAGTTTCCCGGCCAGGAATTTATCGCCACAATCGCCCGGACGGCCGAATCGATCGACCCCACTACGCGCACTTTGTTGACCGAAGTCGACGTGCCTAACAAAGATGGCCGCCTGCTGCCCGGTTCATTCGGCGAAGTACACTTCAAGGTCGGCAACAACGTAAACAAAGTTACCGTCCCGGTGAACTCCATGCTCTTCCGCGCCCAGAACGCGCAGGTTGCGGTCATCGGACCAGACAATAAAGTGCAACTGCGCGCGATCAACATTGGGCGCGATTACGGAACCACTCTCGAGATTCTCGGTGGCGTCGCAGCCAGCGACCGCATAGTCGTCAATCCGCCCGACTCGCTCGAAGATGGCGAGCAGGTGAACGTGGCGCAACCGCAGCAAAACCAAGGAGCGCAAGGCCAGCCGTCGCAAGGGCAGCCGGGCGGCCAGAACACCAACCAGCAGAAAGGGAGCACGAAGTGAAGCCAGCCGCACTCTTGTTCGCAATCGGGCTGCTGGCGCTCGCCTCCGCATGCACTGTTGGCCCGCGCTACAGTCGGCCTTCCGCTTTAGCTCCGGCTCCTGACGCGTGGAAAACGCAGCCGCCGTGGGAGCAGGCCGCGCCTAAGGATTCCATTCCCAAAGGCCCCTGGTGGAAGATTTACAACGACTCCACGCTCGACTCCTACGAGCAGCAACTGCTCCAGGCCAATCAATCGCTGGTCGCGGCACGCGACCGTTTAAATCAAGCTCGATCCTTGGCTCGCGTCGCCACCGCCGATTACTTTCCTCAGCTTTCCACCGATCCCAGCGCCGTACGTGAGCGCGGTTCCGGCAACCGCCCGTTGAATGGATCGTTGCCTACCATCGTCAACGGCGTGCCGCAGCCCATCCTGCCCTACACGCAAAGCGTCTACACCATTCCATTTTCCGTCAGCTATGAAGCGGATATTTTTGGCCGCGTGCGCCGCAACGTTGAAGCGGCCAACGCCACTCTGCAATCCACCGCCGCCGATCTGCAAAACGCGCAGTTAATCCTTTCCGCCGAACTCGCCGCCGATTACTTTTCCCTGCGCGAGCTCGACGCCGAATATCAGGTGGTGCAGGAATCCGTCGGCTACCAGCGCAAGGGACTCGACCTGGTGAACTATCGCCACGAAGGCGGCATCGCCAGCGGACTCGAAGTCGCGCAGCAAGCCGCTCTGCTGGATTCCACGGTTTCACAACTCTCTCTGGTCCAACAATCGCGCGCGCAATACGAGCACGCCATCGCCGTGCTTGTTGGACAATCCGCTTCAAACTTCAACGTGCCCATCGTGCCTTTGCACGCCACGCCTCCGCCGGTTCCGCTGGGCGTTCCCTCAGACGTGCTCGAGCGCCGTCCCGACATTTCCACGGCTGAGCGGCAAATGGCATACCAGAACGCACAAGTCGGAATCGCCCACACCGCCTTTTATCCTCACATTACGCTGAGCGGCGGCGGAGGCTGGCAGAGCACTAGCGTCACGTCGCTCTTGAATGCGCCCAGCCTTTTCTGGTCGCTCGGCGCCGATGCTCTCGAACCCATCGTTCAGGGCGGCAGAAACCGCGCCAATCTGGCCGCCGCGCAAGCTGCATATGACGAATCCGTCGCCAACTATCGCCAGTCGGTACTAACGGCCTTCCAGCAGGTTGAGGATGGCATCAGCAATCTCAGCACGCTCTCGCAAGCGCTTGCCACGCAGGCTGCGGCGGTCGAAGACGCTCGCCGCTACCTGGCCATCGCCAACAACCGCTACGTCGGGGGCGTCACCACCTACCTCGACGTGATCACGGCGCAAACCACGCTGCTCTCCAGCGAGCGCCTGCAAACCCAATTGCTCGGCCAGCAAATGGTCAGCTCCGTATACTTGGTAAAAGCCCTCGGCGGCGGTTGGGATGCCAGCCAGATCAAGGGCGAGCAAGTCCATCCCCAGCCCGGGCAAATCCTGCAACCGTAATGTGGAAGAGCGGCGCTTCAGCGCCGCGTAAAGCTGCAAAAGCACTCCGGACTTGAGCCCCGTGGTCGCAATTCTATCCACAACAACGGTTCGCGCAATCGCTGGGGTCGGGCGTCTGGCCGCTGGAAATAATCAGCCCTCTGACGCATTCTCCCATCCATAAAATTCCCCGCACCTCCGCTCTCCGTAGTATCCTCCCGTCAAACCAGATTCCCGAAAGGACCATCCCTGTGTCCCATGACGACAAGGCCGGTTACAACCGCTTCCTGCTTCTGGTCGCGGGACTCGGCGGCCTGCTCTACGGCGTAGACGTCGGAATCATTGCTGGCGCACTTCCGTATCTCGAGTCCACGTCCGGCCTCAACGCGGGGCAGCTTTCGATCATCGTCGCCGCCGTTCTGTTGGGCAGTGTGATCTCGACTCTGTTTGCCGGTACTCTGGCCGATTGGATGGGCCGCCGGCTCCTGATGACCCTCAGCGGCGTGCTCTTCGTC
>Ga0182024_10009314_pt1 | contig 20344 bp, 18 predicted proteins | sample P32metaG_FD_120480 | JGI IMG/M metagenome (GOLD analysis project Ga0182024, IMG submission 120480) | Permafrost microbial communities from Stordalen Mire, Sweden - P3-2 metaG (Illumina Assembly) | ecosystem: Environmental > Terrestrial > Soil > Wetlands > Permafrost | place: Sweden: Stordalen... | reverse complement strand
ATTCAAAGCTGTCATCGGCTCTTGAAAAATCATGGCCAGCTTTGATCCGCGCAAGTTTCGCATTTCTTCGTCTGGCAGGTGCAGAAGATCACGCGCAGAACCATTTCCGTTGGCAAGAAGAAGCTCTCCGGCAACTTGCGCTTGCGACGGAAGCAAGCGCATGAGCGCCAGTGAAGTTACAGATTTTCCTGAACCGGATTCGCCCACCAGCCCAAGAACCTCGCGGGGAGCGATAGTCAAACTGAGGTCACGAACCGCGAGCACGGACTGTGCAGTCGAACCCCGAGCAGGAAATTCAACCGTAAGATGCCGCACATCGAGCAACGGAAGCACGAGGCAATATCCTAGCAGGATGAATGTGCCTCGCGCGATGTTGCTCGTGGAGGACGGGAGTCTCGCCCGCTTAACCGAGCGAAACTCAGCGGATTTCACCTGGGATGCGTCACCGCCGATGACTCGCCATCTTTCCCAACATACGCCGCATGCCGCGCGCCAGCCCGGCGATGGATCTCCCGAGAAAGCTTGTTCAGCCACCTCAGCTCCACCCGAAACTGTTGAATGGTCAGTCCGATCATCCAGACGGCTTCGTGGAAACGGTGGCCCACCTCTTTTCGGATCGCGCGCAACGTAAGCTCTTCGCGAGCAAGTTCCTTCTCCAGAAATTGCCGACGCCGCTCCAGTTGCCGTTGAAAAACCCCCGGCCGCGCCTGCCACGAGAGCGCAATCCAGGTGAGAAACGGCGGACGTTCGCGTTGCGTGGTCCAGTCTTCGCGTTCCAAAGCATCCGCCAGCGCCGCGCGACCCTTGGCGGATGTCACGAAAACCCGACGCTCGGGGCCGGCCTGCGGTTCGTCACTTTCGGCGCCCCGGATCAATCCCAATCGAGCCAGTTTTTCGAGCGAGTAATAAATTTGCGGCCGCGATATGCCCGCCCAATCCCGCACTTGGCGGCGTTCCAGCTCGAGGTTGGCCTCGTATCCGTGCATCGGCCGTTCGGCGAGCAGACTCATCAGGACCAAGTCCGGGATGGTGAGCTCGCGCTTCTCAGCGGCTGCCATCGCGCGCCTTTCGTCTCCGGCTCCAGTACCACCACTGGCATTGCTCTGCTGGTAGCCGCGGATTCCGCGCCTGCGCCACAGCCGCACGAAAAACATCCAGGCAACAAATGTCCTGCGGTTGCCGCGTAATTTGGCACAGCTTCTCGTAAAGGTTCTCTGGGATTCTCTTGGAAAGCTGCGCCACGCTGGCAATTCCGAGCAGTTCAAAGTCGTGGAGCATAGCCGGACCAACGGAAACCAAGTCTCGCAGTTTGCGTTGTTCTGTGAGCATGAAAATTCTCCTTGACATCTTCTTTGCGAATTTGTACTCTGCGCTAGTCTAACTGAGACTAGATGAGATTACAAGAGAATTTCAGTTGCGTGCCGGAGAAAGAGGGAAATTTATGACCGTGAAAAAAATCACAGCCCTATTGTTCGCCGAAGAAATCGAGCCCTGCCTGAAGTTCTGGATGGAACGTCTGGGGTTTGAGAAAACCATCGATGTGCCCGAAGGCAACAAACTCGCATTCGCCATCCTGCAAAAAGACGGCGTCGAGTTGATGTATCAAACTTACTCTAGCGCAGAGAAAGATGTCTCTGCGGTTTCGCCCGAGGTCCGCAAAGGGCCGTCATTCCTCTATGTAGAAGTCGAAAATCTCGAGCAAATCGTTTCCGCAATGAAGGGAGCCGAAGTGGTCATGCCAGTCCGCACCACGTTCTACGGCGCCAAAGAAATCGGCATCCGAGACCCCAGTGGCCACATCATCACTTTCGCACAGGTAGGCGCGCCCCAACCCTGACAGCGCAACCGTCGCGTTGATGGAGACCACCTCTAGGGTGACAAAGTAGCGTCTACAGTGAAAAATCGTGCACATTGACAGGGTGCGAATCGCCGATGTATCTTCGCCCGACGCGTAACTGTTGCCGCTCAGAGATGCCTCCCCATTTTGACGTCGCAACCGAGTCGCCAAATTACATTCCCAGCCCCCAAGGATGACCTATGAATCGAGTTTCCTCTAAACACGAAACAAGCAGGAACATGTCTTTTACTTTCATGCTCGCACTGGCGATTTGTTTTGTTATGTCGACGCCCGTTCATGCGCAGTTAGTCAAAATCAGCACTGACAGTTTTCACAATTCTTCCAGCCAGCACAAAACCGAAGTTGAGCCGGATACTTACTCGTGGGGATCAACTATGGTCGCGGCGTATCAAGTAGCTCGCGTGGACGACGGCGGCGGCGCTGACCTCGGCTTTTCCACTTCTACCGATGACGGCAAAACCTGGACCTATGGCTATCTTCCCGGACTCACGGTCAATTACAAAAATGGACCCAACTCTGCGGCCAGCGATGCTTCAGTGGTGTATGACGCGAAGCACGGCGTATGGCTGATTTGCAGTCTGCCTATCACCAACTCGGGAGTCAACGTCGCCGTCAGTCGCTCCACGGACGGGCTGCATTGGGACAAACCGGTCATGGTCGACACCAGCGGCGGAGACGACAAAAACTGGATTACGTGCGACAACAACGCCAGCAGCAAATTTTATGGCCACTGCTACGCCGAATGGGACACGCCCGAAATCATGGTTAGCACCTCGACGGACGGTGGCCTGACCTGGGGAGCAGCCAAGACTTCTGGCGACGGTGCATTTGGATCGGGCGCTGAGCCGCTGGTGCAGCCGAACGGCCAGGTAGTAATGATTTTTCTGGGAAACAACATGATGGCTTTCACCTCAAACAACGGCGGCTCCAGTTGGGGTACAAGCTTCACGATTGCTTCGGTCAACACTTTTCAGGGCAACAGCAGCTTACGCAGTGTGGGCTTGCCCTTCCCTTCGACAGGCATTGATAAGTCGGGAAAGCTGTACGTGGTGTGGTCCGATTGCAGCTTCCGCTCCGGTTGCAGCACGAACGATTTGGTGCTGATCACTTCGACGAACGGAACCAAGTGGACCAAGCCTGCCCGCATTCCCATCGATGCAATCAACAGCACTGTGGATCACTTCATCCCCGGGCTGGCCGTCGATCGCGCGAGCTCCGGCAGCACCGCCCATGTAACCACGACTTATTATTACTATCCCGACGCCAGCTGCGACGATTCGACTTGCCGCGTGCACGTCGGATTTACGACTTCATCGGATGGCGGCAAGACCTGGACAGCGGGAAAAGATCTGGGCGCTGGTGCCATGCAGATAAGCTGGCTGCCAGCCTCGCAGAATGGTCCCATGCTCGCGGATTATTTGTCGTCGTCATATGTAGATGGCAAAGCATTCGGCGTGTTCATGGTCGCGAAGGCACCGTCGGCAGGCCTGTTTAACGAGGCCGCATACACCACCAAGAATCCGCTGGAAGCTTCCGCGGACGAGCCGCGCTTCAGTTCCAAGGGCGAGAAACGCATACCGGGCATCCACGCCGACCGGCCGTTCCCAAGGAATCAGGGTGAGGAGCGAGAGTCTTCCCAACCTCCAACAAAGTAGTAGTAAGTTTATGGGCTGGCCCGCTTTTACGCTTTTCGTAAAGGTGGACCAGCCCGACTTCTGACCGCAGCCTGTGGTCGCATGGCGCGATCCAGATCGCATTTTTCGACATCGGTCAGTGGCCGCGAGGTGCCCTTGGGGAGATCGCCCAGCCTTAGAGGCCCGATGGCCACGCGAAGCAGTCGCAGCACCTCCACGCCCAACTGCGCCAGCATGCGGCGGATGTGGCGATTCTTTCCCTCGTCGAGCACGATTTCGAGCCAACTATTTTTGTCCCCACCGCGCAGAATGCGGGCACTCTTTGCCCGCAGGAAAACGCCATCTCCGGTTCGGACCCCGGCGGCTATGGATGCGAGCAAAGCGGCGTCCGCAATCGCAGCAATTTGCACGTGGTAGGTTTTATCGAGATGGGTCTCCGGCGCAAGCACGCGTGCCGCCCACTCGGAATCATTGGTCAGCAGCAACAGGCCTTCGCTGGCCTTGTCCAAGCGGCCGACGGGTACGAGCCACGGCAAACTTTCATCCAGATAGCCGTATACCGTCTCGCGTCCCTTTTCGTCGGAAGCCGTCGTCACTACGCCACGAGGTTTATTGAGCATGAGATAGACTTTCGCGTGGGCGGCAACCTCCCCGCCATCCACTTCGATTCGATCGCGTTCAGTGCGGACTGGCGCCTCGGGATTGCGACAGATTCCGCCATTCAGGGTCACGCGTCCTGCGCGGATCAGTTCGCACGCCCGCGAGCGGGAACAATAGCCTAACTTGGAAAGTGCGCGGGCCAGACCGACTCGCCGGGATGAATCCGCCGGAGGCAAGCTCTCATGCTAAACCAACGCAACGGCGGTAACGGCGTGCGTTAAACTTCTGACCGCCCCTTGCAAAAAACGCGAGGAGCGGGTACCCGGCGAGGCCTCTGACGATAAGGCAGTGTGCAATCCGCTTCCATCTTGTTAGCAAGTTAAAATATCCGCTTTTCTCCTTGACAACTCCCGTGCTTCGGGGCAGCATTAGCGCAATTTTGTCTAGGGTCGCCTTGTCTCCCCCCTTTCGGTCGCGACCTCGATAAGACTGCTGTCATCGCATTTCCGGGCCGAACCCTTGGGAGTAACCAATCATGAAAACATTTGTAGTATCCGCTTTGCTGATCGTGGTCGTGGTTGCGATGGCGAGTTTTCTTTCTGTCCGGGCGCAAGAATCCAGTGCAGTGGGACGACAGCCACCTGCAGCTGCCGCGCCGCCTGCAAAACCACTGTACAAGATCAATCTCACAACCAGCTTCCAGGTCCCCGAGAATCCGACGGGAGTGGCCTTCGACGGGGAGAACATCTGGATGTCCGCCGCCACTGCGGGAAGTGTGGTGAAGCTGCGGGCCAGCGATGGCACCAACCTGGGCACGTTTAGTGTTGGCGCGCAACCTATGGGCATGGCCTTCGATGGGGAGAACATCTGGGTGGCTAACAGCTACGGCAACACCGTGAGCAAGCTGCGGGCCAGCGATGGTAAAACGCTGGGAACGTTCAGCGTGGGCAAGATGCCGTGGTATCTCGCTTTCGACGGGCAGAATATCTGGGTGACCAACGTCGGGGAGGCCACTATCAGCGAGTTGCGGGCGAGCGACGGAACTCTGGCTGGTACGTACCGCGACAAGCTGGGAGTGGGAGGCATAGCCTTCGACGGAACCTACATGTGGGTCACAAGCTACGCCAGCACAGTGGTAACCCGATACCGGCTTGACGGGAAGCAGGCGGGAACCTTCAATGTCGGCCTCGGCCCCCTAAACATGGCCTTTGACGGCGCGAATATGTGGGTGGCAAACAGCAAAGACCTTACCGTAACCGAGCTGCGGGCTAGCGATGGAAGGGTTCTGGGCACGTTCAATACCGGCAACGCCGAGGGGCCGTACGGCATTGCATTCGATGGGAAAAATCTGTGGATCGGCGGAGGGGCGTACATCGTGGAAATGAGACCTCGGGACGGGAAGCTGCTGCTACAGGAAAACCTGGGAGGAGGAAGCCTTGGCTCCGTGGGTTTCGATGGGGCAAACACCTGGGTTGCGGGATACGCTGCGAACGTGGCCTACAAATTGTGAAGAAGAGGAGGAAGTTATGATGAGATCCAGGCTGCCAATTTTCTATCTTCCGCTGTGGATTGCGGCCATGACGCTTACCGGGATTTCGGACGCCCAGGTCCAGTGCTCCACAGGTGTCTGTGTGACCACTTGGCACAACGATAATCTGCGGACTGGTCAAAACACGAATGAGACGACGTTGACCAAGGCTTTGGTCGGAAACCCGAATTCTTTTGGAAGGATATGCTCCGCCGTTTGGCCTGCTGGCCCAGACAACTTGGTTTACGCGCAGCCACTGGTGGTGACCAACGTTAAGTTCAACGGGATTCTCTATCCATACTTGATTTACATCGCTACGATGGCGGACAGGGTCTATGCCATCAATGGCACGAACTGCGCTATCCTCGGAAACCAGAGTCTGCTCGAACCGGGCGAGATACCGGAGAGATGTCGCGACGTGGGTGGCTGTAGTTCAGCCGGTAACGAGGTCGGGATATTAAGTACCCCCACGATTGAAATTGACGGCAACAACCCCACTACAGGAACGTTATTTGCTGTGGCGGCATCGGAGTGTGTCGGCTGCGGGCAGCGTAACTCAAACCTCTATTACCATCGTTTGTGGGCATTGGACATCCGCAGTCTGGCGCCGACCCAGACTGCGGTTCAGATCTGCCAGAACAGCACATGTGGCGAGGCCGAGACGTTGTTTTCCCGCGAACACTACCAACGGCCCGGGCTGTTGGAGCTGCCGGCCTCCGAGACTGGCGGGCTCGGCGTCAATGTGGTGTACGTTGCCTTTTCCATGATCGACGCGAATCCGAAGGAGCCGAATGGCTTCATCCTTGCCTATGACGCGCAGAACTTGAGCGCTTCGGGCTACCCGCTGATTTACGAGACGACGCCCGGTGCAAACGGCGTGCCCGGCTTCCGAGGGGGGATTTGGCAGGGCGCAGCGGGACTGGCGGCAGGGCCGGACACGCCCGGCGGAAGCTACTACTTCATTTACACCAGCACCGGCGACGGCACTTACGATCTCAGCAGCCAATCCGCACCCAATATGGACGCGGGGGACAGCCTCATCAAGCTGACGCCCAGCCTAACGTATCCGTCCGGTGCTTCGTACTCCGTATACTCCTTCACGCCCTCGGATTCACAGTGGCGTGCCTGCAACGACGTTGATTTCGGCTCCTCCGGCCTGTTGTTGCTTCCGGACACGTCACTCACGAGAAGTTACGCGGTCAAAGCCGACAAGGAAAACTACCTATGGACAACCTATCGAGATAGCCTTGGCGGCTACACCGGTTCCAGCAGTTGCGGCACCTGCTCATACCCGCACGGCTGTACCCCGGGCTGCACCGCTTGCAACGTCGCCAACCCTAACCTCCCAGAGCCTCCTATTCCCTTTAATGCCAACCACGGAGCAACCGGATCTCAGGCGAGAAGCACGTCAGCTTTCTGGAGCGGGAGCGCGGGTAATGGCGATGTCGGTGAGCTGTATTTTGCGGGAGCAAAGGGGCAGCTTTCAAGGTATCCGGTAAACACCACGTGCCCTGCGCCAAAAGAGAGTGGCCAGCCCCCTATCTGCATGGTTGCCATGAGCACTCACATCGATCCCAGTGGTGACGGTCTGGGCTACGCAGCGACCCCTTCCGTCTCATCCAACACGCCCCAGAATGCCTACGCCGACGGTATCGTCTGGGCAATTAAGTTCAGCATCCACAACTCTCCGGTCCTTTATGCTTTCGACGCGATCAGCCTGACGGAACTGTACGATACCCGGAAGTGCAACCCGAACAGCGGACCTCCCTATCCAGACCAGCCAGGCACACCCACGCATTTCTCTGTTCCTACCATCGCAAATGGCTACGTGTATATCGCTACGCAGACGGATTTCGACATCTACGGCCCATTGACAAGGATCTGCAACTAGCCCCAATCTGGTTGCGGCTCTCAGAGTCAAACGTTCGTTCACGATCATTGATGAGCCAACGCAAGGGGATGCCGCTCCTTGCGCTCTTCGCAAGGGGCAGGTGCATGAGACCGCTCATATAGCGGGTTTTCTTAGAGTCATCCACATCACAGTCATCGATGGGGCAAGTTGCACAAGTGCAATCCGCTTCACATTGACAGCACGCGAGCCGCAAGTGTATCGTCGCAGGCGCTGCTACTACCGTGTCTCGTTGCGTCCTCGAATGCTCTCCCCATTCAAGCTGCAGCGGCTTTGCAGGCAGTAAATTCCAGGGTGCTAAGGACAATCGCATGAATCGAAATCCTCTCAGGTCTCATAGTGGCAGGAACGCGTCTGCTTTCTACCCAGCGCTGTTAATGTTTGCGATTACGCTGGCGATCGTCACCTCGGCAAATGCCCAGTCCACGCTCGTCAAGCTGAGCACGGACACGTTCCACGATTCTGACGCCCAGCACCGCACTGAGGTTGAACCGGATACGTTCGCGTGGGGATCCACTATCGTGAGCGGTTTCCAGGTGGCGCGCATCGCCGACGGCGGCGGCGCTGACGTAGGGTTTGCTACTTCCACCGACGCGGGCAAAACCTGGACCAGCGGCTATCTTCCCGGTTTGACCGACAACTACAAAGGTGGAAGCTTCACCGCGGCGAGCGACGCAGCAGTGGTTTATGACGCTAAACATAAAGTATGGCTGATTTCTACTCTTCCCATTATTAATAGTGACGGGGAAGCCGTGGCCACCAGCCGCTCGACCGACGGAATCCACTGGAGCAAGCCTGTCATCGTTGATGACAGCGGCTCGGACGACAAGAATTGGATTACATGCGACAACACCACTACCAGCCCACACTATGGCAATTGCTATACAGAATGGGATCAGCCCGCGTCAGGCGATCTAATCTTTATGAGCACGTCCACTGACGGCGGATTGACGTGGGGACCGGCGCTGAATACGGCAGATAACGCTTACGGCATTGGCGGACAGCCCTTGGTGCTGCCAAACGGCACAGTGGTGGTGCCGATTTCAACTTTAAGCACCATGATCGCCTTCCGTTCGACGAACGGTGGGAAAAGTTGGACCAGCAGTTCCGTTATCGCCAACCAAAACTTTCACGAGGAAGATGGCGGCTTGCGCAACGGATTTGGAATGCCCACGGCGCAAATCGATGGCGGCGGGAAAATCTATATGGTGTGGCCGGATTGCAGCTTCCGTTCTGGCTGCAGCGCCAACGACCTTGTCCTGACCACCTCCACCAATGGCACAACATGGACAAAAATTGCCCGCATTCCGATTGACCCGATTACGAGTACCGTGGACCATTTCATCCCCGGCATCGGCGTTGACCGGGCAACTTCCGGAAAAACAGCTCACCTCGCCGTGACCTATTACTACTATCCTGTCGCCGCTTGCAACAACTCTTGCAAGCTATACGTGGGTTATACGATCTCCGAGGATGGAGGCAAGACTTGGACGAAAGGAAAGGAATTGGCAGGCCCCATGGAGCTGAGCTGGCTGCCCAATTCGCAAAATGGGTTGATGGTCGCCGATTATCTTGCGGTCGCCTACGCAAGCGGAAATCCGTTCGGAGTGTTTGCGGTAGCGAAAGCCCCGTCTGGTGGCCAGTTGAATGAAGCAATGTACACGACCAAGGCTCCACTTCTGGCTGCCGCGGATGAAGCTCGATTCAGTTCAAAGGGCGAGAAGCCCGTACCCAACGCCAAAGGGAAATATGTTTGGAAATATTATGACGACGATGGAAATTATCCCATCCCGCCCTCGAAGCAGGCGCGGCCTTTGAAGCAGAAGTAGAGTATGCAACAAAAATCTCAGCCCATAAGGGAAAATCTGATGAAGAGAAATACATTATCGTTATTTACCGCTGCGCTGGCATTTGCGGTTACGCTTACCATCGCAATACCTGCACACGCGCAATTTACGCTGGTAAAAATCAGCACCGATAAATTTAAAAACTCCGACAGCGTGCACAAAACCGAAGTCGAGCCTGACTTTTTCTCCTGGGGAAATACCATCGTCGGCACTTTCCACGTGGCCCGCGTGCCCGGATCAATCGGATGGGGCAGCGCCGACGTGGGCTGGTCCACGTCAACCGATGGCGGTAAAACATGGACGTACGGCGTTCTGCCCGCACTGACAGACAAATATGAAAACGGCCCCTATGGATGGGCAGCTGACCCATCGGTTGCCTACGACGCCAAACATAAAGAATGGTTGATTTCAACCTTGCCGCTGAAGAACCAGGAAAACTCAGGCACCATCGGAGATGTGGCCGTGAGCCGCTCGGCTGACGGCATTCATTGGGGCAAGCCGGTGATCATCGACAACACCGAACTTGACGATAAGAACTGGACCACCTGCGACAACACGCCGACCAGCCCGTACTACGGCAACTGCTACACGGAATGGGATCAGGCATACGGCAGTGGCGATGTATTGATGAGCACCTCGCACGACGGCGGCCTAACCTGGAGCGCTGGCATTCCCTCGGCAGACCACGCCGGCGGCCTCGGCGGCGAGCCCGTGGTTCAGCCGAATGGCACAGTCATCGTGCCGTTTTCGGGTGGCGGCATTGACGCCTTCCGCTCGACCGACGGCGGCAAAACGTGGAGCACGACTGTAACCATCGCGAGTCCTACAACTCACCAGGACGCTGGCGACATCCGCGCGGGCTTCAATCTTCCTAGCGCAGGCATCGATGGTTCTGGCAAAGTCTACGTCGTATGGTCGGATTGCCGCTTCCGCAGCGGCTGCACCGCCAACGATGTAGTGATGAGCAGTTCCAGCGACGGCAAGAGTTGGAGCGCAGTCACACGCATTCCGATCGATCCGACGAAGAGCACGGTCGATCATTTCCTGCCCGGCATCGGCGCCGATCCGACTACTTCGGGCAAGAGCGCTCATCTCACCATCGTTTACTATTTCTATCCGGTGTCGGCCTGCAACAGTTCGTGCCAGCTCGAGGTCGGCTTTACCACCTCTGAAAACGGCGGCAAGACCTGGACCGCAGGAAAACATTTGGCTGGCCCGATGAAGTTGACCTGGCTCCCGCTCTCCGACGCAGGATACATGGTTGCCGATTACGTCGGAGTCACGTATACCAATGGCGGGGCGCGCGGCATTTTTCCTGTGGCCTTTGCGCCTACTGGCGGCTTGCTGAACGAAGCCATGTACACCACGAAAGAAGCGCTCTTTGCGGCGCCCGGCGAACCTCGCTTCAGCTCGAAAGGCGAGAAAGCAGTGGCCGGAGCCAAGTCTGATCACGAAATGAAGTTCTTCTACGACGACGAAGGCTTGAGGCCAATTCCTCCATCGCGACAGATTCCACCGCAGCAAAAATAGACGGTGGAACTTTTAACTTGAACGCCAGCGTTACAGTGCTGGCGTTTTTTCTTTTGCTGCATTTCTGATAATCGATGAATCCCGCGCCCAGCATGCATTTCGGCAGATTTTCCACATTTGAAATTTCATTGAGCCCGCGGATTCGTAATCATGCATCGGCCTTGCCATGCGGAAATAAACAACGTGCACGCGAAAGACGAAACACTACACATCACCGAGTTGCACCAAATCCGGTCACTGGCTTGTGGAGCGGCTGCACTTGGCTGCATTCACAGCAGTTACGCGCGCGCGTTTTTCATTGACTCCCAGAATAGGAAGAGTAAAAACATAATCGTTCTTTGACACGTTCTGAGTTTATCCGGTTGGCGTGGCGTCCGGGACTCAAGCAAAGTCACTCTGCGGCATCGCAAGATGAAAGGTAGAGAAGGCGAGCAAGGGTCTATAGCAAAGCGCTGGTCGAGGCGAACAAGAACATCATGTCAAAGGCAGGATAGAGTCCCGAGGCGTTGAACAAGTTTTTCCGGTTGGCGGTAAGCCCGGAGCCCAAGCGAGGATCGGTAACTGCAGTCCGCAAGGATAGCAATTATGTCAGGTCAGCAAGGGTCTAACGCGAGCTACTGGCCGAGACGAATGAGATCAACACCACCTCGGGACTCTTAGTGTTTGTGGGAAGCTATCAGCTCTTAGCTTTTAGCTGTTAGCTTGAATCTAAGAAGCCAGTGGCCGCGGTAGCCATGTAGGGACGGGCGTCTCGCCCGTCCAGGCCGAGCAAAGCTCGGCAGCTGGTTTCTTATCATGACAGCGGGAGCTGCCCAGCTGTGAAACTCTTTCCGAATTTTTCTGCCGAAGCAATGCACTCGGCTCGCTCAGGGATGGGCCTGCTGCCGCGATTCGGATATTCGTCGTAGGTGCGATTGTCGAGCAACCTGCCGTTCTGTTTTTTCCTCACACCGCCCCACTGCTTGAAGAAGAACGCGACGTCTTGAAGTCGGCATTGGTCACGAATCGAGACCACCCACTCCCGCTTCATTGGACGCGCTCCCGGCCCACTTTCTCCGCCAACAATTACCCACGCAATGCCTGTCAGGTCAATTTCCCCCAGGTCTTCGAGCAATGGTTCGATGGATAGAAATCGAACCTTTGCAGGCGCCTCGCGAAGATGATCGATTCTGGGCAATCCGTACTCCCGGTCCTCCACACTTACACCCCACCAGATGTTTTCCTTTTCCGCCGCGAACCGCAGTCTGCCGTTGAGCAGATTCCGCAGTCTTTCCGATCGCTTGGTCAGCACTTGATACGTGTGCCAGTCAGCCATCGTCATCACCCGCGACACAGCTTCGGTGTATCCGTCAGGCACGCCCGGTTGAAATAAATCGCTCATCGAATTGACGAAGACCAGCTTGGGCGATCGCCAGGTAAAAGGTTCAGTCAGCTTTTCGGGGACCAACCGAAGATCGAATCCTTGCTCGTAAGGATGTCCTTTGACGCCGCGAAACCGCTCCGCGAAAGTCTCGGCGTAGCAGTGCTTGCATCCGGGGCTGATTTTCGTGCAGCCGCGGACAGGGTTCCAGGTGGCGTCCGTCCATTCGATGTGGGAGTTAAGTGACATCATCCTCCATCGGAATATATACATTAGGCTAACTTATGCATGAAACATACAATTTACCTCAGACTCTGCCGAAGGGGATTGCTATGAAGCTCGACATCTGTAAGCTCTGCTTAAGGAAGAGGTACCTTGTAGACAGCCATCTTATGTCTCGGGGACTCTACGACCTCTGCGGGACCCCGGACGACGATCCGATCTTTGTGTCGAGTAAAGTGATTATGCAGTCCAGCAGACAGCTCAAACACCCTCTTCTCTGTGAAGAGTGTGACGGCCTACTCGGCCGCGAGGGCGAGAATTGGGTTCTGCCGATGCTTGCGACAATCGACGGAACGTTCCCGCTTTTTGACCGCCTCCAAAAGGTGGCGCCTGACGTGACAGACGGCGATATAAGGGGATATGCAGCGTCACGAATTTCCGAGATCGATTGCCCTAAACTTGCTCATTTCGCGATGGGAATATTTTGGAAAGCGTCCGTCCATTCTTGGAGGGGAGGCGAGACGACGCCTCTTATTGAACTTAGCAGGTACGGCGAGCCACTGAGTGCCTTCTTACGCGGCGAAGCGCCGTTCCCAGAGAAGATGGCGCTGATTGTCGGCGTCATTCCACCGCCCGTTAAGACTATCAATTTCTGTTACCCGTATCGGGGATCCGCATCTGGCCATCACAATTACTTGTTTCACGTTCCCGGTATTGAATTCGCTTTGCTCGTTGGCAATACCATTCCGAAGGGGCAAAAGGCGAACTGCTTCGCGTCGAATCCTTTGCACCCGATAATTGTCTCTGCCGGAATCTCTGGAGCTATCAAGGATGTCATTCAAGGGGCCACCAAGCAAGCGCACAGGGCCAAGAATGTCAGGCGGTACCTAGAGAGAGGTGGGAACTGGCCATCCTGAGAAGGTCTAACACGAGAGCCACTGGCGGACACGAATGAGATCAAGATCGCCGTGCCCACATTAGAGTGAAGTTTACCGTTTAGGGCACTAATTACCCGAGCGAACAGGTGCTGCTATATATGGCGATAAAAATCTTTGCTATGTTCAACAAAATCAAATGTATGTTTGGAGGGGTTAAGCCGTTTGATTGGTTAATGCTAATAGTTGAAATCTTAGTGTTGGCGTTGATCGCGTTTGAGATCTTTCACTCAATTTGGCATCGTCGAAAAATCGTGCGCTTATTGAGTAGGGCGTTTTATTTTGTGCAAATGGGCCAGAAGTTACAAGTAATGATCGGCCCGGAATGGAACGGTCCACCACTTGGGCCCGAATGGATAAAGAGTGTTAAGGCTTGGAATCAAGAGACCCTTAATTTTCTAGAAGCATGTTCTCCTCAGGCTCGGGAATCTTTCCTAATAAATAATGTAGAGGCACACAGAGAACAATCGCTTAAGGTGCCACCGGAGGCACAATGGTGGTATAGAACTATGCTTAACAGACTGGATAATCTCCAGAGGATCGCGGAGAATCCAGATGTCTACTTCTAATGCGAGAATTGGGTCGTCGGAATCGTTTATTCCCGGCAGCGCGGAGCGCCAACCACAAGTTTCTGGTCCGCGCCGGTACGTCCCCTAGACGCACCACGCTTGACGAACACATAAAGTTATAGTAGATTAATATAACAAAGCTATAAGAAATAGTCGCGGCCGCTCAAGGGCTGCGTTTTTGTTGCTGGCGCTTTTTCGTGATTTCTCTGTAGGGACTCCCAGGACAGGAGAATTTTCGGTGGTTTATCCATGACAAAAAATAGCGTGACAAAATACGGGGCAAAAATTCGACATCCCAAGCGACGGGGTGAATGGGCGGAAATGTGTTTTATGATGCGCGCCTCCGAGCTTGGGATGGAAGTGAGCAAGCCTTGGGGAGAGTCGGCGCACTATGACTTCATCGTCGAGAAGGCGCGGCGGACGGCGCGAGTGCAGGTGAAATCGACCATTGCCCGCTGCCGTACCGGATACTCGTGCAAGGTGAGAGATTGTCATGGTAGCGCGTACGAGGGCGACCCTTTCGATTTCGTTGCAGCGTATTTAATTTTGGAGGATATCTGGTACATCATTCCCGAAAGAATGGTGCGCGGGAAATCTGCCGTCGGCCTCTATCCCAGACTTAAATGGTCGAAGTACGAGCGCTTTCGCGAAGCCTGGCACTTGCTGCCGGGAAAGTCGATGAACGGCGGCATAATCGGGTCGATTGAAGCGTGCGCGGAGGAAGAAATAAACTTTCTGTGGGTTCCTGAAATTCAAGGGAATGGGCCCCAGATGCCGTTGGGCGTTATCTAAAGCCGTTTCACTCCTGAGATTCCACTCATCCCGAAGAACTCGCGATGAGTGGGGTCGCAGTGCCGAGCTGCCGAGCTTTGCTCGGCCTGGCGTCGAATTAAGATGCTACTGTGTCCTCGTAATGGAGTCTATGTCCCGGCTAATGATGCGGGTCATTGTTTGGCTCTTGACATAGGTATCATTTATGTTACCATTACATCCAGTTGAGATTCTCGAATACCTTGACTGGAAAGGCCGCAGCCCGTACGCCGAGTGGTTTGAAAGCTTGAGTGCACAGGCCGCAGCCAAGGTGGCGGTGGCGATTGTGAGACTGGGGCTGGGCAACTTCTCTAATGTGAAGGGAGTTGGCGGCGGAGCTTACGAGTGTCGCGTCAACTTCGGCCCAGGCTTCCGGGTTTATCTCGGGAAGGACGGAGAGCGTTTGGTCATCCTGCTCGCTGCTGGAACCAAGAAACGGCAGCAGAAGGACATTGAGGACGCAAGAGCCCGATGGCAGGACTACAAGAAGAGAAAATCTCACGAGTGATGGAATTATGCCGCTAACCCGGGACTTCAAACAGACCATCCAAGCCCGCGTGCAGCGTGATGCCGCGTTCCGCAGGGAGCTCTTGCGCGAAAGTGTCGAATGCTTCGTTTTGGGAGACATCGAAACCGGCAAGGCTGTGCTGCGGGACTACATTAACGCCACCATCGGTTTTGCCGAACTTGCAGAAGCTACCGGCCACTCCGCCAAGAGTCTGATGCGGATGCTAAGCCCGTCGGGCAATCCACAGGCACGCAATCTGTTCGAGATTGTCGAGTATCTTCAGCGAAAGGAACGAGTCCGCTTCAAAGTTGCCGCAGCTGCGAGGTAGCATAGTCGTTTTGCGAAACGTTGCATCTTGCTGCTGACCTGCCGAGCTTTGCTCGGCCTGGACGGGCGAGACGCCCGGCCCTACAAGGTGTCGTCGTTATCTCGGCTCCTCGCGCCAGTTTGCCGAGCTCTGCTCGGCTGGACAGCCGAGGGCGGCTGTCCTCACGTGGGTGTGTCTCGCACAATCATTTACAATATTTAATTCCCTGCTACTCAGGATTCTCAACTATGCATCGCTGGTCTCAACTGTTTATTCCTACGCTGCGCGAGGCGCCTGCGGACGCTGAAGTTGCCAGCCACAAGTTTCTGGTGCGGGCTGGGTATATTCGGCAGCTTGCCGCTGGACTTTACTCTTATTTATTTCTGGGAAACCGGTCGTTTAACAAGATCATGGCGATCGTGCGCCAGGAGATGGACAAGATCGGGCAGGAATTTTATTTGCCGGCGCTGCATCCGCGGGAGCTTTGGGAGGCCAGTGGGCGCTGGTCGGTGATGGGCGAGAATTTGTTTCGCCTGAAAGACCGCAAAGGTGCCGATCTTTGCCTCGGCATGACCCACGAAGAAGTGATGACCGACATTGCGCGCAAGGAGCTGCGCAGCTACAAGCAGTTGCCGCAAATCTGGTATCAGATTCAGTCGAAGTTTCGCGATGAGCCGCGCCCGCGGTCCGGGCTTTTGCGGGTGCGGCAATTCATCATGAAAGATTCGTACTCCTTCGACATCGACGCCGCCGGGCTCGAAATTTCCTACAGGAAGCATTACGACGCTTACTGCCGCATCTTTGACCGGTGCGGGCTGAAGTACATGATCGTGGAGGCGGATTCGGGGGCGATGGGCGGCAAGGAGTCGCACGAGTTCATGGTGCGCACGCCGGCGGGTGAAGACCGGATTGTGAGCTGCGAAAGCTGCAACTACGCGGCGAACATGGATAAGGCCATCTCGAAACTTTCGGCCGTCGACGAACTTGCGGTTGAGGGAGATGGCAAACCGGTTGAAGTTCATACGCCGGGGATGAAGACGATTGAAGACGTGGCGCGTTTTCTCGGAGTGTCGCCGAAAAATAAGATCAAGACTCTGGCTTACATGGCCGAGGAACCCGATGGCAAAACGGGCAAGCCGAAGCTCCGCGCCGTCGTTGCCCTGATGCGCGGAGATCACCAACTTAACGAAGCGAAGTTTGCTGCCGCAGTCGGCGGGAGACAAACTCGTCCTATGCAGGAGGACGAGATCAAGCAGCTATTCGGTTCTCCGGCAGGATTTCTGGGGCCGACGGGCATCGAGTGGGCGAATGATGCGAAGGATGGGAACCGTCCGGTGTTGCTGGTCGACAAAGCTTTGGAGGGACGGAAGAATCTGATCGCCGGGGCGAACAAGGAAGACTACCATCTGAAAAACTTGGCTCCCGGGCACAACTTTCAGCCGACTACTTATGTCGATCTGCGCAGCGTGACCGCCGGCGAAGCCTGTCCTAACTGCGGCTCTCCCCTTCGCATCGATACCGCGGTTGAAGTCGGGCACATCTTCAAACTGGGATACAGATATTCGGAATCCATGGGCGCGAGGGTTCTGGACCGCAACGGCAAAGAAGTGATGTTAATTATGGGATGCTACGGGATTGGGATTGAACGCATTCTGACTGCGGCCGTCGAGCAGAGTAATGATGAAAACGGCTTCTCGCTGGCGCCGTCGATTGCCCCCTTCGAGGTCGTCGTTTGTCCCATCAATATTAAGGATGAGGTTCAGCTCAAAACCGCTGCCGACATCGCAACCCGCTTGGAATCAGAGGGATTCGACGTATTGCTTGACGACCGGGACGAACGGCCAGGGGTTAAATTCAAAGATGCTGATCTGGTGGGCATACCCTATCGGGTTAACGTGGGCAAAAAGGTTACCGAAGGTACTGTGGAAGTGGTTCGGCGCTCGACACACGAAATGCACGATGCTAGCATTGCGGAAATAACCGATTATTTCAAAGCTTTACGGCCTGCGCGCTGATTGGATCCCGGCGTGTTGGGCCCAAGCCGGGAGCGCGCGATGGGGACGATCAAACTTATCTTCGGCATCTTCGTGATTGTCGCGGGGATTTATCTCGGGGCGGAATTGATCCCTGTTTATTATGAAAACTATCAATTCACGGACGTCGTGAAGACCGAAGCCACACTCGAGACCTATACCAGCAAGCCTGAAGATGACATCCGCGAGATGCTTTACAAAAAGGCACAAAGCATGGACATTCCGCTGACCCGGGAACAGATCAAGGTCCAGCGTCACGGAACGCAGGGTACTGGCTCCCTTACTATTAGCGCGCCGTATACCGTTCATCTCGATCTGCCCGGCTATCCTGTTGATCTGCATTTCGATGCCTCCACTGAAAACAAGAGTCCGTTCTAATCCGGTTGTGGATTGTTTGTGATTTAGAATAGAGAGTGGAGTGAATCTGGAACTTGTCGCGCGCCGCGGTGTCTGAGTTATTACGGCGGTTAATTATTGCGACGGTTGCGCTCCTGCTCTGGGGATAACGAATTCGCAAGCGGCGTCATCTCACTGAAGAGTGAGACGGCAGGCCTGCGATAACTCAGACGGCTCCGCCTAATTGAAGTGGCCATCAAGCTTAAAATTCCGAAGAGAAAGAAACCTGGCACGACCAGCAAGGGATTTGTCTCTGGCGATCCCGTTATCCGCATCGCCCTGGCCGTTTTCATCGTGCTGTCTGTCACGCTCTGCGGATGGTGCTCTTATTACTATTTCAAGTACGGTCGCATCATCGATCAGCGCTTTAAGGGACCGGTTTTCAGCAGTTCGGCGACCATCTATGCTCTGCCGCGCGCAGTGAAAGTGGGCGAGAAAGTTGATCCGCGCGAAATTGCGGTCCAGCTTCGGCGGGCTGGGTACGCGGAAAACGATGGCAATGCGCCGATGGGAAATTATCGGGCGCTGAAAAATGGAATTGAGATCAACCCGGGCCCACAGTCTTACCATAGTCCCGAGCCGGCGACGATTCATATACAGGACGGCAAGGTTTCGAGCATCAGCTCAAATTCTGGTGATCTCGACGCTTACGAACTTGAGCCGCGGATGATTACGGCCCTGTTTGATGCTGAGCAGCGCTCCAAACGGCGTCTGGTGAAATACAACGACATTCCCAAGATACTTGTCGATGCGGTGCTGGCGATCGAGGACCGGCGCTTCTTCCAGCACGGTGGAGTAAATTTCATTCGCTTGGGCGAGGCGGCCTGGGTTGATGTTACGCGTCAGAAGCATGAGCAGGGTGGTTCGACCATTACCATGCAACTGTCACGCGCGTTTTTTCTGACTCCGGAAAAAACTTACAAGCGCAAGATCGTGGAAATGCTGATTGCGATGGAGCTGGAACAAAAGTTCAGCAAGCAACAGATCTTCGAGTTTTACGCCAATCGAGTCGACTTGGGACAACGCGGTTCGTTTACGATCAGCGGTTTTGCCGAGGCTTCGCAGGCGTACTTTAACAAAGACCTGAAGGACATTACCCTCCCTGAGGCTGCGCTCATTGCGGGATTGATTCAGGCGCCGAGTTATCTATCTCCGTATCGCCATCCGGAACGAGCGACGGAACGCCGCAACCTGGTGCTGGACAGCATGGTCGAGACTCACGCCATCACCAGAGACCAGGCGGACAAGGCGAAAGCAAGCCCGCTGAAACTGGCGCCTCCCAACGTCGAAGCCAGCGACGCGCCGTATTTCGTCGATTTGGTTCGCGATGCGGTAATCAGCCGACTGAATGAGCGAGAACTTAATGAGCAGTCTTACCGGATCTATACGACTCTGGATCCCGATCTGCAGCGGGCTGCTGCGCAAGCCGTCGACTCCGGCATGAAGTTCGTCGATGAGCAGGTTACGAAGCGGCGCACCAAGAAAATAAAAATTGCCAAGGGCAAATACGAAACCAAGGTTGCGCCTGGGCCGCAGGCACAAGTTGCGCTGGTCGCTCTTGATCCGCATACTGGAGCAGTTCTCGCTTTGGTGGGCGGGAGGAACTACGGATTCAGCCAACTGAATCACGCAGTCGCGCGGCGTCCTACAGGATCAATCTTCAAGCCTTTTGTCTATGCGGCCGCGATGAATACTGCGGTGGACGGGGCAAGTCCAGTATTCACTCCCGCCTCGATGGTTACCGACCAGCCGAGCACTTTTTCTTATGGTGATCAGATCTACGAGCCGAGAAATTATAAAGAGGAATATCACGGCGATGTTACCGCACGCTACGCGCTGGCGATGTCGTTGAATAATGCGACGGTAAAGTTAGCCGAAGAAGTTGGCTACGACAAAGTTTCAGATCTGGCGAAGGCTGCCGGAATCACCTCGGTAAAACCCACGCCGGCGATGGCGCTGGGATCCTACGACGCGACTCCTTTAGATATGGCTGCGGCGTACACAGTATTTGCGAATGCCGGGCTGCGTCTCTCCCCGCTCATAGTCAATTCGGTGCGCAATGCTGCTGGGGATGTAGTGATGGACTTCAAGACGGACAAGCGGCAAGTGCTCGATCCTCGCGTCGCGGCTGTGATGACCAACATGATGGAAGGCGTGCTGAACTTTGGAACCGCCTACGAAGTTCGCACCCGCGGTTTTACCGCGCCTGCGGCAGGCAAAACCGGAACCTCGCACGACGGCTGGTTTGCCGGCTACACCAGCAATCTTCTCTGCATCGTCTGGGTCGGCTTCGACGAT
>Ga0182024_10009313_pt1 | contig 20348 bp, 19 predicted proteins | sample P32metaG_FD_120480 | JGI IMG/M metagenome (GOLD analysis project Ga0182024, IMG submission 120480) | Permafrost microbial communities from Stordalen Mire, Sweden - P3-2 metaG (Illumina Assembly) | ecosystem: Environmental > Terrestrial > Soil > Wetlands > Permafrost | place: Sweden: Stordalen... | reverse complement strand
CTCCGATCAAAGACATCCCGACCACGGGAAAACCAGCCGTGCTCCTGGCCACCCAAAAATTACGCGATGCCTACCGCACTCTGAAAAATCTCGCCGCCTAAAAATCGTTAACGGCGTAGCCCACCGGGGTCTCGGCAAGCAACATGGCAAAGCCAACAACCTATTGCCGGAGCGGCAGTTGCGCGGACAACTCAGCGCAATGAACATCTTCCCGACCTGAGTTAAGTGTACTTTTTTTAATTTCTACTCTATCGAGCAAGGAGGCTCTCCATGGACGCGCCATCTGTTAACCTTCCCGGCCCTGAACCGGAATATACAAGCGACTCGCGAACCAACGCGCAAGCAAAACCCGGCGGCAAGGCGCCCCCCCGCTATCCCAGCGCGGAGGAGTGCATGGAGTTGCTCCATCGCCTGTCAGGCATGGTTGGCCTCGGCGTATTTACCCCCGCTCAGTCGAATGCCATGCGCGGCTGCTTGCGCGATATTTGGTCATACCAGCAACGCACGGCCGGTTCGCAATCCGGACCCGCGGTCGACGCGCGCCTCTTAGATCTGCTTCCGAAAAATCCCGAACTGCTGGATTATTTGGCGCCGTTTTTGACGCCGGAGCAGGTTGCCAAAATCGCGCAGCAAATCGCCACTGACCATGCGAAAACTTAAGTTTTGTGAAACCTTTTTTAAACTCGATGGACGGTCGATGTCGTTCGCCGGCCGCCCCTACCTGGAGGCCGTCTATCGGGCGGGGCGCGGCAATCTCGTAATTCGCGCCTCGCGACAGGTCGAGAAAAGCACGTTTTTAGCGAATACGATCGCCTACGAAGCCTGCGCCAATCCAGGGGCGAGTATCCTGTTTGTCGCGCCGCGCCACGAGCAAGCACTCACCTTCGCTCACGATCGGCTGCACCCGCTGCTCCAGGAGAGCCCGCTGCTTCGCCGCGCCCTCTTGGGACCGGGTCATCGCCTACGCGTCAGAGATATTGAATTTTCGAACGGAGCTCGCCTTCACCTGCGTACCGCGTTCCGCTCCGCCGATGCCTGCCGCGGGCTCTCAGCCACTTTGCTGTTGGTCGATGAAGTGCAAGATGTCGCAGCCGGAAATTTGCCCGTGTTGCAAGAGACCCTCTCCCATGCCGAGCGCGCCCGCACCATCCTGACGGGCACTCCCAAATTGATTGATAATCACCTGGAAGCCATGTTTGCGCGTTCGACGGCGAACCACTGGACCATGGTCTGCAAAAATTGCCAGGACGCTGTGACGATTGACGAGCGCTCCCTGGGGCCGACCGGCCTGGTCTGTCCTCAGTGCCAGACCGCGCTGGACGTTACCGCCGGTGCCTGGGTGCCCCATAATCCGCGTTCCACCTGGGGCCCTGGTTTTTGTATATCACACCCGATGGTGCCCTGGTTCGGCAACAAGTTCCACGAGATTCTCGAGCGGCAACACAGTTACGACCCAGTCCGGTTTCACAACGAAGTATTGGGCCTCCCCTCAACACTGGGCGATCACGTGGTCACCCGCGCCGAGCTCGAAGCATGTTGCGGCAGCGCACCATTTCTACGGCGTGGCGATAATAAGGACCTCGGCCGTACCACGCCCCTATTTGCCGGTGTTGACTGGGGAGGGGGTGTCAACTCGCGAACGATCCTGGTGATCGGGCAGATGCGCAGCGACTTTGTGTTTGAGGTCCGCGACATCGTCGACCTGCCCGTCCGTGAAGAGCCCGACCGAGTGGTAGAACTGGTTGCCAGCTGCTGTAGTTTTTACCAGGTGTCGGCGATCGCCGCCGATGGAAATGGCAACGGTAACGTTTATAACCGGTTACTGTTCGCGAAGTTCGCACCTCCCCGCGGCTTCTACGCCATCTACTACTCGTCCAGCGAGCACGCGCCGGCAGCGGACGGTGCGCTGTTCCGCTGGACGGTCAATCGCTCGGCCTCCATCGGCGCCCTGTTTGGGCGGGTCAAGCGCCAGCAACTGGTTTTTCCTTGCCGTGAAGACGCAGGCAACTATTTGGACGAGTTTTCCTGCGAATATGCCACGTACGATGATCAACAACGGTCGATCAAATACGAACACCCACCCAGCCGGACGACACCCTGCATGCTACGAACTATGCTCTGTTGATCGCGACGCGGGCCTATCATGGAGGGGTCGCTCAAAGTTTGCCGATTGAGATTTTGGAATAAGGTCGATAACAGCGGCATCCGCACCGAATTGTTTTAGGATCCCCACAGCGACGCGAGGAGATGTCGAATCAACTCGAGTTATCGGCTAGGCCGGTCGCAATGATCGATTCGTATGCATTTAGCTCGTTTTGGAATGGCAGCCGGAAAAGCAACCTGCTCAAATATTTTCGAACCATGTTTTTCCATTATCTCGACGCGCTCCCACATACGAACCGAAACGGATCCGTCTTTGTGTGCGGGCAAACGACTATTAGGCCCGGTGCTTCTACAAAACCGTCCACCGTAAACAAGAATGGGGTCCTCGCACTGGAAACCATGGGTGCAGCAAGAAAATCCAAACGAGCGGTGAGCCATAATTCTCAAGGACTGTATTTGCAAGATATGTTGGCGGGCGCGGCACTAGCTGGTAATGCCGCGCTAGAATTCGAATCACCCTAGGCAGCCTTCGTTGCGTCAATGGGCCGGCCCTTTCAAATACCGTCCGGCAAACTCCAAAAACACCGGCCAGTTCGGTGCGTCCGTGTGGCCTTGAGTGTGCTGACAGAAAGCCAAGTCGCCATCAACGAGCGGCGTGCCGACCGGCGGGAACTCAGTCGTCCCCAAGTCTTTTTTTCCAAGCAATTTATAAACCGGCCCCGCCGCGGCGGCCGCCATGAACATCCCCTTGGCATCCACCCAGCCGTCCCCTTTCGTCGCGCCGCCGCTGATAAATACTGGCCGTGGCGCACAAAGCGCGATTAATTCGTGCGAGTCGACCGGCATCTCATCCCAGTGCCCGCCGTATTTCAGAAAGTTACCGGCCATCCAGTGATACTCCCCCGTGCCGGCCATATTATCGACGGTTTCACCCCAATCGCGCCGGTGCAGTTTCGCGCCCCCTTCGCCGGACGAACTCACATACGCAATGGCAAATCGGGGATCGTACGCCAACGTTACCAGCGCGGCCTTGCCGTAGCGCGAATGCCCTTCCAGGCCCACTTGCTTGGCATCCACATCCTTGTCCGATTCGAAATAATCGAGCGCCCGGCTCGCGCCCAACGCCCAAGCGCGCAGCGCACCCCAGTCGTCTGGTTTTCGTGGCTGCCCTTTGTTGCACAGGCCGACAATTCCCTGCGACAACTGCGCGCCGTTGTCCCCCTGAATACTATTGGGCGCTAACATCGCCCAACCCCAGCCCTTATCCAACACTTGTTGCCGCCAGTTGCTTCCTGGTGGGCCACCCGTCTGCCTCGGCGGCGGCGAAGTGCCCGGGAGCGGAGGACCACCACCGGCGCCAGGCCCGCGGCCAAAGCCGAAGCCGCTAAACTGCATGATCACTGGCACCGGACCTGTCGCGCCAGACGGTGTCGCCAACGTCAACTGAATATCCACGTTGATGTCCGGATCCGTTGCATTATCGACGTGGCCAAGCAGTTGCTTCGTCTTCACTTTCCCATCGTCTTCAACCTTGACCACCTCCCACGTAACTTTCGGCGTTTCTTTCGGCACCCGGCCATAAATCTCTCGATCGAAATCCTCCACGATCTCCGGCCGCCGCAGCTTCCACCAAGTTTCCGCATCCGTCACGGCCTGACCATTGTTCAGTCGTAGCACTTCAGGAAGCGGATACGGATTCGCTTTCGATTCATCGTAGTTCGACCAGTTTCCCCAGCTCGATCGCACATACGTGCTGCCGTCATCGTCTGTGTAGTTGCTGCCCCGCGCCGCGGGCCGGGTATTGGCCGGACGTTTGGGATCATCAGCCAGCGATGGAAACGAAGCTTCACTGGTCGGCAGATGAAGCTGTTCCAGCATCAATCGGCGATCTGCCGCCGCCGAAAGAGGCCGGCTTTTCTCCGTATCAGCCGCCGCCGCAGACAACGGAGCCGCCGCATGCGATAAGGGACCCGCTATAGCAGCCGCACCCTTGGTAGTCGTCGTCGCCGCCGCCGGGCCATCCTTGGCATCGGCCGCAGCAAATGCCGGTCGATCTACCCCGCTTGCCAACAGGGCAATTCCCATGGCGCCACAAATCTGCCATTTCAAAAGGAACACGCCGACTCCCTTCCCCCGCAGGAATTGACCGTGCCCAACCTAACGCGCAAAACAACTCACGCAGCTACGCCGGCCGCACGACCGCCGTTTATCACTTGGGCAAAACCGTTGTTCAACTCCCCGCCTTATCGGCCGGAACAATCTCAATGCCGTTGATCGAAGGATTTTGCACATCCGCCGTAAACGTGATCTTCAGCTTCCCGTCGGTAATCTCAACGGGCACGCTTTCAACGTAGGCCTTTTGAGCGCCGCCAGCTTTCTTCCAGATATCAAAACTCTTGAAATCCTTATCCTGCACTTTGAACGAAAACACGCGGTCGCCCGGCCCGCCGATTCCGTCATACGTCTCAGCAAAATGCAGCTTCACGACGTATTTGCCGTTGGGCAGCTTATATGTGAACGAGTCCATGCTGTAATGTTCGCTGCGATACAAACCGGGATCCTTCGTATTCTGAATTTCCATATCGTCGGGTCGATCGATGGTTTCGCCCCCTTCAAATCCGCCTTCTTTGGTCGGCGCATCGCCAAGCCATGTATTGCCTTCATGATCTTTGAACGGTGTTGTGGAACCGGCTCGCATGCGGATCGTCGGCAACGAACCGCTCGCGTCATCCGATTGTGCGATGCCCGTTTGAATGCCAATCCAAGCAGCCGTCGCAGCAACAACCAAACCGGCAAAACACCGCGTCAAAAAAGAAGTCTGAGTCATGCTTTTCCCCTCAATATGTGGAGTTTCGAAACACCCAATTATCGTACCCTGCCCCACCGGCGCTGCAAGTCTTCCGATGCCGCCGGAAAGCAAAAAAAGCCCTGCCATCCACGGCCGCCTTGGGTACAATCAATTTGTTAAATCCGGTCGAGGCAGTACCGGAAATAATAAGCTGCCGAGGTTCTTCCTTATTCGTTAATCTTGTCGCCCCGGTTTAAACGTGCTCCGGGGAAATTGCTTCCATGAAAAAACGCTTGCTCGACGCCTTACAAGAACGCCACCTGCTCGGCGACGGCGCCATGGGCACCCAGCTAATGTTCGCCGGCCTGGAACAAGGCAACTGCGGCGAAGAGTGGAATATTACACACCCGGAAAAAGTGCTAGCAATTCAGCGCCGTTATGCCGAGGCTGGTTCCGATTGTATTTTGACCAACACCTTCGGCGGTTCGCGAATCATGCTCAACCGGCATGGCAACGCCGCAAAAGTCGTCGAAGTGAATCAGGCCGCCGTTGAAATTGTCCGCCAGGCTTTTGGTGAAAAAGAGGGCTATATCATCGGCGACATTGGCCCCTTCGGCGGCCTTATGGAACCCTACGGCGACTTTACCGAAGCACAAGTCCGCGATGCCTTCACGGAACAAGCTCAAGCCCTGGTCGATGCCGGTGCCGACGCCATTATCATCGAAACGCAAACTTCGCTCGAGGAACTTCTGCTGGGTATTCAGGCCGCCAAAGCGGCCGGCGCGCCATGCATCATCGGATCGATGGCCTACGACGTTACCTTGGATGGCTCGACATTTCGCACGATGATGGGCGTCGATCCCGAACGGGCCGCCGAGTTCATGCAAGAAAACGACGCCGATATTGTCGCCTTGAATTGCGGCACCGGAATGGATATGCAGCGTGCCTGCCAGGCCGTGGAGCGCTATAAACAAGTCACCGACCTGCCCGTCATGGCACAGCCCAACGCCGGACAGCCAAAATTGATTAACATGAAAGTGGTCTACGACGAAACGCCCGAACAAATGGTCCAGGGCGTCGCCTCGCTATTGGATGTTGGCGTCAACATTCTAGGCGCTTGTTGCGGCAGCACGCCCGACCACATCCGTGCATTCCGAAAAGCCATCGACGAACATTCCCGAGCCAAAGTATGAAAGTCAAACTCTGCGACCTGAACCCTGCCGCCCCGGAAAAACTGCCCGGCCGCGCCGAAGATAAATCGGGCATTGGCGTCCACTACGTCGACGCCTATCTCAAGCCCATGAATACGAAGCTGGAAGATGGAACCGCCGTCAAATGCAAGCGCCGCGGCCTAAAAATCGCCCTCTCGGTGGGCGCTAAAAAGGGTGAAGGCCTCATGCGCCGCCTGCAAGTCAGTGCCGATCCGGTCGTCATGCTCGACGCCGCCTTGCAAGAGGCCGCCCAGGCTGCCGGCATCGCTCTTACCGTCGAAAATGGCTCGATCTTTATTGTCGCCTAAGCCGCCATCTTGACCCGCCGTCCCCACCGACGATAATCGCAGCATCGTTTGCGTAGCCAGAAACGAATTCTGGGGGGAAACGTAAACCTGTGCCCGGCTGGTTGATTCTCTTTTCGTTCCAATCAAAACTGGCTTAGTGTGGCTGCGCCCGCAGTCTATCGCCGCTAGCGCTTTCGCGCTCGTTGTTCCTACCAACATCTTTTCGAAATCCTTTCTGCACCAGACGCAAACTCCATGAGCACATCCACCTTGTCGATCAAACGCCGCCCCTCGAAACGAATCGCTAAATCGTCTCGTCGCAATTCGAAGCCAAAACTTCCCGCCTACAAAAATGCGGCGCTGCCGCCCGAAAAGCGCGTCAAAGATTTACTCGTTCGCATGACGCTTGATGAAAAAGCCGCACAAATGATGTGCGTCTGGCAAGAAAAAGCCGCCAAGCTCGTCGACGCTCAAGGCAATTTCGATCTGGAAAAAGCCAAAGCCAATTTCCGCAAGGGGCATGGCATCGGCCAGGTGGGCCGTCCCAGTGACGCTGCCGGCGGTTTGAACGCCCGGCGTACCGCCGAACTGACAAACGCTATTCAAAAATTCTTTCTGGAAGAATCGCGCCTAGGCATCCCGGTGATTTTTCATGAAGAATGTCTGCACGGCCATGCCGCCGTCGATGCCACCAGTTTCTGCCAGCCGATCGGCCTGGGCGCTACATTCAACCCAGAACTTGTTAACTCGCTTTTCACCATGACTGCCTACGAAGCGCGCATCCGCGGCACGCATCAAGCGCTCACGCCAGTGGTCGACGTCGCGCGCGACCCCCGCTGGGGCCGTGTCGAAGAAACCTACGGCGAAGATCCTTATTTGGTCACACAACTTGGAATCGCTGCCGTCAACGGCTTTCAAGGCGACCGGAAGTTCAAAGACAAAAAACGTGTAATCGCCACGCTCAAGCATTTCGCCGCCCATGGCCAACCGGAATCCGGCATGAACTGCGCTCCGGTCAACATTTCCGAGCGCGTCCTGCGCGAAACCTTCCTCTCCACCTTCAAAGCATGCGTCCAGGAGGCCGGCTGCATCAGCGTGATGGCCTCCTATAACGAAATCGATGGGGTCCCCTCCCACGCCAGCCGCTGGCTGCTGCGCGATGTGCTGCGCAAGGAATGGGGCTTCAAAGGCTTTGTCGTTTCCGATTACTACGCCATTTGGGAACTGAACTACCGACCCGACACGCACGGTCATTTCGTCGCTGCCGACAAAAAAGAAGCTTGCGCCCTGGCTGTGAAAGCCGGTGTGAACATTGAACTCCCAGAGCCCGACTGTTATCTGCACATCGCGGAATTGATAAAGAAACGCGTCCTTAAAGAATCCGAGCTCGACGACCTTGTCGCCCCGATGCTCCTCTGGAAATTTAAGCTCGGCCTGTTTGACGATCCGTATGTCGATCCCGACGAAGCCGACCGCGTCGTCGGCTGCAACGAGCACCGCAAACTTGCCCTCCAAGCCGCGCGCGAAACCATCACGCTCTTGAAAAACGACGGCGGCATCGCGCCGCTCTGTGGCGACAACCTCCGCTCCATTGCCGTCATCGGCCCGAACGCCGGCCGCTGCCTCCACGGCGGCTACAGCGGCGTCCCCAAACACAACGTCTCCGTTTACGATGGCATCAAAGCCAAAGTCGGCGACCGCATCAATGTCTTGTACAGCGAAGGCTGCAAAATCATGCAGCCCGGCCTCTGGAGCCAGGACGAAGTTTTTCCCAGCGATCCGGCCGAAGACCGCCGCCAAATCCCCGAAGCCGTCTCCGTCGCCAACCAGGCCGACGTCATCGTCCTCTGCATCGGCGGCAATGAACTCACCTCCCGCGAAGCCTGGAACCTCAAGCATATGGGCGATCGCACCAGCCTCGACCTCATCGGCCGCCAGCAGGAACTCGTCGACGCCATGCTCGCCACCGGCAAACCGGTCATCGCCGTCCTGTTCAACGGCCGTCCGCTTTCGATCAATTCGCTCGCTGAAAAAGTGCCCGTGATTTTCGAATGCTGGTACCTCGGCCAGGAAACCGGCCACGCTATCGCCGAAGTCCTCTTCGGCACCTATAACCCCGGCGGAAAACTTCCGATCACCATCCCCCGCTCCGCCGGCCACCTGCCGACGTTTTACAATTACAAACCTTCAGCCCGCCGCGGCTATCTGCTCGACGATGTCACCCCGCTCTACCCATTCGGCTACGGTTTAAGTTACACCTCGTTCTCGTTCAGCCCGCCTCGCTTAGAAAAGAAAAAAATCCGCCGCACCGGCCGCACCCGTGTGCTCGTCGATGTCACCAACACCGGCCACGTCCGCGGCGATGAAGTCGTGCAAATGTACATTCGCGATCTGGTCAGCTCCGTCACGCGTCCAATCAAAGAATTGAAAGGTTTCGCACGAATTTCGCTCAATCCCGGCGAAACCCGCTCCGTCGCTCTCGAAATCACCCCCGATCGTTTGGCCTTCTACGATATCGACATGAACTACGTCGTTGAGCCGGGCGAATTCGAAATCATGGTCGGCAATTCATCCCGCGACGCCGATCTGCAGAAAGTTACGCTCCACGTCGATTAGTCTTTGCGCCTACACCACCACACTGCACGAAAGCCCAATTAGCAAGGAAAGCAAATATGGCTGAGCAGCATGTCGGCATCCAAAAGCTCTCGTTCATCGAAAAGGCCGGCTACAGCGCCGCCGACGCCGCCGCCAATTTCGTCTTCATGACCATGGTTTGTTATCAGGTCAATTTCTATTCCGATGTCATGGGAATAGCCATCGGCACTGCCGGCATCATTATTCTCTCCGCCCGACTTTGGGATGCGTTCTTCGATCCGGTCATGGGCATCCTTGCCGACCGCACCCGCACACGCTGGGGAAGATTCCGCCCCTGGATTTTGTTTACCGCTATTCCCTGGGGAATTGTTACGTTTCTGGCATATTCCTCGCCGACCCTCTGGGGCTGGAAGCCCGATGTCAACACCATCGCAATCATCACCTATGCAGTGATTACCAACATCCTGCTGATGACCATTTACTCCGCCAACAATATGCCGTACGCCGCACTGGGGGGCGTAATGACCGGCGATGTCAACGAGCGCGCCAGCCTCAATTCCTACCGCTTCGTTTCCGTAAATATCGCCCAGCTTCTTGTCGTCGGTTTTACGTTGCCCTTCGTGGCAAAATTCGCCGCGCAATATGGCCATGGCGACACCGCCACCGCCACCGGTTGGCAAATCACCATGGGAATTTGGGCCGCGCTCTGCGTCCTGTTGTTCTTCATCACGTTTCTAACCTGCAAAGAACGAATCGAGCCCGCCGTTGAGCACAAGTCTACCGTCAAACAGGATTTCGCCGACCTGATCCGTAACGGCCCCTGGATCACCATGTTTCTGTTGACATTGATCCATTTCACGATTGTCGGACTGAAGGGTGGAGCGTATTACAATTACTACAGATACTTCGCCGATAAAGGCGCCCTCTTCGATTGGCTCCAATCATTGCACCTCACCGCGCCGCCGTTGGCCAATGGCCAGCAGGCGCCCGGCGGCGTCTTGGAATTCCTGGGCTACATCGTGCATGCGGATCGTGGCAACTTAACCAATTCAAATGTCACGCAGGTTGCCAACAGCGTCATGAACATCATCGAAAAGGTCTTTATGATTCTGATCATCCTTTTCTCACCGATGCTCTCCAAAAAATTCGGCAAGAAGTCGATCGCGGTAGTCGGCTTTGCACTCACGGCAGTCAATGCTTTTGCGTTCTACTTTGTTGGACCTACAGAAATCGGCTGGATGGTTATTCTCACAATTACCGGCGCCCTGGTTTATGGAGTCACCATGCCCCTGCTGTGGGCAATGTTCGCCGACGTCGCCGACTACTCCGAATGGAAAAACAACCGCCGCGCCACCGGTATCATTTTCGCCACCATTGGCTTTGCTCTCAAAGCTGGGCTGAGTCTTGGTGGTTTTGTACTTTCGCTGGCGCTCGATAAATACGGCTATCTGCCGAATCAAGAACAAGGCCCCGAAACGTTGCAGGGCATTCGCGTCGCTGCCACGCTTCTCGTCGGCGCCATGTTTACAGTTTGCACCGTGCTGCTCATTGTCTACAAACTCAACAAGCGGCTCACGATTCAAATTGCCGACGACCTGGCCGAACGCCGCAAAAAATTCGCCACGACCTGAGCCGTCTGACACAATCAGTTACAATGCCGGGCATGCCCTGCCCACCACCAACTGCCCGTTTATCATTTCGCGAACTAACCGATGCCGACGTCGATAATCTGCAACTGATTTTCGCCGATCCGGTTGCCATGCGGCATTATCCGTCCACCAAGGACATTGCCGAAACGCAGCAATGGATCGATTGGAGCCGCCGAAATTACCAGCGCTGTGGTCATGGCCTCTGGGCCGTCCATCTTCGCAGCACGGACGAATTTATTGGTCAATGCGGCCTAATCCCGCAAAACATTCGCGACCAGCAAGAAATCGAAATCGGCTACCTGTTTCGTCGGTCCCACTGGGGACACGGATTCGCCACAGAAGCCGCAGCCGCTTGCCGAGATTTCGGTTTTTCAAACTTACGGATTGAGAAGTTCGTTTCCTTCATCGATCCAGCGAACGAGCCTTCACAGCGCGTCGCAATGCGCATCGGTATGACGTTGGAAAAACTTCTTCGGCCTCAAGAGAATCGCTGGCAAAAAGAAGTTTGTGTCTATTCCATCAGCCGGCCGCAATAATTCCTTACTGCGCCCGTTTCGCCATCACATCAATCACCGCCTGAAACGCGGGCTTCGGCTGGCATTCGTCATCAAAAAGTAGCGGCATGCCAGGGTATTTTCGTCCCTTCGGCGAATACTTCAGCCATGATCTCGCATCGTCCAAACCCCAAAATGTCACGCGCGTGATCACATCCTTGTGTTTATCGAACAACTCAAACAGCTTGGTGTACTGCTCGGCCTGCCGCTGTAGCGCCGCCGCCATCGCCTGCACCGGCGCGGAAATTTCCTCAGTCCTCTTCACTTGATCCTCCGCGCCAAAATCGACAATCCTCGTGACATCCAAATCCAGCTCGGTAATCATCACCTTCAAACCCATCGCTTGAATGTCGTTGATCGTTTTTTCGAGCCCTTCGAACGGAATTTGATCCAGCTTGTAGTGTCCTTGAATCCCGACGGCCGCCAGCGGAATGCCGGCATCCTGCAATTGCTTGACGATGTGCAGCACGTTGTCGTGCTTTGCGCCCTTCTCGAATTCAAAATCATTATATTGCAGTGCCGCATTTGGATCGGCCTCATGCGCAAACTCGTAAGCCTTGATCACGTAGTCGTCGCCAATCGCCTTGCGCCACGGGCATTTGCTTAAATCCTCCTCGTGGCTTCCGCCCCGCGCCGCGGCTTCGTTCACCACATCCCACCCGCGAATTTTCCCCTTGTAACGGCCCATCACGGTGTCGATGTGCGTTTTCATCCGCTCCAATGCTTTTTCCCGCGATACCGGCTTCCCGTTATCCTCAAAAAACCACTTCGGTGTTTGCCGGTCCCACACCAAATTGTGTCCAAAAATCTGCATCTGGTTATCTTCGGCAAACTTCACCAGCGCATCCGCCATCTTGAAATTCCACTTGCCCTCTTCCGGCTGCACGCTCTCGGGCTTCATGCAGTTCTCCGGCGTCACCGCGTTGAATTGCGATTTGATCACCGCCAATTCCTGCGGGCTATAATCATCCGGCAGAGTTCCGCCCAGCGCTACACCGATCAGAAAATCGTTCTTATAAGTGTCTTTCAGCGACGGCATGTCAGCCAGCAATTTGCCCCCCGCGCCGCATAGAAATCCTGCAGACATAATGGCCAGAACCCAGCGCGCAACAACAGTGCGTCGAAAGCTCATAGTTTCTTCCCCCTTGGCCCAACAGTGTGGATTGGATAGCGTGAATTCGAGTGACGCAAATGCAGGCATCACTTTGGATTATAATTAAGCCGCTAGCGTGTGTGTTGTCAAGCAACTGCATGCGGCCTCGGCTGGTCGGCCTGCAATGCCGGCTGCCGCAGGATAGATAGCGTCCTGATTCTTGACCGTGGCGACGGCTACGGCTAATCTTCGCGTATTGGGGGGACCGGGTTATGAAATTTTCTCGCCGCTCATTTGTGGCCGCAAGCGCCGCTGGTTTGGCTGGCGTTTTTGCCGGCCAAGCGCCCCTCGCATTTGGCGCGGCCGCACAACAATCGCTTCCCGACGAAGACGGCTACAAGCTCTGGCTCCGCTACGCGCCGCCTCCGCAAAAAGCCGCCGATACCTACCGCCGCTCCCTGCGACAAATTGTTATCGAAAGCAACTCGCCGACAGCGCAAATAATCCGCGATGAACTGTACCGCGGTCTCGCCAACATGATTGGCGCCGCGCCAGAAATACACAGCAACGTAGCAGACGGCGCCCTCGTCATCGGCACGCCCAAAACATCCGATGCCGTCCGCGCCTTGAATTGGCAGTCCGAACTCACCGCGCTCGGCCCCGAAGGCTTTCTCATTCGCAGCGCCACCATCTCCAACCACCCAGTAATCGCCATTGCCTCCGACGGCCAGCTCGGTGCGCTCTACGGCGCATTTCATTTTCTGCGCCTGCTGCAAACCGGCCAGCCCATTGATCGGCTCGACATCACCCAGCGTCCAAAAGTGAACATCCGAATGGTGAACCACTGGGATAATCTCAATGGCACCATCGAACGCGGTTATGCCGGCCGCTCGCTCTGGCAATGGGACGAATTGCCCGACAATCTCAGCCCGCGCTATGCCGATTACGCCCGCGCCAATGCATCCCTCGGCATCAACGCCGCGGCCATCAATAACGTCAACGCCGATCACCGCATCCTCAACGCCGATTACCTTCCCAAAGTGGCGGCCCTGGCCGACGTGTGGCGTCCATACGGCATTCGGATGTATCTCTCCGCAAATTTCGCCGCGCCAAAACGCCTCGGCAACCTTCCCAGCGCCGACCCGCTCGACAAAGATGTCGCCGCTTGGTGGAAAGCCAAAGCGGACGAAATCTACAAGCTCATTCCCGATTTCGGCGGCTTCCTGGTCAAAGCAAACTCCGAAGGACAGCCCGGCCCCAAAGATTACGGCCGCAACCATGCCGAAGGCGCCGCCGTTTTGGCCGATGCTGTGGCGCCGCACGGCGGCAATGTCATTTGGCGGGCCTTCGTCTACGACGAAGATGTCGATCCCGACCGCACCAAGCGCGCTTATCTCGAATTCACCAAGCTCGACGGCCAATTCCGCCCGAACGTCGCCGTCCAAATTAAAAACGGCCCCTTAGATTTTCAACCCCGCGAGCCCTTTCACGCGCTATTCGGTGCTCTGAAAGAAACCCCCGCCTTCGCCGAAGTGCAGCCCACGCAAGAATATCTCGGCCAGGCAAAACACTTGGTATATCTCGGCACCATGTGGAAGGAATTTCTCGATTCCGACACCTTCGCCAAAGGCCCCGGCACGACCGTCGGCAAAGTCGTGGAAGGTGCGGTTCATCCTTACCGGCTTACCGGCATGGTTGGAGTTCTCAATCCCGGCTTAGACGCCAACTGGTGCGGCCACCATTTCTGCCAATCGAATTGGTACGCTTTCGGTCGCTTAGCCTGGGATCATGAACTTTCCGCCCAAGACATCGCCGACGAATGGGTCCGCATGACATTCACCAACGACGATGCTGCCGTTTCCACAATCCGCGACATGATGATGTCATCCCGCGAAACGTTTGTGAAATACACCATGCCTCTGGGATTGCATCACCTGATCGGCGGCGACCACTATGCCCCGATGCCCGAAAACTCGCAGGCTGCCCGCCGCGATTGGACCGCTGCTTATTATCATCAGGCCGCCGCCGACGGCATTGGTTACGACCGCACCCGCCAGGGCGATAAAGCCGTCGAGCAATACTTCCCGCCTGTTTGCGACAAGTTCGACAACCTCGAAACTTGTCCCGAACAGTTACTCCTCTGGTTCCACCGCTGCGGCTGGGACTACAAACTGAAATCCGGCCACACCTTGTGGGAAGAACTGTGCAACCATTATTTCCAAGGCGCCTCCGAAGCCGCCGCCCTTCAAACCACCTGGGCCAGCTTGTCCGACAAGATCGACGCCGCCCGCCACAAGCACATCGCCGACCGCTTGGAAATCCAAGCCACCGATTCCGCCAAATGGCGCGACCACAATCTGCAATACTTCGCACAGTTCAGCGGCAAGCCGATCGCATCAAGCTGATGCAATCGCTCAGTACGAATACTGGACGGGAGCCGGCTAGCTTCGTGTTCCGCTCGCGCGGCTCCATGCAATCAAATGTTTCAGATTGAACCTTCCGTCGCACCGTCCGCAAGACACTCGCCGCCGTCTGGCCCGACGAATCTCGTACCCGCACGTGGGGCACCGTCCCACGAAATTTCCTGCCGGTTGCTGGACTTCATTGCCATAGCACGATCGGGCATTGCAACCAATCACCGAGGCCATCCGCCGCCATTTCCGCCCGTGCCGCGATCTCACGCCAACCAGCGCATGGGCAATTTCATGCAAAATCGTGTCGCGAACCTCATATTCAGAATTCAATTCCGTTAGTCGCGCCGACAACGTAATCAGCTTTTTCCGTTCAATGCAGGACCCGAAGCGCCGAATCGCCCGGTCAAAGGCAAATCGCCACTGCGGAATCAGTCCATGCTGCCGCATCAACGCCAGCGCCAATTCTTCCGCCTCAGAGAGTTTCAAATCAGCACCCCCACAAAACAACTTGCTGTCGCAGCTCGACAATCAAGCATCTGAATCATTCCAAGTCGAAATAATCGACCGACCCAGTTTCCATATCATAAATGCCATAGAGCACGTGAACTTGACGGTTATCAACAGCCGTCTTAATAACGTCACTGGCACGAAGCAGAATAGCAGCTTGTGTCTTAGCGTTTTCCTTCGATAACTGGTTCAATAATTCAGTTCTTGGTTGAGCTTCCGACGCTAAACCTTGCGGTATGACATTATCGATATGCTTTTGCAGTTCACGAAGGTGGCCGGGCATGGCCTTTCCATTCGCCTCAAATACTGCCTGAATGGCACCACACCCTTGTGGCCCATAACCACGATAAGTGGCACATGCAAATGCTCAACAGCGTATTCCAACGATGCCAACACATCGTCATCCACGACATTGCCAGCGTTTCTTATTTCAAAAACACTCCCGGCACGTAAATCGAAAATGAATTCTGGACAAACTCGACTGTCCGCACAGCAAACGACAGCGACGAACGGATGCTGCCCCTGTGCGGTTTGGTGGCGATTTACACCGTCGTGGTCAGTATCGCACGATGTAGTACGAGCCGATTTCACAAATCGCTCATTGCCTTTGCGAAGTTCTATCAAAGCTGATTGCGAATCATGCGGCCATGCCGCTGCGGCATCTAAAGCCGTTGGATGATTAAGTCGCCAAACACAAACACTGACGGCCAACAGCACAATCAACGCCATTGACAGCAGCTTCCATTGCTGGCTCATGCTTTTTCCTGAGGTTCGCCGCAGTGAAGTAGATTGATCGTCAATTGGAAAGGGTGATTATACGACTGTTGCTAGTTTTTCGACGTTCGTTTGCTCCGAAATTCGGCTGGCCCTGGAGGTACATTCTGATTTATGCTGACGGTGATTTTTGCAGCCTTCAAAGTAGCTCTACCGATGAACCGATTCACGCCGAAAAGTATCATTTGCTTACGCGAATATGGTTGGCAAAAGTTTTCCGGCGATTTAATTGCTGGTCTGACGGTCGGCATGGTCGCTCTGCCGCTGGCGATGGCATTTGCCATTTCCTCAGGCGTGTCACCGCAAGCGGGAATTTACACCGCCATTGTTGCTGGATTCTTAATCTCTGCGTTAGGAGGCTCTAAAACTCAAATTGGCGGCCCCACAGGAGCGTTTGTCGTAATCGTATATGGCATTGTTGCCAAATATGGCATCGACGGCTTGTCCGTTTGTACTTTGATGGCGGGGTTAATGCTGGTGGTGCTCGGCGTGACAGGTTTGGGAAGCACGATCAAATATATTCCAAGACCAGTGATCGTGGGATTCACGAACGGCATCGCCGTTCTAATCGCAAGCACGCAAATCAAAGATTTCTTTGGTTTGCAAATCGACAAAGTGCCTGGAGAGTTTGTTGGCCGATTGGAAGTATTGGCCACTCACTTTAGCACGATTTCTTGGACATCCACTATTCTTGCAACGGCAGCGATTGTGTTAATCGTATTTTTTCGCCAATTTGTAAAGCGAATTCCAGCTTACATCGTGGCATTGGTGCTGGGAACGGCAATCGTTGGAATTGCCGGTTTGAATGTAGAAACGATTGGCACTCGTTTTGGCGGAATCCCAACTGGTTTGCCGCCGCTCACTCTACCGCATATAGATTTCAAAATGATTGGAGTGTTGTTCCCTTCAGCCCTGACGGTAGCGTTGCTGGGTGCGATTGAATCGCTGCTATCGGCTGTGGTTTCGGATCGGATGAGCGGCGACAAACACAATCCAAATGTGGAACTCATCGGGCAAGGCATTGCTAACTTGGCATCGCCATTTTTTGGTGGTATTCCCGCAACCGGAGCCATCGCACGTACAGCAACAAACGTCCGGTCAGGAGCAAAGACCCCAGTGGCTGGAATGATTCACGCAGTTACTTTGTTATGCGTACTGCTGTTTGCTGCACCGTTGGCAAAATTCATTCCCCTTTCGGTTTTAGCCGCGATTCTGTTAGTTGTTGCCTACAGTATGGGCGAATGGCATGAAATTCCAAAATTGTTGAAACTCACTTGGGCCGACATCAGCGTATGGGCGATAACATTCGGGTTGACCGTTTTTGCCGATCTTACGGTAGCGGTCGAAACTGGAATCGTCCTGGCCGCACTTTTGTACATCCGAAAAGTAACTGGCACGACCACCGTCATGCGAGTGACCCCTCAGTACGTCGAGGAAGGCTGGCTGCATATTTTGCAAGATAAGCCTATTCCAGAATATGTTGCTGTGTTTCGCATTCATGGTCCATTTCTATTCGGGGCGAACGAAAAAATTTCGCAAGTCGCCGAATGTCTCGATGCATTGCCCCCGATTGTCATTTTGCGACTGCGAAATATGACCGCTATCGACGCGACTGGCCTGCAAGCTCTGGAAGATTTGGCAATGCAATGCCGATTCAGCAAACGCACGCTTATCCTGTGCGGTGCTCCGCCGCAACCAGCAAAACTTATGCGACAGGCGGAGTTTGAACAGCACGTGGGCAAAACGAATATCTGCGAGAATTTTCACGCTGCCTTAGAACGTGCCATTGTCGTTCAGTTCAATATGAGCCACGGTCGTAGTGTGGCTTAGGGTAGCCATTGAAACTACTACCGTTTCGTTGAAATGGTCAGCTTGCAGCCGAGATAATTGGCCAGTTGGCGAACCGCCTTACTCGTTTGGATGCGACGTATCGGCGTAGATGCAATGAAGTGCGTAAACGATGCAAGAATTCAGGGCCGTAGTCACAACCCGATCTTCGGCAGAAATCTGCCCGTGGCCGCCATATACTTGCGGTACTGATCACCAAACTTCTCAATCAGCTTTTGCTCTTCCTTTTTCACACGAATGGCAACTACGGCAACGAATGACAGACCAATCAATCCGATGAGCCAGTTGGCGGCCATCAGAGCAATGGCAAGCGTTAGGAAAAACACTGCTACGTAGAACGGATGTCGAATCCAGCGATAGGGACCAGTGGTGACCAGCACAGCGTTGGACCTCGTGACAACCGTGTCAGTGAGGTTCTTGCCCAGATTTATCAATGTCCACCACAAGAATCCCAAACATACGGTTCCACAGACCACTCCGCACCATCGCAGCCACCGTGGCAGCGGTAAACTGACCCATTGTATCCAAGTGGCATTAAGCAAATAGGCAATCGTGGTAATCCAGAGGCAGAGGCCCAGCAGCCGAATGATAATCGTCAGCACTAGCCCTTCTTCCCGATGGGAAATCGGTTCTCCCGTTCTGGCCCGCAAACGGAACCAGCCTCCGGTCAGGGCAACCAGACAGCAGATCGCTAGTAGGGCAATTCGAAAAGGTGTTTCGGTAGGCATTGCTTTGTGACAGGGGCCGTAGTTGCCGGGATCGACCCTGTAAGCTGGTATTCGGCCTTACTTTGGATTCGACAGGATTTTCCCCTCCAAAAACCGACGTAGTTCATCGGGTTCGTCAGTGCCCAGAAAGAGCTTTCTTCCTTTCTGAAGTTCGATCAGGACACAATCCCGGCCCCAAATGTTCCAGACCCAGCCGCCTCGAAGGTTGGTGTGAATTCCCCAGCCATCGAGTATCGTCGTGCGACGGACCTCGACGTTCTGGATGTCGTCGTAACGGACGGTTCGTTGGAAGAGCGGAATCGGACCAAATTTGATTCTGAAACGGTCTCCCTCGTCAGTGACCGTTAAATGCTGAAAACACGCAGCCACGACACTAAGAGCGATTGCAGCAAAGAGAAACGGTGTGGCCATCGCTAAGTTGTCCCTCACAATAAAGGCAGCGATTAACGGCAAAAAAGATATCGCATAAAAGAGGAGATACCACGGCCGTCGCTGGGTGTGGTGATAGGTTGTGGGAGCGGAGTTGATCACGGCAAAATCTCTGACGCATATATTCGACTGACTAGCCGACTTCTATCGGATTACCTTCAGGTATTGTATACTTTCGTGCAACTCAACTCGTTTCTTGGTGCATCATGCCACGCGAAGGCCAGCCTGACGAACCTGAAGTCCGCTCCGTGAATCCCAAGGAATTAAGGCTCGGCCCAATTCGTCGAGAAGCCCTCTCCGACGATCAACTTGAACAATTACGTGCCATCTGGCACGTCATCTCGCCATACCAGCAGATGGCGTTCGAAACAATGGAGTTGAATTTTCTGCGGGATGCCAACCCAGACCAGGAGCTTACCATCTGGGCCAACGTCGCCGTTGCATTGACTTGGTTCATCGAGGAGCAACCGCGAACGACGAACGCTGAGCGAAAGTCGATTCTTTCTTGTTTGTTGGTAATTTCAATGGGTTCAAAGCGGCCCCATAACATCGACGCAAAGTTATGGCAATATCTCGAATCGCTTTATACGACGAGGTGATGGACTCACGTCAGACGATTTACGGGAACGGAGATACGCATCGCCTATTGTGCGACCTGTTCATTCAACATTCGGAGTCAACAATGACGAGCACAATGCGGAATCCTTGGCAAGACCTTCCACTGAACGAACCGTTTGTTTTGCCTGATGATCGGGCAATTGCGGACGAGTTCAATGCTTCTGCGATTGATAACGTCAAGCTACATCTGGAACTACTTCCAGAACCATTTCTTGGATGCCCTGATGCCACTGTTGTTTTGCTGAATCTCAATCCCGGTTACAAACCAGAAGATCAACAACGCCACCATAATCCAGAGTTCATAGCCCGGTCTCGTGGCAATCTCGTGCATCGTCCTGTTGCTTACCCGTTTTTCTTGCTCAATCCGGATATACCCACGTCTGGGTATTGGAAACGAAAACTGGGTCGGCTGATCGAATCTGTAGGAATAGATGTGGTCGCTCGCAATATTCTTTGCGTCGAGTATTTTCCGTATCACTCAAAGAAATATCAGCGTGGGCAAACGCAATTGCCATCGCAACAATATGGCTTTAGTTTGGTACGTCAGGCGATTGATCGCCAAGCTATTATCGTGCTCTTACGAAGTGAACGATATTGGTGTGAAGCAGTGCACGATCTTGCGTCATACCCTTAGAGGCTGCCAAAAAACCGAAAATGAAACTCGTTTAATTACGGCACGGGATTTGCGCCCGGCCATGACAGACCCTTGCCCATTTCACAAGGAGAACTGTTATGGCTGACGCTTGTATG
>Ga0182024_10009312_pt1 | contig 20351 bp, 8 predicted proteins | sample P32metaG_FD_120480 | JGI IMG/M metagenome (GOLD analysis project Ga0182024, IMG submission 120480) | Permafrost microbial communities from Stordalen Mire, Sweden - P3-2 metaG (Illumina Assembly) | ecosystem: Environmental > Terrestrial > Soil > Wetlands > Permafrost | place: Sweden: Stordalen... | reverse complement strand
CGTGGATCGCTGGAGGCGTGACGCAAGAGGGAAAGATACTGGTGCGCTTGGAATCGAGTCCAAGCGAGTCGATTTCTTTATTCGGCCGTGAGCCGCTGGATCGTATCGCGCTCGGAGTAGCGACGACGAGGCTCACCGAGATCGACGACATTCACATGCCATCCTGTACGACGCCGAGCTCGGTGGTCGTCCCAACCGCACTGATGATCGCGGGCCATTTGCAACGGCGAGACGCTCGGATTTTCGCGCTCGCCCTGTACGCTGGCTATGAAGTCATGACCCGCTTCGGTGTGGCGATTTCAGGACCAAACGTACTGACTCGCGGGATTTGGCCAACCTATCTAGCGGCTCCGCTGTGTGCCGCCGCCGTTACCGCGCGACTGCTTGGTCTTGCTTCCGAAAAAACCGCCGACGCTCTCGGAATCGCGCTGACCATGATCAGCGGCGCGCCAGGGAGGCCTACTGGGGAATCGCCGAGGTGGCTGTTGCTTGGCATGGGCGCGCGCGCTGGTTGCGCGGCGGCGTTGACTGCGGGTGAAGGCTATGCGGGCGACCGCAACCTCCTCGACGGCGATTGGATGATCCGCACACATGGAATTCCGTGCGATTCCGGCCCGCTAATAGCCGGAGTTCAGGGAGAAGGTGCGATTTGCGCGCTGAGTCTCAAACCCTACTGCGCGGCGAAACAAACCATCGCGGCGATCGATGCCTTTCGAAATCTTCTGGACCAGGGAATATCTCCCAACGACATTGTCACGTTGCGTGTAGCCGTGCCGCCAGCGTACGCCGAAATGATCGGACACCGCACCGCTGCCGGCAGCCGCGTCGCGCGAATCACGAGCGCCGCGTATCAGCTAGCGCTTGCCGCATACCGGCCGGACGAACTTGATAACGTTGGACGTCCCAATCTCACTGGTGACCCGGAGATTGCCGCATTCATGGATCGCGTCGAGGTTGTTCCCGACAAAGCGCTGGAAGAACACTACCCGGAGCGCTGGCCCGCCCGCGTCGAAGCAGTGATGCGAAACGGCCGCACTGAAAAAACTCTCGTCCTCGACGCAAGAGGCGATCCGTCGAGCTCTTCCGGAGTTGATGTGCGGGCCAAATTCCACTGCCTCGCCGACCCAGTAATCGGCAAGTCCACGTCAGATGAGTTGGAGGAGGTTTGTCTCGCCGCGACCGAGGATGATGACGCGCTGACAACTCTTTGTGCCAAAATTATTTCATAAGAATACTTTCCTCACGGAATCACAACGAAGTTGTTGAAGCCGCGGTTGGCATCCTGCAGTGAAGAAAGCGCGTCATTGACATCTTTCAGAGCGACGCGCTTGTGCTGCAATACCGACAGATCGAGCGTTCCAACGCGCGCCATCTCCGCCAGTTCCTGTCCTTCGCCTGTCGTGAACCAGCACGAGCCGATCAGTTGAATGTTCATACCCATCATCCAGTGGATATTCAAAGGCAGTGTTTCCGCGACGCCGCCGATGTCGACGGCGCGCCCGCCGCGCCGCAACGAACGCAAAGCGTCCAGCATAGCGCTGGCCGGCGCGCCGGGCGGCAAGGTATCAATAACCGCATCGACGCCTTCATCATTGGTGATTTCCATCGCCCATTCTTGCACCGCGCGCTTTCCGACCGCGAATACATCGATCCTCGCCGGCGCCAGAGCTTTCACGCGGTCCAGCAACGCTTGATTCCGGCCGGTCCCAAGTATCTTCGTTACGCCAGTTGCTAATCCCACGAGCGCAACACAAAGCCCCAACGCACCGCCGATCCCGTTGACGAGAAGCGTGCGTCCCGGCCCGGCTCCGGCCTTGAGTATCGCGGCGTAAGCCGTGCCAAGGTATCCAAATCGCGCCGCCGCTTCAAAGCTCACATTATCGGGCAGCTTGACGAGCGCACTCTGCGGCGCGGTGATGTATTCCGATAGTCCGCCATAAGGATAAGCGTCGAACACCGCCTGCGAAAGTGGCCCGCGTCCGAAATATCCCTGAAAAGTGAAGCCGCGGCAGTTCACGATTTCGCCGCTTCGACAGGCGCGGCACGATCCGCACCCGCGCGCCGGGTTGACGTAGACACGGTCGCCCGGTCGTATCGTCCGTACGTCGCTGCCAACCTCCGCGACGACGCCGGCGGGATCCAATCCGAAGATCGCCGGAAGCTTTGGCAGGGGCAAGTTTGGAAACCACTCCGGCCATTTCGTCAGCACATTCTTCAAATTCGGGACTACTCCACAGGCTTTGACGGCAACGAGCACGTCAGTAGGGCGAGGCTCGGGAATCGGGATCTGCTCGAGAAGCAGTGGGCCGCCGATTTCATGCATGCGCGCCACGAGCATCGTTTTCATCGCAACTCCTCTAACGTCTTCTCAAGAGGCGGGGGTTTCAACATTCGCTTCTGGCTTCACATCTCCGCGCACGATTGTTCAGCAATACATGACACATAGCAGAACAAGCCACGCCATTGGCTAAGATAAGCTAAGGCGAAATTTCCTCGAGCACGCGTTCGCGTGTTTCCACAGTGCCCATGGAAATCACCGCACCCGCAAGAGAAATCAGTCCAAACAAGAGAAACACGCCGCTCACTCCGTAGCCCGCCAGCGCGAATCCCACAATCGCCGGTCCCGCCGCCGAGGCGACCCGCAGCCATGCGCTCGCCGCGCCGGTCCCAAGGCTTCGCAATCGCGTCGGATAAATTTCAGTCGTATACAAGTAGATCAGCATCGAGTTCCCGGAAATAAACGTGAAGCTAATCGCCACCAGCACAACAACTTCGCGCGGATTGCCGGAGCCTCGAATCCAAATGGCGATGAGCGGCGCGGCACCCAACGCGTAAGACAAGATGAACCACGCCCTGCGCCCCAGGTGATCCACCAACATGGCGCATAGGAATGCCCCGGCCAGCCCCGCGATATTGATGATCACGCCAATCCGAAGCGCGTCCGCCACGCGATATTTGTAATACGTGCGAAAAATCGTAGGCAGCCAGGTATTGACGCCGTAGGTCACAAAATAAGTGGTAATCCAGATGAACCATACGATGATTGTCCGGAGGCGGTAAATTCCCCGAAAAAGTTCCAGCCACGAAGTTTCACGACGCGCAACCGGCGTGATCGGCAACGGTTCGGGAGTCGGAGGAATCACCGCCCCGCCCGGCCGCCCCGCGCTTTCCATCTGTCCCACGATTTCCTCGGCTTCATCGAACCGTCCCTTCGATACGAGCCACCGAGGCGATTCCGGAAGAATATTTCCGACAAACAGCACGAGCACCAGAATCGCAGGCAATCCTCCAATCAAAAACATGGTGCGCCATCCAAACAAAGGCACGAGCCAGAAGCCGAGCAGGGAAGCGCCGACCAACCCAATCGGGAAAATGAACTGGTAGATCAGAAAGAAACGTCCGCGCCCTTTCGCGCGCGAGATTTCGTTGACGTAAGCCGCCGCGACGGGAACCTCGCCTCCGAGCCCAATTCCTTGAATCGTGCGAAACACGAGGAGCGATGGAATATTCCAGGCCGTGGCGCAGAGAAGGCTCATCAGTGAATACACCGCGATCGTGATCTTTGCGCATCGAAGCCTGCCAATGCGTTCCGCCAGCCAGCCAAAAAAAAGCGCTCCTACAATCTGGCCGACGAAGCTCGATGAAATCAGCACGCCAATCGTGCGCGGCGCGAGTTTCCAAATCCCGATCAAGGAGGGAAGGACGTAGGCGATGGCCAGGACATCAAACGCATCGAAAAATGTGGCGCTGCCCATGACCATCAGCGCCCGGATGTGCCACGGGCTGACCTGTGTTCGCTCGATTCTCGCGAGCAGCGAAGCCGCTCGCCGGTCATCTGAGGAAAGAGCCATTCTCTAATCCCACTCTACTCTGGAATGTTTACTTATCTGTTTCTGCCCCAGCGGGCGAAACACCTGCGCGCCGGCCAGAACGAAACGCCACTCTATATTTCGCGGTTCGCTAGAGCAAACGATAATTCGAAGAGGCAGGAACAGCGTAAATTCAATTTTTGTCTAGACGCAAATTGATGGCGAGGTTTTGCAGCGCCGGCGTCCCGCCGGCAGTTTTGTCCAGCGACTTGAGTGCAAAGATTGCCGGCGGGACGCCGGCCCTACAAAACCCCTGGCCACAGCTCAACGCCCGACCGCGCATCACCTCACTTGAACGTTTTGAGGCAGCAAGTGCGAACTCAACACAGAGAGTCTGTCACACCTGCACGAAACCCGCTGCCCGCGCCTGAATGGCTGATAAACTCGTTTCAGATTTATCAATCACGGACAGCCCGAGCTTCTGCAGCAGATCATAAATCGTATCGATCTCCACCTGGCGGGGAAGGGGCATCGGGGGACGCATATAAGGATTCGGAATCAATCCCCGAAGCCATGTCGCCGTTTGATATCGCGTGTGCAGGCGTCCCATGTCGGCGATGTACTCGTGCAACTGCACCAGTCCGCTGTCCCAAATTTTGCAGGCGCCTTCAAGGTCCCTGCGCTTCCACGCGTCCAGGTGGTCCAGCATCGGTTCGAACGCGAAGTTCCAAAAACCGCTCAGCGTCCCGTCGAAAAGTCCGGTAGCGTTATATTCATGAAAGCGGCTGGCGAGTGCGCCCAGAACGGCCACATGGCGGTCGAGCGACCTGAGCCCTTGCGCAATAATTCGAAAGCCGTCGTAGCCGTAGGTCATCTTCCATCCGAGAATATTCGGCACTTCGCGGCAAATCTGGAGCGTGGCATTCAACGGCAAGCCGGGAGAAAACGGCGGCCGCGATCCCGAAACGGGGTGCGTAATAATCGGCAGGTCCACGGCTTTGTCCTGAGCCTTGATCATGTCCGTCCACACTTCCGGATACATGTCCGCATCCCAGCAGGAAGTGACGTCCTGAGCGCCTCCTGGAGGCGTCACGAAAATTCCGTCCGCTCCCAGCGCTTTCGCGTCCCGCGCCGTGGCCACGGTTTCCTCGGTCGTCAATGCCCAGGTGCCCGCGAAGATGGGAACTTTTCCGTGAGCCTCCTCCATGGCGATTTCGAGGATGCGCCGTTTCTCCGCTCGAGTGAGATAAAAAATTTCTCCCGCCTCGGGATTGATGCACAATCCGCCGGTCTTCAGAAAGCGGGGCTCGCGCAGGAAATATTGGATGAAGCGGCGATAGGCTTTCTCATCGATTTGCGCTGACTCGGTCAATGGAAGTAAAACCGCCACGTAGTACCGGTCAGCTATATTCTTATTATTCATAGAGATCTCTCCAAATGAATTGTCGCTTCAATTGCTAGTACAAAAGCCTTTTCACGGATTGCGACCCACCCAAGCATATCCGCTGCCACGATGATTCGCTACACGTCGCGGCGGAGAGAACTTGACGGCATGATTTAATGTTGGTCATACTTCGCGCCGATGACCCCAAACTATTTTAACGAATGTTATCACGTTTCAAGTGGAGCGAAGTGGCGCGCCACCTCGATTCTCTCCCGGCGGGGTTTTCTCGCCGCAGCGTCCGTCGTTGGCGCAGGCGCGGCTATTTTACGCCATCCGTTTTCCACATGGGCCGCCGCCAATCCAGGCCGCATCGATATTCATCATCACTTCCAGCCAGATGTTTATCACGACTTTCAAAGGGCCCATGGAAAAGGTTTCGACACAAATCAATGGAGCCTGGCGAAAGATCTGGAAGATATGGACCAGGCCGGCACAGCCGTGGCCTTTCTGTCCCTCACCACTCCAGGATTCACTTTTGGAGAGTCGGACGAGGTACGAAAAGTCTCGCGAGGAAGCAACGAAGCGGCTGCAAAACTGGTCGCCGATCATCCGGGACGATTTGGAAGTTTCGCTACGATCCCGCTGGCGGACACCGAGGGCGCTCTCCGTGAAACGGAATACGCGCTCGACACACTGAAGGCGGACGGGATCTGTCTCTTTTCCAACTACGGTGACGTCTGGTTGGGCCACTCGACTTTCGCGCCCGTGTATGAGGAGCTGAATCGCCGCAAGGCGCTGGTCTACGTTCACCCCGTTCTCGCCAACTGCTGCGCAAACCTGAGCGTCGCGAAGGACGGCGTGCCCAACGAAATTGCCATGATCGAATTTGGAACGGACACGACGCGCGCCATCGCAAGCCTTATCTTCAGCGGCATGACGGCCAAATTCCCGAATATCACCTGGATCTTCGCTCACGGCGGCGGCACGATGCCGTTTTTGATCGAGCGCTTTTTCCAGGGAGGAGCATCCGCCGAAATTGTCCCGGGCATCTTGACCAAAGGGCAGGACGAGCCCCCGGCAAAGAACTCGCCCACGGGAGAAGTCGTCCTCCGCGAGCTGAGAAAATGTTATTACGACACGGCTCAAATCTCGAACCCGGTCGCCCTCGGCGCGCTCCGCAAGGTCATACCCGTTTCCCATATCCTCTACGGCACAGATTACTGGTACAGAACAGCCGTAGAAAGCGTGCGTGGGCTGACCACGAGCAAAGTTTTTACCGCGGAAGAACTGCGCGCCATCGACCGCACCAACGCCGAAAGAATCCTGCCACGTTACCGCAGGGCGTAGCTCTTGAATTCAAGAGTCTCGTAAGCCTTGACAGCACTTGGCCGTGGGCATATCGTCTCGAACAACAAGACTATTAAATGCGAACAAGTTCAGTGCGCACCGGGGTGCTCATAAGTTCCAGGAGGACGGAGCATGGCAACTACAAACAAGCAGACATTGGAACGAAATCGGGAAAATGAATTGGCGAACGACATGGCCGGCGTGGACCTTGCGCGCACGGGTCCGGGCACTCCCGGCGGGCGTTTCATGCGGCGCTTCTGGATGGCCGTCGGGCGGAGCCAGGATCTTCCGAAAGGCCAAACAAAACCGATCCGCATCATGAGCGTGGACTACGCTCTCTATCGCGGCGAATCGGGCCGCGCCCAGGTCATCGACTATCGCTGTCCCCATCGCGGTGCGCAAATGCACCTCGGCTGGGTCGAGGGCGACGACATTCGTTGCATCTACCACGGCTGGAAGTACGATTGCACGGGCCAGTGCGTCGAGCAGCCAGCGGAAGATTCCAGTTTTGCCGGCAAAGTTAAGATCGGCAGCTATCCCACGCGTGAATATATGGGCCTCATCTTCGCTTATTTCGGCGAAGGCGATCCGCCACAGTTTCCGCCCTATCCGGGAGAGAGGCCTGACGCGATTGTCGATTTGTGGAACGTGGAAAACGTGCCGTGCAATTATTTGCAGTGCTTTGAAAACAGTATGGATGAAACGCACGTGGCCTTCGTCCACCGCCCCGGCGGATCCCACAAAAATATCGCCGATCTACCAGTAGTCGGCGCGGAAGAAACAGATTGGGGCATGCTGCGTCTCGGAACACGCGCGAACGGAAAGGTGCGGCGCAGCCTGCACTACATGCCGAACGTCACGCGCGTGATCGTTCCCCCGGTAGCGGGAATGGATGGCGTCGGCGGATGGGTGGAAATTTTCTTTAATTTCACTCCGATTGATGACGAGAATCATCTGTGGCTGATCACCAGCAACGTGACGGTAAGCGGCCCGGAGGTGGAAGCGTATCGCATCAAGCGGGCCGAGTATCATGAAAAGATCGCCGCGGCCCGCCCTGCGCGGGACCTCGCGATCGAGCTCATGGCAGGCCAACATCAGTTCGCGGAGATGAAGCATCCGGACCTCGTGATTATTCAGGACATCGCGGTACAGGCCGGCCAGGGCCGGATCGCCGACCGCCAGCATGAGCGCCTCGGCAGGTCGGACGCAGCCATCATCCTGTGGCGAAAAATTCTGTCCCGTGAATTGCAAGCCATGGCCGCGGGAAGCCCGGGAAAAAATTGGAAACGCCCGCCCGCGGACGAGTTGCCAACTCTGGGTTTCTGATCTCTGGTGGTAGCGAGTCACATTGGAAAGTTATGGATTGCACAAGAAAGAGGGAGCCCCTTAATGGCCGATCCTAATGAAGACAATCTTCATCCAAAAATTTCTTACGGGCAAAGTTCCGAGCCTTCCCTGGACACCATTTCGCGCAGAACAATGCTCAAGCACGTCGCCGCAATAAGCGCAGGCGCCGCGCTCTCAACCGGCTCGGTGCTCGCGGCAATCCCGCGTGTCGATTCCGATTCCAAGCGTGGCCGGATCGACGTGCACCATCATATGCTTCCTCCTTTCTACATGGACTTTCGCCGCGCGGTTCCCGACGTCGGGAAAATGCCCACATGGTCCCCTGAAAAGTCGATCGATGACATGCGGAAGAACGGCGTGACGACCGCCATGCTGTCGCTCGCCGTCTCCGGCGTGACGTTCGATGCTGGCGAAGCCGGGCGCAGCCTTGCGCGAAAGAGCAATGACTTCGGCGCGCAACTCGTCAAGGACCATCCCGCAAATTTTGGCTTGCTGGCGGCCCTGCCCCTGCCGGACCCGCAGGGCAGCCTGGTCGAGATGGAATACGCGCTGGACACTCTTCACGCGGACGGAATCGCGTTGCTTAGCAGCTACGGTGACAAGTGGCTCGGCGACGCCATGTACGCGCCGGTATTCGAGGAGCTGAACCGTCGCAAAGCCGTTGTGTTCGTCCACCCGTCTGCTCCGAATTGCTGCGCCAATCTTCAGGCCCACGTGCCGGCGTCCACCATGGAATTTCTATTCGACACGACCCGGACGATCGAAAGTCTCCTCATGGGCGGTACTTTCTCCAAATTTCCAAATGTTCACTTTATTTTTTCTCACGGCGGAGGAGCCATGCCCATGCTGGCGGACCGAATCGCGAGGCTCTTTCCCAAAGACTTCGCGACGCAAGCTCCCAACGGAGTGCTCTACGAAATTAAGCGCCAGTATTACGACACCGCCAGCGCAAGCAATCCAACCTCGCTCAATGCCCTGATGAGCACCGTCCCAAGCTCTCAAGTTCTTTTTGGAAGCGATTTCCCATTTCTTTCCGCAGGGGACACTGCGACGGACTTAGCGCATTCCGGATTGCCTGAGAAGACCGTGGAAGCGATTAACCGCGAAAACGCAGTTCGACTATTTGGACGCCTGAAGGTTTAACGCCCTGTGATTTGAAACCTGATTTCAGTTTCAACGATGCTTTACCGCGCGACGAATTCGTTTGGCCGATCTCACACCCGGAGCGGGTGAAGGGTTCAGCCCGTTAATCTGTAGCTCGAACAATCGCTTTAAATCGGCCAGGCCCACCCGCGGATTCGGTCTCCGCCCCGCGATCCACCAGCGAACCGCGCCGGCAAAGACAAAGAAAATATGGCGTGCAATCAGCGTCGCGTCTTCATCCGACCTGATCTGCCGAGTCTGCTGCGCGGTTTTGACCATTTCTTCAATCCCCGAAAGCAGGCGGCTTCGATTGCGCAAATATTCAGCTGCCTGCTTGCCCTCCGAATAGAAGGTCATGTTTTTTAAAAGGATCCGCGAAAGCGCCGGGTTGTGGGCAAAAGATTCATAATGCGGCCGGCATAAAGCCATCAGTTGATCGAGTAGACCTTCTTCTGCATGCGTGGTCTTCAGCGCCACGTCGTTTATGGCTGCCATCTCTTCATTAAAGACCAGGAAAACCAAGTCGCGCTTGTCCTGGGCATAGTTAAAAAGAGTGCCCAGCCCCACGTGCGCCCGCTTGGCAATCTGCCGCAGCGTCGCCGTCTCGTAGCCATGCCTAGTGAACAATTCGCGCACCGCGGCCCGGATGCGCTGCCGCTTTTCGAGTTTGTGCTGTTCCCGAAGTCCGAGTTCTGCGGATTCATGAGCCTTCAAGGAGTGTTCTCCCGCTGCATTAGACCACTATCCTGCTTCGCCTGCCAAGCGCCACCTCGATCGAAACGATGTGGGCGGTTGTCCCTGCCCCGGCTCGTCTCCAGGCTACTCTGAAAAATCCGGAGAATTCATTGACAGCAATCTCTTTGACGTGTTACAAGCGGCCCATCAAGCCAGTCAAAACTTGCAGTACTGGGTTCGTGAATATTTTTTAGGCCTTAAAATTGAACATGTTCATTACCGGACATGCTCGCTACAGGGAGAATGGACCCGCTTCTTACGAATCAAAATATCAAGATTGCATGCAGCACAATCCAAGGAGGAACTGTGGACGCCCTGGCTTTTCACCCGAAGAAATTCATGCAGTTGCTTTTTGCGGCCCTTGGTATTTTTCTGCTTTGTCTCCCTGCATTCGCGCAAAGCAACCTGGGCAGCATTTCAGGAAGCATCACCGATAAGAGCGGCGGCGTGATCGCGAACGCCACCGTCACCGTCACCGATACACAAAGGGGCTTCTCGCGAACCTTGACCACGGATGATGCCGGGGAATACACAGCTCCAAACATTCTTCCCGGCGTCTACACGGTTCGCGCGGAAGCCGCCGGTTTCAACAAAATCGAGCGCCAGAATATCAGGTTGGAAGTCGGCAAGGATGTCCGCGTTGACTTGACGCTCCAGCCGGGCGAGCAAACCACAACGGTTACGGTTACCGAGGAGCTTCCTCTTGTCGAAACCACCAACTCCACACTGGGCGGCACCCTCAGCAATGAGACTATCAACGATCTGCCTCTGAACGGTCGCAATTATCAGAACCTCGTCGTCTTGCGTCCCGGATCCATGTTTTACCCGGGCGGTGGCGGATGGACCCAAAGCACCAACGGCAGCCGCCCCGAAGACAACGGGTACATCGTCGATGGTTTGACCAACGACCATCCCTTGACGGCCCTCACGGTCATCAACGGGGCTGGCGTCGAGGGCGATGCTGCAACCATCCTGCCGATTGATGCGATTCAGGAATTCAACGTCATCGAGAATCCACCAGCGCAATACGGTTGGAAGCCCGGCGCCATCGTTAACGTCGGTTTGAAATCGGGCACCAACAACCTTCACGGGACAGCTTATGCCTTCGGGCGCAGCGACGCCTTTGACGCCCGCAACTACTTCAATGCCGCTCCCGCGAACGGAACTTGCACGATCTTCGGTCCATCGCCGCTTTCCCTATGTGACAAGAATCCCGTACAACTCGAACAGTTCGGAGCTACCGCAGGTGGGCCAATCAAGAAAGACAGGCTGTTCTATTTCCTGGGATTTGAAGACGAGCGTTATTCGCTGGGAAATCTGTTTGAGCGCAACCTCCCCGAAGATCTTCCACAAGCGACTCCTAATCCAGGGCAAAGCCTGCCAGACGCCATTCTGGATTTGGAAAAGACGTTCGACTTACAGCCCAGCGCGCTCAGTATGCATTTGACCGGTTGCACCCAAGCCACTCCCCTGGCTACGCCCGTGTGCACTGGTGGCCTGTTCCCAGCCAACACGACATCCTCGGTTTCCTCAGGTGTGAGCTTGGAGAGCACTTTCCGTTCCGACAACGGGCTGGCGAAGATCGATTACCACGTTAACGACAAAAATACACTGAACGGGATGTATTTCATCAGCCGAGGAGACATCGTCGCACAGGACCCCGGCACGTTCGCGGAACTACAGCCCTATTGGCGTTCTCATCAAGCGAACGAACCACAAGTGTTTGGGCTCAACTGGACCTATACTCCGAATTCACATTGGGTAAATGAAGCCCGCTTCGGCATCATCTACATGAACAGGGAAAATAACACACTGGACCAAACCACTCCCGCGACAGCTTATGGAATCAACACTGGCGTGACGGCCGCGCTCGACAATGGTTTTCCTACTCTGCTTGTCGCAGGACTCAGCCCTCTCGGGGGATTCCCCGGCTGGCCCATCAAGATGGGGCCCACATGGGTATACCAAGGGGTAGATAACGTGTCCTATTTGCGTGGCAAACATGCTTTCAAGTTCGGCGGGGAGATTCATTACAACGATGTTACCGCGGGCCGTTTCAGCTACGGTAAGGGCGTAATTTTATTCCTACCGGGCGGCCCCTACCCCGCGAACCCAACGCCACTTGAAGAATTCATGTCCGGCACTGGAGGCGTGGCTAAGTTCCTGGTTGGGACCAACTTGCTGCACTTATCCACATGGCAGTACTCTCTTTTCGCTGAAGATGAGTGGCGGATCAGGCCCCGGGTGACGTTAACCTATGGCCTGCGGTACGAATACATCACGCCGCTCCGCGAAGCCAACAATCAATTGGGCAATTTCGATCCCAGCTCACCTCTGGGGTTAGTCCAAGTTGGCGACCAAATCAAATCCCCCTATAACCCTGATCACTTGGATTTCGGACCGCGACTTGGCCTGGCCTGGGATTTGACTGGTAAAGGGACCACGGTGGTGCATGCAGGAGCAAGTGTCGTAACCGATGACGGCATTCCCATGTTCCTTTTCGTGGGACAGGGCGGGGAACAGAACAATACAACGCTCGGCCTCGGTGCAATCCCCACGGGTGCGCAGATCTGGGAGAATGGAGCGATGCAAGGATCATTTGGCGGGAACATCGACTACGTGGTCACGAAAACAGGCGGCCCGCCGTTCCAGGGGCACTGGCAAAGCCAACCGGGAGACGGTACCGGCACACCCCTATGGTCACTCAACCCGGTCTGTGCCGACAACAATTCACCCGGAAAATTCCCGTGTGACATCCTTGGTGTGAGCCCACATTTCCGTAACCCGTTTGTCACAACCTGGACTCTGGGCGTCGAGCACACCTTCACCGCCGATCTTTCCTTAAATGTGGCATATGTAGGCAATCATGGGGCGAGGATGCCGGGGATTACAGACCAGAATCAGCCGGTTCCGGTTGCCGGGAGCACCAACGCGCTCCCCGGACCCTATGCCAATCAATTCCCGTATTTGGATAACATCAACTGGCTTTCGAATCTTTACACGTCCAATTACGACGGACTGCAAACCACGCTGACTCAACGGACTTCCCACGGATTGTCCTTCGTCGCGGGGTACACCTACTCTCACTCCCTTGATGGCTCCTCTTTCAACATCAATATTCCTCTGCCGCAGGACAGCCGCTTCCCCAAACTGAATTACGACAGCAGCGTCTTCGACATCAGACACCGCTTCACTTTCTCCATGACCTACAACATTCCAGAGGTTCATGCGCCAGCGCAGCTGCTCAAGGGTTGGCAACTCAATTCCATTGTCACGATACAATCCGGCGCGCCCTGGGGCGTGGACGATTCGTCCAATAACATCAGCGGGACAAATGAATTCACCGAGCACTGGGATTTCTTTGGAAAAACCAGTGATTTCAAATCGGGCAACTCCTCAATTCCATACTGCTCCTGGAATGGTGTCGTAGGCACAGGAGCGGATTTCAGTAATCCGGCTACCATTTCGTGCACGCAAACTACTCCGGCCGGCACGGTTAACCTGGCCGGTCAAACCTCAACTTTCGCAAACGCGTGCTTCGCGGCTGCCAAAGCGATCAACCCGGGCACGGTGACGTCCCTGAATTCCTTCGGCTGCTTCGCTCAGGGCAATTCGGTCATGATTCCTCCGGAGGCCGGAACCTTCGGAACGATGAGCCGGAACCCCTTCCGCGACCCCGGTTTTCGCGACTGGGACTTGTCGATCACCAAGAGTTTTGTGTTCAAAGAGCGGCTCACCGCTCAGTTCCGGGCCGAGCTCTTCAATGTACTCAACCATCCCAATTTCGCGAACCCCTACGGCGGTTCGAACGGCTTTAACGAGAACGATCCTTCCTCACCGAGTAACTTTGGCTGCGGTTGCGCAACGCCAGATCAGGCGGCCGGCAATCCGGTTCTTGGGACGGGTGGGAATCGCGCGATACAGCTGGGCCTGAAGCTCCTCTTCTAACGGTCGGGCAAGCCCAGCGAAACGGGAGCGGCTCGGAATTTCGAGCTCGCTCCCGTTTTTTTTGCGAAGCGAAAATTATGAAATCGCATCCAGTGCAAATTGGAGTTGCTCTTTAGGAGGTTGGACCTTCAGTTCGAACGACCTGGGGCGAATAGGCAGGGCCGTCAAAGTCTACGCGAGAACCCAAAATTAGCACGTTCCTGTAGCGCCCGCATTCAGGCGGGCATCTTCTTGCTCCCAAGAGGCCCGATCTCGGCGGCCGAGCGCACCATCCTGGGGGGATTTGCGAGGGCGGGGATTTTCGGACCGTCCATCTCCACCTTACCCGAAGTCGTTGAGTCGATACCCCTGACCCTTGAAATGCACAAAGAGTGCGACACCAGCAACCACGTTCTCAATCTGTGTCAGCAATGAAACTGATGGTATGCCGGCGGGCGTGCAACCCGCCGGCGTTACCGTAGGTAAAGCTAATTCGAAATGGTGATGCTGATCGGCGGTGTTGTTGTGATCGTCGCCCCGTCCGCGGTAGTAGCCGTCACGGTCATGGTTGTCGGGCCCGTTGGAGTGGGAGTCGGACCGGATGCCGTAGTGCATCCGACCAGTGCACCCGCGGCCACAACGAGCAGCAGGAGCGTCAGGTAAACCGGTGCTCGGCGGAATGACGCCGCCCGCTGCCGCACAGCCCCCAACAACCCCAGCATCGACGGGAGAACGGTTGCAAGGAGCCATAGTGAGTACGTGGACCATGGCCCGTGTCCGCCCATCCTTGGGCCCGAGGTTGAGGATCCGGATGATCCACCGCTTGTCGGAACCGCAGTGATTGAAATGACTGTGCTGGGCGACGTGGTGCCGTGCGTGATCGTGGCGGGGCTCGGCACGCACTTTAATCCCGCCGGTGCGGTCGGGAATGAGCATGTGATAGTGACATCCGCCGGAAGCGTCGCACCCAATGGAGTGAGGCCCAAGTCCATCTGAAGCTCATAGGTTGTACCTGCAACGACGGGCACAGGATTCGGCGTGCCCGAATGAGGAGCGATACCCTGCATGCCCACCACCGGGAACGTCTGATTCTGATTCGCCAGGTTGGTACCGCCTCCGCCACTTGTCGTCGGATTCTTCGGATTTGTGACGAAGACGACGACGGTGCCGTTTGCCGGGGCAGTCGCCAAATCCGCATGTGGAATATTGATCGTCAGCGAGGTGCCCGCAGCATTCGCGGTTCCTCCTGTGAGCACCACGCCATTGAAACTAACCGTCGTCGAGGCATTGAATCCCGTTCCGTTAAGCGTGATCTGCTGGTCTGTCGTGGCGCCGGCGATCAGACCCAGCGCGGGTGTGAACGATGACAACGATGGTACCGCGTTGTCAATGTTCGCAACGTCAGGTGTAGATGATTTATCCGTTGTGCCTGAATCGTTCGGGTCCGAAACCGTAGCCGTGTTCGTCACCTGGAAGCCGGACGCGGAAGACGAAGTAATCGCGTTTGGTCCGACGGAAACGGTGATCGTGACCGTGCTCGTCCCGCCCTTTGCAGCCAATACTCCGACGGTTGCGTTGGTGCAGGTTACGGCTTGTCCGTTCGCGCTGCACGACCATCCTGTCGTCACGCTGGTCCCGGATACAAATGTCAAGCCTGACGGGATGGTGTCAGTAAGTGTGACCGTGCCCGTGGTCGGACCCGTGCCGTTGTTCGTCAGTTTAATCGTATAGACGCCGTTCGAGCCGACCAAGAAATCGCCCGTGTGGGTCTTCGAGATGGTTGCATCGGGCGCGACGGTGTTCGTCAGCGAGAAGGAAGCAGTCGCGACGACCCCGGCGACCGCGGCCGTTACGTTATACGTGCCGCCGGTTGAGTTTGCGGTGAAAGTGGGCGCGGTTGCGTTGCCACTGGCGTCGGTCTTCACTTGCGCGGTGATCGATCCCCCGGTAAACGTTCCGCTGGCTCCGGAAGACGGCGCGGTGAATGTCACCGTTGCGTTGCTGACCGGATTGCTGCCGCTATCTTTTACGGTCGCAACCAGATTCGTCGTGAATGCAGTCGTGACTGGCGCGCTCTGCGAATTGCCGGTCGTGGCTGCGATGCTCGCCGGAGATCCGGCGTTGTTGGTGAGCGCAAATGCCGCCTTCGCCGTGACGCCGGATACGGAAGCATTCACCGTGTAGGCTCCAGCTGTCGAATTTGCCGTAAATGCTGGAGCCGTTGCCACGCCGCTCGAGTTCGTTGTCACTGTCGCTGTCGCCCCGGTGCCAGGCGATGCGAACGTGCCGCTCGCTCCCGTCGAAGGCGCAGTGAACGTAACCGAAGCGCCGTTGATCGGATTGCCGCCGGCATCCGTCACCGTGGCTTGCATGGCGGTAGCAAAGGCGACGCTGATCGTCGCCGATTGAGGCGTGCCTGCCGTGGCCGCGATATTTGCTGCGGGACCTGCCGTGTTGCTCAATGAGAATGAAGCAGGAGTGGCGACTCCGCTCACAGTTGCGGAAACCGTGTAGGCCCCCACCGTCCCGTTCGCGGTGAAGACTGCCGCTGTTGCCACGCCGTTCGAGCCGGTTGTCGCGGTAATCGTGTTGGATCCGCCTGTAAACTTTCCGCTCGCTCCGGTTGAAGGGGCAGTGAAGGTAACAATTACTCCGTTCAGCAAGTTTCCGCCACTATCCTTCACCGTCACCGCCAGGTTCGTAGTGAACGCGGCGTTGATCACGGCGCTCTGCCCCGTCCCTGCTGTGGCAGTTACTGAAGCCGGCGCTCCGGCCAGGTTCGTAAGGCTGAAGTTTGCCGGTGCAAGTGCTCCCGCTGCGGCGGTCACGTTGTATGGGCCACCTGCGGTGGCGTTCGCCGTGAAGGTGGGAGCGGTGGCGTTGCCGTTCGCGTCGGTCGTAGCTGTCACGGTCGTCAAGCTGCCAGGGAAAGTCCCGCTTGGTCCGCTGGAAGGGGCAGTGAACGTCACGACCACGCCGCTAAGCGGGTTCGACTTGTTGTCTTTCACGTTGGCCACAAGGGCGACTGTAAACGCCGTGCTGATTGCTGCGCTCTGGGGCGTCGTTCCGCTGGCCGCTGTGATCGAGGACGGAGTTCCAGCGAGATTTGTCAGGCTGAAATCAACCGTGGTGAGACCTGATGCGCTCGCGGCAACTTGATACGGGCCGCCCACAGTGTTGTTGGCCGTGAACGCGGGAGCCGTGGCCACACCACTGGCGTTGGTTGCCACCGTAGCAGTCGCCCCGCTTCCCGGCGCAGCGAATGTTCCGCTGGCTCCGCTGGACGGACCGGTAAACGTCACGTTGACACCGGAGATGGGGTTGCTGCTCGCGTCGGTAACGGTAACTGCGAGTGCGGCAAAGGCTGAGTTGACGGCCGCGCTCTGCGACCCGCCGCCGCTAATGAGTAGTTTTGACGCGGGTCCTGGAGTATTGGTCAGCGAGAATGCTGCCGTGGCCGTGACTCCGCTTACCGAAGCGTTGACCGTATACGCTCCAGCCGTGGTGTTTGCCGTGAAGAGTGGAGCGCTGGCAACCCCGCTGGCGTTCGTCATACCCTGGGCCGTTGTGACGCCGCCCGGGAATGTCCCACTGGCTCCGCTGGTGGGCGCCGTGAAAGTAACGGTGGCGTTGTTGATCGGGTTCCCGCCGCTGTCCTTCACCGTCGCTTGCAACGTAGCGAAGGCGCTGCCTATCTGCTTGCTCTGGGTCGCTCCGCCAGTCGCGGTGATCGAATTTGCCGGGCCTGTCAGGTTTGTCAAAGCGAAATTGACGGTGACCGTATTCGGTGACGTACCAGCCGAGGCCTGCACGTTGTAGGGTCCGCCCGCGACGGTGTTGGCTGTGAACACAGGCGCGATGGCGATTCCGCTTGCGTTGGTCGTTGCCGTCGCGGTCGCACCCGTACCAGGTGCTGCGAATGTTCCGCTGGCTCCGCTGGAAGGCGCAGTGAATGTGACTGTCACGCCTTCGATCGGGAGACCATGACTGTCCTCGACGGTGACCTGAAGATTATTTGTGAACGCCGTGCTGATTGCCGCACTCTGAGGCGTGGTTCCGCTGGCCGCCGTGATTGACGCGGGAGGAGCGGAAAGATTCGTCAGGCTAAAATTCGCCGGCCCGACCGAGCCCGCTTTGGCGGCAACCGTGTACGGTCCGCCAGGAGTGCTGTTCGCCGTAAATGTTGGAGCCGTGGCCACGCCATTTGCGCCGGTCGTAACGGTTGCCGAAGACGCGGATCCCGGGAACGATCCGCTTGCGCCGCCGGAGGCCGCCGTCACGGTGAATGTGACAGAGACGCCGCTGACTGGATTGCCGCCGCCATCCGTCACCGTCGCTTGCAGCGAGGCAAAGGCGGTGTTGATGGCGACGCTCTGCGATGCGCCGCTGGTCGCGGCGATGGCTGAGGCGCTGCCTGCGTTGTTGGTCAGCGAGAATGCCGCCGGCGAAGCTGCGCCTGTCACTGTCGCGTTTACAGTGTACGTGCCCGCGGTCTTGTTCGCGGTAAATGCTGGCGCGGTGGCCACGCCACTCGCGTTGGTCGTCACTGTCGCGGTCGCGCCGGTGCCGGGGGATGCGAACGTTCCGCTGGCCCCGCTCGCGGGTGCCGTGAACGTTACATTTGCATTACTCACCAAATTGCCGCTGGCATCTTTCACCGTTGCCGTCAAACTGTTGGTGAACTGCGTGCTGATCGTCGCGCTTTGCGGCGTCCCACTCGTGGCCGAGATGCTGGCCGGCGCACCGGCATTGTTGGTAAGGGAAAACGCGGCTTTCGTGGCGACGCCGGAAACCGAGGCGTTGACCGTGTAGGCTCCAGCAACCGTATTGGCGGTGAAGGCGGGCGCAGTGGCTACACCACTGGCGTTGGTCGTCACTGTCGCGGTTGCGCCGGTGCCGGGGGATGCGAATGTGCCGCTGGTCCCGCTCGCGGGTGCGGTGAACGTCACGCTCGCATTGCTCACCAAATTGCCGCCGGCATCTTTCACCGTCGCCGTCAAACTGTTGGTGAACTGCGTGCTGATCGTCGCGCTTTGCGGCGTGCCGCTCGTGGCCGAGATGCTGGCCGGTGCACCGGCATTGTTGGTAAGAGAGAACGCGGCTTTCGTGGCGACGCCGGAAACTGAGGCGTTGACCGTGTAGGCTCCTGCAACCGTGTTGGCAGTGAACGCGGGCGCAGTGGCTACCCCACTGGCGTTGGTCGTTGCCGTCGCGGTCGCGCCGGTGCCGGGCGATGCGAACGTGCCGCTGGCTCCGCTCGCGGGCGCAGTGAACGTCACCGTCGCATTATTTACGGGATTGCCCCCCGCATCCGTCACTGTGGCTTGCAGGTTTGTAGTAAACGCGGCGCCGACCGTAGCGGCCTGCGACGCTCCTGCGGTGGCGGCGATGTTCGCTGCGGGACCCGCGATATTCGTAAGCGAGAAAGAAGCGTTTGGCGAGACACCGCTCGTGGAAGCGGTCACGGAATAGCTGCCAATGGCTGAATTCGCCGTGAACTTCGGGGCGGTGGCCACCCCACTGGCGTTGGTTGTCACCGTTGCGGTCGCACCGGTGCCGGGGGCTGCGAACGTTCCGCTGGCGCCGCTCGCTGGCGCGGTAAATGTAACTGAGGCGCCGTTGATCGGATTCCCTCCGCTGTCGGTTACGGTCACTGCCAGGTTGGTGCCATACGCAGCCGTAACGGCCGCGCTCTGCGGCGTGGTGCCAGCTACGACCGTGATGATCGCGGCCGGCCCTGCCGTGTTACTCAGCGAGAAGGCGGCGGGCGTCGATACGCCGGCTACCGTGGCGTTGACCGTATAGCTGCCAACTGTCGAATTCGCAGTAAAGGCGGGGGCAGTGGCGACGCCGGAGATGGTGGTGGTCTGAACGCTCGTCGAGGACCCAGGGAATAATCCGCTCGCACCGCTGGACGGGGCCGTGAATGTCACGGTGACTCCGCTCAACAAGTTTCCACCGCTATCATGCACCGAGGCTTGCAGATTTGTGCCGAACGTTTTGCCGATGATCGCGCTCTGGTTCGATCCTACAACCGCTGTGATCGACGCAGGGGCGCCGGTCAGGTTCGTCAAGCTGAAGTTGGCCGTAACCGAGCCTGCTTTTGCGGTCACAGTGTATGGACCACCCGCCGTACTGTTGGCCGTAAACGTGGGGGCAGTGGCGACACCACTGGCGTTGGTTGTGGCCGTCGCAGTCACACCGGTGCCAGGAGACGCGAACGTTCCGCTCGCACCGCTCGACGGTGCGGTAAAGGTCACGGATACTCCGTCCAACGGATTCGAACTGGCGTCCTTCACGGTCACCGAGAGTGCCGTCGCGAACGCGACACTAATGGCGGCGCTCTGGGGCGTGGTGCCAGAGTTGGCCGTGATGGACGCGGGCGTCCCGATCGAGTTCGTCAAGCTAAAGTTTGCCGGCGTGGCGGGACTGGCGGTGGCTGCTACCGTGTACGGACCGCCGGGGATGCCGTTTGCCGTAAAGGTTGGAGCCGTTGCCACGCCATTCGAATCGGTCACCACCTGAGCGGAAGTGGCATTGCCGGGGAAACTTCCACTCGCACCGCCGGCCGCGGGCGTCACTGTAAAGGTGACGGTCACTCCTGGCAGCGTGTTCCCTCCGCTATCCTTCACGGTGGCTTGCAAGGTGGCGAATGCGGT
>Ga0182024_10009311_pt1 | contig 20351 bp, 20 predicted proteins | sample P32metaG_FD_120480 | JGI IMG/M metagenome (GOLD analysis project Ga0182024, IMG submission 120480) | Permafrost microbial communities from Stordalen Mire, Sweden - P3-2 metaG (Illumina Assembly) | ecosystem: Environmental > Terrestrial > Soil > Wetlands > Permafrost | place: Sweden: Stordalen... | reverse complement strand
TGCTTTACGTTTTTCAAGAATCGGCTCACGCGTTTAACGATGGATACGAGCAACCTGTCGGATGATCTTTTGACGCAGATGTACCACAACTCGAAGAAAGCCGCCGCCGAGAAGCCGGCGACCGCGTAGGTTTTTGTGACACGTGTCGCCACACGAATAATGAAAAATGCAAAACCGAGAATGCAAAATGCAAAATGAAAGACAGTTGCCGCCGAGAATCCGCAAGAATTCGGGGATACCCTCTGACTTTTTTTGCGGAGTGCCCTTCTCTTCGCATTAAGGCGAAGATGGCAAAGCAGTTGCGCCATGCACCCCCTCCGCAAACTTGGCGTGCATTTTTTGCGGAGGGGGGGTCGCTTCCGAATTCTAGCGAATTCCATTTTGCATTCTCGGTCTTGCATTTTGCATTATTGATTTGCAGGTAGGTTCCAGACAAAAGAGAGAACTTCCATGTCCGCCAGCGCCGAAGGCAGCGAAACCGATCCCAATCTGACGCCGCTCCTGGACGTCGTGCTGCAGCTGATCATGTTCTTTCTGCTCACCGTCAATTTTCTGCCCTCGCAGAACCTGAGCAAGAACATCACGCTGCCGGTGGCGGTCTCGGCCATTCCCCTGGGCGCCGGCAAGGAGGATTTCGTTTTCCTCGACATGAACAAGGACGGCAAGCTCGAGAAGCCCAATGGCGAACTCGTGGAGGAAGACCTGAGCACTCCCCAGCGCATGAAGGTGTACCTGTCCAACATCAAGGACAAGATCGAGCGGGCCGCCCAGGAGGAGACGGGCCAGAAACAAAAGGTCAAAATCATCGTGGTGGTTCGGGCTCACGAGGACACGCGCTCCGGCAAGATCATTCAGGTGCTGGATGCGTGCCAGAAGGCCGGCTACGAAGATTTACAGCTTCGCGTCATCACCAAGGCGCGAGATTGAAAGTAGGCAGCAGCATGGCCATGCACAAGAAATCGCGCAAGCACGACACGACCCGCGGCGGCGGCGGCGTCAACCTGAGCCTCATCATCACGCCCATGCTGGACATGGCGTTTCAGCTCATCGCGTTTTTCATCATGACCTATCATCCGCCCGCGTTCGAGGGCCGCATCGACGTGAACCTGACCCTGCCGCCGAAAATCGCGATGAAAGGGCCCAAAACGCCCGATCCCAAGGAAAATCTGCTCTCCGTCGATGTCGAGCCGAAGCTCAACGACACGCTGCTGGTGACCATCAAGGCGGTTGGCGCCGGCCGCGTCGAGCATGGCCGCATCGATGGTGAACCGCAATCCCTGGAGATCCAGCGTATGGAAGACAAGACGCCCGTCACCATTGTCGGCGATACTTCACTGGGGAAGCAGTCGTTTATCAATGATCTGGCGAATGAGCTGGATCGCGAACTCAAGACGTTGCTGAAGAACCCGGCCAATAAATCGACGGATATTCGGTTGCGCGGTGATGCGAATCTGCGCCATCAGTATTTGATGCGCTTTTACGATGTCTGCCGCGAGGCGGGGTTCGAGAAGACTCACTTCGTGGTCGAGGGGCCCTGAGGACGCCACGCCGCGGGGTGAGGTACTCCGAACCCCGCGGGTCAGGGGTGCAGGATCATGATCCTGTTTCGCTGACCCGCGGGGTTCGGAGTACCTCACCCCGCAGCGTGGAATCGGGAAGTTGCCATGTTGTCGATGCCAAAAGTCTGTTGCTTTCTTGCCGCCCTGGTTGCCGCCCAGCCCGCGACCGCCCAGGAGCCGTCCGCCCGCCCACGTCCGCCGCTTGCCGAAGCCCAACTCATCGCCGGCGCCGCCGCTGGTTCCTGGGAGACGCTCTTTCTGGCCGCATCGGTAGCGGCGCGGCAAACGGAACTCGATCGCCAGGCGTTCTGGGACTCGCCGGAAGGCACCCACGCCGCGGCAACCGCCCAGGTGATCGCCGAACGCAATCCCTTCACGCAGGCAGTGCTGCGCATTCGCGGCCTGGACCTGGCCGTGTGGCACGAACGTCGGCCGTTTGACGTGGACCGGGCCCTGGAGCTCAATCCCGAATGGCTGGCCAGGATTCGCGACAGCACCCACATGCCTGATTTTCGTGGCCGGTTGCCCGATAAGCGCGCCCCTCACGAGGTGGCGACCGATAATGCCTGGTGCCAGGCCGTGCTGTTCGCCAATCAAACGCCGCTCGAGGCCTTCATCAGCAGCGCCGACGACAACAAATACGTGACCTGGGGCGATCTCTACGCCGACTCGGAGCGCTTTCGCGGCAAGGTGGTTCCCGTCAAGGGCGAACTGCTGCGTCTGCGCCGCAAGGACGCCCCTTTCCGCATGCAAGTGCTGGGAGTCAAGTTTGTTTACGAAGCCTGGATCAAGGGACCGACGGACAAGAGCACTCCGTTTTGCGTGGTTTTCCCCATCCCCGCCGAGGACAAGTCGAGTCCGACCGGCGTCCTCGAGCCCGCCGAGGAGATGAAGCGCAACGTCACCTTCTACGGCTACTATTTCAAGAAACTCCGCTATCAGGTCCAGGAGATCGTCGGCGGCAAGATGAAGACGAGGTATCAGGACAGTCCCATGCTCATCGGCCCCACGCTGATCCTGGACCAGAAAATATCGGCGATCACCCCTCCGATTGCCGAGCCATTTTCGAAGCACCTGTACATGATTGTGGGCGGTCTCGCTTGCATCATCATCGTACTTCTGGGAGGATTGACCTGGTGGTTCCGCCGCGGCGACCAGCAGTTCCGCGATCGCGTTCGCGCCCTGCACAGTTCGCGAGCGGTGGAAATGTTCGAGGATGAACCGGCGCCGCGGCCGGGCGCCGACCCAGGAGAGTCCAAACCTCATGACCCCTGAACTGCCGTCAAGCGAAACCGAACGCCGTAAACAGGTCAAGCTGCGCGTGCGTCCGGATCTGTCGATTCAGCCGCAAAGGTATGAGGGCCGGACCTACTACGTCGTCAAGGATCCCGTCAGCCTGCGCTACTTCCGTTTCAAGGAACAGGAGCACTTCTTGCTGTCCGTATTCGACGGCAAGACCTCCATGGACGCGGCGCAAAAAGCCTTCGAAAAACGTTTTCGGCCCGAACGCTTGACCCTGGAAGACCTCGAACAGTTCGGCATGCAGCTCATGACGGTCGGCCTGGCCCAGAACGAATCGCCGCAAGCCGGGCAGCAACTTTACGAGCATCGCCGCAAACGCAAGCGTACCGAGTTGCTGCAAGCGCTGACCAACATCCTCTATATCAAGATACCGATCTTCGATCCGGAAAAGCTGCTGCTGCGCATGCTGCCCTATTTCCGGTTCATGTTCACGAACTGGTTCTTCATCGTCAGCGTCAGCTTCATGCTCGGCGCGGTCTTGACGGTGGCCAAGAACTTCGAATTGTTCCTGGGCCGATTGCCGTCGTATCAGGAGTTTTTCAATCCGAAGACGCTGATCTACCTGTGGGCGGCGCTCGGCGTCGTGAAGGTGATTCACGAGTTCGGGCATGGGCTTTCGTGTAAACATTTCGGCGGCGAAGTTCACGAAATGGGCTTCCTGATCCTGTGCCTGTCGCCGGCCATGTATTGCAACGTCTCCGATTCGTGGACGATGCCGAATAAATGGCATCGCATCATCATCAGCTTCGCCGGCATTTACGTCGAGCTGATGATTGCCGCCCTGTCCACGTTTATCTGGTGGAACACGTCGCCCGGCACGTTCGTCAACCAGCTAAGCTTGAGCTTGATGATCGTCTGCAGCGTCAACACCGTGGTCTTCAACGGCAACCCGCTCATGCGCTTCGACGGCTACTACGTGCTGGCCGACTGGCTGGAGATCCCCAACCTGCGCGACCGGGCCAACAAGTACCTGCAACGGCTCGGCATGGAATACTTGCTCGGCATCGAGGTGCAGCCGGAGCCGTACATGGCCCTGGGCCGGCGCTGTCTCTTTGTGATTTTCGGCATGGTCAGTTACGTTTACCGCTGGGTGATCACGTTCGTTCTCCTGCGGTTCCTGGCCACGTTTTTACGGCCCTACAAGCTGGAAGTCATCAGCTCGATGCTGGCCATGTTCGCCCTGGGTTCCATGCTCGGTTGGCCGCTCTATCGGCTGATCAGCGGCGTCAATAAACGAGGAAGGCTTCCCGATATGAAAACGAAAAACATGTCATTTACGGGTGTCGGCGTGGGGCTGCTCCTGATCGGGTTTTTCTTTCTGCCGTTGCCGGTGTCGCGAGTCCGCACGGTGGCGCTGGTCGAGGTCCGTCCGCATGATCTGGAGGCCGTGCCGGTGGAAGAACCAGGCTACCTCAAGGCGATCCTGGTGCAGGAAGGTGAATTCGTCAGGAAGGGCAAGATCCTGGCGGAGTTCTCCAGTCTGGACCTGGAGAACAGTCTCGGCGAGGTGAAATCGCAGAAATTTATCAAGGAGAACGTGGTCAAGGACATCGATGCCAAGCTGCCGCAGGTCCGCGACGAAAGACAGCGCCAGCAGATGAAAGAAGAGCGCGCCCGGGCGGAGGGGGAGAGGGCCGGTCTGGCCCTCAAGCAGCGCGAGATCGAGCGCTCGATGGGCCGGCTGATTCTGCGGGCCCGCCGCGACGGCGTGGTCATGGGGTTGCCGCCGGCCCAGGAGGTCGGCAAATTATGGGACACGCGCGACAAGGATTCCTCCATGCCCTTTTGCAGCATCGGCGATCCCCAGAAACTACGCGCGCTGGCGCCGGTGCCGTCGCTCGACTACGACCTGGTGCGCGAAAACCTCAAGGCGCTGGACAACTCCCGGCAGCTCGGCGTCACCATCCGCGTGCAAGGCCTGGCCGAGAACACCTGGCGCGGCCACGTCTCGCATCTTCCCGAAGATCAGGCCAAGACCATTCCCTTCCAGCTCTCGACGCGCGGCGGCGGGCCGTTGGCGCTGCAGCCCGGCAGCAACGAACTCAAGCCGCAGAGCCAGGTCTACCTGATCGGCATCGACATCGACAACCCCGACGCAAGCATCTGTCCCGGCACGTTGGGCCAGGTCAAGATCCATTGCCGTTACCGCTCATGTGCGTGGTGGGTGTGGCGGACGCTGTCGGCGACGTTTGATTTGGGGCTTTTGTAAATTCCAGGTCGCCTTTCGTCTTTTTTTCGTGTGTTTCGTGTGTTTCGTGGTTCAATTTCTTAAACCACGAAACACACGAAATACACGAAAAAAGACAGAGGCAAAAAAGCAATTCTCTTGACCGGGCCGACCTACACTTCCAACCAAACAGAGTATCATCGGAAGCGTTACAAACATGCCATGTAGTATTGAGCCTGGTCCAACGGGCTATAATAGGAGCAGCAGAAAGATCGAGGTGCATCTCATGAGTGCCAGGCTCATCGAACTCGGCGAAAAAGGTGATCGGGCCAAGGAAATCCTCCTGGGCGGGGAGGAATTCCTGCTCGGCCGTGGACGCGATTGCGATCTGCGGCTGCGCGACGCCAACATCAGCCGCCATCACTGCATGATCCGCATGCGCCGCGACGAGGTCACGCTGATGGATCTCGGCAGCAGCAACGGCACCTTCGTCAACGGCAACCGCGTCGTCAGTCAGACGGCCCTCAAATCGGGCGATGAGATATCCCTGGGCGAATTCCGCTTCTATTTCGACCTGGGCGAAGGCGGCCGCTCGGAAATCGTGCAGAAAACCAAGCTCCATTTGCCGGGTAGCACGCGGCACTGAATGCAGGTTAGGCTTTCCAGCCTGACGCCTCCCTCCCATGTCCTGTGGCAACGAGCCGAAGCTTCCTTGAACTCAATTCCATAAGCTTGCCACAGGGGTTTCATTCATGGCGGAGATCACGCTCTTTGATGGCCTGGCGCCCATGCCGCTGCAGCGCCCCGCGACCGTCGCCGAACTCGGGGAGCTGGTGCGGCAGGCGGCTGACGGTGGTTCCGTCGTCTACCCGGTCGGCGGCCGCACGCAGCTACATCTCGGCCGTTCGCCCGATGCGTCCGCGCGCAAGGGACTGGCCCTGGAAACCACGGCCCTGGACCAGGTCATCGACTATCCCGCGCGTGACATGACCATCACGGTGCAGGCCGGCATCACCATCTCTCGATTGCAGCAGTTGCTCGCTCCGGAAAAGCAGGGGTTGCCGATCGACGTGCCGTGCGCGGATCGGGCAACGCTCGGCGGCATCCTGGCCACCAACACCTGCGGCTCCCGACGGCTTGGCTACGGCAGCTTGCGCGATTACCTCCTCGGCTTCACCGCCGTCAACGACGAGGGCCGTGAGTTCAAGGCGGGCGGCCGGGTCGTCAAAAACGTCGCCGGTTATGATCTGTGCAAGCTGATGATTGGCTCGCTCGGCACCCTCGGCATCATCACCCAGGCCACGCTGAAGCTGAAGCCGTTGCCGGAGGAGCAGGCCGGCGTTATTCTCGGCTGCGACAGCGGCCAGCTGGAAAAGTTGCTCGAATGCCTGCACGCGAGCCGTACGAGGCCGGTATGCCTGGACATTCTCAATCGAGCGGGCGGGCGGTTGCTTTTTGAAAAAGCGGGCCTGGAAGCGCCGCCGTCGGATTGGACGGTGCTGATTGGCGTCGAAGGCATCACCGAAGCCGTCCACTGGCAGGTGCAGCAACTGGTGCGCGAATTGGTCGAGCTGGGACCGGGCGCCACAATCCAGGCCCGCGTCGGCTGCACCAACCATCCGCTTTGCCGGGCGCTTGTGGATTTTCCCGCACTGGAAGAAGCCAGGCTCAGCATCAGGGCGAACTTGCTGCCCAGCGGATTGCCGGAGTTTTGCCGAGGCGTCACCGGCCCCGGTCCAGAATCTCCCATGTTGCAGGCTCATGCGGGCAACGGCATCGTGATCGGTCATTTCCTCATGGACGTGACCAAAGAGCGGGCCGAGGCCATCGTCAGTTCCTGGCGGGAGCTGGCGCGAAAGTTTCAGGGAAGCGCTGTCGTCACCCGTTGTCCCATTTCCTGGCGGACGCGTCCGTTTGTCTGGGGGCCGCCGCGCGGAGACGCCTGGCTGATGCGGGCCGTCAAGGAGAAGTTTGATCCGCGCGGGGTTTTCCCAGGGTAGTCCTCACGCTCCGCGTGAGGAAAGGGCGCAGCCCTCGATAACCGTGGCCCTGAACGGAATATGCTTTTTTACCAAACCCAGAACATGATTTCGCGTGCCGGGCCGGTCCGATGACGACTTCTCCGTTACTGGACGACGGTTTTTGAGGGCTGCGCCCTTTCCTCACGCGGAGCGTGAGGACTACACTAACTCCATGACCATTCCAACCCCCTCGGCCAAGGCCGACATCGATTACGAGCTGTTCCTCGATTGCGTCCATTGCGGCCTGTGCACCGCGGCCTGCCCCACCTATGTGGAAAACGGCGACGAAAACGATAGTCCGCGCGGCCGAATCTATCTCATGCGGGCCGTCACTGATGGCCGGCTCGAGTTGACCGAGCAGGTCAAAGGCCATCTGGATCTGTGCCTCGATTGCCGGGCGTGCGAGACCGCCTGCCCTTCCGGCGTGCAGTACGGCAAGCTGATCGAGCCGTTCCGCATTCATCTCGCTAACACCGGCGTCAGCAAGGACCCGCTCGGCTGGCTGCAACGGTTCATGCTCTATCGCGTCACGCCGTACGCTCGCCGGATGCGCTGGGCGTTGGCCCCGGCTCGCTTCCTGCAGTGGACCGGGCTCGATTCGCTCATGCAGCGCATCGGTCTTATGCATCTCATGCCGCCGTCGCTGAAGCAGATGCACGACATGCTGCCGCGCCTGAAGCCGCACTATGGCACGCTGCCCGAGCTATTGCCCGCTGAGGGGCCGCGGCGGGCGCGCGTGGCCCTGTTCACCGGCTGCGCTGCCGACGCTATCTATCCGGAGACGAACCAGCACACCGCCTGGGTCCTGCAAAAGAACGGCTGCGACGTGTGGATTCCGCGCAACCAGGGCTGCTGCGGCGCCTTGCACTACCACGCTTCCAGGGAGGCCCCCGCCCAGGCGTTTGGCGAGGAAAATTGCCGGGCGTTCCTTTCGGATGACGTGGGCCAGGAAGTGGACGCCATCATCGTCAACGCGGCCGGCTGCGGAGCGATGCTCAAGGACTATGGCCATTTGCTCCACAGCACCGCGTCGGCCCACGCCGGCGAAAAGTTCGCTCACAAGGTCAAGGACGTATGCGAGTTCCTGTACGAGCTGGGCCCGGTCAAGCCGACGCATCCGCTGAAGATGAAAGCGGTTTATCATGACGCTTGCCATCTCTGCCATGCTCAGCAAATCCGCAAACAGCCTCGCCAGCTTCTGGAAATGATCCCGGAACTCGAGCTGGTCCCGCTCAACGAAAGTGAACTCTGCTGCGGCGCGGCGGGCAGCTACAACCTCACTCAGCCGGACATGGCCGAGCGGCTCGGCATGCGCAAGGCCCAGAACTTGCTGGCCACTGGAGCGGAGGCCATTTTCGCGGGCAATGTCGGCTGTCTGCTGCAAATCGGCAGATATCTGCGCAAGCAGCGGCCGGGGTTGTGGATCGCTCACCCCATCGATGCTCTGTGGGCGAGCTACGTGGGACGGGCTTCCTAGCCCGTCCATCCGAAGCATTTCGGCGACATCGTATGACTCCGATGGGCGTGAAATGGACGGCCTGGGAAGGCCGTCCTGCGGGCGGATTCCCTTGACCTTTGCATGCAAATCCGTCAAACTCAAGGAAACAGCGTTATTCTCGAAAATGGTGCCTTATGCCACTCTTTCTTGTGACCGTTGCCGGCCCCGACAAGGGCAAGATCTTCCCGCTCTCGGAGGAGTTCAACGTCCTCCTCGGCCGCTCGCGCCACACCGTGACCCGGCTCTCCGACCTGAGCGTGTCGCGCGTCCATTGCGAGGTGGAGGTCAAGGGCAAGCGCATCCTGATCACCGACCAGGAAACGAGCAGCGGCACCTTCGTCAATGGCAAGAAAATCACGGAATGCGAACTTCGCGTCGGCGACATGGTGCGGATCGGCGATACTCAACTGCGGGTCCAGGCCACCGGCGCCGAAGCCCAGAAGGCCAAGACTGCGGACAAGGGCAAGCCGGACATCCACGACGCCGAAACGCTGACGGCGTCCGTCGCGCCGCCGCCGCGCCCGGTGCTGCTCACGTCGAACCGGCTGCCCGAGCTCAAGGGCACCAAGCTCAACCACTACGAGGTCGGCGACGTCATCGCTCGCGGCCATTCCGGGCTGATCTTCAAAGCGAGCGATTTCAAGAACGACCGCGAAGTCGCCTTCAAGGTGATGTGGCCCGAGTTCTCCAAAAACGACGATGAAATGCAGCGCTTCATCCGTGCCATGAAGACCATGATGCCGCTGCGCCATCCCAATCTCATATCGATCTATGGGGCCGGCAAGACGGGGCCCTATTGCTGGATTGCCATGGAGTACGTCGAAGGCGAAAGCGTGTCGCAGGTCATCTCGCGCCTGGGCACCGCCGGCATGCTCGACTGGAAGAAGACGCTGCTGATCGGCCTTTACGTGGGCCGGGGCCTGGAATTCGCCCACCAGAAGATGATCGTGCATCGCAACATCACGCCGAACAACGTCCTGGTCGGCAAGTCACCCGAACTGACCAAGCTCGGCGACCTGATGCTCGCCAAGGCCCAGGAAGGCGGCCTGGCCCAGCAGATCACCAAGCCCGGCGAAATGCTCGGCGACGTTCGCTACATGTCGCCGGAGCAGACCGGCGCCTCGCCGGTGATCGATGGCCGCTCGGACATTTATAGCCTGGGCGCCCTGCTCTACACGCTCCTGGCGGGCAGACCGCCGTTTGACGGCATCAACGTCATTGACACGGTCGCCAAGATTCGCCAGGCCCAGCCGGTCGAGCCGCGCAAGTACCAGATGGCCGTGCCCGACGCCTTCCAGAACATCGTTCTCAAGATGCTCGCCAAGCGGCCCGACGACCGCTATCCCACCGCCACCGAGTTCGTCAAGACGGTCGAGAAGTTGGCCAAGTATCAGAATGTGAAGATATGATCCAGACCGTCGCGCACAAAACCGCGGCGACGCGTGCGCGACGGTCCGCAACCGTAAATCCATATGCCTGTTGGATCTGCGGAGGCAGGGTGACCGTCGCGCACGACGACGTATAGGATACCCCCCTGTGCGCGACGGTCTCAATCTGCCATTGTGGCATGACAATTAGCGACATGTGAATTAGGATTCGTCGCCTTGCGGCGTGCTATCATCAAGATAGATTGGGTTGACCACGAGGGGGAAATTCCATGCCAGTTCACGATTGGACGCGAGTGCCGTCGGGGTTGTTTCACGATTTCCATCAGAGCTGGTCGATCCGGATCAAGGACGCCTTGAATGCCGGTCGCTTGCCCAGGGGCATATCGGCATTGGTGGAACAACGAGCCGGCCCACGCGAAGCGGATGTGCTAACCGTGGAAAGCAGAAAACCTGACCGCCCCGGCTTGAACGGAGCGACTCTTACGCTGGAACGTCCGACCACAAGATTCGTTCGTCGAACCACCAAGGAAATCTACGCCGTGCGGGCCAACCGCATCGTCGTCAAGCATCACCTTGGCCGGATCATCGCCGTCATCGAAATCATGTCGCCGGGGAACAAGGATAGCAAGGCGGCCCTGCGCGACTTTGTGGACAAGGTCATCGATTTCCTGCGCCGCGGCATTCATGTGCTGCTCGTCGATCTGTTTCCGCCGACGGTCCGCGATCCATTCGGCATGCACAAGGTCATCTGGGACGAGATTCACGAAGAAGACTTCGCATTCCCGACCGGCAAGGATCGCATCCTCGCATCCTACGAAACCGGCGGCGAACGCGTGGCCTACGTCGAACCGATCGCCGTCGGAGACGCCATGCCGGACATGCCTCTGTTTCTCGCCAGCGGCATCCACATCAAGGTGCCGCTGGAATCGACTTATTGTGCCGCGTGGGACGCCAGCCCCGAAGAGATGCGCCGGGCCGTGGAGACGGGGATTCTGCCGGAAGCGGAGGGAGATTAGACCGATGGCAAGCCCGTTTCCAGGGATGGATCCGTATCTCGAATCGCACTGGCGAGACATCCATGCGAGCCTCATCATTTACGCTCGCGACGCGCTTCAGGGTGTACTCCCCGGCTCGTTGCGCGCCCGTGTCGAGGAGGCCGTTTTGCTGGAAACCGCCAAGGGGCCACGCGATTATCCGCTGTATACCTGGAAGCGAGGCGCGGAATCGGGCCCCCGAAGCGGGCGTCGCCGTGGCGGAACCGCTTCTCGTGGACACCGCGCCGGATCCCGCCACTGAGACCCTTCTTGAAATCATCGACCGCGAGAGCGGCAACCGTGTTGTTACCGTCATTGAATTCCTCAGTCCGAGCAACAAATCGCCGGGGCCCAACCGGGAGCAGTACCTGCGCAAACAGCGCGAAATCTGCGGCTCGGACGCCAACCTGGTCGAAATCGATCTGAACCGATTCGGCACTCATACGTTGGCGTTCCCGCTCGAACACGTCAAGCCGCGGGCGCGCACGGCTTACATGGCTTGCGTCCGGCGGGCCGTTCGCCCCGGCAAGGCCGAAGTCTATCCGATGCCGCTGGGGGAACGGCTGCCGATCGTGAAGATCCCCCTGCGGCCCAGCGACGTCGATGTGCCCCTGGACGTGCAGGCTCTCGTCGAGCAGTGCTACCGCAACGGCGCTTACGAAGGCACACTGAACTACGCCATCGAACCCGACCCGCCGTTGTTCGGCGCGGACAAGGATTGGGCCAACACGAGGTTGAGTGAGAAGGGACTGAGGCCCGCGAAGAAGCCGAAACGACGCAAGGACAAGCCAAAGCGGCGCTGAGCGGCTGAGAGTTTTTACAAAGGAGATTCCACTTCGTAGCCGACATCAACCGGCAAGTCAGGCTGCCTGGCGGCCCGAGTGGATAACTCATCGCAGCGTTCATTTTCCTTGTTGCCCGCGTGTCCTTTGACCCATTTGAACTTGACCTGATGCGTGGCCGACACGTCCAGCAGCTGTTCCCAAAGGTCATGGTTGCTCGCCTTGTGCTCGCGATCGCGCATCCAGCCGTTGGCCCGCCAGCGCTTGGCCCAGCCCAGCATCATGCTCTTTTGCAGATATTGCGAGTCGGTCAGCAGCGTCACTGCGCACGGGCTTTTCAGGGCCCTAAGCCCGGCGAGGGCGGCCATGATTTCCATGCGGTTGTTCGTCGTCCGGCGAAAGCCGCCGGAGAGCTCCTTGCGATGCTTGTCGTAGAGCAGCACCACGCCGTAGCCGCCGGGGCCGGGATTGTTGATGCAACCGCCGTCCGTGTAGATGGTGACTTTCTTGAACTCCGCCACAGTTGGCTCCTTGGACTACCTTGTGATATCGATATCGGGCGGGTGTTCATTCATGGCGACCCACATCCGTCTCACTCGGATGATTTGCGGCCTATTCATCTTCAATGCCTCGATAGTCGCGCGGCCAACAGGTGTCAATCCTAAAATCCCCGTGGCATCATCGTTCCACGAGAAATGGTCCAACCAGTGGTCTTGCTGCGGGTGAAACAAACGAAATTCAAGCCCCGAGATTGGATCTTTTGCCAATACCAGATCCGATTTGTATCGGTTGCACGTTGGACAGGCGAGACAGAGATTATCGAGCACAGTTTCCCCGCCTGCCGATCGAGGCTGGATGTGCTCCAATTCGAAGATCGCAACCGTCAGATCTTCAGCCGTGTGGCAATAGGCGCAGCGGTTTGCAAAGAGTTCACGCACCTGGCGTCTGAGCTCAACGGATATGTAAGCGCTCATGACCCGGTCGCTTCCGCTCGTTGTTGGTCCAGTGTGAGCCTGGCCCTTGTTTTGAGGATCATCAGCTGATCGGCCTTGTGGAGCAGACCATCCAGAACGGACTCTTCGGTGGCAGTGAGTTTTTTCTCCTTGCTGCGCCCGATCAATTCGTCGAGACGGTGTTGCGCGGCCGGCGCCAGAAAGCTGTCTGCCAAGGCTTCCAGCTCGGCGACACTTAGGCCGACCAGAACCTCGGGATTCGTATTCATGATGTTGCTTCCTATCCTCGTCTTGCTGCCACGCGCGAAACGGTACAGAAGACCGCCATGCGGTCATTTCTCTTTCCACGTAAAGGTGCCGCGAAAATCACAACCCCACCGGTAAAACTCAAGAGCTTTCTCAGGGTTATTTAGTTTGCCAGTTTTTTGGTAGTGGAGGAATTCTTGCGTATCGAGCACCGCCAAGAGGTCCTTGATCGGTGAGGGAATATCGTGGTAGCATTGAATCCGCCGTCCATTCGTGGCAATTAGTACGATTTGTGCTTGAGTAATCCCGTATTCTTCATATCGATCCTTAAGCCTCGTGAATTCTCCGGAAGAAGTCGCTTCTCTCAGTTGCCGATTGACTCTTTCGGGAAGCTGAAAAACAAAGTAGTTCACATGTATAGTCGGAATAAGCGTGCCATCGACTTCGCTTCGTTCGTAAGTGGTTTCGTAAATTGAAACCTCGGTCTTCCCCGTAGAACTAATGCGATAATAGTGCTCCCATGCACCGAAGAATCCTGTTATTCCTCTCGAGAGGCACAAACTTCCATCGTCACCTGGTGCTAGATGGGAGACGAAGGACAGCGCAACACCCGCCAAGAACCCTGTCGCCAACAGGGCAGGAAAGATCCGTATCTTGTAATGCAAAACACATTGGCAGAATCCGCTAGGCAAGCCGCTCGATTTACCTTTTTCTGCGGGCAATGAAGGGTTCATTATTACCTCTGCTCGGCGTTCATGTTTCGCGGTGGCGGTTGAGAGATCAATGACCCCACCGTTCGTTCGCTGCGAACGCTAAACGAATAGATTGGAAGCCTACTTCGCCTTCTCAAACTCGCGCAACTGGGCCAAAACATCCTCATCGCGGGGCCGCAGATCCACGGCCAGCTTCTGCGTCGCCAGCGCCCTGTCGCGCTGTCCGGCCTGGAACTGGGCCGCGGCGAGCCAGTGCAGGATCATCGCGTCCTTGCGGAAGCTGAGCTGGCTAGCTAGCTCCAGGTCCGGCAAGGCGCCCGTTTCGCCGCGCAGCAGACGCACTCGACCACGCACAAGATACACCCGGCTATCGGCGGGGCCCTTGGCGAGCGCCTTCTCCACGTCGGCGGTCGCCTTGCTGATCTTGCCCTGGTCCAGCTCCAGCAGGGCTTGCAACGCGTAAGCGGGCCCGAAGATGACGCCGTCGGCCAGGGCGGGGGCCAGGATCGCCTTGACGCGTTCGGCCAGCTCTCCCTGGCGATGGGCGTTGTCGGCGCAAATGAACGCGTCCAGCACCGGCCCAGCCACGATCTTTCTTTCGGCGGGATCGAGCACCTTTTGCAAGAGTTCCTGACGGTGCCGCGACAGTTCCTTGATCTGCAAGCGCAAAAGCTCCAGAGCGGGGCTGGTCTTGTCGAGCGGCCGATCGAGCCGCTGTTCCGCGAGCCGGAGCTGGCCAGTCGCCTGGTAGGCGCGCAGCAGCGACACTTCGACTTCCGGATTGGCGTCGGTCCGTTCGAGATGGAAGATCGCCTTGGTAAAATCGCCCTTGTGCAGGTGGATCAGGCCAAGCAAGCGCTGGGCCTGGCTCGTGTAGCCGATGTCGCGCGAACGCTCGGCCAGTTCGAGGGCGTCCTCCACCCGGCCCAGGCGATAGTGATACCCGGCCGCCTCCGCCAGGGCCGACTCATCCTGGCCGGCCAACAGGGTGAAACGGCGAACCAGGTCGAGCGTTTCCTTCTTGTCGTCCTGGGTGAATTGCACGCGAATGAGATCGCCCAGAATCGATCGGGACGTCGGTTCGCTGGCGAGCGCCCGGCGATACGCAGCCAAAGCCAGGGCGACGTTGCCCGCCTTTTCGTGAACCTTGGCGAGGAAGTGCTGGGCCTCGATGGGGTCCATGACCGCGGGGTCCATTTCGTCCGCCAATCCCAGATGCTTGAGGCTTGACGCATATTCCTTGACGATCCAGTAGTCTCGTGCGAGCTGATAATGAGCCTGGCCACGCATCGCATCCGAATCGGCCTGCTTGCCAGTCAGCGGTTCGAGCGTCTTGCGGGCCTCGACGTGATTGTGCCGTTTGACCAGCACGCCGCCGAGGGCCAGCTGAAAGCGGCGCATGTTCGGGAACTGGCGCACGGCGGCGCGATAAATCCTCTCCTCCTCCGACAGGCTGCCCGAGGCCTGGACGCGCAGGTCCCAAAGCGAGGCCTCGTTCAGATGGTAGAACAGGGCCGTGTCCAGCACCCGGCGAGCATCGTCGAATCTGCTGCCGGCCAGATAAATGCGGGCGAGCGTCTGCACCGTCATAAGATCAAAGCCGGGAGCGAGCGCGAGCATGGTCTCCAGCAGCGGGGCGTCGGCCGGGTCGCGCGTGGCCTTGAGATTGAGCCAGACGCGATACGCCCGGCTCACGTCGTCATGAAACGTCTGATACTCGGCGAAATGCTTGGGATCGATGCGGTCCTTTTCCAGGCGCGTGTCCAGGACGACTTCCAGCTCGCGCGGATTGCCCTTGATCAGGCTCACTTCGACGCTAACCTGGCCCCAGCGCGAGTGAATCTGCTGCTTGCGAGGCAGGCCATCGAAGCGAAAGACCGGCGGCAGATGAACGCGAAACCGATGCGTCGAGGCGAACGGCCCCGGCAATTGCAGCGGCAGCTTGCGCTCCGAATCGACGTTGTACGCCAGCAGCCGGCCCCAAAGAACGCTGTCGGTCAGGCTGCCTTCGAGCACGTCGTCGCCGATGAAGTGCCGGGGCAATTGATATTCGACCTTGGCCGTCACGGGACTGTCGAAGTCGAGCAGTTCCTTGTCGTTGATCTGAAACGTCGTCAGCCGCGATCGGCTGGCGGCGTCCTGCAGCTCCTGGACGATCAGCCGGCGCCGTTCGCCGCTGGGCGTTTCGAGCCAGGCATCGCGGCGGGACAGAGCGGCGGCGCCATGATAGGTGGACTGGCGGCGCACGGTCGCGGTGCCGTCGGAAGCCACGAACACGTCGCTGGTCTGATCGAAGCGGTTGTCCTTCCAGGTGAACTCGGGCGTCTTGAGCAATTGCAGCTCGGCATCGCGTGTGACGTAGGTCTGGCGATTGCGGTCGCCGCGGGGGATGTAGTCCCAGCCGGCTCGTGACACCGTCGTGTCAATCCAGTGGTCCTTGCCGTCGATCTTCACCAGCAGGATGGCATGCGTTCCCCAGGGCGACGGCACCTCGGGCAACACCTGGCCATCATCGAGCGGGCCGAGGGTGACGAGATAGACGGGCAGGCCGATCTCCTTGAGCATGACGGCCAGGAGCTGGGCCTGGTCCTTGCAGTCGCCGAAGCGGTTGGCGACGACCTGCTCGGGCAGATGCGGCGTGTAGCCCAGACCGCCGGGGCCGCGCGACATGTAGCGAACCTGCCGGCGCACCCAGTAGGTCAAGGCGCGGGCCTTTTCGGTCTGTGTCTTGTGCGGCCCGGCGACCTCGTTGATCACTTTCTTCAAATTCGTGGTGCAGGTCCAGCACTCCGCCCGCACCTTCTGCTTCCAGCGGGCCACGGCCTCCCAGTCGGGATAGGTCGCAAAGGCCACTTGCAGTCGCAGTTCCTCCAGCGACGGCCGTTCCTCATCGCGCGGCAGCCCCGGCCGATTTTTCACCGACCAGTGATAGTGTTTCTGCTGGCCGATCTCTTTGGTCTTCAGGTCCACCTTGCCGTTGATCGACGCGTACTTGAATGGCTTGTCCTTCGGCACAACAACGTGGAGCTCATCGCACGCGATAGGATTGCGGTCGTCGCCGAAGCTGTAGCGGGTGAAGAAGTGCTCGCCGAACTCCGGGCTTTTGCCGCGCGTCGTCCATTTCACCTCGTAGATGTCGCCGACTTCGAGGCTCGGAAACGAGATGACGAGCTGCTTGTCCGGATTGTAAACGAGGTAATCGGTGGTCACGTCGCGGAGGTTGACGTGTTTCGGCTCGATGTTCACCACGGTGCCGTTGGTCTTGTGGATACGGGCTTCGTTCAGCACCAGCTTCTGGTAATTGGGATCGAACGTGATCGACTGGTATTCACCGAGGCTGTCGATGCCCTTGCGGCTGCCGAGACGCGTGACTTCGTGCGTGATGGTTTCGACGGTGCCGTCGGCCTGGATGAGATGGCTCGTGGAGGTGTACAGGATGCAGGCGGACGCGTCGTCGATGAAGGAATGCGGCAGCTTCTTGACGACCGCCGGATCGAAGCGATAGGGGACCGGCTCGTTGGATGGGCCGCGCGGGACGGGCCAATCGACGTTTTTTTCCAGGACCTGGGCGTGCGCGAGCCCGGTGAGGAGGAAGAGGAACAGGGCCGCCGAGAGTCCGTATCGCTTCATGGACGCCGACCTCCGAGCCGGCAAGCAGGGCGTGCTTGCGAAATGGTAATTCCCCGAGGGAAACGGGGCTTCCAACACGTTGCGTCATTTTACCGTATGGCGGGAATTTGCAACATGCCGTTTGCCGACACCAGTCCGGCGAGCCGAGCCCCGTAAGGGGCCGGGTGATACTAACCCGGCCCTTACGGGGCTCGGCTCGCCGGGCCAGCCCGATGTCACCGGCGGCGGATCCATGCCTCAACCCCGTATTTTTCCGCGACCAGCCGGCTTACGCGGTCGCTCGGAATTTCATGCAATCGTGTCGTCGCGTTCCATGCCTGGCACAGCATGCGCCGCAGTTCATCTGCCGACGTGGGCAAATTGCCGAGAAAGTCGCCATGGCCGCGCTGGCGGCGATAGTCGGGCTGCCGGCCAGGTTGATGCAGGTAATGCTCGGCCTGGGCGGCGTCGAAGTCGTACAGCAGCGTGCCGTGATGCAGCAAATGGCCACGCTTTCGCTGCTGGGCGTTGCCGGAGACTTTGCGCTGGCCCAACGTCAGATCGCTCGTCCCTTCCGCACTGAGCGTGAAGCCGAGGGAAGTCAGACCCGCGGCGATGCGCTCCAGGATCCAAGCGTAGGACGTGCGAACCTCCTTCAAGGAAGGATGGGTGTCATACGCAAGAATGAGCGAAAAAAGCAAACAGCCGGGCCCGAGCAGGACGGTGCCGCCGCCGCTGGCGCGCCGCAGTATGGGAACCTGATCGGCGTCGCACCTTGGCACATTGACGTCGTCGTTCAACTTGCAGCCGGCTCCCAGCACCACGGCAGAGACGGGCCATTGCCAAAGGCGCAATACCTCCGGCCCGCCGTTCTCGGCCTCGAGCAGCAGGGCTTCGTCGAGAGCCAGGTTTTCCACGAGGGTGCCGAGAGTTGTGTCGAGAAGGTGCATGGGGTTTCAAGCCGGTAGCCGCGTTCGTGAGAACGCGGGCTGAACCTTCCGTTGCTGCTTGCTCCACCCGCGTTCTCACGAACGCGGCTACGGGGGCGAGCGTTCGGTGGTTGGGGAGACGCGGTTAGCGAAATTCCTCCACCCGGGCCGGATGGAGCAGCACAACGTAAGAGAAGATGCCGTAGCCGAGAAAGAAGACTGAGCCGACCGAATCACCAACAAGATAAAGAGTCTGGTCGTCCGAAGCGATGACCTGAAAGCCGGAAACAAGCAAAATGACGACCATCATGTAGAGCATGCCGACCAGTCCGGCGAAGGCGCCCAGCATGAGACAGAGCACGCGCGCCCAGTTGCCGCGCGCCAGCAGCCCGATGCCCGCCGCGATGGCCGACGTCCCCCAAAAAAAGATGATCGCCACCGTGAGCCAGCTGATCAGGCTGCTGCCGCCGATGCCGGGCAAGCCGGGCACATGGACCGGCTCTCCTGGGGCAATGGCGAACACCGCCATGGTACAGAGCCCGGCGATCAGCTCCAGGGGGCCCGCGATCAAGCTGATGATTCCCAGGGCGGTGACCGCGCCGCTGCGGACCTTCCTCGGCCCCGGATCAGCCCGATAGCGATCGTCGTCGCGGTATGAAGAACGCCGATCCCGTCGAGGCCCACGGCGGTCGTCCCTGGACATGTTCATCTCCAGTGTAGTCCTCACGCTCCGCGTGAGGAAAGGGCGCAGCCCTCAATAACCATGGTGTCTCGCCCCAGACGAACTCTCAGGCGTGGGTGAGCGAGCCGCCGTTGATATTCTATGGCGGCCAGCGACAAAACGACATCATTCCGAAGCGCTTGGGGTTATTGAGGGCTGCGCCCTTTCCTCACGCGGAGCGTGAGGACTGCACTGCGCAAAACAGCGGGCAACATCGCCGCCGACGTTGCCCGCCCATGGTCGTTGCCTGGAGCCCGCGACGGCTGGACTTACTTGACGAAGTCCTTGAGCGCCTTCAGGGGCAGGGCCTTGACGACGGTCCGCTTCGGCTTGGCCTTGAACATCATCGGCTGGCCGGTGGCGGGGTTGGTCCCCATGCGCGCCTTGGTCGGCAGCTTCTCGACGCGCTTGATCTTGAGCAAGCCGGGCAGGGTAAAGACCCCGGGGCCCTTCTTGCTCAGCTCGCCCTTGATGAAGCCCGTCAACTCGTCAAACACGGCGGCAATTTGTTTGCGCGTCAGACTCGTTTTGGCGGACAGCTCCTGGTAGATCGTACTCTTGGTCGCGGCCTTGACTTTGGTCATGAATGGATCCTCTAAAACCTCATGTTACGGGACACCCCAGCGGTCCTCATCACGAAAGCAAACTAGATAGGCGCGGGGCAATTGTCAATTGCATCTCGAAAAAAATCCGCTTTTTTTCGCAATTTCTTGCATTCCGCCCGAAATAGGGCCGAGAAAACCGCGGTTTTCGGCCGCTAGCGGGGATTCTCGCCCGCGCTGGGGGCTTTTTGAATCGCGCTGCAGCTGAGCGATGTGCTACTTGCCCGGCGGCGCCGGAATGCCCAGCTGCTTGCATATTTCGCGAGCCAGCATCGAGTCGATTTCCGGATGACGCGGTATCGCACTCCACCGACGATTGGCCGGATGGAACGCACGTGTGTGGCGGCGCCCTTCCTTCAAGACGCACCCGTGCTCCTCCAGATGGCGGATGAGGATGCGGCGTTTCACGACGGCACCTTCATCGGCACACGGATGCTGACCGGGATTTTCTCGATGAAAATGGCCTTCTTGTCCCTGGCGTTGGGATTCGGGGAAGGCAGCGGTTCGCCCATTTCGATATGAGTCTCGGCCAGCATGCGCAGGGCGTCGCGTATCATGCGCCGCGCGGAACGCAATGTCTTGCCCTGGCTGTTCGCCCCTGGGAAATCGAGGACGATTGCGACAATCCAGCCGTCGTTTCCCTTGTAGTATGCGGCGTGATATTCCATCATCGCAATGGTCCTCGAGATCAGTGGTCGTGAGTAAGACCAGCCACGTCTAATTATACTGATCGAGGGGTAAGATCGCGATCGAGATCGGTCAGGGTCCGATGGCCGGTCCGCCGCGTTCGCCGGTGCGGATGCGGATGCAGTCCTCCAGCGGCAGGA